>JACXTT010007526.1_pt1 | contig 15329 bp, 12 predicted proteins | sample 9270951 | NCBI WGS metagenome assembly JACXTT01 (sample SAMN15532306, study PRJNA645909) | rock metagenome | isolation source: weathered quartz diorite | place: Puerto Rico | collected 2017-06-21 | reverse complement strand
GCAGCCGGGCCGCGAGCGCTTCGCGGCGCCCGCCGGCGTCCCGGGGACTCCGGAACATGGACGCGCGTCGTGAGGCCGTCTTCGTTGCCGCGCCTCCTCCCCGGCCTCCTGTTCTGCCTGGCGGTGTCGGGGATGAGCGGTCTCGTCTACGAGGTCGTCTGGATGAGATCGCTCGAATTGATCTTCGGAACGACCTCGTTCGCGGTGGCCACGGTCCTGGCCGCCTTCATGGGCGGGCTGGCCCTGGGCAGCGCGGGAATGGCGGCGGCGGCGCGACGACTGGAGCGGTTCGAGCCGCTGCGCGTCTACGCGGCCATCGAGCTTCTGGTCGGCGTCTGCGGGCTCCGCGTCCCTCTGGCGCTCCGCGTGATCCTTCCCCTGCATCAGATGATCGGAAGCCGCTTCCACGCCTCGTTCGCGGCCCTCAGCCTGGGACGCTTCGTGCTCTGCGGCGCGGTGCTCCTGGCGCCGACGGCGCTCATGGGCGCGACGCTTCCGGTCGTCAGCCGGCTGGCCGAGAGGGGTGACGAGGAGACGGGACGGAGGGTGGGGGTCCTGTACGCGGTCAACACTCTCGGGGGCGTGATCGGCTGCGCCGCAGCCGGTCTGGCGTTCCTGCCCTCGATCGGACTGAGACGGACCGGCTGGCTGGCGGTCGGTCTCAACCTCGTGGCCGCGTCGGGGGCTTACCTGCTGGCCCGGCTGCGGGACGCCCGTCCGGCGGAGGTCTCCGGGGGCAGCCCGCGGCCGGCGCCGGCATCAGGGCCGGTGGCGACGGCGGCGGCCACCGGCACGGCGGAGGCCGCGGCCGACCCGCTCTCCCGCCGCGGCGGGACCGTCCTGATCGGGATGTACGCCCTGTCGGGCGCGACCGCCATGGTCTACGAGATTGCCTGGAGCCGGCTTCTGGTCCTGGTGCTCGGCTCGTCGACCTACTCGTACACCCTCATGCTCGCGACCTTCCTGTCAGGTCTCGCGGCCGGTGCATGGCTCGGCACCCGCCTGCGGCGGGAGAGCCACGAGCCGCTCCTGGCGGCGGCGCTCTGCCAGGTCTTCGTGGCGCTGACGACCTATCTCGGCCTGACTCTCGTCCGCGAGCTGCCGTATCTGTACGTTCTCGCGCGCGACCGCCTGCAGCCCTCGCCCACGGGTCTTCTGGGCGTGCAGCTCGCGCTGACGGCGTCGCTCATGATCCTTCCGACCCTCGGGCTGGGGGCGATGTTCCCGATCACCATGGCCGGGCTCAACCCCCGCGGCGAACGGGCGCCGCGGATGGTCGGCGCGGCGTATGCCTGGAACACTCTGGGGGCGATTGCCGGCTCGCTGGCCGGCGGCTTCTGGCTGGTCCCGCGGCTGGGAAGCCGCGGGGCCCTGGCGGCCGGCATCGCCGTGAGCGCGCTCCTGGCGATTCCGGCGCTGGCGGCCACGCGCTCGCCCCTGCGGAGAGGCCTGCGGGCGGCGTTCGCCTGCGCCGTCCTGGCCCTGGCGATCGATGTGGTCGTCGACGCCCCCGCGCTGCCACCCGAGGTTCTCTCGAGCGGCGTGTTCCGTTACGCCGACCGCTACAGCGGGCTCGACCACGCGCGCTTCTTCGAGGCGGCCCGCGCGAACCACGGCGACATCCTGTACTTCAAGGAGGGTCTGACCTGCACGGTCACCGTCTTCCGCACCACCTCGGCGCAGGTCCTCCTGGTGAACGGCAAGCCCGACGCGTCCGTGCCGCCCGGTCTGGCGGAGCCGTTCGGCCCGCTCCGGACGGCGCGACTCGGCGACCTTCCGACGCAGGTGCTGGTGGCGCAGATTCCGATGCTGCTGGCGCCGCGCGCGGACGAGGTGCTGGTGATCGGTCTTGGCAGCGGCGTCACGGTCGGCTCGGCGCTGGCGCATCCGGTGCGCGAACTCGAGTGCGCCGAGCTGGAGACCGCCGTCGTCGAGGGCAGCCGGTTCTTCGACACCCAGAGCGGCGCCCCGCTCCGGGATCCGCGCGTCCGGCTGGTGGTGGACGACGCGCGCAACCATCTTCTCGTGAACGGGCGCCGCTACGACGTGATCATCTCGGAGCCGTCCAATCCCTGGGTGACCGGGGCCTCCGGTCTGTTCACGCGGGACTTCTTCGAGCTGGCGCGCTCGAGGCTGGCTCCCGACGGGCTGTTCGGCCAGTGGGTGCAGCTGTACGAGCTGACCGTCCCGGAGTTCCAGGCCATCCTGCGCGGCTTCGCGGCGGTCTTCCCCGAGGTCCACATCTTCCGCGTCGCCACCGACGCCATCCTGATCGGCTCCAACGGGAACTCCCCCCTGAGGCTCGATCGGATCCTGGAGCGCGGGGGACCGCGGGTCGTCGCCGATCTCGAGCGCGTCGGCATCCACACCCCGGCCGATTTGGTCGCCCATTACTGGGTGGGCGGCGCCGAGCTGCGCAGGAGCCTCGGCCCCGGACCGATCAACACCGACGACAACATGCTGATCGAGTTCGCCGCGCCTTTGCGCATGCTGGCCAGAAGCCCCGCCGAGCGGCAGTCCGAGGCGAGCGCGCTGGCGTCGATGTTCTCCGGGCGCACGACCGGCGTCGCCTCGCATCTCGGGCTGCCCGGAGTCGATCGCGCCGGTCAGAGCGTCTTCTACGCCGGGCTCGCGGCGTCCGCCGTCGCGCAAGGCTACGCCGACGTCGGAGTCGTGTACGCCCGCCGGTCGCTGGACCTCCAGGACAACCCGGCCGCCGCGCGCTCCTACGGGGAGGCCCTGGCGATCGGGGGCCTGGCCGACGGGGCCCGGACATGGCTGGGCGGCGCGGTCGCCGAGTTCCCGCGCGACCCCGGGCCGCTCAGGGCTCTGCTCGGGATCGAGCACGACGCTCAGGATTGGCCGGCGGTCCGCCGCCACGCCCGGGCGCTTCTCGCCCTCGATCCGCGCGACCGCGTCGCGCGCTACTGGCTGGGTGACAGCCTCCAGCGCGCCGGCGACCGCGTCTCCGCCCTGGCGACTCTCGCACCCCTGGCCCCCGCCGACTGGAGCGCCCCGGTCGATAGGCCTGCGGGCGGCCGCGCCGATCCGGCCGCGGACGACGCTCTCCCCGAGCTCGGATGGCTCATCGGATCGCTGGAGCACGATGCCGGCCGTCCCGAGGCGGCGATCGTCCCCCTGCTCCGGCATCTTCGCCTGCACCCGGCCGATCGACGGGCCCGGGAGATCCTGATCGATTCGCTGGAGAGGACCGGCCGCGCCCGCCAGGCTGAAAGCGAGCGCCGGCGGCTCGCCCCCGACGCCGCCGACCAGGCGGCCGCGCGTCTCGAACGCGCGAAGGCGGCCTGGGACGCCGGTCCGGCCGACCGGCTGACCGGCCTGCTGGACGAGGCGCGCGAGTTCGAGCCGGACAGCGACGAGATCACCTTCCTGCTGGCGCGCGCCCGCGTCCGCTCCGGGAGCCGGGGCGATGCGGTCCGTCTCCTCGAGGAGTTCCTGGACGCGCATCCCGATCGCCCGTGGGCCGTCGCGTACCTCGGCCAGCTCGACGCGGAGGACGGCCGGGCGGAGCGCTCGCGCCTCCTGGCGGAGCGCTACGTCGCTCTGACGGGCAAACGCTGGACGCCGATCATCGACGCGAGGTAACCCTTCGGACGCCGGACCGGACGGCGCTACTGGGTGAGAACGAAGAGGACCTTCTGGCCCTTCACCGCCGCCTCGTTCAGCACGGTGACCTCGACCGTCCCGTCCTCCACGAAGTGCACGCCGATGTCGCGTCCCTCCTTCAGGAAGGTCGGGACGATGCGCACGTCCCGGATGTGGTCGATGCCGAACTGGCTGGGCTTGAGGGTGATCGATTTCGTCTTGCTCAGGTCGATGTTGTTGGCGAACTTGACCTCGCCGATGTTCTCGACCTTGTTGACCGTCCGCAGGACGCCGCGGGCGCGCAGGCGGTCCTCCAGATCGGCGTCGTACCACACCGAGTTCTGGTGCTCCGCCAGCTTGGCGCCGGTGATCCGCGCCTCTTCCTGCGCCTTCGATTTCTCCATCTCGAGCTGGGCAACGCTCGATTCGAGCTGGGCCTTTTTGTTCTGGAGACCCTCGATCTCCTTCTGCAGATTGTCGCGCAGCTCTTCCAGCTGCGCCTTCTCGTCCTCGAGACCGCTCGCCTTGGCGACCGCCGCTTCCTTCTCCTGGATCAGGCGCATCTCCTTGGCGCGGACCAGGCCCAGCGGGCTGTGCTTGGCGTCGCCCTGCGACACCCAGGTGCCGAAGAAGTCCTTCGCCGGGTCGTAGTAGAAGTGGACCTTCATCCCCTTCTCCATGCTGGTCTCCATGATGTTCAGGCGCGCGACCAGCTCCTTGGCGCGGGTCTCGGGAACGCCCTTCTCCTTGATCAGGTACTGCTCGGCGAGCCTCATGTGCGTGTCGCCCGGCTTCACCTCCACGCCGTCTCCGGGCAGCAGCGACTCGAGCTGCGTGACCTTGTTCTGCAGATCGCGGATCTTCTTCATGTCCTCCACGACCTGGCCCAGGATGCCACGATAGGACGGGTCCTTCTCGTTGCGCACCAAGTCGTCGAGCGCCTGCTCCTCCTCGGCGCTCAGACCCTGCGTGAACACCTGCGAGAAGGAGACTCCCTTGCGATGGACGATCTCCATCCTCTGGTTGAACTGCTGGATCCGACCGTAGACGTCGCGGGTCTGGCTGTCGATCTGGTCGCGCGCGTTCTTCAATTCGACCAGGAGCTGCTCCATGTTCATCGGCACAGGTCGCTCGGTGAGCTTCTTGGGGAAGACGGTGTAGTAGCCGTAGTATCCCCCGATGCCGAGGCCGGTGGCGATCACGATCGCACCGGCGACTATGAGAAGCCACTTCCAGCTCCGTTTTGGCTTCTCCTCGGGAAGCTTGATATCCTCAATCGGATCGAAAAGACTGTGCGCCATAGTCGAGGCCCTCTCCTGTGCGAAAGTCCCTAGATTCTAGCGTGTTACCGATATCGACGCAACGGGAAATCCTGCACGCAGCGCGGCATTCCAGCAGAGGGCGGCTCGAGCCGGTCCGGGGCGGTTTGCCCCGACCCCGGGGACCGGCCCCGGCCGCCGCCCTGTTGACGGCTGCGGTCCTGGCGTTCTGCGCCACGACAGCCGTCCCGGCACCCGCGGCGACCGGCGGCGCCTCCGCGATCGTGCTCGGACCGGACGGCCTCCTGTACTCCTGGCGACCCGGCGGCTCCGAGCTGCAGGCCCTTTCCCCGATTCTGGCCGAAATCGACAAGCGGGCCGTCAACGATCTGGCGGCCTCGGGGACCGGCGGGATCGATCTGGTGCTTATGGCGGCGGCGCCAGGCGCCGCCTCGGGGAAGCGTCAGCGCCAGGAGGGTCTGGCCGTGGTGGTCGCGGCCGACACAGGAACCGTGCCGGCGCACGTCGTGAAATCGATCGCGTTCGACGGCGACGGCCGGCGGGTGGTCCTTTCCGGAGACGGCAAGCGGGCCTACGTTCTCGCCATCCGCTCGCCTGCCGACGCCAGCCGCAGCCAGATGCGATTCTGGATCCACGAGATCGATCTGGAGGCTGGCCGCGTGTCCGCCTCCGCCCAGCTCGACCATCCGCCCAGCGCCCTGGCGCTCGATCCGACGAGCGCGCGCCTTTTCCTCGCCTACAACGACCGGATCCTGTCGTTCACGACCCGTCCCCTGGCGTCCTCCTGGCACTACCGCTCGCCCGGGGTGAATCGCGGTCTCTGCTTCCGACCGGGAAGCGAGGTGCTGTATTCCGTCCGTCGCGACCAGGTGGCGCTGTTCGACCCGAAGGTCCTCGCCGCTGTTCCGGCGGAGCGGCGCCGGGCGATGGCGGACGAGGCGACTTCAATCGTCCGGATTCCGTTCAACGCCGACTCTCTCCTGTTCTCGCCTGACGGGCGATTGGCGGCGGTCTCCGGAACCGGGATGGACATCGCTTTCCTGGACGCCGACTCCTCGAAGGTCGACCTGGTGACCGGGGTGTTCAGCCACCCGGAAGGCGTCCGCGAGGTGCGGCCGTTCCAGTTCGACGATGGGGCCGGACACCTGCTCATCGGGACATTTCCCGACCGGAAGGTCCTGAGCGTTCCTCCGCCGGTCGGACAGGCGGGTCCGGCCCCCACACCGGTGCCGACCCCGCTCCCCACGCCGACGCCTTTCCCGACACCGGTGCCGACTCCGATCCCCACGCCGACGCCCTTCCCGACGCCTGTGCCGACCCCGATCCCCACGCCGACGCCCTTCCCCACCCCGTTTCCGGTCCCGACGCCCACGCCGACGCCGTTCCCGACCCCATGGCCCGCCCCGACCCCGCACCCGATCGCGACCCCCGTCCCCGAGCCGCCCCCGTCGCCGGTGGCCGGCGAGGCCGCGAGTCCTCCATCCGGCCACCAGGCGCCGGGTGTGACCGGAACGGGGCTCGCGGGACGGCTGGCGGGTCGGATCGAGCTGGTGCAGGCGGTCGTGGTCTTTGGACCCGGGAGCATCGTCCACGAACAGGCCCGGGTGCCGCTCGGTGCCGACGGCGCCTGGAGGGTCCCCTTGCCGCCGCCCGGTATCTATCGCGTCGTGCCGGTCGGTGAGGCCTCCCGGCCGTTGCGCTGCGAGCCGAACTTTCTGACGGTCGATGTGAAGGATCGAGGCCGGGACGATCTGAACTTCCAGGTGATCGGAGCGGCGGACTGAGACCTCAGGACGGGCTGACGGCGGTGCGCCGCCGCGCCCCCCGGACGACCAGGTAGAGACCCGCGCCGATGAGGAGAAACGGCAGGAGCGGCACCAGCCCGAGGATCAGAAGGAAGCCGATCACCGCGAGCAGCACCACGCACCTGATCAGGAAGCCGGCCGCGCCGAAGCCGAGACCGAACAGCGCCAGGACCAGCCGGAACGGAAGAAAGACAAGGAGGAAGACCAGCCGCAGCACCGCCCCGACGATGAACAGGGCGAGCACGAACGGGGCCGCGATCAAGGCGATGAGCGCCACCATGGCCACGAAGGCGAGAGCCACCGGGACGAGACCGATCAGCATCTCCAGCCATCCTCCGAACGCGTCCGGTCGCGCGATCGGCCCGGACCGCAGGGCTCCGGGCGCGACTGTCCCAGTATACGCGCCACCCCCGGCCCGGGTTCCCGCCCCGCCATCCCCCTGCTCCTAGCGCAGCACCGGCACGTACGGCATCGACAGGACGCCGTCCGTCAACGGTGACGGCCCTTCCTCGATCAGCTTCCTCAACCGCTTCTGCAGCGAGGCGAACGGGGCGCGCGTCTCGTCGCCGTGGAACACCTGCGAGACGAGACTCTTGGCCTCCGGCATGACGATCAGCTGCGCCCGCCCGTCAGGGTCGCTGCCGGCCATCTCCAGGGCACGCCTGATCGCGGTCGTCAGACCGCCCAGCTGGTCGATCAGCCCCAGCTTCAGCGCGTCCTCGCCCGACCAGATCCTTCCCTGCGCGACGGCATGAATCTGATCGAAGGTCTTGTTGCGACCCTTCGCCGCCTTGGTGACGAAGTCCTTGTAGATGCGGTCCAGCCAGCCCTCGAAGATGGCGCGCTCCTCCGGCGTGTACCTCGAGCTCGTGGAAAAGAACGTGGCGTGTGACCCGCGCTGCACGGCATCGAACGTGATCCCGATCTTGCTCCAGAAGCCGGTGGTCACGAGCTTGCCCGCCAGGACGCCGATCGACGCCGTGATGGTCGAGGGCTCGGCGACGATGGTATCGGCCCCCATCGCGACGAAGTAGCCGCCCGAGCCGGCGAGGTCCCCCATGGACACCACCAGCGGCTTCTTGCCCTTGGTCAGCGTCACCTCGTGGTAGATGACGTCCGATGCGATGTACGACCCGCCGGGGCTGTCGACGCGGAAGACGATCGCCTTGATCGATGGGTCCTCGCGCGCCTTCTTGATCGCCGCGGCGATCGTCTCCGATCCCATGCTCGTCTCGCCGGTCAGCGGATTGATGTCGCTCTCGCCGCGGGACACGCCGCCCAGGCCGTAGATCAGGGCGATCTTCGGCCCGCGGTCGTAGTAGCGGCCGCCCTTGAAGTAGCGGCCCACCTTGATGAGCGGCAGCGATCCGCCGTTCTTCTCCTTCAGGTGCTGCTCCAGATCGTCGCGATAGCCGAGCGAGTCGACCAGCTTCTCCTCGAGCGCCTTGGGTCCGATATGCGGCCCCGAGTCGATCAGCGCGGTCATCCGCTCCTCGCTCATCTTGCGCCCCGCGGCCATGCCCTTGCGGATCTGTCCGTACACGCTGCGCACCAGCGCATCCAGCGACTCGCGATACGCGTCGTTCATCGCGGTGTCGGTGATCGTGTTCATGGCGTTCTTGTACTTCCCGATGTGGTCGAAGTCGGGGACGATACCGAGCTTGTCGAGGGTGCCGCGGACGAACGAGACCTCCGCGCGGAGACCGGTCAGGTTGATGTCGCCCGGCGGCGCCAGCCAGATCGAGCCGCAGGCGGTGGCGAGGTAATAGTCCCGGTTTCCCGGCGAGAACTCGCCGGCCGTCTCGAGATAGGCGACCGCCCACTTCGCGCCGCCCTTCTGAAAATCGACGATCGCGTCCCGCAGCTCCTGCAGCCGCGCCGAGCCGACGCCGGGTCCGTCGATCACCACCAGGAGACCGCTGATGCGGCTGTCGTCGCGCGCCAGACGGAGCGCCTCGACGTAGTCGCGCATCGTCAGCTTCCGCCCGCCCAGCACCTGGGACAAACCGTCGAACGGAACGTATTCCGGAACTTCGTCGTTCAGGACCATCTCGAGCACGCTGCCGGCGGACGGCTGGTTCGACCAGCGCACCGCGAAGCCGATCGCCACGAGCGTCCCGACGACGATGCCCACGACCAGAAGCGCCCTTTTCAATCCCTTGCTCATGGGGTGGTTCCTCCCGCCGCCGGCACGGCCCTGCCACGGCGCGCGCCGGCCGACAGCCACATGCCAGAGTAAAGCACGGTTCCGAGGGCAATGCCAGACAGGCCCCCGATGATCTCGTCCCGCTTCAAGGCGCACAGGAGCGCCACGATCGACACCGCGGTGAGCGCCGCCATGATACGCCCGCGCGTCCATCGCCGGGCCGCCGATTCACCGGCCGCCTCGCCCGGAGCGGCCGCGGGGAATGCGCGCAGGCAGGCCAGACAGCACGCCAGGTACACCAGCAGGCGGGTCCCGGCGCTGATCGCCGCGAGCGTGCTGTAGGCGCTGGCGATCGCCAGGGCCGTCCCGACCGCGCCCATGAGCAGCGTGGCGCGGACCGGCGTGCGCCACGAGGCATGCAGGGAGCCCATCCAGAGCGGGATCTGGCGCGCCGACGACATGGCGTACATCAGGCGCGTCCCGCCCACCAGGCTGACGAGCGCGCACCCGGCCATCGAGGCGGCAGCGATCGCGGTCATGGCGTAGCGGCCGGACGGCCCCGCGATGAGACCGGCGGCGGTGGCGAGCGGGGCCTGATCGGCGGCCAGACCGGGCAGCATCCCGGTGGCCACGGTGTGCACCGTGAGATAGATCACGCAGACGGTCAGGAGGGTGGCGACGAGGGCGAACGGCATGTCGCGCCGCGGCTGCAGCGACTCCTCTGCGGGGACCGTCAGAATCTCGAAGCCGGAGAACACGAAGATCAGCAGCAGGACGGCGCGCAGGAAGCTCATCGGATCGACCGGGACCGGCGTGAAGTTCTCGGCGTGCAGGTAGAACAGACCGCCGGCCCCCAGGATGACGAGCGGGAGGACCTTGGCGACCGCGAACAGGTTGCTCGCCCCGGACGTCTGGCGGATGCCGATCATGTTGATCGTGACGATCAACGCCGAGCAGGCGGCGATCACCGCCGCTCTCGCCAGGGGCGCGGCGGCCCAGGGCAGCAGCGCCCCCAGGTATCGGGCGAAGCCGTTGACCAGGTTGGCCATCGCCGTCAGGCGCGCCAGACAGAACAGCCAGCCGACCTGGAACCCCGCGAAATCCCCGAAGGCTCGGTGCACGTAAAGATACGGCCCGCCCGACACCTCGTAGCGCGACGCCAGAGTCGCCAGCGACAGCCCCACGCCGACGACCACCACCCCGGCCACGACGTAGGCGATGATGCCGGCAGGGCCGATGAGACCGGCGATCTCCGCCGGCATGATGAAGATGCCGCCGCCGATGACAGAATTGATCCCGACCGCCACGAGCCGGAACCGGCCGAGATGGCGGAACGGCTGGACGGCGGGGGCGACCGGACCGCTCACCCGCGGGTCGCCGTCACGCAGGCCGGGCATTCGCACAGGACGCGCAGCCTGTCGAAGGTGTAGATGCCGGTGGAATGGCCGTCGCTCCAATCGATCTGAATGCCGTAGCGGCCGACCGGTTTCACGGCGCGGGCGGCGATGTCGCCGGGCACGGAGCCGGCCTCGAGACGCCGCTCGCCGGACCACTCGTCCTCGCACACGGCGCACTTGCAGGCCAGCCGCAGACGGGCCGGCGTGTAGCGCGCCGCGTGCCCGTCGTCCCACAGGATCGACAGACCGCCCTCGTCGGAGATGGCGACGCGGCGGGGCTGGCTCACCCGTTCCCTACCCGCCTTTCCCGGCGGGAGCCGCCGCTGGCGTCGCGGCCCCCGGCGGTATCGCGACCTTGAGACGCGTCAGCTCGGCGTTGATGGTCTGCGCGAACTCGTCGAACGGCTTCGCGCCCGACAGGTAGTGACCGTTCACGAAGAAGGCGGGCGTGCCGGTGGCGCCGAGCGACTTGGCCTCGGCGACGTCGGCGTCGATCGCCGGCTTGTCGCGCGCCGACGTGAGCGCCTGCTCGAAGCGCTTCAGGTCGAGACCGACTTCCTTGGCGTACTGCATCAGCTGGTCCTTCTGGAACTTCGCCTGGTTCGCGAACAGCTTGTCGTGGTACTCCCAGAACTTGCCCTGCTCGTAAGCGGCCATCGATGCCAGGGCGGCCGGCATAGCGAACGGGTGGATGTCGAGCGGGTTGTTCTTCCAGACGATCCGGACCTTGTCGCCGTAAACCTTGCGAATCTGCTCGAGGGTCGGACCGACCCTCTGGCAGAAGGGTCACTGGAAGTCGGAGAACTCGACGATCGTCACCGGCGCGCTCTTCGATCCCAGAAAGGGCGCGCCGTCGGTCTTCACCGCGTAGACCTTGCCCGGGTCCGGACCCGAAGGCCGCGCCTGCGCCGCGCGCGCCCCCGCGTCGATCTTGGCCCCCAGCGTGTTGAGGCGCGTATCCAGCTGCGTCAGCTTCGCGTTCAGATCGGCCGTCTGCTGGCGGGTCTCGTACAGGTTCACGCCGGTGATGCCGATCAGCACCGCCACACCCGTCAGGATCGCGCCCCGCATGGTGCCGGCGGAGACGGACGACGGGCGCTCCATACCCGGCCCGCGGCCGTGAGAGCCTGGATTCTGCTTCGCCATCGTCGTTGGATCCTCCCCCGAATCCCTATGTTAGCATCGCTCGCCGGTTCTCAGATCACCGGAGGAGGGTTTCCCATGGCCGACACGGTCCGTCGCGTCGATTACTTCTACGTCCACGTTCCCGACAAGCCGGGAGAGGGGCAGAGGATCCTCTCCGCCATCAAGAGCGCCGGGGTGAACCTGCTGTCGCTCACCGCCTTCCCGGACGGTCCCGGAACGACGCAGGTCGATTTCGTGACCGACAACGCGGACGGGCTCGCGAAGGCGATCAAGGGCCTCGGGCTCGCCCTGAGCCCGAAGCGCCAGGCGTTCTTCGTGCAGGGAAGCGACCGCGCCGGCGCCGCGGCGGAGTACTTCAAGAAGCTTGCCGACGCCGGCGTCAACGTCCACGCCGGCAACGCCGCCTGCGGCCCGGGCGGCTTCGGGATGGTCCTGTGGGTCAAGAAGGAGAGCTACGCGAAGGCGGCCAGGGCGCTCGGCGTCTAGCCCGCTCAGGCGCCCCGGCCGTTGCCCGTCCAGCCGGCGATGCGGCGGATGCCGTCCTCCCACATCTGTCTCTGGGCGAACAGGTCGTGGATCTGGCGGCCGTTGCGGACGGTCGGGTTCTTGAAATACAGCGACAGCCAGTCCTGCGGCCCGCGCAGGCCGGCGCGGGCGGCCAGGTCGGTGAGCAGGATCAGGTCGAGAGCGAGCGGCGCCGCGAGGATCGAGTCCCGGCAGAGGAAATTGATCTTGATCTGCATGGCATAGCCCAGCCACCCGAAGATGTCGATGTTGTCCCACGCCTCCTTGTTGTCCCGGCGCGGCGGGTAGTAGTCGATCCGCACGCGGTGCACCAGGCCGCCATACAGATCGGGATGCAGATCGGGCTCGAGGATCGCCTGCAGCGCCGCGAGCTTGCTCTCTTCCTTGCTCTTCAGGCACGCCGGGTCGTCGAGGACCTCGCCGTCCCTGTTGCCGAGGATGTTCGTGGAGTACCAGCCGGCGATGCCGAGACCACGCGCCTTCAGCCCCGGCGCGAGGATCGTCTTCAACAGGGTCTGGCCGGTCTTCAGATCGCGCCCGGTCACCGGCACCTTCATCTCCTCGGACATCTGCATCAGCGCGGGGACGTCGACCGCGTGGCTGGGCGTGCAATTGACCACCGGGATCCGGTGCCTGAGGGCGGCATAGGCGTACAGCATGGCGGGGCTGATGTGCTCGTCGTCGGCGGCCAGCGCGCGCTCGAACTTGCCGAGATCCTGGTGCACGCCGTCGATCGAGTGGTAGACCTCGGTCGAGGCGGCGTTGACCAGGACCATCCGATCGATCCCCGCCGTCTCCTGGAAGGACGCGATGTCCTTCTCGATCGCGGCCACGCTCGCCAGATGGCCCTGCCGCGGACGGCAATGGGCCGCCTCGATGCGATGGACGAAGCTCGGATCGAAGATGCCGCGCCACGGACGGATGGCGTCGAGCTCGGGCCGCAGCTCCTCCAGGAGCTCGCGCTCGAGCACCTGCGCCTTGACCGCGGATCGATAGACGCTGTCCGGGAGGATGTCCCACACCCCGAAGGCGAGATCCGGCAGGGAGGCCAAGGGCACCGCCTGCCCGACCGGCACCGCACCGGGACGCTCCGGCGGGCCGGTCACCACCCCCAGCTGCGTCAGCGCGCCGATCGGCTTGCCCAGACCGCGCCGCACCGCGAGGACCCCCGCGATCAGCGTCGTCGAGAGCGCCCCCGCGCCCACCACCACGACCCCCAGGCGGCCTTTGGCCGGTCCGGGACGATTCGGCTTCTGTCTCATGTAGAATTTCTCATTCGTCGAAGCGCCTCCGGGCGCGTGAGGAGGAACGATTGGCTGACTTGGCGATGCGAGGTGGAACGCCGGCGGTTGCGACCGATGCAGCGGTCCGCTGGCCGGTCATCGGAGCGCAGGAGCGCGAGGCCGTGGCCCGCGTGCTCGACAGCGGCGTGCTGTGCGGCTCGAACGCCCCCGAGATCGTGGCGCTGGAGGAGGAGTTCGCGCGCTTTACGGGAACCCGCCACTGTCTCGCGACCAACAGCGGGACGGCGGCGCTCCACATGGCGGTGGCCGCGGCGGGGATCGGCCCCGGCGACGAGGTCATCACTTCGGCGTTCACCTATCCGGCGAGCGCCCTGGCGATCCTCCAGCACAACGCCGTGCCGGCGTTCGCGGACATCGATCCGGTCACGTTCAACATCGACCCGACCGACGTCGAGCGCCGGATTACTCCACGGACGAGGGCGATCATGCCGGTCCACATCCACGGCCTTCCCTGCGACATGGACGCCCTCAACGCCGTGGCGCGCCGCCACGACCTGGCGGTGATCGAGGACGCCGCGCAGGCGCACGGGGCCACCTATCGCTCGCGGCGCACCGGCGCCCTGGGCGACCTGGCGGCGTTCTCCCTGAACGCCACCAAGAACCTTCCCTGCGGCGAGGGCGGCCTGCTCACGACCGGTCACGAGCGCTACTTCGAGCGCGCCGCCGAGCTGCGCGTCCTCGGGCAGTCCCGGGACCGGCAGCCGTTCGATCCGACCCATCCGCTCGACTCCGAAGGGGAGACCGAGTTCGCCGGGCTGGGGTGGATGTACCTGACGCAGGAGATTCCCGCCGCCATCGCGCGCGTGCAGCTGCGGCGTCTCGAGGAATTCAACGCGAACGCCGCCGCCAACGCCGCCCGCCTCACGGCGCGGCTCGGGGCGCTCCCCGGCGTGGTTCCGCCCCGCTGCCCCGCGGATCGGACCCATGTCTACCACAAGTACCGCGTGCGTCTGGACCGCGAGCGTCTCGGTCTCGACGTCGACCCCCGCCGTCTGCGCGATCGGGTGGTGCAGGCGCTGCGCGCCGAGGGTGTCGAGGTGCGTCTGTGGCTGGACCGGCCGGTCCCTGAGATGCCGTTGTTCCAGTCGAGGACCGGCTACGGTCGCGGCTGCCCGTGGACGTGCCACGACAGCGACGCGCGCTACTCGCCGGGCGAGCACCCGAACACGACCGCGCTCGTCGCGGACTCCTTCGTCGTCGGCTCGCAGACGTACCCGCTCTTCCCCCAGCCTGGGACGCTGATGGATCAGTACGCCGACGCCTTCGAGAAGGTGATGGGTCACCTTCCGGCCCTGCTCGAATTCGGGACGCGCTGAGGAGCGGCGATGACCCTGCGGGTCGGCATCCTGGGTGCGGGTCACATGGGCAGGACGCACGCCGAGGTCCTGGCGCGCGACGGCCGGGTCCGGATCACCGGCGTGGCGGACGGGGAGGAGGAGCGGGCGCGGCGTCTCGCCGGTGGCCTGGGAGCCGTCGCGTACGGCGACCTCGAGGCGCTCCTCCGGGACGGCGTCGACCTCGTGGTGGTGGCGACGCCGAACCGCTTCCACGCCGAGGCCACGCTCGCCGCTCTCGAGCGCGGCGTCGCCGTGCTGTGCGAAAAGCCGATGGCGATCAACCTGGCGGACGCCCGGCGCGTCTGCGAGGCGGCCGGACGGCCGGGCGCCTTCTACGTCGTCGCCCACAACCGCCGGCACGCCCCCGTCTACCGCCACGTCCAGGGGCTGCTGCGCGAAGGCTTTCATCCGCTGATGGCCTGCTTCCGGATGCACGAGGGGGATTACCGCACCCCGCCGTGGGTCACGGACCGCTCGGTCTCGGGCGGCTTCCTGTACGAGAACCTCGTGCACTTCTTCGACCTCATGGAGCTTCTCGTCGCTCCCGTTTCCGAGGTTTGCTGCCTGGCGCGCGGCCCACTCTACGCCGATCTCAACGACTTCGTCATCTCGGTCGCGCACACGGGCGGCGCCATCACCTCGCTCACCGCCACCGGGCACGCCACCTGGGCGCCGCCCGCCGAGAGCGCCGAGCTGATCGGCGACCACGCGACCATCGTCGTCGAGGGGCTCGACCGGGTGCGGCACACCGCGGGCGGCGCAGCCGAATCGATCAAGGACTGC
>JACXTT010007525.1_pt1 | contig 15330 bp, 18 predicted proteins | sample 9270951 | NCBI WGS metagenome assembly JACXTT01 (sample SAMN15532306, study PRJNA645909) | rock metagenome | isolation source: weathered quartz diorite | place: Puerto Rico | collected 2017-06-21 | reverse complement strand
CAGGCGAACACGACCTCGACGAGGACGGCGCCCCCGAGCATGTAGCCGAGCTGGAGGCCGACGACCGTCACGGTCGGGATCAGCGAATTCTTGAGCGCGTGACGCCAAATAACGGCCCACTCCGGGAGTCCCTTCGCCCGTGCGGTCCGGACGTAGTCGCGGGTCAGTGCCTCAAGCATGGTCGCCCGGGTCAGCCGTGCGACGTTGGCGACCGGGAAGGAGCCCAGCGTGAGCGCGGGCAACACGAGGTGCCCGAGGGATCCCGCCCCGGCGGTCGGTAGAAGCCCTAGGCGCACGGCGAGGAGGAGCTGGAGGATCACTCCGAGGACGAAGGCCGGTACGGTGATCCCTACGAGCGAGACGAGGAGGCTCGCGCGGTCGAACCAAGTGCGGTGCCGCACGGCCGAGAGGATCCCGAGCGGCACCCCGGCCACCGCCGTCACCGCGATGGCGGCCAGGCCCAGAGACAGCGTGTAGCCGAGACGGTCCTGGATCTCGTCGGCCACGGGGCGGCCCGTCCGAATCGAGCGGCCGAGGTCTCCGCGGGCCAGGTTTGCGAGGAAGAGGCCGTACTGGACGACGAGCGGCCGGTCGAGCCCGAGGTCCCGCCGGAGGCGTTCAATGTCATCGCGGGTAGCGCGCTCGCCGGCAAAGATGATGGCAGGGTCGCCGGGGATGAGTCGCATCGCGAGGAAGACGGCGAGGGCGATGCCGAGGAGGACCGGGACCGCGGCGGTCAGTCGCGCAGCGAGATACCGCCGGGACATCATCGAGGGCGCCCTGGCTCCCGCGGCCGCGGACAGGACGACGCGAAGGGCTCGGCCCTCGCCCCCGCGTGACGGGAGGGGGTGCGCGCCGTCACGCGGGGGCGGGTCGGTTGCAGAGGTCGGCGGCCACGAGGGCATACACCCGCGCAGCCGCCACGATGTCCCGAACCTCGACCTTCTCGTCCGGCCGGCTGAGAAACCGCCCGCCGGGTCCGTAGAGGAGCCCGGGGATCCCGGCGTTCCAGAGGTGGGCGGCGTCGGAGCCAGCGAATTTCGTCACACCACCCCACTCCGGCTCCTGCCCCATAACCTGCCGGTGCGCGCGGGCCGTCGCCTGCACGACCTCCGCCGTTTGCGGCACGTAGAATGGGGGCATGAAGAGGTGTTTGGTCCGGTCCATGACCTCGATCTCCGCACGGAGGTGCGGCAGGCGGCGGCGGGTTCGGTCGATCAGGCGCTCGAGGTCGGTCTTGACGGACTCGGGCGTCTGCCCCGGCACGATACGCACGTCGACGAGCGCGTAGCAGTAGTCTGGAACGAGGCCGACCCGCCACTCGAGGCACTCACGGCTGATGCCGCCGCGCACTACGCCCACATTGTGCTGGGGCAGCCCGGCGAACTCGGGGTTCGACTCGAAGGTAAGCCAACCGTCGGGCGGAATCGGCGTGTAGCTCGGCCCGAGCTCTCGCAGGACCTCCGTCATGTCGTGGATCGCGTGGTGGACGGTGCCGGTCCGCGTGGTGTAGTGACGCATCTCGCCGTGAACGGAGAGTTTGAGGTGAACCACGCCGGCATGCATGTTGACGACGGCCAGCTCGGTGGGTTCGCCGTCGATGAAGTGGTCGGCCCGGATGCCCATCTCGACGGCGTGCTGGGTCCCTTTCCCGCCCTCCAGTTCGCCGACCACGTACTCCACGACGATGTCGCCGGCGAGTTCCACGCGTGCGGCCAGGAGCCCACGGATCGCCGCAATGTACGCAGCATCCGCCGCCTTCATGTTGGCGACGCCCAGGGCGTAGAGCCAGCCGTCCTCGACGACGGCGCCGAATGGGTCCCGGGTCCACCCCTCGCAGACCATGTTGTGATCGAGGTGGCCGTTGAATAGCAGGCTCTGGCCACCGCCGCCTCCCCGAAGGACGCCGATCGCATTCGGCCGGCCGGGCTCTACGTCGGGGACCCGGACCTCCATGCCGAGCTCGCTCATCCGCTCGGCAAAGAACTCGGCCAGCGCCTTCTCCAGGCCGCTGAAGCTCGGGATGCGGAGGGCCGCCTGGGTGACGGGGAGCGTGCTTCCCTCGTCGATCGCAGCCACGATTCGGCGGGCTCGCGCTTCGTCGACCACGGCAACCTCCTTAGCGGATCCAGGCCCGGCGGACATCGACCAGCCCGGCCGAGCTGGGGATGGCGACTACCCCCTCGAGATTCGCGCGCCGCCCGATTGCCTCGCGCCGCTCCGAGAGGAAGATCCAGGGCGCGTCGTGCCAGACGAGCCGCTGCACTTCCCGGTAGAACGGGGCGCGCCGCTCGAAGCCAATCATCGACGCCCCCTTCGCCAGGAGCTCATCCACGCGTGGGTTCCGGTAGAGCGCGATGTTGCTCCCCGTCGGTGGCCAGGCCGCCGAGTGGAGCGTGAGCCGCATCCCGCTGTCGGGGTCGGCAGTCCCCCACGAAAGGAGCGCCATGTCGAAGCCGCGCTCGGCAGGAGGCTTGCGGGCGGTCGCAAGATACGTCGCCCACTCCTGGGCCTGGAGCTTGACTTCGACGCCCACGTCCTTGAGATACGCCTGGCCCGCCTGGGCGAGCTCCGGCCAGCCAGAGTAACCGGTGGTCGGGACCAAGAAGGTCAGCGACAGCCGTTGGCCGTCCTTCGCGAGAACGCTGTCGCTGCCTGGTCGCCACCCGGCCTCGGCGAGGAGCTGTTTGGCCCGTCTGGGGTCGTAGTCGTAGGCGCCAGCGCTCACATGCATGCGGTAGGCGGAACCGATCGGCGAGTCCGCCACGCGACCCACGCCGAAGAGGACCGTTTGAACGATCTGCTTCTTGTCCACGGCGTAGTTGAGCGCCTGGCGCACCCGGATGTCGACGAGCGCCGGCTTCTGGGTGTCGAGCGCGATGTATTGCCAGCTCGTCGCCGGCGGGACGTCGATCGCCAGGCTCCGGTTGGCTCGGAGCCGGGGGGCGTCCTGGAGCGGCACCTGACTGATGAGGAGTGCCTCGCCAGTCTCGAGGAGCGAGGCCCGGGTGGCGCCCTCGGGGACGGGCTTGACGATGAGGCGGTCGAGGCTTGGGCGCCCATCCCAGTAGTTCGAGTTCCCCTCGAGCACGAGCTGGTCCCCAGCCGTCCAGCTCACGAATGTGAACGGGCCCGTCCCCGTCGGGATGATGCCAGCGGCGGGCGCCTCCTTGATCGACTTTGGGCTCTGGATCGCGCCGAAGCCGCTGTCCGCCATGTTGTCGAGGAGCGCCCCGACCGGCTCCTTCGTGATCAGCCGAACCGTGTACTCGCCGGCGACCTCCACCGACTGGACGCCACCGTAGGCGAAGCGGCCGGCTAGGAGCCGGTTGTCCGGGTTCAGTGCTCGGTCGATGTTGAACTTCACGGCCTCGGCGTTGAACGGCGTGCCGTCGTGGAACTGGATGCCCTTGCGGAGGTGGAAGGTCCACGTACGCCCGTCGGGCGACGTCTCCCAGCGCTCAGCGAGGCGGGGGACGATTTCGAGCTTGTCGTTGTGCTCGACTAAGCGGTCGAAAACGTTCCGCCCGAGGACCATGCCCGTGAGGAGCGCGAACGACTTGTGGACGTCGGTCTGATCCAGGTCTTGGTGCGATGCCCACGTGAGCGTCCCGCCCCGCCGAGGTTGACCAGCCGGCGCCGTAGCGAGCAGCGCGACCGCCACCAAACCGGCAAGGAGCGTCAGGCCGCATCGAATTGATTTCGGCATCACGGTGTCTCCTCTCAACAGCGGATCGTGGAGCGGGACGCCATCACGCTACTGGCGGGTGGCGGGGCTGTCAATAGCATCGCGGAGCTTTCGTCTTCTTCGAATCTCGGTCAGATCAGAACGGCCCCCCTATGAGATCCTTTTCTCCGTGGTGGCGGCAGCAGATCCTTTTGGTCAGACCGTGAGGGGGGACCGGAACTCGAGCGACGCTGATTTCACACGCCATGTTCCCTGCGGTCGAAACCGGAGCGTCGCGGTAGGCTCGGAGCAGGAGGTACGCTCGGGTCGAATCAGGGTCCTGTGTCGGACCAACGAGCGTACTCGGCGCGTTGACCCCACGATGCAACTGGACCTTCAAGACCACGGCAAGTACGTTTCGGGAGATTGGTGAGTCGGAGTTCCATACGTACCAAGCGCGCGGCATGCGGTTCTTCTCGGGGGGCTACCTCGCGTTCGCGTTTCCCCCGGTGCTGTGGTTCACCTTTATTCTTCCCCGGTTGCAGCGGGAGTCGGTAACGCGAAAACACCCGGCGAGCGCACCACTTTGACGGTGGACCGCGAGCTATTCTGGTGACTGCCCCGCGCGCGTTCGAGGCGGTAGCCGTCTCGGTGGAGCGCGCGAAGCCTGTTACCTTGTTGACCGCCGGCCCCCGACTGTCCTAATCTTGAGGTAGGCGGCGCTTGGGAGGGTGCCGACGGAGTCCCCGTGCGGTGCGACGCCTCGGTCGGGAGAAGAGGCGCGTCCTATGGCTCAGCCCCACGGCGTCGACTCACGTTCACCGCTCGTTCCCCGGCCGTCGCAACGACCTCCCGACTGGCTCCGTGGCGTGCGAATCCTCATCGTCGAGGACGACCCGGATCACCAGCTCGCCCTCCGCCTGATGGTGGAATCGTTCGGAGCTACGGTCCGGGCGACGCTGGAGGGTCACGAAGCCCTGGTCGTCGCCACGGCGTGGACCCCCGACCTCATCCTGTGCGACTTGATGATGCCCGGGATGGACGGCTATACGTTCATTCGCCGCCTGCAACACGACCCCGGGTTGAGCAGGATCCGGGTCATCGCGGTGTCCGCCCTGTCGCGAGATGCCGACGTCAAGCGGACGCGGCTCGCCGGGTTCGAGGCGCACCTCGCGAAGCCGATCGACGGCGAGGTGCTCGCCTCCGTGCTCGAACGCGCGGTCTGGGGACGGCGCCCTTAGTCGTCCCCCCGGGGGGCCGGTACCTCACCGACGCCCCCCCGCACACGGCCTCCTGGCGCCCGGAAGTCGCTCTCGAGGCGACGTCCCCCGTGTAAACAAATCACACACCGCCCTATCGTCCAGTCCGACACGCGGACTCTGGTGGGAGGAGGCAGGCAAGCGGCAGGCCGCTCCCACCCATTGCCCGTAAGTCGTGAAGATCACAATGGTCTCGGGCGGGATCGACTCGAATGGGCCGTGACGCGGCAGGCATTGGTCGGCCTCTTGCTTCAGGATGACTTTTCCCCGGCCCGCGTTTGCCGATGTCCGTTGAACGATCGCGTGAGGGCCCGTCGCTCCTCGACGTCCTCGACCGCGTGCTCGACAAGGGCATCGTGATCGACGCCTGGGTTCGCGTGTCGCTCGTCGGCATCGACCTGGTCACCGTCGAGGCTCGTGTCGTCGTCGCCTCCATCGAGACCTACGTGCTGCACTCGGACACACTCGGCCGAGTCGCCGCAGTCCTGGCGCCCAGTCCTAAGGTGTCTCCGCGCCTCGCTGTGCTCCGTCGCAGCCGGAAGGCCGCCGCGTAGACCACGGCCTCTCACGCCATGGCGACGACTCCGGACCCGCCCGATGCCTGCTCGGGCGACACCGTCCTGGCTCAGTGCCTGATCATCGGGGCCATCGCGGCGGATCCCCGATGGCTCGGACGCTCGCGGTCGTGTCATGCTACGACACGACCATGACCCTCGGGTTGCTGGTTCTCCTCGTCGTCGGCGCCGGAGCCCTTCTCGTGGCCTGGAGAGGCCGGCTCGGAAGGCAGACAGGGCCGCCGCCGGTTTCGCTGCCCCTTCCGCGCGGACCCCATCACATGCACTACTGCACCCGTTGTGACCGCCAGTGGGAGCATTCGGGGGCGAGCCACGAGTGTACGCGGTCCTGGGCGGCGCCGTGCCCCGCCTGCAACGTCCACGTCAGCCCGGCATGAGCTTCCGACCGGCCGAGAGGGGACAGCGGTTGGGGGCCTTGCTGCTTGCGGAGCGGGATGCTGCGGCATCCGGTGCTCGCTCGCCGGACGCAAGCCTCGAATCCAGCGGGGCCCGACTGCAGGCTCGGCGGGTCATCGCCGCAGGGCGGGACGAGCAGCCCACCGTCTCCCGCCACCCTCGGTGCGCCTCAGCGTCGCGGCCGTGCCGCCCGCTCCGCTTCCACGGCCCGTATTTCCTGTTCGAACATCCCGGGGTGCAGCGGGCAAGGCGGCTTGTTCTCCTCGACGTACTGACACTCCGCCTGGTTGCACTGGACGAAGTACCCCGACGCGGCACCCAGACTGCCGGGTCGGCGCAGCCGGATCACCACCGCTTCTGACACGACCGGACACCAGAAGTCGCGCGACTGGCCTCGACTCAACGTCTTCTCCTTGGCACGTGGAAGGCTGCGTCGGCAGCCGTCGCTCTTGGCCGGGAAACGGCTCGCCTCCCTACTCGTCGGCGCTCCGCGCCTGCGCTCGCCGGGCTGCCCGCCGCCGCTTCTTGCGAGCCTCGGCTTGCTTGCGCTTCCGCTTCACCGAGGGCTTCTCGTAGTGGGCGCGATGCTTCATCTCCTTGAAGAGCCCTTCCTTTACCATCTCCTTCCTGAGGGCCTTCAGGGCGGACTCGATCTGGTTATCGACCACTTCGATCCTCACGGCTCCCTCCCCCAGTGTCGGTCGCCTCTGGCCGGCTAGGCCGAGGCCAGGCCGGCATGGCGCGGCGGCTCTCGTCCGTCCATCGCAGTGGTGGCCCTGTCCCGAAGAGAAAGCGTAGGGCGGGTGCAACGGCGGGGCGTCGCTACACCAGCAAGCAGGATGCGCGCAGCCTCACTGCGCCCGGCGGCCAAGGGCCGCGTTCGCTGAGGCTCGTGGCGGCGGGATCAACGAAGGCCTCCCGCCCCCGTCGCCAAAAGTGGACAGCCCATGATGCGCCCCGCTTCCTGGACATGTCAAGGACATGTCAAGCGGGCGCAACCCGTTGACGCCCTGACGCCTCTCGCCGTAGCATCGCGGCCATCGGGAGGTGCGCCATGAAGCAGATCGCCGTCGCGCTCCTTGCCCTCGAGCTCCTGGCTGCGCCGCTCGCCGGTGAGGTGCAACATTCTCGCTCTTCATTAACCTGACGACCGCCAAGGCCCCTCGGCCTGACGATCCCGCAGCCCATGCTGCTGCGGGCCGACGAGGTCATCCAATGACGACGCGAGCACTTTGCCTCTTGGTGTGCATAGGTGTGATCGTGGGCTGCGCAGGGGTGACCCGTGTGAAACCAGGCTCGGGGTCACAACTGGCCGTGGAGGGGCGGACGTACGACGAACTATGGCGAGCGGCGGTCAAGGTAGTCAGCCAGCACTTGTCGATCAGCGCTGGGACCAGCAAGGAGCGCGGCGAGATTCAAGCGGAAGGCGGGGGCGGCAGATACTCGCCCGATCAAATAGTCGGCGTGTTCATCCAGCCGCCGAACGTTCGAAGCGACCGCTACATGGTCGAGGTAGTCAGCCGTAACCGTGTGCCCGTGCCGCTCATCGGCAAGAACTGGGAGCAAACCATCATCGACGGTCTGAAGACCGAGCTGAAGCTGTAGCAGCGACTCCGCTGCCCCGCCCGAGCGGGAGGTCCCGACGCCGGCGTGGAGCGTCCGCCAGTGCGACCGGACTGGACCGCTCGAGTTCTACGATCTCCGCGCCGAACGTGCCCAGGCATCGGTGGAGTACCGGGGGAAACCGGGGGCGGGCACGCGGCCAGGTCGTGCCGCCCCCGTGGCCGGCTGGTCGTCTCGGCTATCCCGGCGGGGTGGACGGACTCGGCGTCGGAATCGCGGCTTTGATCTTCCCGATTCCATCCATTGACTGGTTCACGGCACTCAGGGCTTCCAGCAGCCGCGCTCGGTGGTGATCGGGCAGATGTCTGGCCGCGAGAAGGTCCTGAATCTCGCTCTGCAGTTCCGCGCCCATCGCCTCGCGGTGCAGCAGGTTGTGGTACAGCTGCCGCAACAGAGCCGGATCGAGATGAGTGGCATCGGTCCCGTTCGCCGCGAAGCTCACCAGTTGCCACGCGTCGTCCTGGATCGTAGGCTTGTCGTCGGCGAAGCTGAGGAGCTTCTGGGCGAGATTCCCGTCGAACGCGTGTATCCTGCCCGCGGCTTCGCGGACCTTCTGGACGGCGGGCAGCAGCAACCCGATCAGCACCGCGATGATCGCGATCACCACCAGGAGTTCGATGAGCGTGAAGCCGGCGGATCCCGCTCCGGCTCGCTGCCGTCGCAGCGCTGCGCCTCCAAGAAATCGAGACATGCCATTCTCCTTTCGACTTCCCATCCGACACCACCAGCCGGTTCCCGGCCGCCTCGTCCGACCCCTAGGGGGCCAACCGTAGGATACTGGGCGGCGCGCCTGTTCCGCAAGAGCGCCCAGCGGGATGGCTGAGATCCGAGAGCCCGGCCGATCTGGGTGGGGTACCCTCCGTGTGGAACACATGCCTGGTCTTCTTCCATCGCGTGTAACTTGACCAGTCGATCATTTAAGCTAGAGGCCATCAGCACATGCCGGAATCGCCACGGAGGAGACCGACCATGAATCGCGCACTGTGGATCGTTCAGGGGTTGCTCGCGCTCATCTTTCTGTTCGCCGGCGGCATGAAGCTCGTGCTGCCGCTCGAGACGCTGACGGAGCAGATGCCGCTGCCGGGCGTGCTCGTGCGGTTCATCGGCGTGGCCGAGGCGCTCGGCGCGATCGGTCTGATCCTCCCCGGGCTCCTGCGCATTCGACCGGGCCTGACACCGCTGGCCGCCGCCGGGCTGGTGATCATCATGATCGGTGCGACCGTGCTCACCCTGGCGGCCGGTGATGTCGCACCGGCGCTGATCCCGCTGGTGGTGGGGCTCCTCTCGGCGTTCGTCGCCTACGGCCGCTGGCGGCTGGCGCCGCAGCGCGGATCCACAGTCTCCCGGGACGCCAGTGCCGGGTACCGTCCTCGCTCGACCGGACCTTGAGTGTCTGTGTCGCGGTGCCGCCTGGCTCCGTCGGGATGACCATGGCAGAATGACGCGATGCCGGTGCACCCTCCCGCACCCGTTCCTGATTTCCTCTACGGCACCGCCTGGAAGGAAGACCGCACCCAGGCCCTCACCGAGCTCGCGCTGCGGATGGGCTTTCGGGGCATCGACACCGCCAACCAGCGGCGGCACTACTTCGAGGCCGGCGTCGGTCAGGGGCTCGCCGCCGCCTACCGCGCGGGCGTGGTCGGGCGCGCGGACCTCTTCCTGCAGACGAAGTTCACCTACCAGCACGGCCAGGACCACCGGCTGCCCTACGACCCCGCGGCTGACCTTGCCACGCAGGTCGCCCAGTCGATCACCAGCTCCCTCGACCATCTCGGGACCGACTACGTCGACAGTTACGTCCTGCACGGGCCCGCCTCCGGCCATGGCTGGACCGCCGCCGACGCGGAGGCGTGGGCCGCGATGGCGAAGGAGCGCGACGCCGGGCGCGCGCGGCTTCTCGGCGTGAGCAACGTCTCCCGGCGCCACCTCGAGCAGATGGCGGCCGCCGGCGCTCGGGTCCCTGATTTCGTCCAGAACCGCTGCTTCGCCCGCCTCGGGTGGGATCGCGATGTTCGATCCTTCTGCAAGGAGCGAAATGTCGTCTACCAGGGCTTCTCGCTGCTCACCGCCAACCCGGAAGTGCTGCGCCATCCTCTCGTCGCCGGCATCGCCGCGCGTGGCAAGGCCACGCCGGCTCAGGTCGTGTTCCGCTTCGCGCGGGCGGCCGGGATGCTCCCGCTGACCGGCACCTCCGACGCCGAGCACATGAAGCAGGACCTGGCCAGCCACGACCTGGCGCTCTCCGCCGACGAGGTGCGGGCGATCGAATCGCTCGCCGGCTGACCGGACTCCGAGATCGACCGTCGAGGAGCGCGGGGAACATGACAGAGCCTGTGTCCGAGGAGCGGCAGAAGGCTTACTTCGAGAAGGCGCGTAAGGGTGTGCTCGCGTGGCTGGCGAAGCGGGAGGGCGGGGCCGCCACGCTCGCTGACATGCACGAGCACAGTTCGCAGAGGTTCCTGATCGCGCACCAGGGCTTCTCGAGAATGATGGAGAGCTTTGTGGCCGAGGGGCTGGTCGACTACGACGAGGGAACGAGAACGGCCACGCTCACCGACGCCGGCCGACGGTTCGTCGCCTAGCCTGACCGTCGTTCACGACAGTCATCGGAGTAGCCCGGTCGCCGTGGCACTCACCGCAACGATCTACAGGTTCGGCATCGAGCTGGCCGATTCCGACCGCAACGTCTACGAGTCGCTCGCGCTCCGCGTCGCCCGGCACCCGTCCGAATCGGAGGAGTACCTGCTGACCCGTGTCCTCGCCTATGCGCTGGAGTTCACCGAGGGCATCGAGTTCTCCCGGGGGCTGTCGGAGCCGGACGAACCGGCGATCTCGATCCGCGACCTGACCGGCGCGATTCGATCGTGGATCGACATCGGCACGCCGGACGCCGGGCGGTTGCACAGAGCCTGCAAGGCCGCGCCGCGCGTCGCCGTGTACACGCACAAGGACCCGGCGCTGTTGATTGGCAGACTCGCGGGCGAGCGGATCCACCGGGCCGAGGCGCTCGAGCTGTACGCGGTCGATCGCGGCCTCGTCAGTGGATTGGCCGCGCGGCTCGAGCGCCGGATGGCGTTCAACCTGGCCGTCAACGACCGCGATCTGTATCTGTCGATCGGGGGGGACACGCTGACGGGCCCGGTCTCGCGGTACGCTCTGGACTGAGAAACGGGAGATCGCGTGACCATTGAACACGTACCCGGCCTGGTGGTGGGGGCCGGCGACTTCGTCTACGACGTGGTACGGCCCTGGGGAGAGCTGCCGGCGGGCTGGAGCCTCGGCCTCGTGAGCCACGTCGCCGCCGACTCGAGGGACCGCATCTACTTCTACCAGCGAAAGGACCCGCCGGTGCTGGTCTTCGACCCGGGCGGGCACTTCCTCACCGCCTGGGGCAGTCAGCGCCTGCGCGACGCTCACGGAATCTTCGTGGGTCCCGACGACCACGTCTACGTCTGCAACCGCGACGAGCACGAAGTGCTCAAGCTCACTCCCGAGGGCAAGATCGTCCTGGTGCTGGGCCAGCGCGGGCGCCCGGCGTTACAGGCGCCGTTCAACCACCCCGCCGACGTCGCGGTATCAGCGAGGGGCGAGATCTACGTCGCCGACGGGTACGGTAATTCCGCGGTGCACCGCTTCTCGCCGGAAGGCCAGCACCTCGGCTCGTGGGGCGCGCCGGGGCCGGGCCGCGGGCAGTTCACCACGCCGCACGGCATCTGGGTCGACGCGGACGACCGTGTGCTCGTCGCCGATCGCGAGAACGACCGGGTGCAGCTCTTCAGCCCCGAGGGCGACTTCTACGGGGAGTGGCGCGACCTGTACCGCCCGATGGACATCTACGTCGACGGGGCGGGCACGGTCTACGTCACCGACCAGATACCTCGCCTCAGCCTGTACTCGCCGGGCGGCCGCCTGCTGGCGCGGGGGCGGCCGGTCGCCGTGGGCGCCCACGGCGTCTGGGGCGACTCGCGTGGCAATCTGTACCTGGCCGAGGTCGGGCTCCACCAGGTGACCAAGCTGGCCCGCCGATCGCCGGCCGGCAGCTCGGACTCTCCGCCAGCGGACTCGACCTCGCCTGGAAGCAGATGAGGTTTCCCACCGAGGCCGAGCTCCTCACGGCATCGAGGATGGTCACGAGTTGACGAACGGGCCCTTCAACCGCTCGAGGTCGAACCATGTCGCGTGTCAAGAGCGTGTCACCCGAGGCTGCCGAGGGCCCGGGCAAGGGGATCGTCGACCATGCCCGGCAGCGGTATGGATATGTCCCGGGCATCGTGAGCCTCTTGCTGCCCGACCTCGAGATTGCTGCCCCTGTCCGCTCCCTGTTCGCACACCTCCACATCCGGGCGACGTCGCCGCTGACGCCGCAGCAGCCCGAGATGGTCGCCACCGTCGTGAACGGGTTGATCGGCGGCGCGCCCTGACTCGGGCAGCACATGGCGGCCGTGCGCCGCCTGACCGGGAACGCGCACCTGGGACCCGAGTTCACGACGACGTGGCGCAGCTACGAGCTCGACGCGAAGACCCGGGCGCTCCTGACGTACGCGGAGAAGCTGACCGAAGCCCCGGCGATGATCGAGGATGGCGACGTCGCCGCCTTGCGCGAGGCGGGCTGGGACGAGGACGCGAACTACGAAGCCACCGCGCTCATCGGCTTCTTCAACTTCACCGGGCGCCTGGAAGCGGCTTCGGGGCTCCCGATGGACGAGGTGCCGGCAACCGCCCCGCCTCCGGCCCTGGGGAGGGCTAGGGTCTTCGGGACGGACGCCACCCAGCTTCGGCGCGAACGGCGTGATCCGCGTCCGCCGGTTCACTCGCGTCTCCGTCGCGCCAGTAACATCCATCGGCCGCCGGAGTCATCGTGCGCCGTCACGGTTTCCCACCCGTACGCGCCGGGGTTCGCCAGGAGGTCCCGGAAGACCGGGTCGTCCATCAGCGTCTCGTCGGCGTAGAGCAACGTCGCCCGACTCGCGACCCGGGGCAGGGCGACCTCAGCGGACTTCGCCGGCTCGCTGAGCCGACCCAGGTCCAGAGGCTCGCAGCCTCCCGGTGTGTCGGCCCGGACATAGTTCGTGATCTCTTCACCGAGCTCGGGAACCAGAAAGACGCAGTGGGGCGCTCGGGTCAGGTGCGCGAAGGGCGCAAGTCTCCCGTAATGGCGCGCCAGGCGCTGCCCTCTGGAGGCGGTCGTCCCTAGCCGGAGCGCTGGGCGCTCGTGCGGGGACGGCCACGGCTTCCTCGCCTCGAAACCAGGGCGTCCATTCCCGGCGCCGGGCGTAGAGTCGCACGAACCCGGCGGCACACACCACGACGCTGACGACACTCGCCACCGCGACCCACCACCCGCGCACCACGCGGGAGTAATCCGGCGAGACCTGCCCCGATGTCGCGTTGAACAACAGGACCTGCAGTCCACTGGGAATCAGGGAGAGGTTCCAGACGAGGTGCTCGCTCATCGCGACGGAGTTCCGGCGCCAGGCCTCCGAGAAGGACAGCCCCGCCGAGCCGAAGGTCGCGCGCATCAGCGCGTCACACTCGGACCATGGTGAAAAAGTCCACTCGGGATGCCGTTGCCGGTAGCCGAACGCGTAGACCTGGCACACGTTCAAGGTGTGCTTATCACGTAGATGAGACGACAGCTCGGGAAATCTAACCCTCGACGCCGTGTAGAGGAACCCAGTCAAGAGGACCGTGAGCACCAGTGGGAGGCCATAGGCGAGCCCTATCTTCCTCAGCGTGCGAGGCGCGCGCAGGACGGTCCGCAGCTCCGACGCCAGGCATGCGAGAGCGAACAGTACTGTGGCGACGAGCATCTCGTTCCGCACGAGGAGCGTGGCGCCGGCGAAGATGCCGAGCGCCGCACCGCGTCGCCACGGACTCGGCTTTCCGACGAGCACGAGCCACGCGAGCAGCACCGGGATGACGGCGAACAGGTGCACTTCGGACACGGCGGCGTAGTTGACCGGCATGATCGCCCACCACGCCGCGGCGAGCCAGGCCAGCGCGGGTGGAAGCAGCCGGCGCATCAACGCGAGCACCAGGACGGCGAGCGCGAGGACGATGACGAGCCGGTGCCCGATCGTCGCGACGTAGGCATCCGACGACAGGTGCAAGAGGCTGCCGTAGAACGACGTGTAGAGAGGCGACCATGCGATGTCGGTAGTCCAGTGCCGATACCAGCCGTAGGCGGTGACGAAGTACCTGGAGGTATCACCGGGGGTCAGAAGCCACATGCCCCAGAGCACCTTCGCCTGGAGCAAGAGGATGGTTGCGTACGAGAACCAGGTCCGTTCGGCGAGAGCGCCGAGGCGTGCCGAGATCGGGGCGATCAGCTTCAAAGCCTGCTCACGTGAGGTCCTGGCCCCGTCCGTCCCCTCCGGGCTCCACACGCGACGATCATTTCGACACCATTGGTGAGAACCTCACCGCGGCTGAACACGCGTTCCAATCGCGTTGGTGGGCTCAGCGGCCACAGGGGAGAGCCCTCCCTAGAGTACTCGGAGCAGGGCGTCGGCTTGCCGCATTCGCCCCTGGTAAACTCGGAGCATTCGTCGACCGTGATCGTACAAGATGCGCGCTCTCATCGCGTGCGATGGTGTCGGCTACGGGACGATCAGGAGGATCCATGGCGTCTCCCCGGGAGCAGGTGCTGGAAGCGATCCCTCGCGCCGCCGGCGCGCCGCGCGGGGCGCCGGTGACGGCGGGCGCGGTGGACGCCGCAGGGCGGGTGGCGTGGATCGAGACGCGGGATGACATCGCGCACCTGCTCGTTGCGGCCGGCGGGCGCGTGCTCCTCGAGCTTTCGCTCGCCGTCGGCGCGACGGACGACTACGGCTACGAAGGATGCTCCGCCGGGTTCATCGAGTGGTTCGGCGACCGGGCCGTGACGATCTCGAGCGAGACGCGCCGGACCGTCGTGTGGTCGATCGCGCTCCCCGCGGTGGGGGCCGCGCCCTCTCGTGGAGCACTCGCGTCCGACGCCGTCGCGAGCGATCGGCCCGGGGTGCGCCGCCTCGTGCTCGATCGGACGTGCGCCGTGGACGGCGACCTGGTCGTGTGGGCCGGGGACGATCCGGGGCTGGTCGGCGCCGGGACGCTCCCCGATCTCCTCCCCGCGCTCCCGATCCCCGTCCGGGGAGCGCCCGGCTACGTCCGGGTGGCGATCGAAGAGCGGGGCGTGGCTCGCGTGGAGAAGCACGACGACCGCGCCTGGACCCCGGTCGAGCACCTCCGGCTCCCGGCCGGCGTCCAGCGGCGCTTCTTCCCGCTCGAGACGGACGACCTGCTCAGCGCCGTCGCGAGAAGGCTCTTCGAGCCGCGCGCGGTCCCGCCGGCCGCGCGGCTCTTCGTCGAGGCGGTCGCGCTCCCGTTCTCCCGCGGACGGCGCGGGACCGCGCCCGACGATCGAGCTCCGTGGCGGCCGAGTCCGGTCTGGCTCCCGGTCTACTGGCATCGACACCTGAGCGGCGCGGGGCGTGGCCACGAGGCCCGCGAGCTCCTGTCTCTCCTGGACGAAATCGCGGCGCCGCTTTCCCCGGCGGAGCCGGAGCGAGGGTGGGATCCGGCGTGGGAGCCGCTCGAGGGTGCCGTCCGGCTCGCCGAGCGACACGTCCGCCGCCAGGCGCGCGTGCAGGCCGAGTCGTGCCGGCACTACGAGCTGCCGCCGGGCTGGTGGTGTCTGCTCTTCCATCCTGCGCCGGGTAGCGACGTGCCGGGAAGCCGCATCGATCCCGCGTCGCTCCCCCCGGCGCTCCGCCGCGTCTTCGAGCTCCTGGCTCCCACGAAGCCCGCGGAGATTCCGCACCGATACTAG
>JACXTT010007524.1_pt1 | contig 15331 bp, 19 predicted proteins | sample 9270951 | NCBI WGS metagenome assembly JACXTT01 (sample SAMN15532306, study PRJNA645909) | rock metagenome | isolation source: weathered quartz diorite | place: Puerto Rico | collected 2017-06-21 | reverse complement strand
AGACAAAGGTAGCCCTTCTTACGACAGCAAAGGTAATTACTTTTTTTTAATATAACTCGCATACGTAGACTCTGGCTTACATCCGCAGTCAAGATTGCAGGAGCGTATCTTTTTCACGGTAAAGATTTTATAAGCGACAACGGCGCCCACGATGGCTATCAAAATAATGCCGGCCGCTTGTTCGACATAGATGCTCAATCCCGCAAGCGCGACCGACCCCATCGCTATACCGATCAGCGGGACGGCACAGCAAGCTGCGCAGAGAATTCCTATCCATGATGCTGCGCGTTTTGAGCAAATACGTTTGATATTGAAATGCCTTAACATACTTGATACCCCATCAGCCGAAAGAAATCATATCGTAAAGCATGGAGCATACTCCATGGTCAAGCCTGGGGTATAAGGAAATGAACGCAGACGATTAAGGGACAAGACATAATGAAGCACACACAAGCGCATCATGCCTTATAAAGAACTGCTAAGTGCGATTGCCATCGCGCTCACATTTATAGCATTTTTTCCGTATATACGTTCGACCATGAGGGGGGAGACCAAGCCGCATGTATTTTCCTGGGTTATTTGGGGCATCACTACTTTCGTTGTTTTTCTGGCGCAACTCGAAGATCATGGCGGGGTTGGCGCCTGGCCGATAGGGGTTTCGGGAATTATTGCCCTATATGTTGCATTGATGGCGTATTTAAAAAGAGCGGACATTACCATCACGAAAACTGATTGGGTATTTTTTACGGCGGCAATGACGTCTCTGCCGTTTTGGTATTTTACTTCCGATCCGCTATGGGCCGTGGTCATACTGACAACGGTGGATGTTTTGGGCTTCGGCCCAACAGTCCGCAAGGCGTACCGTTTTCCGTTTGATGAATCTATGACGTTTTTCGCGCTGTTCATGGCGCGCAATCTCATCGTCATTATGGCGTTGGAGAATTATTCGCTCACGACGGTTTTGTTTCCCGCCATCATAGCCTCCGCCTGTCTGTTTTTAATCTTGATGGTTACATATCGAAGACGGGTTCTATCAACCTGAAAACGTAAAAAAAACACATGCCCAGGTACCTTTTAACCCCCCTTGCTCATTCTCACATAAGAAAAATAACTCCTGCTCCGGCCGCCGGTATCATCGGAGTCGCAAAATAACCCGATCTCGGTTACGTTCGCAGACTCGCCATCGGACCATAGCCGACGGTAAATCTTCAGCAGATCAACGTGCTCTGCATACCATCGGCCGGCATTCTCCGCTCCGCCTTGCGCGACATAATGGGGAAATCCATCAATAAACTTGTAATCTCCCTCCCGCAGCCGATTACCCCAAATAATTTCCATATAGTGATCACGACCCGATGCCGTTTTAAAGGCAATAAACAGCCGCGCCGGATGATCGTCTCCTGCGCGGGTTTTCTCATCGAGCGTGGTTTCGATGGGCTGCTCGATGTACCATTTCCACTTGAGCAGAGGGTAGGCCTCAAGCGGGATGTCTACATGGCGAAATAAAATGGATGCTGAGCGGTCGGTAGTGAGGCGGATCGCCGCAATCCCTTGCTTCTCGACAAAATCGGCTTGCATCGGCTTGGTGCGAAAGAAGCGGCGGTGATACCAGCTTGGCTCAATCGGGTCCAGACTAATCGGTCGCGAGAAATCCATCACCACGAACTCCGCTTCACCGGCCGGTGTGAGCACCTGGGTTCGATCGCCGAAATCAACACACGCGGTGAGTAGCAATGCGCCCATGCCTGCAAGCATAATTTTGACTCGGTTATGTTTCATTGGACATGTCCCCGATACTCCTATACGACCGGTAGTTCTCATGTTGTGGCATAATCGCTCCTCACCATATCGTGTAGCACAGTGAGAACCGCTTCAGGCTCCAGACGCCTGGTGTAATCGGCGTCTATATAGGCAAACCGGATCACCCCTTTTGAATCTATGATATAGGTTGCAGGCAGAGGCAAGGTGTAGCTGTCGTCTCCATTGTAGGCTGGCAAATCAATGCCGAAATTCTGATAAATCGGCCTGAGTTGTTGCGGCAAGGTAAATACTAAACCATAACGGCGCGCCACATGATTCCCGACATCGCTCAGCACCTCGTACCCCAGAGCGTTTCTTTGTGCAGTATCTAGCGTGTGATCCGGGCTTTGCGGTGAAACGGCGATCAGGGATGCGCCATACCGCTTAATCTCCGGCAGTATCTCTTGTAATCCACGCAACTCTGAATTGCAGTAAGGACACCAACCCCCGCGATAAAACGACAACACCACAGCTCCTCCTGCCCATGCCTGGGAAAGGCGTATATGTGTCCCCCTCAGATTCGACAGCGAGAAGTCCGGTGCTTTATCGCCATCGCACAGCGCTTTTTGTACGATGCCCGAATCGCCTGACTGCCAGACGGCATCCAGCATGGTTTGCACCGACCTGCCGAGCAAATGCGCCAGAATCTCCTGTCGTTTCTTATCCAACTGTTCTTGAAGTTGGGTAGGGTGATTAATCTTTTGCGGCTGGTATGGAAAGCTGCTCATAAAACCTCACTTTAATTGACCGGTTGGCTATAAGTTGCTCAAAAAATAAGCCTAACTTTCCCGAGATCCCGTACCATCGGCTATCACCAGACGTATTGCCGATTTACCTAACTGCTTAATCAATTCCGGCTTGTTATACGCCTTGGCCAACAAAGTCAGACCTTGCGTATAGGCCAAGATAGCCTGGGCACTCGCCTTGGCGTCTATGTTACTCAGCTCACCGCTCGCCACGGCATCATGCAACGCACCTTCAATGAAATCTCCTGAGGAACGGAGCAGCTGCGCCAATTTTTGGCGAATGACGTCGTCTTGTGCACCCATCTCGCACACCAGATTACCGAAGTGGCACCCCAGCACCTGACCGGTAGTCTTTTTCCCCGTGCGCTGGATCTCATAAACGGCGTCGAAATACCGCTCAATGCGCTTGAGCGGCGGAGCATCGCTGGCGAATGCACGCTCCAGCATGGCCGTTCTTGTGTGCATCCATTGCTGATCGAGCGCTGCGAGGACAAGGGCCTGCTTAGACGGAAAAAAGTGATAGAAGCTGCCCTTTTTAACCCCTGCCTTGTCGCACAATTCCTGCACGCCTACCTTGGCATAGCTGCGCGCATGCACCTGCTCGATGGCGCTGTCGAGCAGTTGTTGTCTGGCATCACTGGTCCGGCCCATAGGCTCCCTCAATAGTTGACCATTCGGTAAACTATGCAATTTTTTACCTAATGTCAAGCCCCGGGCACTAACTTAATACTGGATTAAAGGGCGAATACTCTACCAACTTCCATTGTAGTGGTATCCCCCCGGAGGCCTCGATCACATCGGTGAGTGCGAATCGCACCGCACGCTGTGCCCCAGCTAGCTGTTTATGCAAGCTTTTATCCCACAGAATCTGCGCAACTCCCGCCATCTGCAATATCGCGCCCTGCTCGAAATCCAAGAACAACAGGCCCGCCTGTGGATAGGCCGCGATGTTACCCAGCGTGTTGAACATGTTGTTACCGATATAGTCAGGCCACAGTAGAGTTTTTTCATCGAGCACCTTTACAAAGCTTGGATTGCCGCCGCGATGCGAGGCGTCGGCGCCGCTTTCTGGATGAAAGCTGCCGATGAAGAAGGTGTCGGCTTGTTGAATCCATTTGCGCTGTCCCGCATTCAGCGTGTCGCTGCGCTGCGCTGTAACCGGCGTCGCTATCGTTTGCGCGAACTCCCATGCGCGCGCCTGGATATATTTCGGGCAGTTGGAATACACTTGCTGCGCGTGAATCACGAGGCCGTTATCACGCAGGCTGGCCTTGCCGTTTATGCGCATACGCCGGCGCGTGTCGAATTCGATCACCAGCATGCCGATGTGCGGATTGACCGATAAATTCTCACGCAGTGGATCATAGTCAGCGAGCATGCTGTTTATCGCCACGGTTTGTTCATCCACGGCGTACATAAACTCCGGCTGACCCGCCAGCACCGATACCCATACCCGCCCTTCCCGGCTCATGCTGCTCACCACGGCAAACGGCTGGCGGCGCAAAAATTCCTGCGCCGCCGGCGGCAGCGTCGAACCGATAATTTTCCCGACGCGCCCGGCCTGGCGCTCCACACCCGCACGAACCTGCACAGCAAGCTCGCCGGGATGATACACGTTGGGCTCTAAAAGAAGCCGCACGACGGCGCGCCCGGCGTCGGCGCGGCGCAGCCCTCGGCCCCGCTCGGCGCATAAATCTCCAGCCGGATGCCATCCGGGTCTTCAAAGAAAATGCCGCCCGACTGTGCGCCTTCGCTGTGCGGCACGACGCCGTCGTATTGGAACGGCACGTTGAGCGTCTTTAGCCTGCGCTCGAAAACCTTTACCGCGTCCATGCTCGGCGCTTGAAATGAAAGATGGTGCAAACCGGGGCGCTGCTTCTCAAAGCTGCCCTTGCTCTGTTGCCAAAGCGTGATGGGGAGTTTGTTGCCGTTGCTTAGAAACACCCATTCGCGTCCGGGTTGCAGCGACTCCTTCAGCAACTGAAAGCCGAATACTTCTTGATAAAATTTCTTGGAGCGTTGAATATCACTGACGTTGAGACCCATGTGACCGGTTTCTAAAGTATCTGGAGCGTGCATGGTGTTTTCCTTTTGGTTGGATGAATGGCAAGATATAACCTTCTAATCATACTTTTGATAGTTGAACACACCTAACTATAACCTGTCAATAATTATTTTGATGGTTAGTATCAACGGATCGACGATGACCAGACAAGACTTTGTTTTTATCGCGGAAAACGTGGCGCTAGACCTGATCAATACACGGTTCATGCGTAACGGAGCACCGCTGGATACGCTCGATGACTACGCGGCGCTGCTGAGCTGGCTGACGCAGGCGGGCGTACTCGACGCGGTACAGGCCAAGACGGCGCTGAAACAATGGGGGCGTAGCGCGGAAGGTCAGCGTGTCTATGAGCAGGCGCGCGTCCTGCGGGATGCCTTGCGCGCGATGGCGGAGCAGATCGTGGCGGGAAAGGCAGTGCCGCAGTCCAGCCTCGATATCATCAATGAGGTGTTGAGCCATAGCGCGGGTTATCCCCAGTTGATACGGGTGCGCGGTGGATTTGAAAAGCATCTGCAGCGCAAAGGCATGGATGCCATGCAGTTACTCACGCCCGTCGCCGAGGCGGCGGCGGATTTACTGTGCCGCGGCGATCTTGCACTGGTAAAAAAATGCGGCAACCCGCGCTGCATACTCTATTTTTACGACACCACCAAAAACCACGCGCGGCGCTGGTGCCGCATGGCGGTGTGCGGCAATCGCATGAAGGCGGCGGCGCATTACCGCCGCCTTCACGAAAATTGAACCTCGCCGATCAGGCGTTTACAGCTTGGTGCGCCGCGCTTTCGGTTGGCAGCCCGGCGTCTATCCAATCCTGTTTTCCTTCCACGTACTCCCGCACGTTGCTATACCCCAGCGCGGCCAGGCGCTGTGCCGCGATGGTGGAATTCTGGCAGGGCGTGTTGGCGCAGTACACCACGATCTCGGCCGTTTTGTCGGGTAACAGTTGCGGCGTGAGTTTATCCACCTCGTCGTGCGGCAGATTGACGGCGCCCGGCAGATGCGCCTGGTTGTAGTAGTGCGCGGGCAGCGCTTCGACCAAGGTGAATCGGTCGCCGCGTTTCAGTTTGGCTGCGATCTCGGTACGGCTGATGGGGGTTACTTTTGAATGCATGGTATATCTCCTCTAAGTTGGTTATTAAAGGGCCTCACCGCCCTGATTAGTAACTTAAAGTAATTAGTTTACATTGTAAAGTAAGTACTATATAGTAACTATATTACTGAAGAGATAGCACCATGACCCTGCCCGACAGTCCCATAGGTTGCCCAATGGACGCCCTGCTGCGCCTGCTGATGGGGCCGTGGACCTCGTACATTCTCTACGTGCTGCGCAACAACGGCCCGACGCGCTTCGGTGAACTGAAGCGCCAAGTGGGCGGCATTTCGGCCAAGATGCTCACGGAGCGGCTGCGCGCGCTGGAGGAAGGCGGCGTGGTCTATCGTCACTACGAGGCCACTATCCCGCCGCAGGTGACCTACGGGCTGAGCAAGCGCGGCAAGGAATTGAATAAGGTGCTGGGCGAACTGGACAACATCGCGCGGCGCTGGAGCACCGCGGACGGGAAGGTTGCGCCGCACTGCGGAAAGATATCCAGACCGGCGTGAAGCGGTTATCATAGCAAACATTCAAAATAATCTATAACCACCCATGTCGCCCCCTGATCCATTAGCCAATCTGCTCACGCGCTGCGCGCGCGGCGACGAGGACGCCTTTGCGCAACTTTATCGAGCCGTGGCGCCGAAACTATTTGCCGTCGCGCTGCGTATATTAAGAAGGCGCGATTGGGCGGAGGACGTGTTGCAAGATGGCTTGTTCAATATTTGGAACCACGCGGCGGATTATGATCCCGGCAAGGGTGCGCCATTGACCTGGATGGCGAGCATCGTGCGCTATCGTGCGCTCGACGTGCTGCGCCGCTTGCGCCATGAAGTTCCGGCGGACAAAGAAATCGAAGATGCGCGCCCTGACCCCGCGCCCGGTCCGCAGGAATTGACGCTGGCCGGGGCCGCGGCGCAAGCGCTCGCCGTCTGCATGGAAAGGCTTTCCGCGCAACAGCGGGAAAGTATTACGCTGGCTTACTATCAGGGCTACACGCATGAGCAATTGGCGGCTGCGTTGCGCGCACCGCTCGGCACGGTGAAGACCTGGGTGCGGCGCGGACTGGAACTGCTGAAGAGGTGCTTGGAAACATGAGATACCAAGACCCGGCATTAGGCGAGAAATTGGCCGGCGAATACGTGCTCGGCACCTTGCACGGCGCGGCGCGCGCGCGCTTCGAGGCTTTACTCAAAGACGACGCGCGGCTGCGCGCGCTGGTGGTGGAGTGGGAAGAAAGACTGGCGCCGTTGGCCGAGGCGCTGCCACCGGTCGCGCCGCCCGCGCGCGTATGGCGCCGCCTTAAGCAGCGTATTGTGCAAACGCACGCGCGCCGCGCATCGTTGTGGCGGCGCGTGGAGTTCTGGCGGCCCGTTGGCTTGGCGGCCAGCGTCGTCGCGGTGGCGCTCATCTTGTATATCGGCGTGGTGCCGCAGGTGTCCGTGCCGCGCAATATAGCGGTGCTGAGCAACGAGCAATCCCAGCCCGCCTGGCTGGTGAGCTTCGCGCCGGGCGCGCGCCTATTGACCATCAAGCCGCTCGCGCCGCAAACCCTGGGAACGAACCAGGCCTTTGAGCTGTGGGCCTTGCCGCGCGGCGGTCAACCGCACTCCCTCGGGCTGGTGCCCGTGCAAGGTAGCGCGCTGGTATTGAGCCAAGGCCAGCAACAACTGCTCAGTGATGTGAACGCGCTGGCGGTAAGCCTGGAGCCCGCCGGCGGTTCGCCCACCGGATTGCCCACCGGGCCGGTGCTGTATCAAGGTCCCTGGGTCACCTTATAGGAAGCGCTGAATAAGTCCCTCCTGCGACGCACAGGGAAGAGCGATAGCGAAGGGTCCTGCTAGTGTCGCGGGAGGCAGGATGCCGGGAGCGACTACTTCTCAGAGCATCCCTGCACCGCGGAAACCTCTGACTTAGTCAGAGGTTCCTGTAAAAGGTTTTCTCCCGCCCGCATCCGAACCCGGCGCTGCTGCGTATAGAAGGTTGGGAATGTTCCCTCAACCTTTTATATCTAAGGAGAATCTTATGCGTATCAATTCGAAATTATTCACGATTCCCGCCGTGGCTGCGCTGCTAAGCGTGAGTTTGGCGGCCTGCGCTAGCGACATGCATGATAAGGGCATGATGAACAAAGCTCCACTCTACGAGCGCCTCGGCGGCAAGGGCGCCATCACCGCCGTGGTGGACGAGTTCGTCGGCAACGTCGCCGCCGATAAGCGTATCAACGCGCGCTTCGCCAACACCGACATCCCGCGCCTGAAGAAAAATCTGGTGGATCAAATCTGCGCCGGCTCCGGCGGCCCCTGCACCTACACCGGGCGCTCCATGCTCGACGCGCACCGCGGCATGAACGTCCAGGACACCGAATTCGGCGCGCTAGTCGAGGATTTGGTGAAGGCCCTGGATAAATTCAAGGTGCCCGCTCAGGAGAAAAACGAACTGCTGGGCATTTTGGGGCCAATGAAGAAGGACATCGTCGGCGTGTAATGATATGAGTGGGAGCACGGAGTGAGATCGCTCACTCCGTGCTGTTTTTCTCTAATGGAAGGAATAGACTATGAAATTCATCATGACTTTCACTTGGGACCCGGACGCCGACAAACGCGCGGAGGCTGTGGCGCGCTTCCAAAAGACCGGCGGATTGCCACCGAAAGGCGTTAAACTGCTGGGGCGCTGGACGCGCAGCGACCTCAGCGGCGGTTTTGATCTGGTGGAAACCGATGACGCGAGAACGCTGGCCGAGTTTTCCTGGCAATGGAACGATCTTATGCGGCTGGAGATTCATCCGGTGCTGGAAGACGCCGAACTCGCCGAGGTGTTGCGGCGCGTCGGTGGTTGATATCTATTAGGGAAGCTCTGAATAAGTCCATCCTGGACTTCTCAGAGCACGAAAATCAAAAATATGATTTTTGCTTTTCTTCATTTTTCAATTACATGCGTAATTGAAAAATGGCGGTGCATCCCTGCACCGCAGGAACCTCTGACTTAATCAGAGGTTCCTTAGGTTATAACCCGGTACTGCTCATACTGCTCGATAATCTCCGTCTCGGCGCGCGCGGCGGCCAACCACTCTTGCATGGCCGGTAAACTTTGCAGCGTATCTACATAGGCTTGCGCCGCGGGCGACAGCCCCACGCCGTAGGTGATAAAACGAAATGTCACCGGCGCGTACATGGCGTCGGCGATGCTGAATCGGCCGAATAGAAATTCTCCGCCTTGGCCGAATTGAGCGCGGCAATCCTGCCAAATCCGCTCAATGCGAGCGATGTCTTTTTGCACCTCGGATGTCATGCCCTTGCCGGGAAAATAGCCGCGGCAGTTCATGTTCATGTGCGTGCGTATGTTGATAAAGCCGGAGTGCATCTCAGTGCTCACCGCGCGTGCCACGGCGCGCGCTCGGAGGTCCGTCGGCCAAGGTTGTTTTTCGGGAAAGCGTTCGGCGAGGTATTCCATGATGGCGAGTGAATCCCACAGCGTTACATCGCCGTCTTTCAACGCTGGCACCAGGCCGGACGGCGAATGCGCGGACAAGTCATCCTTGCCGATGGCTAATTTGATTTCCTTGAAGGGAATACCGGCTTGCTTCAACAATAGCCAAGGCCGCAGCGACCAGGAAGAATAATTTTTGTTGCCGATGATCAGCGTGAGTTCAGTCATAACATCAGCTCCTCATACATGACGCCGGGGATAGGATTATGATAATACGGCTCCGTGACATAAAAACCCAGCGCATGATATAGAGCGATGGCCGCGTGCATGGAGGGCAATGTATCGAGCCTCATCCGCGCATAACCGCGCAACCTTGCCTCTTCGATGACACGCTCCGCCAAGCGTTCTCCCAAACCGCGTCCACGCCAGCTAGGACGCACATACAGGCGCTTCATTTCACAGATATCTTTGCTCAAAGCGCGCAGCGCGACGCAGCCCGCTATTTCCTCATTCGCCCGCGCCAGCAATAGCGCACCACGTGGCGACGCGTAATCACCGGGTAGATCAGCTAATTCCTTGTCAAAACTTTGAAAACATAAATCGTAGCCTAATTCTTCTGCATATTCTTTGAAAAGAATCTTAATGATCTCTATCTCACCTTGGCATGCAGAGGTTATTTGAAAATTTTTGCTCATGATAGCTTGGCTACCCAATTAGCAACATGCGAACACCGAGAAACGCGAGAAAAATAGCAAAGTATCTCTTTAACTTTTCGGCGGGCAGCGTGTGCGCGAGTTTGGCGCCGAGCGGCGCGGACAGCACGCTGGCTGAGGCGATGCCAGCGGAGGCGGGCCAGTAGATGTAACCGGTGCTCCAGTTCGGCAAATGCGGCGCATTCCAGCCGGTGATGATAAAGCCTACCGTCCCGGCGACGGCGATGGGCAGGCCGCAGGCGGCGGAGGTCGCCACGGCTAGTCTTATGCCCACGTTGCACCACGTTAGAAACGGCACGGTGAGCGTGCCGCCGCCGATGCCGATGACGGCGGACACTTTGCCGATGATGAGGCCCGCGAGCCTCATCCCCAGCCAGCCTGGCAACTGGCGCTGCGGCGCGGCCTTGATGCCGAAGCCCATCTGCGCGGCGACCAGCAGTTCGAACACACCGAAGATGATGCGCAATGTGGCATTCGGCAATTGATCCACAATATAGGAACCGAGCAGCGTGCCCGCGACGATGCCGGGCGTGAGTTTCCAGAACACCGGCCACAACACCGCGCCGTGCTGATGATGCGCGCGCACGGAGGAGAGCGACGTGACCATGATGGTGGCGAGCGAGGTGCCGAGGGCGAGATGCATAGTAAGTTCCGGCGCGACGCCCTGGCCGTGAAAAATAAACACCAGCAGTGGCACGATGATGAGCCCGCCGCCCACGCCGAACAGGCCGGCGATGACGCCGACAAGGGCGCCGGTCAATAAGTAGAGCAGCAATGCTTCCAAACTATTTGATCCACACTGTTTTGACGTTGACGAACTCACGCAGCCCGTGAAAGGAAAGCTCGCGCCCGTAACCGGAATCCTTTATCCCGCCGAACGGTAAACGCGGATCGCTTTTCACAACGCCATTCACAAATGTAAGGCCACATTGCAACCTGCGCACCAAATGTTCTCCGCGCGCGGTGTCGCGTGTCCACACACTACCGCCTAAACCAAATCGCGTGTCGTTGGCGATACGCAGGGCGTCTGCTTCATCGCTCGCGCGAATCACGCAGGCCACCGGGCCGAACAGTTCTTCATGATAGGCGCGCATTTGATGACCCACATGATCGAGTATGGAGGGCGCATAATAGGCGCCCGGGCCGGGCAAGGGGATACAACCGGTCACCGGCACTGCACCGCAAGCAATGCTGTCGGTGACTTGCTGGTGAAGCGTATCGCGTTGACTGATGCGCGCGAGCGGCGCAAGTGTCGTTGCCTCCAGCATCGGATCACCCGGCGCCAGGTGTTCGACGGCTTGCTTGAATCGCTCGATGAATGCCTCGGCGATAGCGGGCGTGACGATGAAGCGCTTGGCCGCGATGCAACTTTGTCCGGCGTTTTGAAAACGAGCGGTCACGGCATGCTGGACGGTGAATTCAAGGTTGGCGTCGTCCAGCACAACGAAGGGATCCGATCCGCCTAATTCCAGAACGAGTTTTTTGAGATGTATTCCCGCCAATCCTGCAACCTGCCGGCCGGCGGCGACGCTGCCGGTGAGGCTCACCGCGTGTACGCGCGAATCGGCGATGACTTTCTCAACTTCGTCGCTGCCAATCATCAGGCTCTGAAACACGCCTTCCGGGAACCCGGCCTTGATAAACAGGGTCTCGATCGCCAACGCACAGTTAAACACGCTGGCCGCGTGCTTCAGCAACACCGTATTGCCCGCCAGCAAGGCGGGCAAAGCACAGCGAAATACCTGCCAAAACGGAAAATTCCACGGCATGATCGCCAACACCGTGCCCAGGGGTTGAAAACTTACATAGCTTTTGGAGGCGTCGGTTGCAATCCGCTCATCGCCCAGCGCCGCGACGCCATGCTCGGCATAGTGCTCGCTGCCCCATGCGCACTTTTCTATTTCGGCGCGCGACTCACGCAGCAGTTTCCCCATCTCTTGGGTAATGAGGCGGGCGAGCCGCTCTTGTTCGGCGCGCAGCAAGGGGGCAAGGCGGCCTATCAAGCGGGCGCGCTCCCCCAGACTGAGGCCGGCCCATGCCGGAGCAGTTTGCGCTGTTTTGTTAAACGCCTGTTCCAGCCGCGCCGCGCTCCATGACTCGACGAGCGGCAGGCTTTCGCCGGTGGCGGGATTGATGCTCATGAATGTCATATAATGACCCTGTCGAGGGGTTGTACCTTCAGCATATGAAGTGAGGCTATTATAAGGTCATGAAGCTTTTTGGTTATAGCTGTTTAATTATTTTGCTGAGCGGCTTCCCGCCGCTTGCCGGCAGTGCCGAACCGCCCGATCCCGAGGCGGTCAATTATGCTGCCGAACGACTGGCCTTTTGGGAGGCGAAACAGGCGCTCGAGGATGGTAACCTGCGCGGCTTCCAGCAGCTACTCGAACAGTTGCAAGATTATCCTCTGCTGGGTTATTTGCGCTACAGCTATCTTCGCACCCGTCTCGATAAAACGCCCGACAGCGAAATTCAGGATTTTCTTGCGCGTTACGGCGACTCGCCGATTGGCGTCCGGCTGCACGAGGACTGGCTCAACATATTGGCCGGTGCAGGCCGCTGGGATGTCTATTTGCAAGAATACCCGAAGCACCCATCGGGAAATACGGTGTTGCAATGTTACGCCTTGGAGGGGCGCCTGCGAACCTCGGGGTCGGAAACCCCTTCCGGCGAATGGCTGGACGAGGTACAGGGATTGTGGTTGACAGGTAAATCCCTGCCGGCTCAATGCGACCCACTGTTCAAGATTCTGCGGCGCGGCGGACGTTTGACTTCCGAGCTGGTCTGGCAACGCATCCGCCTGGCGATGGACAACCGCCAGCTCAGTCTGGCGCAAAGTCTGGCGAAAGATCTTGATAAGCAGGATCGCACCTGGGTTGCGCGCTGGCAGCAGATGCACAAAGACCCGGAGCAGATGTTCGAGCATTCTGATTTGGCCGGCGATGATCCTAAGGCGCGGGAGATCGTGCTGTATGGAATGAAACGACTGGCGCGCGATGATGCGGAAGCCGCCGCCGGCTGGTGGGAGCGGCTCAAAGACGCTTACCCATTCAGGGAAGGGGAACAGGCGGCGGCGCAACGTGAAATTGCACTCCGGGCCGCCCTGCAACGCCAACCTGAGGCTCTGGAGTGGCTCGCGGCGCTGCAACCGTCGCAACTCGATGATACCGTACAACAATGGCGCATCAAGGCGGCGCTCGCCAAGCAGGATTGGAATAGCGCGCTGAATTGGATCGAGGCCCTACCCGGCGAGGCACGCGACAAGGAGCAATGGCGCTATTGGCGCGCCCGCGCACTGGAACAAGGCGCTGCGCCCAAGAACCTAAGCGAGACCCCGCGAGGATCCGATGCTCCAAAGATCTCCGCAGAGCAAATTTATTCAGAGCTTTCCGCACAGCGCAGCTACTACGGGTTCCTGGCCGCCGATCGGCTAAACCGGTCTTATGAAATCACCCATAAGCCGATAATCTTGACAGAAATCGAATCGCGCGAATTTATGTCGCAGCCCGGCATGCTGCGCGCCCGCGAATTATATGAGCTTGGCATGATTAACGAAGCGCACCGCGAGTGGGATTACTTTGTCGCGGCGGCCGATTCACGTCAACGACAACTGGCGGCGCTTGTCGCACATCGCTGGGGCTGGCATGATCGCGCCTTCATCGCCAGCGCCAAGGCGAATTACTACGATGATCTGGAAGTGCGCTTTCCGGTGCTGTACCGCGACCAGGTGTTGGCGAATGCTACAAGGCAGGATCTCGACCCTGCCTGGATCTACGGTGTGATGCGCCAGGAGAGCGCGTTCATGACCGACGCGCGCTCCAGCGCCGGTGCGCTGGGACTGATGCAACTCATGCCCCAGACCGGGAAACATACCGCGCAACTATTGAGCGCCCCAATACGTAACACTAACGAACTTCTGGAGGCGGACAAAAACATTCGGTTAGGCAGCGCCTACCTGCGGCAGGTGCTTGACAGCAACAATGGCGACATGTTGCGCGCCACCGCGTCTTATAATGCCGGTCCGCAGCGCGTCAAGCAGTGGCTGCCGAGCAGCAGCATGCCCGCCGACATCTGGGTGGAGAACGTACCCTTCACGGAAACGCGCAATTACATCCAGCAAGTCATGACTTACGCCACGATTTTTTATCAGCGCCTCGGCCGCGAAATCGTTCCATTGAAAAAGCGGATGCAAGACATCTCTCCCGAATAACAAACCAAATAGAGGTTTCGTCATGCGGCTGCACAAGGTATGCATCCTGGGTGGGAGCGGATTTGTCGGACGGCACATCGCGCATGTCCTGATCGAACAGGGCTATGAGGTTCGTATCCCCACCCGCCATTCCGAACGGCACCGAGACCTGCTGGTGCTGCCGGGGCTGGAATTGCTGGAGGCCGACATCCACGACCCCAGTACCCTGATCGGGATCTTCAAGGGTTGCGACGCGGTCATTAATCTTGTTGGCATTCTTAATGAGAGAGGCCGCGACGGCAGCGGCTTTAACTACGTCCATGTAGAACTCCCCCGTAAAGTTTTAGAAGCCTGCGCCGCGACCGGCATCAAGCACCTGCTACACATGAGCGCGCTCAACGCCGACGCAAACAATGGGCCCAGTCATTATCTGCGCAGCAAGGGCAGGGGCGAAGATTTGGTTCACGGTGCACATGGCATTCACGTCACCAGCTTCAGACCCTCGGTGATCTTCGGCCCCGAGGACAGCTTTTTTAACCGCTTCGCAAAATTACTAACAACGACGCCATTGGCTTTCCCGCTCGCCTGTCCTAACTCGCGCTTTGCGCCGGTGTACGTGGATGATGTCGCGCAGGCATTCTGCCGTTCGCTCAGCGAACCTGCCACCTATGGCCGGCGCTATGAACTGTGCGGCCCTCGCAACTACACACTGCGGCAGTTAATCGAATACGCCGCTCATGTCGTTGGGGTGAAGCGACGCATCATCGAACTCAGCGGCACCCTATCCCGGCTGCAGGCGCGCATCTTTGAATATCTGCCTGGCAAACCCTTCTCCATGGACAATTATCTCTCGTTGCAAAAAGACAGCCTGTGCAGCGGCCGCTCGATATTGCCGTTTACATTCGCCGCAACACCTCTGGAAGCAGTAGTGCCTGCGTATCTCGCCCAACAGCGCAGCAAGGCGCGCTATTCCGAATATCGGCGCAGCGCGGGCCGCCGCTGATGGAAATCTACCAAGTCGGCGGCGCGGTGCGCGACCAACTCCTCGGCTTGCCGGCGCAGGACCACGACTGGGTGGTGGTTGGCGCCACGCCGGAAGACATGCTGAAGCACGGCTTCAAACTGGTCGGCGCGGATTTTCCGGTGTTCCTGCACCCCGAAACTCACGAAGAATACGCCCTCGCGCGCACCGAACGCAAAACCGCGCCGGGCTACAAAGGCTTCAGCGTGCACGCTGCGCCCGACGTTACGCTGGAAGACGATCTCAAGCGCCGCGACCTCACCATTAACGCCATC
>JACXTT010007523.1_pt1 | contig 15331 bp, 13 predicted proteins | sample 9270951 | NCBI WGS metagenome assembly JACXTT01 (sample SAMN15532306, study PRJNA645909) | rock metagenome | isolation source: weathered quartz diorite | place: Puerto Rico | collected 2017-06-21 | reverse complement strand
GCGTCGACGTGTTCGACAGCAAGCTCGAGATGGCCAGGCGGGTCGGCGCCACGCACGTCGTCAACAGCCGCCAGGACGATCCGGTCAAGGCGGTCCGCGCCCTTACGAAGGGCGCCGGCGTCGATCACGCGTTCGAGGCGGTCGGGAATACCACGCTCGTGCGCCAGGCGATCGAGAGCCTGGCGATCCGCGGCACCGCCACGATCGTCGGCGTTATGCCGCCCGACGCGAAGATCGAGTTTCCGTGGATGGCCATTCGCCCGGAGTGCAAGGTGCAGACCTCGCGCATGGGCGGCAACCGCTTCCGCACGGACATTCCGCGCTACCTGGAGTTCTATCGCCAGGGCCGGCTCATGCTGGACGAGATGGTCACGCGCCGCGGGCGCCTCGACGACATCAACGAGGCGTTCCGCGCGATGAAGGCCGGCGAGGTCGCGCGCTCGGTTCTCATGTTCGGTTAGTTGAAGATCGGGGGAGCGACCGCCGCTCCCCCCGATTGCCCCCCACCGGTTACCCCGGGTGGCGAGCACGAACGCTGGTCGACAGGAGCGTGTAGATGATCGTCGACATGCACGCGCACATCATTCCCGAGCATTTCCCGCCGGCCGGGACACGGCCGAGCGCCTGGTCGTGGCCGTCGATGGATCACTTCGAGCCCGGGCGCGCGCGCGTGATGATCGGCGGCGAGAATTACCGCACGGTGCACGACGGCAACTGGAGCGTGGAGCGCCGGCTTCGTGACATGAAGGCTCAGAGCGTCGACGTCGAGGTGATCTCGCCGATGCCCGAGCTGTGCGCCTACTGGTACTCGCCGGCCGACGCGCTCGATTTCTGCCGCTATACCAACGACGTGATCGCGCGCATGTGCGAGGCGGCGCCGGGCCGCTTCATCGGCCTCGGCATCGTGCCGCTGCAAGATCCGGTCACGGCGGCGAAGGAGCTCGCCCACATCAAGGCCCTGGGCTTCCCCGGCGTGGAGCTCGGATCGAACGTGAACGGCAAGTCGCTGGGCATGTCCGAGTTCCAGGGGTTCTTCCAGGAAGCCGAGCGGCTCGGCGTCGCGATCTTCGTGCACGCGCTCAGACCGACCATGATGGACCGCTTTCCCACGAAGGCGCCGTTCAACCCGATCGGCTACCCGATCGACACGAGCCTCACCATCGCGTCGATCATCGACGGCGGCACCGCCGAGAAGTGCCCGAGCTTACGGATCGCGTTCAGCCACGGCGGCGGGGCGTTCCCGTTCCTGCTGCCGCGCTACAACCATCACTGGAGCGGCACCTGGAACGAGGAGCCGCCGATCGCCGGCCGCGGCGCCGCGGCGCCGGACGCGCTCCCCCGCTCGCCCGGCGAATACGCGCGCCGCTTCTACTACGACACCCTGCTCTTCGACCGGCGTGCGCTCCGCTACCTGATCGACACGGTCGGCGCCGGGCAGATCCTGGTCGGGACGGACTATCCCTACATGGCGCCCGAGCTGCCGGTGGACAAGACCTTGCGCACCCTGGGCCTGCCGCCGGACGCTCATGCGGACATCACCTGGAACAACTGCTTTCGCTTCCTCGGCGTGAAGCCGCCGAGCCTCTCGCGCTGACACGCACGCGGCGTCACGCCGAGCGGAGGAGCCGATGCTGAAGGTCACGCAAGATCTCATGCTGCCGACCGCGATCACCGGATCGTATCCGCGGCCGATCTGGTTCACCGAAAGCCTGCACGGCCGATCGTTCAAGTCGGCGCTGGGCGACTCGATCTTCCGCGAGCAGTATTTGGACGCGGTCGCGTGCGTCGTCAACGCGCAGGAGGCCGCCGGGCTCGACATCGTGACGGACGGCGACACGCGGTTCGACCTTGCCGTCGGCGGCAAGTCCTGGTTCTTCTACCCGATCGAGCGGCTCGGCGGCATCGAAGGCCATCGCGATACCTCGCGCGGCTGGATGTCGCGCCACGGGCTCAGACCGGGACGGATCCTCTGGGAGGTCCAGGAGGCCTACCAGCCCGGCGTGGTCCGCGACAAGCTCACGCGCGGGCCGCTCGAGTACACCGCGCTCTGGAAGGCGGCGCAGCGGCTGACCGACAAGCCGATGAAGTTCGGCGCGATCTGCGCGCCGGCGCTCTCGAGCATGCTCTGGGACGAGCACTACCGCGACGACCGGGCGCTGATCAACGACCTCTGCGACATCATGAACGCCGAGTTCCGCGAGCTCGCCGCCGCGGGCTGCCCGCTGATCCAGGTCGAAGAGCCGCCGCACCACGGCCGCACGACCCGCCCGGACTGCACCGACGCGGACCTCGAGTTCCTCACCCAGGCCTTCAACCGTCAGCTGAAGGGCGTCGACACCGAGATCTGGGTTCACACCTGCTGGGGCAACCCGAATCAGCAGCGCGTGTACTGGGAGCCGCCGAGCTACGAGCGGGCGCTGCCCCATCTGCTCCAGCTCGACGGCGACGTGATCACGTTCGAGTGCGCCAGCTCGAACGGCCGCGACCTGCATCTGTTCGGGAAGTACCGGACGGACAAGAAGATCGGCATCGGCGTGGTAAACCACTGCAACACGGTGGTCGAGCCGCCCGAGCACGTGGCGCGATTGATCCGCAAGGCGCTCGAGTACATCCCGCCGGAGCGCCTGGTGATCACGACCGACTGCGGCTTCGGGCGCGAGGGGCTCAGCCGGCGCATCGCGTACTACAAGTGCGTCGCGCTGGTCGAGGGCACCAACATCGTGCGACGCGAGCTCGGCTTCCCGGAGGCGCGCGTACGCGCCGCCGACCCGCGGCTCTGGTTCGCCAGCGGGCCGGAGTAGCCCATATAGAGAGATGAAGGGCGCCGGGCCCCGCGCCCGACGCCCCTCTCGGCTTCCGCCTACCTACTTGCCGTCGAGCGCGGCGAGCGGCGCGTAGTCGCCGACCCCGCCGTGACCGCCCGCGAACTTCGCCGGCACGATCCCGGCCTTCTTCACCCCGGCGACGAGCGCCGCCAAGGGCGGCGTGAGCTTGTCGGGCAGCGGCGCCGCCCCCGGGCTCCAGATGTCGGTCGCGTAACCGACGCGCGCATCGGCCACGTAGCCGATGATCAGTCCGTTCGCGTGCGGGTTGTCGATCACGTAGGCGCCGACCTCGCGGGTGCCGTCGCTGAACACCTGCCGCTCGGCCACCTCGATGATGGGGGTGCCCTTCAGGTCGCGCGCCGGGAGATCCGGGTTGCGCGTGAACGGCGCGGCCAGCACCTGGCGGAAATGCTCCGCGGTGCCCTTGCCCGTCAAGATCGTCGCGCCCTGCGCCGCGAACGCGCGCAGGCCGCCCGCGTGATCCATGTGGTGGTGCGTGAGCACGAGATACTTCAGCGGCTTGCCGGGATACTTCGCCTTGGCGGCGTTGATGATCCAGGTCGCGGTGGCGTCGCTGACGGGCGCGTCGAAGACGACCAGATACTCGCGCATCTCGACGATCAGGCTGTTGTGAGAGCCGCCGACGACGTGCTGGACACCCGGGGCCAGCTCGACCAGCCGCAGGCCGGGCGAGGCCTTGGGGTCGTAGCTCACCGCGTCGGAGTCGAGATAGGTGCCGATGAACTGGCGCCGGATCACCCACTGGTAGGGCACGGCGCCGGTCGCCGGCTGGGCCGCGGTGGCCTTGACCGCGTCGGGAATCGCGAGCCGCTCGGCGGCGATGGGCGCGTTCACCCGGATGTTCGTGAGCTTCACTTCCATGACCGGGCGGCCGTTCAGCTCGTACGTCCGGCTCTGCGCCATGCTGAGATCGCTGCGCGTCTCCCAGTCGGAGAGCACCATGTCGTAGGTCACGTCGCCCCAGATGTTGTCGTAGTCCAGGGTGCGGATGCGCGCCGGCAATCCCGTCCCCCGGTCGAACATCACCGTGAAGGTCTGCTCTCCGGCGCGATAGGCGACCGCTGGGTACGTCACGCTTCCGACCGTCACGTCCGGCACGGCCGAGACGCGATCGGGATTCTTCTGCATCTCGAGCAGCAGCAACGTCGAGCCGCGACGGAGCTCGCGCTGCGAGGCCGCGAGCCGCAGGCCGGACATCGAGTGAGCCGGCGGGTTCGAGTCCAGGCTCTGCCGGGTGCGGCCGTTGCTGTCGATGCCCGCGACGTAGCCCGCGGCGGGCGTCACGATCTCGCTGAACGTGAACGTGCGCGGCGTCGGATACTGAAAGTTGCGCACCCAGTCGATCCGCGTCGCCCCGCTCGCGACGTCGCTCGTGTACACGAACGTCGCGGCATTGGCGAAGCGCATCTCACCGCCGGCGGTCATCGATTGCTCGGGCTCCCACTGACGTGCCGTACCTTCCACCGAAAGCGTCTTGACCGCGGCCAGCGCGTCGACGCCGCCGACGGCTTGCACGGCCCGCAGCACGAGGTCCTGGCCCTGGGGCGGCGACGTCGTCGCGCAGGATGCCGCGGTGAGTACGACTGCGAGGAGTAGCCCGGCTCGCTTCATGCGTTCCTCCTGACGATCTGGGGTCGGATAGCTCGGGGAGTGCGGCCTTACTCGACGTACAACTGGCCCGCGACCGCGCGGGTTCCATCGGGAGCGCGGCGCAGGGCGACGAGCTCACCCATCTTGATGTCGAGCCCGGTCAGATCTGTCACGACGCTGCCGTGGGTGATCAGGACGAGGGGCGCGCCGTCACGGTGCGCGTCATCCGGCGCGCCTGCGCCCGGCCGTTCTCGTCCAGGTTGCGCTGGGTCGAGCAGTCGTCGAGCCTCGCGTCGGGGGGGTCGAAGCCGCCGGGCGCGTAGCTGTGCCGCAGAACCACCACCGTACCCGGCTCGAGCAGAGCGTCCCAGACCGGCTCGGCTTGGGCGGACGACACGGCAACAGCCCAGAGAGCGGCCGCCGCGGCTAGCCGTCGCCCTCGGCGTGCCTGCATGGCGGCGACTGTCTGACGATCTGGCAAGCTGACATACCTTCGGTGGCGTGCTCGAAGCGCAAGGCGCACCATACGTGCCCCCAATTCCCGGATATTGCACCATATCTCGCACGCGGCGTCTTCGGGCATTGGATGTGCAAACTTGCCTCAGCGCCGCGGCCCGCGACCGAATCGCGGCCCCATCTTCTGGGCTCGCGGAAGGGAGGAACTCCAGTGAAGCGCTTCTCACAGATCGCTCTCGTCCTGATGCTGGCTACGGCGCCCATCCTCGCCGGGTGCGCGATGACGCCGAATGCCATGTCCGACTCCTCGTCGGCCCCCGCACCCGGTGGATCGGCGGCTGGATCGACGGAGGGTGGGCGCGCGGTCGGATCCGCCGCCGGCGCGGGCGCCAACATGCACGGCGCGGCACGGCCGAACCCGAAGGAATTCACCGCCAAGACGGACCTTCGGGACATTCGCTTCGAGTTCGATTCCTACGAGATCCGCACGGAAGACGCGCAGTTGCTCGACCAGAACGCCGATCTCATGAAGGCCAACCCGGGCTGGCTCCTGCTCATCGAGGGGCACGCCGATCAGCGCGGGACGACCGACTACAACCTCGCCCTCAGCGAGCGGCGGGCGCGCGCGTCGATGAACTATCTCGTCTCGCGAGGCGTCCGGGCGAACCGGATCTCGGTGATCAGCTACGGCAAGGAGCGTCCGATCTGCGCCGAGTCCAGCGAGGACTGCTGGAGCCAGAATCGTCGGGCGCATTTCGCGGTGAAGGCCAAGTAACCACCCCCCGTTCGAGAAGGAGGCGGTCCCCCGCCGCCTCCTTCCGCTTCACCCTCAGGGGACGTGAAGTCGAGGCTAGCGGTTCTGGAGGGCGGCCGTGGTGAACCGGCGCGGGGCGACGTTGGTGTAGGTCACGCTCCCGTCGCGGCCGACGAACTGCTGGATGCCGCTTCCCTGCAGCTCCCACGTGAGCGGCGCTCCGTAAAGACGCAGCACGCGCGCGACGTAATCCCGAGTCTCCGGATAGGGCGGGATCCCGCGGAACGTCGCGACCGGCCGCTCGCCCGCGTTGTAGGCCGCGATGGCCAACGGTAGATCGTAGTGGAAGCGATCCATCATCCCGCGCAGATGGCGGGCACCGCCGTGGATGTTCTCGCGCGGATTGAAGATGTCGCGGACGCCCAGCAGCGCGGCGGTCTCCGGCATCAGCTGCATGAGCCCGCGCGCCCCTTTGGGGGACACCGCGCGCGGGTCGAATCCCGACTCCACCCGAATGACCGCCCAGATCAGGCGCTCCGGCACCGCATATCGAGCCGACGCTTCAGCGATCTCACGAGAGTAGAGGCCGTAGTCGGCCGACGCGGGGCGCTGGGCCTCGCGAGTCGCGGGTGCCGCGTACGCTACGCGCTGCACCGTGGGATTCGGCTGGATGTTCGTGAAGTACGTGGTCCCGTCCGAGGCGGTCCGCTTGTAGACCTGCGCCGCCGCCGGTGCCGCGGTGGCCATCGTCGCCGCCACCGCCAGGACTCCCAGGGACCGGGCTCCCAAGCTGCTCATGCCTGGGTATTAGGGCAATTTCGATACCGAGTGGAATGGTCATTCTTTCTAGATGGTTACGGGATATGAGCCGGAAACGGGTCTGGTGCGTTTCTAGCCGGACGGTCCATTCCGGACACCGGCGGGGGTGGACCAGGCGCGATTCAGTACTCGTCGAACATGCGCTGGATCTCGGACGTGTCGTCCGTCCGGGTGAGAGCCAGCATCGCGAGCACTCGAGCCTTCTGGGGCGTCAAGTTGTCGGCCACGACGAAGTCCTGGCGGCGCAGGAGCGTGCGCGGCAGGACCCGGCCGCTCCCGGCGCGGCTCGAGAGCACCACGCAGACGCCACGGCCGCGCGCCTCGAGGAGCGCTTCGGTCTCGGCCGGCGTCGTGACGCCAGGCGGGAGCGACGCCGAGACGATCGCGCGGGCGCCGGCGGCCGCGAAGGCACGGATCGCCGAGCCGTCGGCGCCGGCGTACGACGCGGCGATGTCGACGCGCGGGAGGTCGTCGCGGCCGCGCACGTCGAACTCGGTGTCCGGAGCGTGGCGCCGCGCGGGCCGGCGGTAGATCGCGACTCGACCATCCGGATCCGCGTAGCCGAGCATGCCGAGGTCGGGACTGCGGAACGTCTCGAGCCGGAGCGTCGATGTCTTCGTCACGTCGCGCGCCGTCTGGATCTCGTCGTTGAGCAGCACCAGGACGCCGAGGCCGCGGGCCTCGGGCGCACCGGCCACGCGCACCGCGTTGAGGAGGTTAAGCCCCGCGTCCGAGCTCAGGCCGGTGGCCGGCCGCTGCGCCCCCACCACCACGACCGTCGCGGCGACCTTGAGGCTCAGATGGAGGAAGTACGCGGTCTCTTCGAGCGTCGCGGTGCCGTGCGTGATCACGATGCCGTCGAGCGGGGCCTCGCGATCGATCGCGTCGTGTACCGTACGGTCGAGGGCAAGCCAGTCGCGGGGCCCGATCGCCGCGCTCCCGACGGCGCGGAAGCGAACGGAGACGATCTCGGCGGCGCCGGCCACTTCGGGGAACCGCCGGAGGAGCTCGTCGGGCTCCGCCTTGCGGCCCGAGTCCATGTACTCCCAGATGTCGAGGCTGTCGCGGCCGATCGACGAGATCGTCCCGCCGGTGCCGATCAGCGCGACCCGCCGCTTCATCGAGGCCGGGCCAGCACCTCCGCCGCCTGCTTCTCGACGGCCGTGCCCTTGAAGAAGTCCGGGTTCAGCTCGCCCCAGAGGCGCACGGCGTTCTCGAACATGAAGTCGCGGAAGTCGGTCTCGTCGAGCAGTCCGTGCTCGACCAGCTCGTACGCCTCGGGCACGACCTCGGTCATGTCGGGCACGTCGAAGTGGCCGATGTCCGAGCTGAAGAACGCGTTGAGCCGGGCGTGCATCGGGTTCGCCTTGCGGTTGAAGGCCCAGGCGTTGATCGGGTCGTCGGCCTCGCAGCCGAAGAAAAAGCGCTTGACGTAGAGATCGGTGAAGTCCTTCTTGCTCGTGATCTGGCAGCGCGAGTAATCGTCAAGCTCCTCCACGCCGCCGGTGCCGTCGCCGTTGTCGTCGAGGCCCTCGCCGCGGCGCACCGCCTCCACTACCGTGGGCTTGCCGTACTTCTCGACCAGCGCCAGGAGCTCCCGGCGGTCGAGGCTCGCCGGATTCGTGTTCTCGAGCGCGTCGAGCTTGCGCTTCTCCCAGTGGCCGATCAGGTCGGCGTAGAGCGAGCACGCCCAGCCCGCGCCGCCCTCGAGGAACGCGAAGTTGATCTCGGGGAAGCGGCGGGTGACGCCGCCGAAGAAGATCGACTTGGCCATCGCCTCGCTGGCCGAGGCGAAGTGGCCGATGTGGTTGTAGCAGAAGTTCGACGGCGAGTTGCGCAGCAGGATCGAGCGCGCGCCGTTGTGGAAGCTCGGCGAGATCTTGAGCTCGCGGCACTTCGCCCAGACCGGATCGTAGTCGTGGATGCTGTCGATCGCGATCGGGTCGTACCACTCGACGAGCTTGGCGGCCTCCGGATGCTCCTCGACCAGCGCCGGGATCGGGCGGCGGATCAGGCTGCCCATCATCACCACGCGATAGCCGAGCTGGCGCGACGCAAACTCAAGTTCCTCGATCGCCTCCTCCGGCGAGTACATCGGGATGATCGCCGCGGGGATCAGGCGATCGCCGTACGGGCAGAACTGGTCCATCGTGAACACGTTGTAGGCGCGGCACAGCGCGCGCCGCAGCTTGTCCGGCGGCAGCCGGTAGTAGCCGAGCCCCGCGGTCGGATAGATCACGGAGAAGTCCAGGCCGAGATCGTCCAGGCGCTCGTAGAGCAGGCGCGGCATCATCGCGGTCGCCCGATCCAGCGTGTTCTTCGTCGGCAGGAACCAGAACGCTTCCTGCCCGATCCGGCGGCGGCGGCGCTCGGCCACGGACATGTTGAGCGAGTTGGGGATGCGCGCGCTCGCCATCGCCAGCGCCTCGACCGCCGCGTCGCCGCCGATGCGACGGAACTCCTCGCGCATGTGCGGGGCGAACTCGGCCCAGTGGCCGTCCGCGTCGATGATCGGGTGCTTCAGGCTGGCGCGGATCTTCCGCGTCTCGTTCAGTCCGCTGGTCGACATGGCCACCCTCCGGAGCGAGCGTTACCCGGGATGATACCCCGATGGGCCGGGACGCAGACCGACTTGATCACCGCCCGCATTGCTGCTACATCGGGGCGGTCGAGGAGCGAAAGGAGAGTTGCCATGCTGCCGGCACCAGGCTTCCACCACCTGCACCTGAATTCGGTCGATCCGGACGCGGCCATCGCGTTCTACATCGAGCAGTTTCCGACCAGCGCGAAGGCGAGCTGGGGCGGCTTCGCGGCGCTGGCGGCGCCGAACGACGTGCTGGTCCTGTTCACGAAGGTCGCCGCTCCGCCGCCGACGTCGCCGCAGACCGCGCTGTGGCACTTCGGGTGGCACGTCACCGACACGCGAAAGAGCCTCGACACCTTTTCCAGGCGCAAGCACGTCAAGCTCCTGCCGCTCTACACGACCGACGACGGCGGCTCGGTCTTCATCAGCAGCGACACGTGGCCGGGAACGGGCGGCGTGCCGGGTCGGACGAAAACGCAGATCGCCGAGGCCAAAGCCCAGGGCATCCAGCCGGCCCGCAGCGGAGGATTCGGCTACATGGAAGGCCCGGACGACGCGCTGGTCGAATACGCCGGCAACCATCCGGCGGAGCGCTTCAATCACGTGCACATGTTCCACAACGATCCGTTCTGCGCGCAGCTCTGGTACCAGCGGCACCTCAACGCGCCGGTGGTCGCGGGCCGGACGGCGCCCGCGGGGATGACCGAGAGCTCCTGCCGGGTGTCGCGCGGCGCCGAGCGCTCGTGGCCCGCGCTCGAGCGCCAGGGCATGTTCAGGGCGCCGGCGGCCGCGGTCGTCTTCGGCGACGTGGCGCTGCCCTGCTACATGCGCCAGGACGACACACCGCTCGCGAGCTCTCGCGGCCACCTCTACGACCACATCGCGCTCAGCGTCCAGGATCTGGACGCGTGGGTGGCGAAGCTGCGCGGCGAGGGCGTGTGCGTCCTCGACGAGCCCTATCGCCTGGGCGACACACGCGCGGCGATGATCGAGGGCCCGAGCCGCGAGGCCGTGGAGCTGGTCGAGGTCAGGTAGCGCCGCCGTGGCGGTCGATGAAATCGAGGGTCGCGCGGGCGCAGCGCTCGGCGTCGCTCGCCGCGACGTGGAACGAGTTGCCGGGAATCACGAGCAACTCGGAATCCGGGATGGTCTGCTGCCACGCGCGCGTCTCGTTCACCGACGCCAACCCGCTCTCGTCGGTGGTGATCACGAAGGTCGGGCAGGCGATCTTCGGCAGGTCGGCGCGGATGTCGGAGTAGTTGATCGCGGCGTTGAAGCCGACGATCGTCGACACGGGCGTGCGCCCCATGAACTCGATCCACCACTCGACGCCGGCGGCCGGGAACCGATCGCCCAGGCGGCCGGCCATCGTGCGGCGGGCCCAGTGCTCGACGCCACGCGTCTCGAACTCCTCGGTCAGCGCCGGGATGCGCTCGGCCCCCTGGCGCAGCGGCGGCGGCGAGCCGACGACGGTGAGCGTCAGCACGCGCTCGGGCCGGCGCGCGGCGAAGGCGCGCGCGACGATCCCGCCGATCTTCGCGCCGACCAGATGGAAGCGCCGCGCGCCGAGCGAGTCCATGAGGCGTGCGCAGTCGTCGATGAGGCCGTCGAGCGACCACGTGAAGTCGCGCGGCATCGGGGTCGACTCGCCGTAGCCACGCATGTCCGGCCGCACGACGCGGAAGCGCCGAGCCAGGGTCGGCACCCAGGCGTACCAGGCCCGACCGCTCTCGGCGTTGCCGTGCAGCAGCACGATCGTCGCGGGCTCGCGCCAGGGCTCGGTGAAGTCGTCGACCCGGTAGTGCAGGTGAACGCCGGGCGCGGTCTCGAACGTCGGCATCGGGAACCTCCTGTTCGCTCGTCCACCTAGCGATGGCGGCGCGAACGAGCTACGACTACGTCATCGTCGGAGCGGGCTCGGCCGGCTGCGTTCTCGCGTATCGTCTCACCGCCGACCCCTCGATCCGCGTCCTGGTGCTGGAAGCCGGCGGCCGCGACATCAATCCCCTTATCCACGTTCCGATCGGGCTCGGCAAGATCTGGGAGCGTCGGATGTTCGACTGGGGCTACGACACCGAGCCCGAGCCCCGGCTGGACAATCGCCGGATCGAAGCCATGCGCGGCAAGGTGCTCGGCGGCAGCTCCTCGATCAACGTGATGGCCTACGTGCGCGGGAACCGCGGCGACTACGATCGGTGGGCGCGGAACGGCTGCGCCGGCTGGTCGTACGCCGACGTCCTCCCCTACTTCAAGCGCTGCGAGAGCTGGGAAAAAGGCGAGAACACGTGGCGCGGAGGCGACGGCCCGCTCTCGGTCATCGATTCCCGCAATCGCGATCCGCTCTTCGAGGGCTGGCTCGCCGCGGCGCGAGAGGCAGACTGGCCGTTCACCGACGACTACAACGGCGCCGAGCAGGAGGGCTTCGGCCTGGGGCAGTGGACCATCCGGAGCGGCCGGCGCTGCAGCGCCTCGGTCGCGTTTCTGCGGCCGGCCATGCGCCGAGCCAACCTCAGGGTCGAGACGAGTGCCTTGGCGACCCGCGTCGTCCTCGAGGGCGCGCGCGCGGTCGGCGTCGAGTATGCCCGGGACGGCCGCATCCACCACGCGGCGTGCGCGCGCGAGGTGCTGCTGGCCGGCGGCGTGTTCAACACACCGCAACTGCTCATGCTGTCGGGGATCGGCGAGGCCGAGCATCTCCGCGCGATGGGCATCACGACGCGGGTGAGCCTGCCCGGCGTGGGTCGAAACCTCCAGGACCATCTCGCGGTCGACGTGCACCATCTCCGCCGCGGCCGCGGCCCGTTCCACGCCGAGATGCGGCTGGACCGAACCGCGCTCAACATGGCGCGCGCCTACGTGCTCGGCACCGGCCCGGGGACCGTCTTGCCGAGCCGCCTCCATGCCTTTCTCAAGACTCGGCGCGAGCTCCCGGTGCCCGACATCCAGTTCCTGTTTCGCGGCGCCCCGACGCGGGCGCACCCCTGGTTTCCAGGGATCACGCCGCCCTACGAGGACAGCTTCGGGGCCCGTCCAGTGCTGCTCCATCCCGAAAGCCGGGGCGTCGTACGGCTGCGCTCGGCGGACCCGGTGGCGCCGGTGCGGATCGTTCAGAATTTTCTCGCGACCGACCACGACGTGCGCACGATCCGCGAGGGCGTCAAGCTCGCGCGCGACATCGCGGGCCGCCGGGGCCTCGATCCGTTCAAGGGCCGCGAGACCTCGCCCGGGCCCGATTGCCGGACCGACGCCGCGATCGACGCGTTCGTGCGACGCACGGCGATCACCGCGCACCACCCGTGCGCCACGTGCGCGATGGGCTCGGGCGACGACGCGGTGCTGGACCCGGCGCTGCGCGTGCGCGGCGTCGACGGGCTGCGCGTGGTCGACGCCTCGGCCATGCCCGATCTGGTCTCGGGAAACATCAACGCCTGCGTGCTGATGATCGCGGAGAAGGCTTCCGATCTGATCATGAGGAGCGACCGTGCCGAAAGCGCCCGCCGCTGACTACCAGTCCAAGGTTCGCAAGCCCGACGACTTCGGCGCGTTCTGGGACGGCGTCTTGAATGAGGCTTCGGCCGTCCTGCTGGAGCCCGAGATCGTCCCCGATCCGCTCCGGACGTCCAAGGACGTCGAGGTCTTCCAGGTCTTTTACACCAGCATCGACCACGTGCGCGTGGCCGGCTGGTACTGCCGGCCCGCCCGGCGAGGTCAACGCACGCCGGCCATCATGCTCCTGCCGGGCTATCAGATGGACCCGCCGATTCCCAAGGAGTGGGCGCGCAAGGGCTACGCGGCGCTGTCCGTCGCGCCTCGCGGCAAGCTCCGCAGCACTCGCCAGTTCAACCCGGGCTATCCGAACCTCTTGACCCACAACATCGTCGACCGGCACACGTACGCCTACCGCGGGTTCTACGTGGACACCTGGCGCGGCATCGACTTCCTCTTGTCGCGGCCCGAGGTCGACCCGGCGCGGCTCGGCGTCACTGGCAGCAGTCAGGGAGGCGGACTCACCGTCACGACCGCCGCGATGCGGCCTGAAGTGCGCGCCGCGTCCGCCGGCGCACCGTACCTCTGCGGCTTCACGGACGCGGTCGAGCTGACGCACACCTACCCCTACGAAGAGATCAACGACTATCTGCGCCTGCACCCGGAGCGTCGCGCCGAGGTGGAAGAAACGCTCGCCTATTTCGACGGGATCAGCTTCGCTGACCGGATCGCGTGCCCGATCATCGTGAACATCGGGCTCCAGGACAACGTGTGCCCGCCGGAGACCGGCTACGCACTGTTCGATCGGATCGGCGCCGCGGACAAGCGGCTCTACCCCTACGACGGCCACGGCCACGATGCCGGGCGCGCGCGCCACAGCGCCGTGGTCGACGCCTTCTTCGCGCGCCACCTGCTGGACCGCGAGGTGAGCCGATGAGCGAGCCGACCCCGGCGGCGATTCGCGACTACTGGCAGGAGACGCTCGCCGCGCTGGCGCGCTATCCGGCCCGTCCCGAGATCGAGGCGCTTCCGCTCAGGAGCACCGCGTTCGCCACGTTGTTCGGAGTGCGCCTCACGAGCCTCGGACCCTATCGTCTCTTCGGTTATCTGAGCATCCCGACCGGGGCCGGGCCGTTTCCGACGATCTACTACCCGCCGAAATACCAGAGCGTCCTCGAGATCATTCCGCAGGGTACGGCGAATCTCCAGCGCAGCCGGTACGTCACATTCTCGCTCGCGGGCCGCGGACAGCGCAACGCCGACGCGCCCTACGCCGCGATGTTCCCCGGCCTCTTCACCGAGGGCATCGACCGCGCCGCGTCGTACGTGTTCCGGAGCGTCGTCGCTGACGGCGTGCGGGGGCTCGAGTACCTGCTCACCCGGCCGGAGGTCGATCCCGCGCGCGTGGTCGTGGCCGGCAACGACCTGGCGCTCATCACCGCGGCGTCGAAGCCGGGCGCGACGCACGTCGTGACAACGCCCGCGCTCTTCTATCGAACGGCCGCGCTCGCTCCGAAGACCCAGGCGTACCCGCTCGAGGAGATCAACGACTACGTCCGCGCGTACCCGGCGCGCGCCGAAGCGGTGCGCCACACACTGGCCCACTGCGATCTTCTCGGCTTCGCCCCGCGCATCACCGCCGCGACCCTGCTCATGGCCGGCGCGCCGGGGTCACTGCTCGACGGCGCGGCCTTGCAGCCTCTGGCCTCGGCGCTGCGCGGTCCGGTGACGGTGTACGAATCCCAGCAGTCGCTCTACAAAGACGGGCTCTACGCCGAGCGCTGGATGGCCGCGCAGTGCGGCATCGCCGACGTGCAGAGCATCCTCCCCCAGCACTGGCGGGATTAGCCGTCAGGGCGCGGCGCGCCGCCGCGAGCGGATGTCGGATGACGAGGAGTCGAGGCGGAACCGGTTCTCGGGAATCGCCGTGAAGAGCTGACCGAACCGCGGCGGCACGGCCACGTCCGCCAGCGAGCGCACGCGCCCGGCGCCGTCGACCCGCACGGCCACGAGGAAGCCGCAGCCCCGGTCGGCGAGCTCCTGCAGCGCCGCGGCCATCCGGTCGCCGTCGCCCCCGTAGTAGCGCGTCGCCACCAGACGCTCGGCCGTGTCGGCGCCGATGACGAACGTCGCGCCGGGGAACAGCCGCGCTTTCTCGAGGAACGTCGGCGCGCGCGTCAGCTCGACTCGCGCCCGCCACGCGAACTGCGCGAGCCGGCTGCGCACCTCGCCGGCGGCGAGCGGCGGCTTGTCGACGTTGATCACGGAGATCTCGAACGCGACCGCCTGCTGCTTCATGTCCTCAGCGACGCGCGCGAGCAGGAGGTGCCCGTCGTGCAGCGGGTTGAACGAGCCGGCCAGCACGACGGCCGGCGGCGGCGCCGAGGGCACGAGCTGGCCGTCGGGCCACGCCGTCACCCGCGCGACGCTCCCGGCGAGGAGCTGGTTGACCAGATCACCCGTCTGCACGACCGCCTCGGCGTAGCGCTCGTCCGCGTCCAGCAGGCTTCGCGGCGACGCCGCGGGGACGCCGCACGCGCGGGCGAGCCAGAGCACGATCGCGCGCGCGACGAGATCCTCTTCGGCCGGGCGCTCTCGCCGCCCCTTGGACAGCACGACCGAGCAGTGATCGGTGCCAGCTTCGGTGGCGACGGCGATGTGGAAGCGATGCTCGCCCTGCCGCGGGCGATCGGTGAGGAGCCCCGCCGTGGCGCCGAGGCCGACCAGCCGCTCGCCGGTTGGCGCCAGCTTCGCCGCGCGCTCGCGCGCGCGCTGCGCCATCGCCACAGCCGTCTC
>JACXTT010007522.1_pt1 | contig 15333 bp, 11 predicted proteins | sample 9270951 | NCBI WGS metagenome assembly JACXTT01 (sample SAMN15532306, study PRJNA645909) | rock metagenome | isolation source: weathered quartz diorite | place: Puerto Rico | collected 2017-06-21 | reverse complement strand
AAGTACTCGAACAAGATTTCTTCGAATTCAGCGCGGTCAAAACAGTCGTCAGCATTGGTGTTAGTAATCCTTTGTGCGTCCGGTTAGGTGTTCGCGCGATGCGGAGCGCGGGCGAGCTGTTGAGACGCGAGTCGCCTCGTGGTAGTGGTAAAGGTCAGGAAAATATCGGCGGAAAAAGCGCCGGAGTGCTTTCGGCTACGGCTTCGAGGAACCTCCCGCCTTTTCCCCCAGGACCCAAGCCCTCATGTTCTTCCAGTCGGGGTCGTCCTCGGACGCGAATTGCCTCCCTCCCTGATGGGTATCTGCGATGCCACCGGCCTCGGGCGCAAGCGGCATTCGCAGAAACAGGCTCAGGGATGGGTTGCCGGGAACTACCAGTTTCGAGACAACCTCGAAGTTCTTGCGAGACTGCTCCTCGGTCCAAAAATTCGCCCCGGCTGGCAGCATCTCGAGGCTGAGCGGACCGCCACCGTGACGCTGCATTTGGTGGCAAACGTAGCACCGGGCGTGTTCGTCCGATCGCCTCTTCAAGAAAATCGGCTCGACGCGCGTTTTGAAAAATTCATAGTCCAGCTGCGGAGTTTGCGCGTCAGCGCCCGCGGAGGTCTGCTGCGCTGCTGCGGAGTTCTGCGCCTTCGCGAAGGGAGTTGACACGTACAGGACGGCGGCAGCGCCTACCAGGGAACCAGCGCAAATTGCCTTTAGCAAAATCCTCGAAATCATAATCACCTCACCTCCGCTACAAAAGCCAAGAACTTGTCATTCCGAGCCCGCCTGCGGTAGGCAGGCGAAGCGAGCAATCTGCTTTTTTCTGTGCACTGGTCAAATACAGATTCCTCGCTTCGCTCGGAATGACAACTAAAACGCTCTTTTTTTTGCAACCTTCAAAGCCTGTATGACAGCAGTTCCGCGTCTCCCGCAGACCCACGAGCCGCAGCTCTACTGGAACGCCACCGTGCTGATCCGGTCGGGCATCTCGTGCACAGGGATACGAGCAATCTCCCTAATGGCATTCACGTCAATCGCAGTGATTGACTTGGTCCCGCATGTGGACACATAGACGGTCTTGCTGTCGGGAGTGAACGTGATCCAAGCCGGCCCGCCGCCTCTCGGCGCCTTTCCGGGTACTTCCGTTTCAGGCAATGGCACGTGACCCAGCAGCTTCAGGTCGGGGAGCGAGTAGACGAAAACGGCATTGGCGGGCCTGCTGTTGGTCCAGAGGGTCTTGTGGTCCGGGGCGATGCCGATGCCGTGGCTGATGCCCTCGCATCCCGGGGGGAATCCGCTCGGTTCGTCGGGATTCGTGATTCGTGCCACTTCTTTATGCGTCGCGAAATCCACGACCGCGAATCCATTGGTTCGGTTAAGGTTCGCGAAAATCCGGTTGCCCGAGCCATCCGGACTGCTCTCAATGATTAAGGGGAGCACGCCTTGGTCGAAGTTAACCTCCCAGGCGATTTCCATCTTCTGGAGATCAAACACCGTTATGAATTTTCCCGGCGGCGAGCCGGCCGCCGCAAACTTGCCGTCCGCCGTCAATGCGATGTCGTGCAGTCCCCTTCGCACCGGAATACTCTTGACCTTCTCGAGGGATTTGGCGTCGATAATATCGAGCGCCCCTCTGTCCTCTGCCTCCACGCCGGTGTTACGGATGCAGACTACGATCAGCTTTCCATCGCTGGTGACTCCGGCATCGTTGGCCCAACCGCTGATGGGCACCTTCTTGATTTGCTTTCCAGTCTTTCGATCCCGAACGTCGAGGACGTCCTCGCTGCGGCTGGTGATATAGAGCCGGCTTCCATCGGGAGAGAATCGCACCACCTCGGGCGACTCAATGCCTCGGATCACGTCCACGACCTTATTGGTGGCGGGGTCAATCACGTCAATGGTGGTTCCGCCTCTGTTCGCGACGTAGATGCGGACCGTAGCCGCGGTTAAGGGCACCGCTGCCAATACCAGCGCAAGCGGTAGCCACACGTTCCTTCGGGCGGAGAAATATCTTTTCATGGTGGTTGGGCTCATATTGCGAAGGCGCTCCTTGGCCTTTGGCGCTGAGAGTAGAACCGCACAAGGCCCAAGTCAAGAGACTCGGTCAGGAGGTAGTGTCCTCGCTTGCAAATGGGCTTAGGAAATTGCAGCCTTCCGAGGTCGGCACTTCAGTGCCGACGAACAACGTCGCCTGCTCATGGGTTTTAACCCCAGAAACTTCAGCGGCTGAAGCCGCGCGCTGAAGCACCGTGTACGGCCGAGCTGAAGCTCGGCCCTCCTTCACACCAAACTGGGACAGGACCGGTCTGGAGTCGCTCCCTGATCGGCACACACACGAAAGATCAGGCCGACTGGTGCTGAGTTCGCCTTGAGGGAGATATGCGGCAATGTTCGAATGTTACGTTGGTGTTGTTTCGGCTCCGCTACAGGGAAATGGCATCCTCAGCTAATCGGATTCAGGGATTGCTACTTATCACGAATCCGCCTATAGTTCTCGCTCGTATCCAGGCACATCAAGGAGCGTGACCGTGCAGGGTCAGGCCAAACAACGCTGGGTAAAGCTCTGCAAAAAAGCAGCCAACCAGCTCGCCCGAGAAATCGCACTACTGCTAGATGAAAAGGCCGCATCGACGCCTGGAGGCAAACACGCCAGAGCGTTTCAGAGGAACCTTCCTAACTTAACTCCCAAGAAGAGCCCTTGCCGGTAATTGACTGCCGCTGTTCTCTGTAACTGGCTAACGCGCCATCGCCCTGAAGGCCGTGCGGTCCTCTAGGCCGTTCACCGGACAATTGCTTGACAGCGGCTGTTCCCGAAACTAACCTCCAGCAAACCTGTCAAAAACTCAGGAGGCCGCATGCGTAGCGCAAGAGTGCTGGTGGCCGTGTTTTTGGTCGCAACTTCGTCGACGGTCTTTGCGGCAACCAAGGCCATCAAGTTCGGCAAATTGGTGGATGGGACTGGGCGGGTCGTCACCAACGCCGTCGTGATTGTTGAAGACGACCGCGTACGAAGCGTCGCAAGCGGCAATGCCTCGATACCGAGCGGCGCGGAGGTGATCGATCTTTCCCGATACACCGGCGTTCCGGGCTTGATCGACGCGCACACGCACATCGCATGGTACTGGGATGGGATTACCACGCCGCGCTCCGAGCCGCCTCGCCATCCGGCAGTGACCGTATTCCTTGCAATGGAGAACGGGCAGAAGGCGCTCGAGGCGGGCGTGACCACGATTCGAAATCTGAACGCGCCGGATGGGACGGATCTGGCGATGCGCGATCTGATTAACATGGGCAAGATGATCGGCCCTCGGATGTTCGTCTCAGGCCTCGGAATCCGCATCACTCGAAGTAGCGGGCCACCGGCGCCCATCGGCATCATGGTCGATGGAGTGGATGCAGTGATGCACGCCGTGCGGCAAGTCATCGCGTCCGGGGCCGATTGGATCAAGATGTACGGATCGACCGGCGGCTTCGACGATGTGACCAGCTTTCAGACCTTCACATTTGAGGAGATGAAGGCGGCGGTCGACGCCACGCACGCGCTCGGAAAAAAAATCGCGATGCATTGTTACGGGCCGGAGTGCGCGCGCGATGCCGTTCGCGCGGGCGTCGATTCGCTCGAACACGCGACAGACATGGACGATCAAACGATCGCGGAAATGGTCAAGCGGAAGATTTACTACGTCCCGACGATCGATCACAACCAGTACTACGTGGAGAACGCCGACAACGTCTACCACTTTCCGCCTGGAGCGAAAGAGCGCCTGCTCGATTACATTCAGCGCAATTTTGAAACGGCGAAGAAAGCGTTTCATGCTGGCGCCCGAATGGTCGTCGGCTCGGATGCTGTTTACAATGGCTGGGGCTTGAACATGCGGGAGCTCGACTGGTTCGTGAAGATGGGAATGACATCCGCGCAGGCGCTGAAGGGGGCTACGACCGAACCTGCAGCAATGCTTGGAATGGAGAAGAACCTTGGCGCCGTCGCGCCGGGCTTTTACGCCGACATGGTCGCTGTGGAAGGCGACCCTCTAGCTGACATCACCGCAGTTTCAAGAAGGGAAAACGTTCGTTGGGTGATGAAAGCAGGCCGCGTCGTGGTCGACAAGACGAAAAGCACGGAAAAAATGAACTGACCACTGAGACGGCTAAGCGCAATCCATCACTTTGCCTCAACGATTTGCACAGGCTTGTCGAGCTTGAAGGTCAGCACCGTTTCCGCAGGCACTCGAATGGACGAGCCCTTAGTGAGAATCTGGGTCAAGGCCCCGCCACCGGCGCCAGCCCCTCCGCCTATCGCGGCGCCTTTCCCGCCGCCTGCGATGGCGCCGATAATCGCGCCGAGAGCAGCGCCGCCACCGGTGTATATGGCGGTGCGCTTATTCGCACCGATTCCTTCCTTGCCGCTTTGTCGCAGGTCGCTGGTGCTGATCAAGTATTGCTTGCCCTCTACGGTAATCGATTGCAGGTCGAGCACCAAGTCGGACGCGCCACGGAAGCGGCCTCCCTTCGAAGCTGATCGGATGACGATCTGAGCGTTTGAACCATGAGGAACGACAACATCGCCCGCGGCGTCGAGGACGTCGTCGGTGATTTCAGCCGCGTAGGTCTGCCCCTCGGCCGCAGTAGCTGAGTCGATCGTTTCTTCGCTTCGCACCGGAACTTGTGTGCCCACGGGCAGTTGGTACGTCTTGGTATGAATCTCCGCGCGGGTCGGATGGTAATGATGCTGGTGCAGGGAGTCGGACGCTGCCCTTGCTGCCAAGGCCGGTTGGGTTGGTGTGCCCGAAGTTTGTGTGGGCGCCGTATCGTCATACTCTATTGATTTCACCTGCGCCATCGGGACCGTATGCGTTGCGTTGTCGTCGCCAGCCAGAGTGATTTCCGCCGAAGAAGTAGCGGTTACAGTGCCGCTTAGCGTCGTGCCATCCCGCATTGAAATTGTGGCATGCGGCCCTCCCGACGCTTGCTTGTTCGCGCACGACGCCAGGAACAACAGAGCGCCAAGCGTTAAGGCCACGGCAATGGTTCGCGGTATGAGGCAAAGCAGGCGTTTATGTCTGCCGGAAGCCCTGAAAGGCGTGTGATTCATCGTAACCTCCGACCCAGGCGACTCGGAATGCCCGAGAATCTACAAGCCAACCCGGGCGCTGAGAGTCTGGCCATTGGCGAGTACGACTTGCTGGATACGTCCGATTGGGTTGCCGTTCCTGACTGGTATGAAAGTGACAGTGGCTTCATCCCCAGGTTTGAATGTCTCTTTGCTCCAGCCAAGGTTAGTCATGTCCGAAGGATTGCTGGTCTCGGCGAGCCAATGTACGACGTTGCCCTTGTCATCCTTCGCGTCAAACTTCAGAAAGCAATGGGGATTGGCCCAAACCCATTCTGTAACGGTCGCTTTCAAGGTGGTCCTTTTCGTCGTGTCATAGGCGGCATTGCCGTGGTGCGCAGCGAGCGGCACTGAAGCCGTCAAGAGGCCGAAGAAAATCGTTATGAGCTTGTTTCTCACGGGATCCCTCCAACCGTTTCTGGCGATTTCCAAGCTAAGCCGCACCCGACATCACCGTCTTGCACTGCCTCACCACGGGCAGGGTCAGCTCTAAAAGGAACTACCAACATGGGGCAGCTTCTTTGCGCATCGTACGCTTCTCCATCGCCTGAGACAACGAATTTACTGCCAGAGCAGGCCAAACGGTGATCGCAAGTCTCCGTGTACCAAATCCTGAGAAACACGCTTCGCCGAAATTGCCACTCGGCATGAGACACTTTCCGATAGCCGGACTCGGCATCTTGGAACCAACTAAGGACACGCGGTCCTGCGGTCCGGTTGACACCCCTGGCACCCTCGGCTACGCTTCTTTCTTTTGCTTCTCGCCATTTCGCATTGCAATCTGGACGCAAAGGACCCGACGCATGGCGGATTTGAAGCTACCTTCTCGCTCAGAAGACTTCTCTGAATGGTACAACCAGCTCGTGCTCCGGGCCGAGCTGGCCGACTACGCGCCGGTCCGCGGCTGCATGATCGTCCGTCCCTACGGCTGGTCGCTGTGGGAGAACATCACGGAACAGCTCGACCGGCGTTTCAAGGCGACCGGGCACGTCAACGCGGCGTTTCCGCTGCTCATTCCTCAGAGCTTCATCAGCAAGGAGCAATCGCACGTCGCGGGGTTTTCTCCTGAGCTGGCCGTGGTGACGCATGGCGGCGGCGAGAAGCTGGAAGAGCCGCTGGTGATTCGGCCAACTTCTGAGACGATCATCGGCCACGCGTATGCCAAGTGGATTCAGTCCTACCGCGATCTGCCGGTGCTCATTAATCAGTGGAACAGCGTGGTGCGCTGGGAGCTGCGCACGAAATTGTTTCTGCGGACGCTGGAGTTCTACTGGCAGGAAGGCCACACGGCGCACGCCAACTTCGAAGAGGCTGAGGCGGAAACACGCCGGATTCTCGATGTCTACACGGATTTTGCCATCAACGAGGCCGCGGTTCCTGTGATTCCAGGGCGGAAATCGGATTCCGAGAAGTTTGCCGGCGCCGATATTACCTACTCGCTCGAAGCGATGATGGGCGATTGCAAGGCCCTGCAATTCTGCACCTCGCACAATCTGGGCCAGAATTTTGCCAGAGCCTTTGAGATCCGCTATCTCGACCAGGCAGGTGCTCTGCAGCACTGCTGGACCACTTCCTGGGGCCTTTCCACGCGCGTCGTCGGCGCCATCATCATGGTGCATGGGGACGACCAAGGATTGATTCTGCCGCCGAGGCTCGCGCCTTACCAGGTGGTGATCGTGCCCATCTTCAAGAATGACGAAGAGAAGGCGCTCACGTTCGAAACAGCAAAAAAAATCCGCGAGCAACTAGTGAAGGCGGACGTGCGCGTCAAGGTGGACGAGCGCGAGGGGCAAAGCCCCGGCTTCAAATTCAACGACTGGGAGATGCGCGGCGTGCCGCTTCGCATGGAAATCGGTCCCAAGGATGTGGCCAAGGACAGCGTGGTGCTGGCGCGCCGCGACAAGCCGGGCAAAGAAGGGAAGAGTTTCGTGTCGCAGGAAGGCATCGGTGAATCCGTCACGCAGCAGCTCGCTGCGATCCAGCAGGCGCTGTACGACCGTGCGCTGGCTTTCCGCAACGCGCACACTTTTGAGCCTAAGAATCTCGAAGAGTTCCGCACCGCTGTCGAACAGGGCTTCGCGCGTTCGCACTGGTGCGGCGACGCGAGTTGCGAAGAGCAGGTCAAGGAAACCGCCAAAGCCACGCTGCGGTGTATCCCATTGGAGCAGCCTGGGTCGAGCGGAAGCTGCTTATTCTGTAACAAATCTGCAAAGGAAATTGCCATCTTTGGTAAGGCGTACTAGGATTCCTCGGAACCGCTAGACCGGCATAAACATTTCATTATCAGGGTATTACGGGCCGTAACTGGACCGCAACCAGGCGCGGACACGCGCTCGACACTCCTCCTGCCCGATGCTAGCATTTGCGGTAATGAGGCATTTTTCAAGCTCGACTTCGCCTACGAGAGGTGTGCCCTCGGCGGACGCCCTTTCAGGCCGGCCTACAAAAGGCGGCGTTGCGGCGGAGCGCAACGGCGAAAGGGGCGCAGGGCGCGCCAAAGCCATTATCTGGACCCTGGTTTTCGTGTCGTTGATTTATGTGGCCGTGAAGGTAATCCCAGTTCTGGTTACCGAATATCAATTTGAAGACAGCATCCGGGAAATCGCGCAGTTTGCCAGCGCCACTCGCAAATCGAATGAACAGGTCAAACAGGCTGTGCTCGCCGAGGCGGAAAAAGAGGAATTGCCGATCAAGAGCGATGATATTAAAGTAGAGGGCAGCGCCGGAAACGTCAAAATCAACGTCGAATACTCTGTCATCGTTGATTTGAAAGTGTACCAGTGGACACTACTGTTCCACCCGGCCACAAGCAACAAAGCTGTGTACTAGCGAGCGAGGATGAGTGGGGTACGCGCTCGCAGCGGGTCCTAACCTGTTGACCTCCGGTCGCTTTCCCTCCCGGCGATGAAATCCCACTCGCATGTCGAATTTGGATTCGGCCCTCTTCTTGCTCAGTCTATTCTCGTGGTCGCATAAGCATCTAAGGGATTGATGGGGGGCTAAGGGTCCAAGGGGCAATCGCAGTTTTCTCGTGGCGGAACGGAGATCGACCTTGCGTATTCGAATCGGCCAGGGTTCTTGGCGAGCCCGGCTTGGCCTAGCCCTTCTGGGAGCTGCAACTCTGGCAATTCTTGCGGTTGCAGCCATAGGCACCTACTACTGGATCTCCTTTGGCCGGATGATCGATCTGCGCCTTTCCGGGCACATCCAGCAAACCACCGCGAAAATCTACGCTTCGCCGATGCGGATTTCCACCGGGGAAACCCTCAGCCTCGCGGAAATGGCCGATCACCTGCAACGGGCAGGCTATAGCGAATTGGACGCCCCCGGAACGCCGGGACGGTACGTTCTCCATGGCAGCAATGAGATTGAAATTCGGCCGTCCAGCGAGTCGATTTTTGGCGCAAAAAACCGGCTCCTGGTGGATTTCAGCGGTCATCAAATCCAAAAAATTCGCTCGATGGACAACGGCGGTGCGCTCGACACGGCCGACGTCGAGCCGGAGCTGCTGACCAGCCTGTTTGACAGCTCGCGCGAGAAGCGCCGCGCCATAAGCTATGACGACACTCCGAAGATATTGAAGGACGCCATCCTCTCGGTGGAAGATCGGCGCTTTTTCGAGCATCCAGGCTTCGATCCTGTGCGCATTTTCGGCGCAGCCTGGGCGGACCTGCGGCACGGCGCTCGCGTCCAGGGCGGCAGCACCATCTCGATGCAGGTAGCCCGCAGCTTTTTTTTCAGCACCGACCGCACCTTGCGGCGCAAGGTCGCCGAAACGATGGTGGCGCTCCAACTCGAGCACCGCTTCAGCAAGCGGCAGATTTTTGAGCTCTACATCAACGAAGTCTACCTGGGGAACCGCGGCAGCTTTGCGATCCACGGATTTGGCGAAGCCTCGCTGGCCTACTTCAACAAAGACGTGCGGGAAGTGACGCTGCCGGAAGCCGCGTTCCTTGCCGGGATCATCCACGCGCCCAATCGATACTCGGCGTCAGAGCGACGTCCGGAGCGCGCCACAGAAGCGCGCGATCGCGCGCTCCTGGCGATGTCGGAGAACAAGATAATCACCCCGGAACAGGTTACCGCCGCCAAGAAGGCGTCTTTGCAAATTGTCAGCGGCGGGCTGGAAGGCAGCACGGCGCCGTACTTCGTGGACATGGTGAAAGACCACCTGCTCGATCGGTTCTCCGAATCGGACCTCCTCTCGCAGAGCTTCCGCGTCTACACCACGCTCGATCCGGAATTACAGCGAGCCGCGAGTGACGCCGTCAGTGCAGGTGCAAAGAATATCGACGCACTGCTTGCTCACCGCTACGCGCGGTGGACTAAGGCAGGGCAGCCCGCGCCCATGGCTCAAGTAGCCATGGTGGTTCTCGACCCGCACACTGGAGAGATCAAGGCGCTGGTAGGTGGGCGAGACTACGGCGAAAGCCAGCTCAACCATATTTTGGCACGACGCCAGCCCGGCTCCGCATTCAAGCCTTTCGTGTACGCAGCGGCTTTTGAGGGCGCGGTCGACGGAGTGCAGCCCATCGTGACCCCCGCGACAACGGTGATGGATGAGCCGACTACGTTCGATTTCGACGGCAAGGAGTACACGCCCAACAACTACGGCGAAAAATTCCACGGCAAAGTGACGGTTCGAGACGCGCTGACCTATTCGCTGAACGTCGCGACGGTGAAGGTCGCCGAGCTCGTGGGTTACACGCGCGTCACGGACATGGCGCACGAGTTCGGCCTCGATCCATCCATCCACCCCACGCCGTCGGTAGCTCTCGGGGCGTATGAAATGACGCCGCTTGAAGTTGCCACCGGCTACACGATCTTGGCGAACCAAGGGGTGCGCGTCGAGCCGATGTTCATTCGCAACGTGGTCAATGCTGGAGGGCAATCGATCGAACAGAACACCATTCAGTCGAGGCGCGCGCTCGATCCGCGCGTCGCTTATCTTGTGACCACGATGATGGAGGACGTCCTCGACCGCGGAACGGGCGAGACTGTGCGCGCAAGGGGATTCAACGCGCCTGCTGCGGGGAAAACGGGCACTTCTCGCGACGGGTGGTTCGCGGGATACACTTCCAATTTATTGGCGATTGTCTGGGTGGGATTCGACGACAATCGCGACCTGGGCCTTTCCGGTGCGGCCGCGCCGGCTCCCATCTGGGCGGAATTCATGAAGCGCGCGGTGGCGTTGCCGGCGTACAGCGACGTCGAGACATTCCAAATGCCCGAAGGGGTCACGCGGGTCACGATTGACCCAGACACTTTGGCCCTCGCTACACCGGAATGTCCGGTCACTCGCGAGGAAGTCTACATTCACGGCACGGAACCCACCGAGTTTTGCCCCTTGCACGGCACGCGCACGGCGAGTGAAGCGCCTCCGGCTTCGTGGCTTTCACGAATCTTTGGCGGCGGAGACAAAGATAAAGGCGCCGAATCGTCTCAACCAGGCCAGCCGGGCGCTAGCCCGCCACCTTCAACTCGACGGCCGGCTGATCCCTCCTCAACCGCTGATAACCAACAGCCCGAAGAGGGAAACAAAAAGGGCGTTCTCAGGCGTATTTTTGGTATCTTTGGGGGCAAGAAGGACGCCGACAAGTCACAATCAGGTACACCAGATCAGCAACGCTGAAGCGGCGTCGTTCGGAGGCGTTCGCCATGAAAATGAACTCTTCCCGCTGGATTTTCCTCGGCACATTCCTACTTGCCACGAGTTTCCCCGTTGCCGGGCAGCAGCCTGCCCCAGAGCAATCAACGAAGGCGGTGTCACCACAGCCGGCTACGATATCCACGCCAGCGCTGAGCCCGCAAGAGATGCTGTCCGAGCGGGCAAAAATACAAATGGCGGAGAAACGCTACGACGCGGCGATTCAAACCTACCAGGAATTGCTGAAGAGCGAACCCAAGAACGCGGTCTACATGAACATGATCGGCATCGCCTACCTCAATCTGAACAATTACGACCAGGCCAAGAAGAATTTCATTCGCGCAACCAAGGCCGACAAGACCTATTCCAGCGCCGTGAACAATTTGGGCATGGTCTACTACCACCAGAGAAATTATCGCCGCGCCATCCGCGAGTATCAAAGGGCCGCTGAGGTCGATCCGACTCTGGCCGGGACTCACGCCAACCTGGGATTCGCTTACTACAATACGAACAAGTTTCAGGAGGCGGCCTTGGAATTTCAAAAGGCGCTCGAACTCGATCCTCGCATCTTTGAGCGCAACGACAGGGTCGGCACTATGGTCCAGGACCGGTCGGTTACCAATCACGGCCTGTTCTTCTTCACCATGGCCAAGGTATACGCCACAAAGGGCGACGCGGCGCACTGCGCTGAATATCTTCGCAAGTCCCTCGACGAAGGGTACAAGGACGTTGGGAAAGCCATGACCGATCCCGCGTTCAAAGATGTGATTAATGATCCGAACGTTCAGGCTGTGATGGTGCGGATTCCGGGGCAGAAGGGGTCGGCGGCCCAACCCGGCGCGTGAGTCTTTCGCACGAGGCGATAACGGCAACGGATACGCGCTACCCTGCCTCTGCTACAATCTCCTGGCGGACTCCCTTTCGAGGCTTAGGGCAAACCCTTCGAAACTCAGGGCAAGCCAGTGGAGCCCGCACCCGTGTGACTGCGATGCCCCTGCGAATTTTCCGAAATGGGCTTTTCGTTTTGGTCGCGGCTGTTTCTGCGGCCGCACTCCCGCGCCTTGCGTACTCGGGGCAAGCCAGGGGTCAGAACCACGCGAATTCAGGCGAATCCCATTCGGAATGGCTTCTGGTCTTCCCGTTCGAAAATGAAAGCCGAATTGCCAATCTCGACTGGCTCGGTGAAGGTTTGTCCGAGCTGACTGCGGAGCGCCTGCAAGACAAGCACGTCAGCGTGCTGACGAGGCAGGACCGCCTGGCAACGCTTGAAAAAATGGGGCTGCCTGATTCGGCGCGCTTTTCGCACGCCACGCTGGTGAAAATTGCGACCGAAGCGGACGCTGACGCTCTTGTCTATGGCCGTTTTCAATCCGATGGAAAAACCGCGACCATTGAGGCGCGTGTGTTGCATCTCACTCCGCCATCGCTTTCGCCGGCTTTCACGGCCACAGGCCCCGTGCAAGATCTGCTGCGCATCCATGCCCGCCTGGCTTGGCAAATCTTGTGCGCGATTGACCGCGCCAGTTGTCCGCCGGAGGGCGCGAGCCGCGAGGAATCAGGTTTTTCCGAGCCGCCGCCTTCGCTGCGCCCGGATGCCCTGGAGAATCTCGTTCGGGGACTTACCGCATCAGGAAATGAGGAGCGTCTTCGATTGCTGCGTGAAGCGGCGCGGCTGGAACCAACCTGGGACCGCCCGGCGTTCGAGCTTGGCCAGATCTATTTTGACCGACACGACTGCGATTCCACGCTCGTCTGGCTTTCCCGTGTTCCTCCCAATCGCCCGGACGGAGCTGTAGCGGCTTTCGATACCGGCGTCTGCCATTTGCTTCGGAACGATCCACCGCGCGCCGAAGCCGCATTCTCTGGTCTGCTCGAGCGGGCGCGGGGTGGCGGGCAAGATTCGCTTCCGGAATTGCCGGAAATGCACAACAACCTGGGCATCGCGCGGCTCCGCCTAGGGAAATGGAACGAAGCGAGCGCGGAGTTCGAGCGCGCCACTGCTTTGGACGAAGAGGAAGCGGACTACTGGCTTAACCTAGGCATCGCGAAGCTCGTGGGGAAGCAGGCCGGTGCCGCCGCCGCTCCACTTGAGCGTGCCTCCAAGATTGATCCCGATGACAAAGACATGCGCGCGCTGCTGATCGCAACGCTCGAGTCCGTCGGACGTAAAGCGGATGCCGCCGAGCTTCGCAATGTGTCCGGCGACACCGGAAAGCCCGCGCCCCCGCTGAACATCAAAGACGTTTCCACGGTCACGCGCATGGCGCGTATGTCCAGGAATCTCGACCGTGCGCTCTTGCGACCGGCTGCGGAACCCGCTGGACAAGCGCCTCAAAAGCCCGAAAACGAGGGAGCAGGGAAGTGAGCGATTCCCGCAGTCACCGCGCGGGTCTTTCCCAGCGGGCGGGCCCTGCCGCGACATACTTGATCGCGTGCGCCGCGATGGTGATGGGCGCATTTTCGCTTCGAGCACAGGCGCCCAGCACCGCCACTTCTACAGCGCCTGCGGGTCCAGCGCACGTCCTCGAGTTGAATATCGGCGATGAAATCGAGCCGGTGCTGGCGGAGTACATCAACAGCGGCATCGAGGAAGCGGCCCGGAGTCATGCGAGCTTGATTCTTATCACGATGGACACTCCTGGAGGTCTTTCGACCTCCATGGAGGCCATCATCCATCACATCCTCGAATCGCCTGTGCCGGTTGTGGTCTACGTGTCGCCTACCGGATCGCGCGGCGCATCCGCGGGATTTTTCATTTTGCTTTCGGCCGACGTCGCGGCCATGGCGCCGGGCACGCACACGGGAGCAGCCTCGCCGCTCCTGGCCGTCGGAGGAGTCCCGATCCAAGTAGACGAAACGCTAAAGAAAAAGATTTTGAATGATGCGACGGCGTTCTTGCGCAGCTACGCCGCAAAGCGCGGGCGAAATGTGCCGCTGGCCGAATCGGCGATTACGGACGCCAAGGCCTGGACAGAGACGGAAGCGCTGGACGGCAAGCTGATCGACATGATCGCGAATTCGCCCGCAGATTTGCTGGCGAAGCTCGACGGTCGCGAGATCAAGCGATTCGACGGTACCACCATGCAACTCGCGCTTCGCAATCCGGAGCTAGCGCCGTATTCCATGTCGTTTCGGCAGCGCTTTCTGTCCCGCATCGTGCAACCGGACGCTTTTTTCATCCTTTTGATCGTGGGGGTGCTTGGACTCTATACGGAATTCACGCATCCAGGGATGGTCGCACCGGGAGTGATTGGCGGGATCGCGCTGGTACTCGCGCTTTACGCGATGCACATTTTGCCCGTGGCGCCTGCGGGAGTGGTACTCATTTTGTTGGCGCTGGCCTTGTTTATTCTCGAGGCCAAGTACACCAGCCACGGCGTGCTCGCGATTGGTGGCATTGTGGCCATGCTGCTGGGCGCCTTGATGCTGGTGCGTTCGCCGCTGACGCACGCGGGAGTGAGCCTGGGCGTCGCCTTCGGGGTGACGCTGCCGTTCGCGCTCCTAACCATCATGCTGATGCGCCTAGTGCTGCGTTCGCGTTCCTGGAAGCCAACAACGGGCCGCGAGCAGCTCGTGAACTTGTCCGGAGAAGTGACCGAGACGCTCGTTCGCCAGGTGGACAGCGGCTTGTTTCACGGGATGGTGCGGCTGCACGGCGAATTGTGGCGCGCGGTGGCGCAAGAGGAAATTCTCGCCGGCGCGCCTGTGCGCGTCACGCGCATCGATGGACTTACCCTCCACGTCGTACCCGCTGGTGGTTCTGCACCTGCAGTCCGCGCATGAAGCCAAGCCACAAATAGAGCTACAAATAGAGTACGATGGTCGCCGCGCACAGCGCCTCACACCGTTCCGCGGAGGAAGCGAAAATGGATATTTCACTCTACGGGCTCCTGATCGCACTGTTCATCTTCCTGATCTGGTTCTGGAATTCGCTGTACGTGATCAAAGAATGGGAGCGCGGCGTGGTGCTGCGTCTCGGGCGCATGCAGCCGAACGCAAAAGGCGCCGGGCTGCGGCTCGTTTTTTGGCCGATCGAGACGCTTTACCGGATTTCGCTGCGAATCGAGACGCTGGACGTGCCTTCGCAGGACATCATCACGCGCGACAACGTTTCCGTGAAGGTGAATGCCGTTGCGTATTTCCGCGTGGTGGACGCGAATCTGGCGCTGTCGCAGGTGCAAAACTATTTGTACGCCACGTCGCAGAAAGCGCAGACGACTTTGCGGAGCGTCGTGGGCCAATTCGAGCTTGACGAAATCCTCGCCGAGCGCGAAAAGGTTAACAGCAAGTTGCAAGTCATTCTTGACCAGGATACGGAGCCCTGGGGTATTAAGGTAACGAAAGTAGAGGTCAAGCAGGTCGATATTCCGGAGCAGATGCAGCGCGCCATCGCCCGCCAAGCAGAAGCCGAGCGCGAGCGCCGCGCGAAGATCATTCACGCAGAGGGGGAGATGCAAGCGTCGGAGAAGCTGGCACAAGCGGCAAAAGTCCTTGAAACCCAGCCAGCGGCGATCCAACTGCGATACTTGCAAACCTTGACCGAAATCGGCGTCGAGAAAAACACCACGATCGTGTTTCCGCTGCCGAT
>JACXTT010007521.1_pt1 | contig 15335 bp, 13 predicted proteins | sample 9270951 | NCBI WGS metagenome assembly JACXTT01 (sample SAMN15532306, study PRJNA645909) | rock metagenome | isolation source: weathered quartz diorite | place: Puerto Rico | collected 2017-06-21 | reverse complement strand
AGCCCGTCGCAGCGCGCCGATCCCTCGGCGGCATCGCCCTCAGGATCGCGCTGCTCGGCGGCGGGCTGGTGGCGCTGTGGTTCGCGCTCCGCGACGCGAGCTGGGCCCGCACCCGCGCCATGGTCGGGCAGATCGGCGCGCCGGTGCTGCTGATCGCCGCGCCGCAGGGCCTGGCCTTCGTGCTCCACGGCATCGCCTGGCGCGAAGTGCTCGCCGCGCTCGGGCCCACGCGCTCGCCGGCGAGCCTCGTCGCGCTGTTCAACGGCGCCGAGGCGGTGCGCATGACCTTCCCGGGCGGGCCCGCCGCGGGCGACGCGTTCAGCGTGTGGCTGCTGAAGATCCGCTGCGCCGTCGATCTCGGCGCGGCGGTGTCGTCGGTCGCGACCAAGAAGCTCCTGGTGGTGATCAGCAACGCGATCTACGCGGCGATCGCCTTCGCCCTGCTCGTGGCGTATCCGCGCGTCATCCGCGTGCCGGGGCTCGGCGAGCGCGGGCTCTATCTCCTGCTCGCCGGCTGGGTGGCCACGCTCGCGCTGATCGCCGCGGCGATGATCGCCGGGATGATCTCGGGCGGGCTCGCCTCGCGCTTCGGCCGCGCGGTCGCGCGCGTGCCGTTCGCCCAGGCCCGGAGCTGGTCGGACGCGCGCAAGGCCGACTGGGAGCAGGCCGACCGCCAGCTGGCCCATCCCGTCGCGCGCGAGCGCCTCGGCCGGCTGGTGTTCCCCGGCGCGCTCCTGCTGCTGCAGTGGTTCACCGAGGCGGCCGAGACGTGGCTCATCCTCCACCTCATCGGCGTCGACGCGGGCATCGTCCCGCCGCTCACCATCGAGGTGTGCGCCGGCCTGCTCCGCTCGGCGGCGTTCGCCATCCCCGGCAGCGTCGGGGTGCAGGACGCGGGCTACGTGGCCCTGCTCGCCGCCTTCGGCGTGCCCGACGCCGCCTCGGCCGGCGCGGCGTTCGTGCTGCTCAAGCGCGCCAAGGAGCTCGTGTGGATCGTCACCGGCTACGCGATCCTCGCCGCGTGGGGTGCTACGCCGCGAGCGTTCTCGGGGAGGCGGGCATGAGGCGCAAGAAGATCCTCTTCATCTGCGGATCGCTCAACCAGACGAGCCAGATGCACCGCATCGCCGAGCACCTGCCGGAGTACGACCACTTCTACACGCCGTACTACGGCAACACCGACTTCGAGCTGCTGAAGAAGATCGGCGCGCTCGAGTACACCATCGGCGGCAACAAGCTGTCGGCGCGCTGCCTGCACTACCTGCACGAGCACGAGCTGGCGATCGACTACGGCGGCTACCGCAACCGCGACGTCGACCTGGTGATGCTCTGCTCCGACCTCGTCTACCCCGACAACATCCGCGGCAAGAAGGTCGTGCTGGTGCAGGAGGGCATGACCGATCCCGAGAGCGTGCTCTTCCCGGTGATCCGGCGGGTGTCGCGCTTTCCCCGCTGGCTCGCCGGCACCTCGGCCACGGGCCTGTCGCACGGCTACGACCGCTTCTGCGTCGCCAGCGAGGGTTTCCGCGAGCTGTTCGGCGCGCGCGGCGTCGATCCGGCGAGCCTGCGCGTCACCGGCATCCCCAACTTCGACGACTGCGCGCAGTTCCTCGCCGACAACGACTTCCCGCACGAGAACTTCGTACTGTGCTGCACCTCCGACGTGCGCGAGGTCTTCTGGTGGGAGGACCGCAAGGGCTTCATCGACGAGGCGCGCCGCATCGCCGCCGGCCGCAAGCTGGTGTTCAAGCTCCACCCCAACGAGAAGCTCCGCCGCGCGGTGGTGGAGATCCGCCGCTGGGCGCCCGAGGCGCTGGTGTTCCAGCAGGGCTCGGCCGAGAAGATGATCGCCAAGTGCGACGTGCTGGTGTGCAAATACTCGTCGGTCGCGTTCGTCGGGCGCGCGCTCGGCAAGGAGGTGCACTCGTTCTATCCGGCGGAGCTGCTCGATCGGCTGCTGCCGCTGCAGAACAAGTCGGCGGCGAAGAACATCGCCGCGGTGGCGCGCGAGCTGTTGGAAGAAGACCTGGCGCGACCGCGATCGACCGATGCCGCGGGGAGCTGGTTTTGACCGTCGCGATCGTGGTCCAGGCGCGCACCGGCTCGACGCGGCTGCCGGGCAAGGTGCTGTTGCCGCTCGCGGGCGCGACGCTGCTCGAGCGCATGGTCGAGCGCGTGCTTGCGGCGCGGGCCGACGCCGTGGTCGTCGCCACCACCGCCGCGCCCGAGGACGAGCCGATCCGCGCGCTGTGCGCCGGGCGCGGTTTTCGCTGCGTCGCCGGCCATCCAACGGATTTGTTGGCACGGCATCACCAGGCGGCGCTCGCCGCCGGCGCCGACGTGGTGGTGAAGGTGCCGAGCGACTGCCCGCTCGTCGACCCGCGCGTCATCGACCGCGTGCTGCGCTTCTGGGCCGATCACCCGGGCGCGTATGATTTCGTGAGCAATCTCCACCCGCCGAGCTACCCCGACGGCAACGACGTCGAGGTGATGCCGCTCGCGTTGCTCGAGCTCGCCCTACGCGAGGCCGACAAGCCGCACGAGCGCGAGCACACCACGCCGTTCTTCTGGGATCGCCCCGAGCGCTTCCGCATCGGCAACGTCGCCTGGGAGCGCGGCCTCGACTACGCGATGTCGCACCGCTGGACGATCGACTACCCCGAGGACTACGACTTCGTCCGCGCCGTGTACGACGCGCTGTGGTCGCCGGAGCGGCACTTCGCGCTCGACGACGTGCTCGCCCTGCTCGCGGCGCGCCCCGAGATCGCCGCGCTCAACGCCCGATACGCCGGGGTGAACTGGTACCGCCACCACCTCGGCGAGCTCCGCACCATCTCGCCCGAGGCGACCCGGCTAATGCACCGACCGGGAGATCCCGACCATGATGCCGATGAAAAATAGGAACGCGTAGAGGCCGACCACCACCGCCATGGAGATGCCGGAGAAGCGCCAGAACGACTTCTGACGCTCGATCGCCGCGGCCAGCAGATCGATCTGCCCGCCCGAGGCGGTGAAGTCGCTGATGCTCGCGGCGTAGCGCCACAGGAGCAGCGACGGCACGATGTAGATCCCGCCGAGCACGAAGTAGATGAGGCCGAGGGCCGATCCCATCCCGGAGAGCGAGCTCTGGCGCGCGAAGTTATCGCCCGCCACCAGCACGAACAGGCCGAGGATGAACAACAGGCCGGAGCCGAGGAAGCCGAGGACCGAGAGGAACATCACCCACGGCCGCGTCGCCCTCAGCGCGGCCATGATGGCTTCGAGCGCGGAGTCGGGGAGCGCCCCGCTGGAATCGCTCGTCAGCGGCGCCTGGTACGGGTTGTACTGATTCACCGCGCCACCCTACCACCGCGCGTCGCAGGCGAAACTCCGAGATCGCTGCCACCGACCGGGCCTGTGTTCGCGGCCTTAGCCACTGTTGCCGGACGTCAAAGACTGGCGCAAGTGCTCGAAATGACGCGAATGGGTCGCCTTCCCTTCGGGGCGAACCGGGCTTACCTTCGGGCGGTGGACGACCTCGCGACCGAACCGTTCGCCGCGGAGCGCGCGCTCGCCCTGCGCGTGCGCGAGCACATCGTGCGGATGGCGCAGAACGGCGGCTGCTTCATCGGCGCGTCGCTGTCGTGCGCCGACATCGTGGTGCACCTCTACGGCCGCGTGCTGCGCGTCCGGCCGGAGACCGTGCGCGATCCGGCGCGCGACTATTTCCTCTTGTCGAAGGGGCACGACGTGCCGGCGCTCTACGGCACGCTCGCCGAGCTCGGCTTCTTCGAGCGGGCGCGCCTGTCCGAGCACCTCCGGCCCGGCAGCCACGTCTACTGGCACCCGAACCGCGCCATCCCCGGCGTGGAGTTCCACTCGGGATCGCTCGGGCACCTGCTCGCGGTGGGCTGCGGCATCGCCGCCGACATCCGCCTCCGCGGCACGGGCAACCGCGTGTTCGTGCTGCTCGGCGACGGCGAGATCCAGGAGGGCTCGGTGTGGGAGGCCGCGCTCGTCGCCGCGGCGCGCAAGCTCGACAACCTGGTGCTGATCGTCGATCGCAACCAGTTCCAGGCGAACATCCGCACCGAGGAGCTCGTGCCGATCGAGCCGATCGAGGCGAAGCTCGCGGCGTTCGGCTGCGCCACCGTTCGCGTCGACGGGCACGACCACGCCGCGCTCGATCGCGCCTTCTCCGCCGTGCCGCTCGCCGCCGGCAAGCCCACCGCCGTGGTGTGCGACACCGTGCGCGGCAAGGGTCTGCCCAGCATCGAGGCGCGCGCCGACCGCTGGTTCGTCAACTTCACCGCCGCCGAGATCGACGCGCTCCTCGCCGAGCTCCACGGCCACGCGCAGGCCGAGCTCCGCTCCGCGCCGCTCCACGTGAGGTGAGCCATGGCGAGCTACGAAGACGTGATGCTCGAGCTGTGCCGCCGCGACGACCGGGTGATCGTCATGACCGCCGAGAACCGCTCGGCGATCCGCGGGCTGCCGCCGAAGATCGGCGACCGCTTCGTCGACGTCGGCATCTGCGAGCAGACGATGATCGGCATGGCCGCCGGATTCGCGCTGCGCGGGCGCGTGCCGGTGTGCCACGCCCTCGCCACCTTCCTGACGCTGCGCGCGTTCGAGTTCATCCGCACCGATCTCGGCATCCCGGGCCTGCCCGCGGTGCTGGTCGGCTCGGTCGCCGGTTTGTTGTCGGAGGCGAACGGGCCGACCCACCAGGCGATCGAGGACGTGTCGATCCTCCGCGGCATCCCCGGCATGCGCGTGGTGTGCCCGGCCGATCGCGACGAGCTCGTCGCCGCCATGCCGGTGCTGGTCGACGCCGGCGGCCCTTGCTACGTCCGCTACAACGCCGCCGAGCCGAGGGTCGCCCATCGCCCGTTCGAGCTCGGCGTGGGCGAGGTGCTGCGCGACGGCGACGAGGTGGCGATCCTCGTCGCGGGCTATTTGCTGTACGAGGCGCTCGAGGCGGCGCGCCTGCTCGAGGAGCGCGGGCGCTCGGTTCGCCTGGTGAATCTGCGCTCGCTCGCGCCGATCGACGAGGCGAAGGTGCTCGCCGCCGCGCGCGAGTCCCGGGTCGTCGTGACCATCGAGGACCACTTCAAGACCGGCGGCCTGTTCACCATCGTCGCCGAGCTCCTGTGCGAGCGCCGCGTCACCGCGCGCGTCGTACCGATCGCCCTCGACCGGCGCTGGTTCGCGCCCGCGCTGCTCGCGGATCTCTTGCCGCACGAGGGCTTCACCGGCGCGCAGCTCGCCGCGCGCATTACCGCCGCGCTGCACGAGGCGCAGTAAAAGCGGATCGCCGGCGATCCATCCGGCGCGATCCAATGCCGGAAACCGGCGCGCCATCTTGTAAAGAATCCGTCACTTAGGATCACCTACACTGTGGTATACAGTGTGCTTATGGGCGCGCCGTGAGGACTTCCCACGCCGCCGTCCTGGTTGCCTTCCTTTCGGCCCTCCCCGCCTGCACCGGCGACGAGTCGATCGACGACCCGTCGGCGCAAGGGAGCGGCAACGACAACGGCGACGGCACCACGCCCTACCAGCCGGAGAACGTCGTCGCGAACCTCGAGATCCACGCGCTCGACATCTGGGGCCGCCCGCTCGCCGCGGAGATCGCCAAGCTCGACATCACCACCGGCGCCGAGCGCGTGGCGACCGACGGCTTCCCCCAGGTGGTGGTGCCGCTCGCCGATCGCCGCGACTTCAAGCTCCACCTCGCGGCGCAGGACTTCCAGCCGCTCGACCTCACCGTGACCTTCGACGGCACCACCGGCGCGCACGCCGTGACCGTCTCCGGCGCGACCCCGGGCCACGGCGTCGCCATCGCGAACACGAGCGAGGGCGGCGCGCCGAAACACGTGCTGTTTCTCGGGTTGCGCCACAAGTGGTTCTCGGCGCAGGGCCGCCCGCCGCGCAGCGGCAACGCGATCGAGCTGTTCCACTCGGGCGAGGCCGGCTGGCAGTCGGTCCGCGGCGCGCTCGACGCCGCCACGAAGAGCGTGCTCATCGCCACGTGGTGGTGGGACAGCCAGTTCGAGCTCACCCGCGATCCGAACGCGCACCCGTACCTGAGCGCCAGCGAGCGCTGGCACAACACCATCATGGGCGTGCTCGAGCACAGCAAGGCGTACAAGCGCGTGCTGGTGAACCAGATCCTCAGCCAGGACGGCATCCTCTCGTCGCTCACCACCGACTCGTACCTGCGCGATCACGGCAAGAAGTCCGGCGACGACTTCGAGTTCATGGGCCAGTCCAACCCGACCCACGGCGCGTTCTTCTTCCAGCCGCGCGCCGTCGACTTCGCCGCGCGCGTGCACGTGGCCGAGCCGTCGTCGAACGCGATGGACTTCGAGCCGGCCGAGGCGGTGCCGTCGAACCTGCCGGCGCGCCAGGTCGATCTCACCGAGTGGCCGGTCGACGTCGACATCGACGCCGCCTCGTACCACCAGAAGTTCCTGGTGGTGGACGACGGCCTGGCGTTCGTCGGCGGCATGAACTTCCGCCCGGTCGACTGGGACAGCGACAAGCACGAGGTGTTCAACTACCGGCGCGAGAACTACGGCGCGTCGACCTCGGCGCGCCTGGCGGTGAAGAACAAGGAGGCGCTGCCCGACAACGGCCCGCGCAAGGACTACCTCATGCGCATCGACGGGCCGGCGGCGCAGGACGTGGCCGACGTGTTCCAGGAGCGCTGGCAGCACCAGCTGGCCGACAAGGTCGAGTATTCGCAGAACGCCTCGCCGTTCAGCGTCGGGCGCGACATCCCCGAGCACCAGGGCGGAACCACCGTGCAGATCACCGCCACCCTGCCCGAGCCGTTCTACGAGAACGCGATCGGCGAGACCTGGTTCAACGCCGTCGACAACGCCGAGCGCTACATCTTCATCGAGGACCAGTACTTCCGCGCGCCGATGCTGAACGAGCGGATCAAGGCGCGCATGCTCGAGAAGCCCGATCTGCTGTTGATCGTGGTGACCAAGTCGGTGAGCGAGTGGACCGACCCGGGCTGCGCCTGGACCTACCAGAGCCACCAGCTGTTCGCGACGCAGTTCCCCGGGCGTTACTTGCCGCTGCAGCTGCGCTCGTTCGACACCTCGCTCCGCACCGGCGTGTTCGTGATCGACGAGACCAAGGGCAACTTCGCCGACTTCGACACCCACGCCAAGATGCTGCTGGTCGACGACGTGTTCATGAGCGTCGGCTCGGCCAACAAGAACAACCGCGCGATGATCTACGAGGCGGAGATGACCGCCACGGTGGTCGATCCGGCGTTCGTGACGAGCGAGCGGCGCCGCACCATCGGCGAGATCCTCGGCAAGAGCCCGAGCGAGGATCCGGCGGCGTGGTTCGCCGAGCTCGCCGCCGCCGCCAAGGCCAACGACGTGGTCTACGCCGCCTGGAAGAAGGAGGGCGGCGACCTGAACCTCAACGGCGCGCCGCTGCCGGCCGCCTTCCAGCCGCACGGCTTCGTCTACTCGCTGCCGTTTGGGACGCTGAAGGACTGCCTGCTCGAGTCGATCGGCCCCGACATGACGAAGAGCAACGAGGCGCCGCGCGACTGAGATAGTCTCGAACGCGAAGGAGCTTAATATGACCCACTTGGTTCGCCGCGACATCCTCCGCGGCCTGGGACTCTTCACCGTCACGGCGGCCCTGCCGGGCTCGCTCGTCGCCTGCAGCAAGGCCGACGACAGCACCCACCCGGCCGATCAGGCGACGGTCTACCCGCAGGGCATCGCCTCGGGCGACCCCAAGCCGGACGGCATCATCCTGTGGACGCGCGTCGCCGGCGGCGGCGCGGTGCACTACGAGATCGCCGCCGACAAATCGTTCGCCATGCCGGTGGCGCAGGGCGACGCGACCGCCGACGCGGCGTCGGACTTCACCGTGCGCGTGAAGGTGACGGGCCTGATGCCGTATACCACTTATTACTACCGCTTCAGCGCGCAGGGCGTGCAGAGCGTGGTCGGCCGCACCAAGACCGCGCCGAAGGCCGATCAGGACGTGAGCCCGAAGTTCGCCTTCTGCTCGTGCCAGGACTTCAACGGCCGCTACTACCACGGCTACAAGGCGCTCGCGGCGATGGCGCAGGATCCGAAGACGGACCTCGACTTCGTGCTCCACCTCGGCGACTACATCTACGAGACCGAGGGCGATCCGCGCTTCCAGAACCCGCAGCCGGACCGCAAGATCACCATCGCCCAGGGCATCGACATCGGCGACGCCAGCGCGCCGTACAAGGCGGCGCTCACGCTCGACGACTACCGCTCGCTCTACAAGCAGTACCGCGCCGACCACGATCTGCAGGCGATGCACGCGCTGTACGCGTTCATCAACCTGTGGGACGACCACGAGTTCGCCGACGACTGCTGGCAGGACCACGCGACGGCGTTCAACGAGGCGAAGGGCGACGAGAAGGACCCGGCGCGCCGCCACGCCGCGAGCCGCGCCTGGTTCGAGTACCAGCCGGCCGACGTCCCGTTCGACGCGGCGGCGATGTTCCCGAGCGACATCAAGGTCTACCGCCAGGTCCGCTACGGCAAGCACGTCGAGATCTTCATCACCGATCAGCGCTCGTACCGCAGCGACCACCTCATCCCCGAGGGCCCGGTCGATCCCGACGTGGTGAAGCTGTCGAAGAACTCGTCGGTCGGCTCGCGCTACTTCCTGCTGAAGAACAGCTCGAAGGACCCGACCCTCGGCTTCGACGTGAAGGAGGCGGCGGCCAAGCCACCGCCGACCATGCTCGGCGCCGATCAGAAGGACTGGTTCGTCAAGGCGGTCACCGGCTCGAACGCGACCTGGAAGATCTGGGCGAACGAGGTGCAGCTCGCGCAGATGACGGTGAACCTGAAGGACACCAAGGTCCCCGACCTCTACAAGGAGCTGTTCTACATCACCGTCGATCAGTGGGACGGCTACCGCACCGAGCGCAAGGAAGTGCTCGGCAAGCTCGCCGGCGTCACCAACCTGGTCGCGCTCACCGGCGACATTCACTCGTCGTACGCCGCGGAGCTCTACACCGACTTCGACAAGCCCGACAAACCGGTGGCCGTCGAGTACACCATCGCCGGCATCACCTCCACCTCGCTGCAGGAGATCGTCGCGCGCCTCATCGACGCGAGCGAGACCTTCAAGAGCTTCGGCCTCGGCGACCTGGTCCCGAAGATGGACACGCTGCTGATGCAGGCGAACCCCCACTACAAGTTCGCCAAGAGCAAGGCCTACGGCTTCGCCACCGTCACCGTGAACGCCGCGAGCGAGATCCAGGTCACCCTCGCCACCACCAAGGACGACCCCACCTCGCGCGCCTTCACCGGCGCCGTCGACCTGGCGAAATTCCGCACCAAGGCGGGCGCGAACAAGGTCGAGATGCTCTGAGCGGCCTGCTGGGCGAGGCCTTTCCCTCTGCGCCTCGACCCTTACACCGGGGGTTTGCTGCCGCGGCGGGAGCGGCGGGCGGGGGGGACTTCGTCGAGCTTGCCGGCGTGGCGGACGTCTTGGCCTTTGACGAGGAAGATGACCTGCTCGGCGAGGTTGGTGGCGTGGTCGGCCATGCGCTCGAGCCATTTGGCCACCGACTGCAGGTGGATGCCTTCCTGGATGCGGCTCGCGTCGGCGCGCATCACCTCGAGCAGGCGCTTGAAGATCTGCTCGTAGAGCCGGTCGACTTCGTCGTCGCGGGCGATCACCTGATCGGCCTTGTCGACGTCGCGGTCGACGAACGCGTCGATGGCGTCGTGCACCATCGATTGCACCAGCGCGCCCATCCGCTGGATCTTCTCGTAGGACTCGACCGGCTGCGACGCGGCCATGTCGATGGCGCGCTCGCAGATGTTGACCGCCTCGTCGCCGATGCGCTCGAGGTCGGTGACCATCTTCAGCGCCAGGGTGATGAAGCGCAGGTCCGGGCCGAGCGGCTGGCGCGTGGCGAGGATGACCAGGCAGAGCTCGTCGGTCTCGATCTCCAGCTGGTTCACCTTGTGATCGACGGCGATGGTGCTGCGCGCCAGCTCGGGGTCGCGCGTCATCAGCGCCTCGACCGACGCCTGGATCATCTGCTCGACGTGCCCCGCCATCAGCAGGATGTCCTCGCGCACGCGCCCGAGCAGCGCCTCGTACTCGCGATCGGTGTGGAGCTTTCCGCTGGCCATGGCTCAACCGAACTTTCCGGTGATGTAGTCCTCGGTGCGGCCGTCGCGCGGCGTGGTGAAGATGCGGTCGGTCGGCCCCACCTCGACCATGTCGCCCTGGAGGAAGAAGGCCGTCTTGCTCGACACCCGCGCCGCCTGCTGCATGTTGTGCGTGACGATGACGATAGTGTAGCGCTGTTTCAAGCTGTGGATCAGATCCTCGATTCGGGCGGTGGCGACCGGGTCGAGCGCCGAGCACGGCTCGTCCATGAGCAGCACCTCCGGCTCGACCGCCAGCGCCCGGGCGATGCACAGCCGCTGCTGCTGCCCGCCCGACAGGCTCGAGCCCGGCTGATCGAGCCGGTCCTTCACCTCGTCCCACAGCGCGGCCGCCTTCAGCGCGCGCCCGCAGATCTCGTCGGCGCGGGCGCGCTCGAACGTGCCGGTGAGGCGCAGGCCCGACAGCACGTTCTCGCGCACCGACATGGTCGGGAACGGGTTCGGCTTCTGGAACACCATGCCCACGCGCCGGCGCAGCATCACCGGATCGACGTCGCGGTGGTAGACGTCGGCGCCGTCGAGCTCGACCGATCCCTCGACGCGCGCGCCGGGGGTGAGCTCGTGCATGCGGTTGAGGCAGCGCACGAAGGTGGACTTGCCGCAGCCGCTCGGGCCGATGATCGCCACGACCTCGCGCGCCGCCACCGCGAGCTCGATGTCGCGCAGCACGCGCTTGTCGCCGAACCAGGCGCTCATCTTGCGAACGGCGACCTTCGTCTCGCTGTGCGCCTGCTCGAGCACGTCAGTACAGCCGTTTCTGCGTCCGGTTGCGCAGGATGATGGCGGTGAGGTTCAACAGCAGCATCGTCCCGAGCAGCACCACGATGCCGGCGGCCGCGTTGGTGACGAACGCCTCCTGCGGCCGCGACACCCAGTTGTAGATCTGGATCGGCAGGGCGGTGAACGCCGAGCCGAGGCCGTCGGGCAGGAAGGTCACGTAGGCGAGCGCGCCCACCACGATGAGCGGCGCGGTCTCGCCGATGGCGCGCGAGATCGACAGGATCGTGCCGGTGAGGATGCCGGGCAGGGCGATCGGCAGCACCACCTGGCGGACCGTCTGCCAGCGGGTCGCGCCGAGCCCGTAGCACGCCTCGCGCATGGTCGCCGGCACGGTGCGGAGCGCCTCGCGCGACGACATGATCACGATCGGCAGCACGAGCAGCGCCATGGTCAGCGACCCGGCCAGGATGCTGCGGCCGAGCCCGAGCGCGCGCACGAACAGCCCGAGGCCGAGCATGCCGTAGACGATCGACGGCACGCCCGCGAGGTTGGCGATGTTCACCTCGATGAGCCCGGCGAGGCGGTTGTTCTTGCCGTACTCCTCGAGGTAGATCGCCGCGGCCACGCCGACCGGCAGCGCGAACGCCGCCGTCAGCGCGATCATGTACACGCTGCCGACCACCGCCGGGAGCACGCCCGCGGCGGAGGCGCGGTGCGACGGGTAGCTGGTGAGGAAATCCCAGCCGAGCCGGCCGATCCCGCGCCGCGCCACGTCGAGCACCAAGAGCGCGAGGATGGCGAGCGGCACGAACACCGCGGCCGCGCACAGCACGGTGAAGGCGCGTTCCAGCGCGCGGCGCCGCGCCGAGGCCTTCACTGCACCACCGCGCGGTAGCGGCGCGCGAGCCGCTGGCTGAGCAGGTTCATCGCGAAGGTGAGCACGAACAGCACCGCGCCGACCGCGAAGATGGTGCGGTACTCGAGCGTGCCGTTCGGCACGTCGCCCATGCTGACCTGCGCCACGTAGGCGGTCATCGTCTCGATCGGCACCCGCGGATCGAGCGTGAGGCGCGGCTGCTGGCCGGCGGCGATGGCGACGATCATCGTCTCGCCCACCGCGCGCGACACCGCCAGGATCACCGACGCCGCGATGCCGCTGGTGGCCGCCGGCAGCACCACCCGGAAGATGGTGGCGAGGCGCGTCGCGCCGAGGGCGTAGGAGCCTTCGCGCAGCGAGCGCGGTACGGCGTAGATCGCGTCCTCGCTCAGCGACGAGATCATCGGGATGATCATGATGCCCATGACGATCCCCGCCGACAGCGCGTTGAAGCCGCTGAGGTTCGGCACCAGCCGCTGCAGCAGCGGCGTCACGAACGACAGCGCGAAGTAGCCGTAGACGATCGTCGGCACGCCGGCGAGGAGCTCGAGCGCCGGCTTGAGCGCGCGCCGCATGCGCTGCGAGGCGAGCTCCGACAGGTAGATCGCCGCGAGGAGCCCGCACGGCAGCGCCACGGCGATGGCGATGCCCGAGGTGAGCACGGTGCCCGCCACCAGCGGCCAGATGCCGAAGTGCTTGTCGGCGAAGAGCGGCGTCCACTCGCTGTCGCCGAAGAACGCGGCCAGCGACACCTCGCGGAAGAACTCCACCGCCTCCCAGGCGAGCACCAGCACGATGCCGGCGGTGATCGCCAGCGACAGGCCGGCCGAGGCGGCGAGGAACAGCTCGACGGCGCGCTCGCGCAGGGCGGCGGGCGAGCGGCGCCGGGCGAGAGCCGTGCTCTCGGTGACCTTCCCCGCCACCGCCACCGCGCCAGCGCTGTCCTGCAAGCTATTTTTCCTCGCCCGCGAGGAGCTGTTCGATCGTCACGCCGACCTTCGAGCCGCTGCCGCCGAACATCGAGCCGGTCTTGCGATCGGCGAAGCGCTTGCCGGCGAGCTCGTAGGCGCGCTTCGGCAGGGCCACGTAGCCCACCTCGGCCGAGGTCTTGTCGACGGTGTCGAGGTAGAACTTCACGAAGTCCACCACCTCGGCGCGCTCGGCCGCGGTCTTGCTCACGTAGATGAAGATCGGCCGCGACAGCGGCTGGTAGCTGCCGTTCTGCACCGTCTCGGGCGAGGGCGCGATCGGGCCCTTGCCGTTGTCGTCCTTGCCGTCGTCGACCGGCACGAGCTTCAGCTTCGCCTTGTTCTCGATGTAGTAGGCGTAGCCGAAGAAGCCGAGCGCGCCCTCGTCCGAGCTCACGCCCTTGACCAGCACGTTGTCGTCCTCGCTCGAGGTGTAGTCGCCGCGGCTCGAGTGCTCTTTGCCGACCACCGACTCGGTGAAGTAGTCGTAGGTGCCGGAGTCGACGCCGGGCCCGAACAGGTGGATCTCCTTGTCCGGCCAGCCCTCGCGGATCTGGCTCCATTTGGTGACCTTCTTCTGCGCGTCGGGCTCCCACATCTTCTTGAGCTCGGCCACGGTGAGGTTGTCGACCCAGCTCGCCGCGGGGTTCACCACCACCGCGATGCCGTCGTAGGCGATCGGCAGCTCGACGTAGTCGATGCCCGCCTTCTTGCACGCGTCGACCTCGGCCTGCTTGATCGGCCGCGACGCGCCGCTGATCGCCGTCTCCTTGTTGCAGAACTTCTTGAAGCCGCCGCCGGTGCCGGACACGCCGACGGTGACCTTCTGGTCCTTGTGGCCCTTCTGGTAGTTCTCGGCGACGGCCTCGCTGATGGGGTAGACGGTGCTCGAGCCGTCGATGGCGATGGGCTGCGCGCCCGGCTTGTCGCCGGCGGCGCCGCCGCCCTTGTTGGAGTTGCAGGCCGCGAGCGCGAGGGCGAAGACGAGGATCGGATGGCGGTTCATGGTCGTGTCCTCCTTATGCGTCCCGTCGATGGCAATCCGGTGACGACCTGGTGATTTCTCGCGCCGCCGCGGCGGGTCAGAAGGCGATCTGGCCCTGCACGCGCACGACGCCGTTGGTGAAGTCCTGGCTGGTGGTCACACCGGCGGTGGTCGAGTACTTCCGCGTGATGAGCGCGCCGCCGTCGACCTGCACCGCGAAATCGTGGGCGTAGGGGTAGAAGCTGACCGCCCCGAGGATCTCCTGCACCGCGCTGGCGGTGCCGATCGGCTGAACGCGCGCGTAGCGGAACGCCGGCTCGACCAGCTTGGCGATGGTGTAGCCGATCTGCCCGCGCGCGCCCGAGCCGGCGAACTTCTGATCGACGAACTTGCCGGTGCTCGCCCAGGCGAAGAAGCCCGCGGCGGTGGCGGAGAAGCCGTAGGCCTTGAGGATGAGGTCGCCGTTGAACAGCACGCCCGAGGTCGAGTCGTTGTCGAGGTTGAAGTCGACCTTGGTGCCGGCGGCGACGCCGAGGCGGGCCGGGCCGCCCTCGAGGTCGGCCTCGCTGTAGCCGGCGATCTTGCCGAGGTTGTAGCCCACACGACCGACCAGCATGGGGTGGAAGCGCGTGGGGATGTTGCTGTCGCCGTTGAGCTTGCCGGCGTCGACCACCGAAACCGTCTTGGCCGGCGAGGCGGTGTTGAGCACCTTCTGATCGACGAACACCGTCTTCTCGCCGGTACCGTTGAACGCGCCGATGGCGTACTCGAAGGTCGGCGACTTCTCGTAGTTGTCGTGGATGGTGATGCCGATGTCGCGGCCCTGGCCGAAGGCGGCGTCGGTGATCGAGCGGTCGACGAACTCGAGCTTGGCGTCGGAGGTGATCTCCTCGCGGTCGAACGGCTTCTTGAACTGGCCGGCGCGCACGCGGAAGTAGTCATGCACGCGGTAGTCCAGGTAGGCGTCCTTGAGCGAGGGCAAGCCACCTTTGTCCCAGGCGAGGTGCACCTGGTAGCCGAGGTCCTTGGTGATCGCGGTGCCGCTCAGGATGAGGCGCGCGCGAGCGATCTGGAAGGCGTACTGATCGTTGGGGTCGCCGTTGCCGAGCTTGGGATCGTTGTCCTCGAAGCGGTTGTAGACGAAGCGCACCTGCACCACCGCGCCGACCTTGAGCGACCAGTTGCCGTCGTCGCTGGCGATGACGAAGCCCTTGATGAGCTTCTTCTCCTCCTTCTTGCTCTGCGGCGTCACGTCGGCCGAGGGGATCTGCGCGGTCGGCGGCGGCAGGCCGGGCGCAGACGCCCCGGTCGAGGTGCCGCGATCCTGGGCGGCGGCGGGGGTCGACAGGCCCGCGAGCGCGAGCGTCGTGAGGCAAACGAAGGTCGAGCGAGCTTCCATTGGTGACGAGATCCTTCCCGTGGGGTTCAGCCGGCGCGCAGCATGGCCGAACAATGTGACAGCCAGGTGATTTTTGTGACGGTTGTCACCCTATCCGTTAGACAAGTCAATTGTCCGTTATAGTGGACGACGCCTTGACGGCGCCGCCGGCCCCGCGTACGTGCGGCGGCGATGAGCTTCCGCTTTGCCCTCG
>JACXTT010007520.1_pt1 | contig 15335 bp, 13 predicted proteins | sample 9270951 | NCBI WGS metagenome assembly JACXTT01 (sample SAMN15532306, study PRJNA645909) | rock metagenome | isolation source: weathered quartz diorite | place: Puerto Rico | collected 2017-06-21 | reverse complement strand
TCCCTCGACCACGGAGAAGTGGAATCGCTCGAAGAGGTCGTCGAACGCCTCGCGCCAGTCGGCGTTGGACCAGAGCGGCGGCCCGACGCGCCGCTCGAGCGGCGTCGGCTCGAACAGCCCTCCGTTGAGAAAGGGAATCCGGCCCAGCGCGTGCATCGCCGCGGACCGCTCGCCGGCTGGGCGGTTCAACGTCCCGAAGATGAGCGGATGAAAGGCGGCGCGATGGAAGTGGCGGCCGCGGGCCAGTGCGTGATCGAGCAGCTTCGGCAGGTAGCGTCGATCCCCGTCGAGCCATCCCTTTTCCTGAACGAAATACAGAAACAGCACCCGCGTCAGCGTGGTGAGCGCGAGGGCGTGACGGTCGGCGCGGCTGCGGGGGCCCGCCAGGCGATCGGCGAATCGCTCGAGGGTCGTCCGGAAGGCCCGGAAGAACCGGATGGTGACCGCTTCACTGGCGAGCGCATCGCCGACGCGCAGCGAGAGCGCGAGCGCGGTCTCGACCGGTCGCGGGGCGAGCCGCTCGAGCGTTGCGAGGGCGACGGGCGCTGGCCGCTTGACGGGGAAGGACGCGAGCTGGACGCCGAGGGTGCGTGCCGAGGTGGCGCGCCAGGAGGCGAGCACCAGGCGGCGCGGCGTACCACCCAACGCGCAGGCGAGGCCGCGGTCGGCGGCGCTCGCGAGTCGTCGCGCGACGAGCCGGGCGGCAGCTTCCGGATCGGTCGCCTCGAGGGCGATGACCCGGAACGCCTGGTGCCGGGCGATCAGCTCAGCGGCGGTGATTCCGGCCGCGAGTGCTTCGGCCGATCCGAGCCAGGGCCCGGGTGGTACGGTCTCCCACGCCGCGTGATAGCCGAGCACGCGAAAGACGTCGCGAAGATCGGAGATCTGCTCGGTGCGGGTGAGAAGCTCCCGGAGCACCACGGGCCCCTCGGTTCGAAGGGCCCCAAGATGCGTGATGGTGCTCCGGGATTAGGTACCGGAGTATTGCAGGCGGGATCGAAACGCCGCAGCGCTACGACGCCTTTCTCAGGGTGATGCTGCCGTTCACCGTCCGCAGCTCGAGCGAGCGGCCACCCGAACCGATCGTGCCGCGCAGATGCCGCGGGCCGAACTTGCCGGTGACAGTCAGGGGGAAGTCGGTCTCGAGGTCGCCGTTCACCGTCTCGGCGCGGACCTCGGCGTTCAGATTCGCAGGCAACGTCAGGGTGATCCCGCCGTTCACCGTCGTGAACCGGGCGACGGACTCCCAGTCGCTGCGGCCCATCGAGGCGCGGATCGAGCCGTTCACCGTTGTCGCTTCCACGTGTCCCGCCGCCGTGACGTCGACGCTGCCGTTCACGGTGCTGACCTCGGCGTCGGCCCCGAGGTTGTCCGCCTGGAGGTCGCCGTTGACGGTGCGCCCGTCGAAGTTGATGCCGGCGGGGAGCTTGATCGTGAAGTCGACCTCGACGTCGTTGTTGTCGGTGCTGGAGGACCAGTCGTCACCGGGCTCGCAGCTGTTCTCGCGCCGCGCCCGGCGGGGCGTGGGATACACCGCGCAGATCGCGACGCCGTCTTCAAAGGGAACGACCTTGATCTCGACCTCATCGGGATCGGAGCGGCGAGCGGTCTTCTTGGCGGTGACGTCGATCTGATCGCCCGTCGTGGCCATGGCGCGGATCGCGCCGTTCACGCCCTTGATCTCGAGCCGCTTCCCGGCGGCGAGCCTGCCGGTCCAATGGAAGTCCTGCGCCGCGAGCGTTGGCGCCGCGGCAAGGAGGGCGGCGCAGGCCGCGCCGAGCAACGTGATGGTGCCGCGCATACGGTCACTCCTTGTTCTTGTCTTTGATCCTGCCGGGGCGGCAAATGCTGATGCTGCCGTCGAACGATTCCAGCTCCAGGCGGGCGCTGCCCGTCCCGAGCACGAAGGTGAAGCGGTGCTTGGTCTTGTCCTTGAGCTGCAGCGGGAAGCACGAATCGAAGTCACCGCTGAACGTCGACACCGAAACGGTGACATTGGCCCGCTCCGGCACGGATACGGTGACGTCGCCGTCGTGCGACTCGAAGTGGTAGCGGCCGTTATCGCGGATCGTGCCGTCGTATTCAACGCTGCCATCGACCGTGCTGGCGTCCACGTTGGCGGACTCGATCCCTGACATGGTGATCTCGCCATCCACGGTTTCGGCGGTGATGTCACCCGAGCAGTCCTTGATCGTGATGGCGCCGTCCACACTGTTCAGTTCGATGTGCCCCCGCGCACCTTCGATCGAGACTTCGCCTTCGACGGAGCGCAGCGACACGTTGCCGCTCCCGCCCACGACGTGTACCGCCCCCTCCACGGTTTCAACCGTGACTTCCGCCTCGGTGCCTTCGATCGACACTTCGGCCGAAGGGGTCCCCGCAACGGACAACGGCATCCAGGCGGGGACGAGGAGCTCGTAGTCGATCGTGGCGGGGCCGTGGCGCGCGGAGGCGCTGATGCTCACGACGGACCCGTCGGTCGACACCGAGACACGATCGTGGCTCGAGTGCATCGCTTTCAGGCGGATCGAGTTCTGGCGCCACGCCTTGATCGTGACCTGGCCGCCGAAATCGCTCAACTCCAGCCGCTGTCCCTGGCGCACCGCGAACGACGTATCGGTGTCCTGGAGAGGGGCCAGGGTCAGCCCCAGGGCGGCGGCTAGTACCAACAACATGCAGACTCCGTTCTAGGTGCGCGGGGCGGCGATCCGATTCGCTTCCCGCAGGAATTCCATCTTGCGCCGCATGGTGTCGGCGAGATGCTGGTTCAGGTATCCGCTGCGCGGATCGGCTGCCAGCGCACGCGTTCCTTCGGCGATCGCGCTGTCGATGATCGCGAGGCTGCGCTCGATGCGATGCACCGTCATGGGGCTGAGGCGGCCGGTGCGTTGGCCCTCAGCCAGGGCGAATCGCAGATCCGCCACGGCCTGATCGGCGCTCGAATCGGCCCTCCTGATCCCAACGGGCACGACGACCACCGACCGCGGATTCGCTGCCACGGTGTCCGCGATTGCGGTCGACCGCAGGACCAGACGCGCGATACCGGCCGACACAGCGACCAATGTCACGCTGGCCGCGATCAACTGCGGGACGGTGAAGCTCAAGCGGCGCCGCGCACGGCGCCGGGCCAGGTCGTCGGTCGAGACGCCGATCCGCTCCGCGATGCCGGACCACAGGTCGCGCGCGGGCGGGCGATCGTCGAGAGCCTGCGCGCGCGCGACGACGCGCCGCAGATCCGCGAGGACGGCGGTGCAGTCGGCGCAGGTCGCGAGGTGGGCTTCAAGCGCCACCCGCTCCGTATCGTCGAGCTCGCCGTCCAGATATTCCGAGAGCCGGTCAGTCCATTGGTCGTTCATCGTATCGCTCCTGCTTCCTTATCGATCCAGATACTTCATCGATCCAGATACTTCCGTAAGGCCATGCGCGCGTGGTGCAGCTGCGACTTCGACGTTCCGGGCACGATGCCGAGCAGCTTGGCGATCTCCTCGTGCCGGTAGCCCTGGACGTCGTGCAGGACGAACACCTGTCGCGCGCCCTCGGGTAGCCGGGCCAGCGCTTCCTCGAAATCGACGCCGTGCTCCGGCGCGCGTTCCCGACCGGCCACCAGCTCCAGCACCTCGCCCGCATCGTCGCCGAAGCGGCGCCGCTCCCCACCCAAGGTCTTCCGCCTGGCGAGGATCACGTTCACCGCCAGCCGGTGCAGCCACGTGCCGAACGCCGCTTCGCCGCGGAAGGTGTGCAGCTTCTCCCACACTCGTACGAACACGTCCTGCGTGACGTCGTCCGGGTCGCCGCCGCTCATCATGCGGCGCACCAGCCCGTGGATCCGCGGGACGTGGGTGCGGTACAATCGCTCGAACGCGCGGCCGTCGCCGCTTTGCGCCAGCGCTACGTCCGCCGCTTCCGCGTCCATCGCAGCCGTGATTGCATCCGTTTTCAGTGTCGGCACTCCCGAACCCGGTAAGCCGGTGTCGGACGATTGGATAGCCGCTTGGGGCGCCAAGGTTGCAATCCCGTGAAGCCCCATAAGACTGCGCTGCAATTTGACTTAGATTTCATGGCTTGGCGACACCAGCCCGACGTGCATTCTCCCTCACTGGTGCCGATGGCGGCCCGCTGCGCGGCGGGATCCGCTCGGCGGGCGGGTCCCGCCCGGCAGTCGTCATCTGTCATGGATTCAAGGGGTTCAAGGACTGGGGCTTCTTCCCCGCAACCGCCGATCGTCTCGCCCACGCGGGCTTCGCGGCGGTGTCGTTCAACTTCTCAGGCTCGGGTGTCGGTGAGCCGGGAGACTCGTTCAACGAGCCGGCGCGGTTCCGGCACGCCACCTACTCGAATGGAGTGCGCGACTTGGACGTCGTCCTGGCGGAGCTCCGCGGCGGCGGGTTGGGTGTCCGGCCGACGGCGATCGGGGTGCTGGGACACAGCATGGGTGGCGGAATCGCGGCGCTCGAGACGGCTCAGGATCCGGGTATCACAGCGCTCGTGACGTGGTCGGCGACCGCCCGCTTCGGCAGGCTGTGGCGCAGCGAACAGATCCCCGAATGGCGGCGCAGCGGCACCCTCGAGATCGTAAACCAGCGCACCGGAGAACGCCTGCCTCTGGCGACCGACATCCTCGACGATCTCGAGCGCCACGCCGAGCGGCTCAACGTCCTCGCCGCGGCCTCGCGCATTCGGGCCCCCTGGCTCGTGGTGCACGGCGCCGCCGACGAATCAGTGCCCGCGAGCGATGCCCGAGATCTGGCGGCATGCGCGCCGCACGCGCACCTCCTCATGGTCGAAAACGCAGGCCACACCTTCGGAATCAAGCACCCCTGGAGCGGCTCGACGCCGCAGTTCGATCAAGTCCTGGAGGCCAGCGTCGACTGGTTCTCCCGCCACCTCGTGGCATGACGATCGCGGCGGTACGGCGCGCGCTCGCCGGCTACACGGCGCAGACGCAGGACGCGCCCGAAGCGCTCCCCGCCGCAGTCGCCCTGATTCTCATCGAGCGGAATGGGCTGGAGGCGCTGTTCATCAAGCGCGCCGCGCGGCCGGGCGACCCGTGGTCGGGCCAAGTCGCGCTTCCCGGCGGGCGCTACGAGCCCGATGATCGGGATCTGCTCGCCACAGCGATCCGCGAGACGCGCGAAGAAACGGGGGTCGATCTGACTCGCGCCGAACTGCTCGGCGCGCTGGACGATCTCTATCCCCGCACTCCCACCCTCCCACCGGTGCGGGTGCGCCCGTTCGTGTTCACCCTCGCCGCGGCGCCGCCGCTCGTCATCAATGACGAGGTGGAGCGCGCTTTCTGGGTGCCGCTGGTGCGGCTCGCCGAACCCGGGGTACGGCGCGACGTGAAACTGATGGTACGAGGCGAGCCCAGGATCTTCCCGGCATACGACCTCGGGGAGGACGTGATTTGGGGGATGACCGAACGAATCCTGACACCCTTTCTGACTCTGCTAGGCATCATCCACAATAGCCCCGTCTAAGCCTCATATTCGCTTGCCAACAAGCTCATATTAGTATAAACTAACGTTGTGTGTGCGCAGTGGGTTAAGTGGCCATTTCGAAGTGGCATGAAGTCCGACATACCGCGGGAGTCCGATCTTGCCGGCGAGTACGCAGGAGCCCGTTCTCAGTCGATCCGTAGAGGACTACCTCAAGGCGATCTTCCGCCTTTCGAATCAGGGGGGATTCGCGACCACGAGCGACATTGCGGCGCTCTTGGCGCTCGCTCCCCCTTCGGTCAGCGGGATGGTGAAGCGTCTCTCCGAAATGGGGCTGATCGAACACGTCCCGTATCGCGGAGTGCAGCTGACAGCGCAGGGTCGGCGTGCTGCACTGCGCATGATTCGGCGCCACCGGGTCCTCGAGCTCTATCTGACGCGCAATCTTGGCTACGACTGGGACACCGTTCACAATGAGGCGGAGCGGCTCGAGCACGCCGTCTCCGACGAGCTGATCGAGCGTATGGCGGCGGCGCTCGGCGACCCGCACTACGACCCCCACGGCGACCCGATTCCGACCGCGACCGGGGACATCGAAGAGACCGAGCTTGTCTCCCTCGCTGAGGCGCAGATCGGCGACGCCCTCGAGCTGCGCCAGGTGGTGACGCAGGATCCCGCCCGGTTGCGCTACTTCGCGGAGCAGGGTCTCGTGCCCGGCGTGCGCGTCGTCGTCACCGATCGCCAGCCGTTCAATGGACCCACCACCGTTTTGCTGAACGCCTCGGGGACGGCCCGCATCGTCGGGCAGGAGCTTGCGCAGCTGCTCTCCTGTCGTCTTTCAGGCCGGGACGCCTAGGGGATGGCGACGCCAATTCGACGTCCCGCCCACGAGCCGGGCTGGAGGCACCCGCGTCTCACCCCGAGTCTCGCCGAGGTCTACCGCTCCGTCCCTGTGCAGGGCAAGACCTGGTGGCGCAAGGCGCTGGCGTTCGCGGGTCCGGGCTATCTGGTCGCAGTCGGCTACATGGACCCCGGAAACTGGGCGACCGATCTGGCGGGTGGCTCGCGCTTCGGGTACGCGCTGCTCAGCGTGATTCTCGTTTCCAACCTGATGGCGATCCTGCTGCAGGGACTCGCGGCCAAGCTCGGAATCGTGACTGGTCGCGACCTCGCCCAGGCGTGCCGCGATCACTACTCGCGGCCCGCCACGATCGCCCAATGGGTTCTGTGCGAAATCGCGATCGCCGCGTGTGACCTCGCCGAGGTGATCGGCTCGGCGATCGGGTTGAATCTCTTGTTCGGCATTCCGATGACGGCCGGCATCCTCATTACGTCATTAGACGTGCTGCTGGTGCTGTATCTCCAGAACAAAGGGTTCCGGCTGCTCGAGGCCCTGGTGATCGCGTTGATCGCCACCATCGCCGGCTGCTTCCTGTTCGAGATCTTCATCTCCCGCCCCGATGGCTGGGGGATCCTGCGCGGGTTCGTGCCGGGCCCCCATATCCTCTCGGATCCGGACCAGCTGTACATCGCGATCGGGATCCTCGGCGCGACCGTGATGCCGCACAATCTCTATCTGCATTCCTCTATCGTGCAGACCCGCGCGTACGAGGAGACGACCGAGGGAAAGCGCACCGCCGTGCGCTTTGCGTTCATCGATTCGACGATCGCCCTGACCTTTGCCCTCTTCATTAACGCTGCGATCCTGATCGTCGCGGCGGCGACTTTCCACAGCACGGGCCATACCGAGGTGGCCGAGATCCAGGACGCGTACAAGCTGTTGACCCCGCTGCTCGGCGTCGTCGGGGCGAGCGCCGTCTTCGCCCTGGCGCTCCTGGCTTCGGGCCAGAATTCCACGCTGACGGGAACGCTGGCCGGGCAGATCGTGATGGAAGGGTTCCTCAACATCCGCATCCGGCCGTGGCTGCGCCGCCTCATCACGCGCGCGATCGCGATCGTGCCGGCGGCGATCACCGCCATCTTCTTCGGTGAGCATGGAACCGCGCAGCTCCTCATCCTGAGCCAGGTGATCTTGAGCCTGCAGCTGTCGTTCGCGGTATTCCCGCTGGTGCGGTTTACATCGGAACGGGCGAAGATGGGCGAATTCGTGAACCCGACGTGGCTCAAGGTGCTCGCCTACACCGTCGCGCTGGTGATCGCGGCGCTCAACGCCTGGCTACTGCTCCGCGTAGCCCAGGGGCTCTGGTCCTGATGTTCACGCGCATTCTCGTGCCGCTCGAGCACACGCCGACCGACGAGGCGATCCTCACCTACATCCGCCCCCTCGCCAACGCGTCCCATGCGGCGCTCGTGCTGATCCACGTCGCCGATGGGTGGGTGGCGCGCAATATTCAGCAGCTCGACCTCCGGGAATCGGAGGAGATGAAGGACGATTTCGGCTATCTCGACCGGGTCTGCAACGAGTTGCGGCAGGATGGCTTCAACGTCGAGGCCGTCCTCGCGGCGGGCGATCCGGCGCGGGAAATCGCCGCCGCCGCGGATCGGGAAAAGTGCGACCTCATCGCCATGGCGACGCACGGGCACCGGCTGTTGGCAGACGTTGTACGGGGAAGTGTCGCCAGTGAGCTGAGACACATCACGTCGGTGCCGGTATTGATGGTACGCGCGGGCAAACAAAAGACGTAAGGAAAGAGCGTACGGTTGAATACGTACGGTAGAATCGTACGTCCCTTCCTTACGTTTTCTCACCCTACATCTCTTCCCTACGTCGTTCTAGCCTGCTCAAGTGCCCGCAGTATTGCTCCCAACCGCTTGTCTCTCGCGAACCGCAACATCACAATCTTGTCCTCGTACGCTTTGTCGATCGCCGCGATCAGGGCCCGCTGCTGGCTCGGCTCGAGCCGTTCCCACGAGGCCAAGTCGCCCCACCACTTTTCGAAGCTGGTCAGCAGGTGCTGCAGGAAGATGTGCACCCCTCCTGCGCCGGCGCCGAGGTGGTAGGTGAGGTGCGGTCCAGCGGCGGCCCAGCCGAGCGCCGGGCCGAGCGACACCGCCCGGTCGAGATCCGAAACGTCGATGGCCCCCTTCAATACGAGGTCGATGCACTCGCGCCAGACGGCCGCGGCGATGCGGCCCACCACGTAGCCGGGCACCGCCTTGTGCAGTACGATCGGCATGCGGCCCAGCGCACGCAGATACGTCTTGGCCCGCTCGACGGCCGCCGGTTCGGTCTCTTCGGCGGGCACGATCTCCACGATCGGCAGCAGCTCCGGCGGGTTCAGGGGGTGCGCCACCAGGCAGCGTTGCCGCTGCAGCAGCCGCCCGAACAGGTCCCCGGGGGCGAGTCCCGAGGAAGACGACGTGACGATCGCCTCCGGGTCCGCGACCTGCTCGATCGAATCGAGCAGGCGCTGCTTGGCGGTGAGGTCTTCGTGGATCGCCTCGACCACCCAGTCCGCGTCGCGCACCGCCTGCAGCAGACTCTTGGCCTGCTGAAACTCCATCAGCCCGCGTTCGACGATCCCCGCGGTCGCCCGTTCGAGGCCGATCAATGCCCGGGCCCGCCGCGGGACATCCACCACCGCGTCCTCGATCGCGCGCGCATTGGTATCAAAGATCGTGACCGGCCATCCCGCGGAGGCGCACAACGCTGCCCAGCCGCCGCCGATCGAGCCGGCCCCGATCACCGCCACCTTGCGGGGGAGGGCGCCGCTGCTGGGGCTGGTCACAGTGCCGCTCCGGCCCCCCCGGTCGCCCACGCGGGCCGCGGCGTCGCCAAGACCCGGTCGGCGATCAGGCGGTGCGCGGCGTCTGCCCGCACGGCCGTCGCGACCCGCGCTTTCGAGCCCTCGGGATCGACCCGCGTGCGCCCCCGGTTTTCGCCGTCTTCGACCCCGACCTTGATGCGCAGCGGTTCGAAGGTCAGGGTCCCGGGCGCCAGCAGTTCGACAATCGGCAGCACGTCGTTCAGAACGCAGCCGTCGAGGTTCTCCCGCTCGCGGTGGAAGGCGAGGTAGTAGCGCAGCGCGGCGAAGAGCCACTGCTGTCCCTCGTCGGTGGACTGACCGAGCCGTGCAATCGTGGACCCCGGCAGGACGAATTGGCGCGTCACATCGAGTCCGATGATCTCCGTGGGCAGCTCGGCCCGCAGCACTTCATGCAGCGCTTCGGGGTCGCACCACGCATTGAACTCGCTGTACTTCGTTGTGTTGCCAGCGGACTTGATGTTCCCGATCATCGCCAGATGGCGCGCCACTTTTTCCCGCACCAGCTCCGCATCGCGGCGCAGGGCGTGGGCGAGTCCCGTCACCGGACCGAGCGTCACGAGCGTCACCGGCTCCGGCTGCTCGGCGAGCAGGCGATCGAGCGGTTTGATGTAATCGAGGATCACCCCTGCACTCGGAACCGGGGCGTCGCCCAGTCCGGTTGAGCCATGCGTTTCGGGCGCCGTGGCCAGGGCGCGCTTCAGCGGACGCCGGGCGCTGACGGCGAGGGGCAGGCGCCGGTTGACGCGGCGCAGGATTTCAACGCAGTTGCGGTACGCGTGCTCGACCGTGGTGTTGCCGTAGGTCGCGGCGAGGCCTCGCACCTCGAGCTCGGGGGACTGCAGGGCGAGGAGCAGGGCGATGGTGTCGTCGATCCCGGGATCCGTGTCAATGATGACGGGACGCGGGGATCGGGACTGGGGCGCTGCCTCAGGCACGGCGTAAGCCTACGGGCCTGCTAACTCCTTGGCAATAGCCGCGGTATCACACCAGTCGCTTGGACTGCGCGTACAGGATCAGCTCCACTCGGTTCTCGACCTTCAGCTTCCGGTAGATGTGGTGCAGATGGATCTTGACCGTTCCCTCGCTGATGGCGAGGCGCTTCGACATCTCCTTGTTGCGTAATCCCCGGGCCACCATGCCCACCATTTCGATCTCCCGTGGCGTGAGCACGTTGGCCGCTTCGCGCTCGCCGGCCTCGCGGCGCAGCAACGAATCGACCATCCGGGTGACTGCGTGTTTCTCGATCCACTGCTCCCCTGCGTGGACCTTGCGGACGCATTGGACCACCATCTGCGGGGCGAGCTCTTTCAGCACCATTCCGCGCACTCCCAGACGCATGGCTTCGAGCACCTCCTCTTCTTCGAGGACCGCCGCCAGCAAGACGACCTTGGTCGGCAACTTGTCGCTTTGCAGATCGCGCAGGACCGCTAGGCCGTCCTTGCGCGGCATGTGAATGTCGAGAATCAGCACATCGGGGCGATGCCGCCGCACCGCCACCACCGTCTCGTCGCCATTGACGCAGCGTGCCGCGACCTCGAAATCCGGCTCCAACCGAAACAGGGTTTCGAGACCGTCGAGCACGATCGGATGGTCGTCGGCGAGCACGAGGCGGATGGACACGATCAACTCCCCGGGCCGCGCGGCACGCGGATGTCGAGCCGGGCGCCCGCCGGGGTGGAGCGGATGGCGAGCGTTCCGCCGAGCGATTTGATCCGCTGCTTCAGCATCACCGGCCCGAGACCGAGCGACATGAGGGCCGCATGGTCGTAGTCTCCGAGAAAAGGGAAGCCGCGGCCGTTATCGGTGACGACCACTTCGAACTGTCCATCCGCCGACGCGACCGTCACCCGGACTTCGGACGCTGCGGCGTGCCGCGCGGCGTTGACCAGCGCCTCTTGCACGATGAGGCAGAGATCGTACGCCAGCGCGTCCGACGACTGGTCCTCGAGACGGTCCAGCTCCAGCTTCACCCGCAGCCCCCACAAACCCTCGAGGCGGTGCACCAGCTCGCGGAGCCCGGCGTGCAGTCCCTCGGTGCCCGACGTGAGCCCGGACGGTGCCAGCTGGGAGTCGCGAATGAAGCCGCGCAGGTTGCGCTGCTCGTCGGCGATGAGTCGCTGAATCGCGCCGACGCGCTCGCGCGCCCCGTCGGGCTCGGTCTCCCAGAGACGCTGCACCGTCTGCAGCTGCAACGCCGCTCCGGTCAGCGATTGCAGGACGCCGTCGTGCAGATCTCGCGACAATCGGATGCGCTCCTCGGCAGCGGCCGCCTGCCGCAGCCGCCGAGACAGCAAGGATTGATCCATGGAGGAGACGACCTGATGGGCTACGACCTCTCCCAGAAGCAGATCGTCCCCCGTCATGCGCCGTTTGTCGAGGGCGAATAGATAGCCGTCGATGCATTCACCGTGGAGCGGGAGACACAGCACCGCCGACATCCCGAAGCGCTGTTGCAACGCCGGGTGGACGGGGGCGCCGCGCCAGCTGCGCCGCTCGCGTGGTGCTTGTGCAAGGATCACCGGAGTTGGAGCGCGCACGTCCTCCGCGAGAAACGTCAGGCCGGCGAGCGGCTCGGCAACCACGGGCTGGAATGTCTCTGGCGCTTCACGCCACGTCCGGTATTCCCCGCTGTTCCAGGTGGCCAAATGGAGCCACGGCTCGTCGGGCTCCTCCCACGCCAGCAGGACGCGGGGGGCGCCGAGAATGCGTGCCGCGCTCTGGAGGATGTCGGGATGGGGAATCATCTGCTCCCGGGCGGTGGCCCACGGCCAACCGGCCAGGGCGGACATTTCCCGGCGACGCCGCTCTTCGTACGCGCCGAGGTATCCCAGCAGGCCGGCCATCACCGCAAGGTAAACGCTGCGGATGATGAATCGATTCTCTTCGAACGACGGATCGTTCATCACTTCGCTGCCGTAGACGCCGATCCCGTTGAAGGCGACCAACGCGACCGCCGCCGTCCACAGGGCGCCGCGAACATGCCAGCGCAGCGCGGCGCCGACGACGGAGAACATGAAATAGGTGAAGAATGGGCTTGTCGGCCCTTCGGTGAGGTACGTCAGCACGCAGAACAGCGAGACATCGAGGACGTGACTCCCGAGCCCCAGTCGGGCCAGCGGGACGTGCGCCAGCCACACCAAGGCCGCCACGGCGAGTGAAAACCCGACATAGCCGAGCAATAAGAGGTAGAGCGTTTGACCGCGCTCGGTCGGTGTGTAGGGGTCCAGCCACACCGCGAGGAGCGAAAACGAGGCGAGCACGAGACGACTCGTCGCGATCAGACGCTCGGCGCGAATCCGCGGGGCATAATCCCCGACAACGCTCTTCACCAATTCCATTTCGGCCATGGCGCTGGTCTCGCACCCGCACGGTGCGGTGCTGCGATGTTGGCGACGGACGGCGAACTCGCGAGAACATAGCCCGCACCCCGGAGCGACGATAGACGAATTGTGGGCTCGGGATGTGGCAGAGTGGCCGCGATGATGCGCGCGCTCGGCAATAGAACCGGGCTACCAAAAGTTATACGTCGTCGTATCCGCGAATCTATAGTGACGCCGATCCTTCGACTCCACCGTTACTCCGCGGCGGCCCGGTGGTACGACGCCCACGGGAAGAATTGCGCGCAAAGATCTTGCTTGCGGAGGACGGAAGATGCTCTCCCCCTGGCTCCTGACCACCCTGCTCGTGTCGCGCGCCGCGGCACCGGTCGACACGTTCCGTCTCGTCTTTACCGTGCAACCGAGTGCGACTGCTGCGGGGGCGACGATCTCCCCGGCGGTGCAAGTCCGTGTGGTCGATGCGACAGGTCAGACCGTTACGGCGTTCGCAGGAACGGTGTCGGTGGAGATCTCCGACGGCTCGGGAAACGAGGAGGCGGAGCTTTCCGGCACGACGACCGCTGCCGCGGTGGCGGGTGTCGCCACCTTCGCCGCACTCTCGATCGACAGCGCCGCGGCCGACTACACCCTCACCGCGAGCGCCGCGGGCGCGGGCGAAGTCACGAGCGCGCCGTTCGCCGTAACGGCCCCGGCCGCCAGGGAAACGCCGGTCGCCGTCGCGGCCGTCGTGCCAGGAGGAGGATCGGGCGCCGCAGCGTCGCACGCCGAGTTCACCGTGCAGCCGAGTCGCACGGCGGCAGGAAGCACGATTCAACCCCCGGTCGCGGTGGCAGTACGGGATGCCGCCGGCCAGACGCTCGCGAGTCTCACCGCGAGCGTGACCATCGAAATCACCGATGGAACGGGGGACGAGGATGCCGAGCTGTCGGGCACGACGACGGTGGCCGCCGTGGCCGGGGTCGCCACGTTCGCCGATCTCACCATCGACAAGCCGGGGACGTACACGCTCACCGCAACGGTCCCGGGCGCCGGTCCGGTGACGAGCGCCGCGTTCGAAGTCGGCGAGGTCGAGGGAACGCCCGTCGCCGCTGCATCGACGACCCTGCAGGCAACCGCATTCGAGACCGAGGTGGCCTTGGATGGCCGCCTCGACGAGCCGGCGTGGAGCACCGCCGACTCGATCGTCAACCTCGTGGCGATCGAGCCGACCGAGGGCGCCGCTCCTGCCGGTCAGACGATCGTGAAGGTGCTGGCCAATCCGAGCGAGCTGGTGTTCGGCATCCTGTGCCGCGACTCGAACCCTGCCGGCATCGTCGCGTTCGCCAAGACGCGCGACTTCGATCTCGAGCTCGAGGATCACGTACTCCTCGTGCTCGATCCGTTCCAGGACGGGCGCACCGGCTACGTCTTCGCCGTCAATCCCAACGGCGCCCGCTACGATGGTCTGGTCTCCGCCTACGGCGAGGAGATCAACACCGACTGGGACGGCATCTGGGAGGCCGCCGCGGCGCGCGACGAGCGCGGCTGGAGCGTCGAGATTCGGATTCCGATCAAGACGCTGAATTTCAAGCCCGGCCAGACCGGGTGGGGATTCAACGTACAGCGCCGAGTCCAGCGCCTGCTGGAGATCAGTCGCTGGGCGGGCACCAATCGCGACTACGAAATCTCCCAGACCAGCCACGCCGGAGTGCTCGCCAACCTGCCGGCGTTCAACCTCGGTCTCGGGCTGAGCATTCGCCCGAGCATCGTCGGCAACGCCAGCCAGCCCGCCCCGGACGCCGACCGCGTCTACAAGACGGCAGGCAGCCTGGACGCGACGAAGAAACTGGGCCCCAATCTGATCGCCTCGCTCACGGTGAACACCGATTTCGGCGAGACCGAAGTGGACGCGCGGCAAACCAACCTGACCCGCTTCGATCTGCTGTTCCCCGAGAAACGCACGTTCTTCCTCGAAGGCGCGGACATCTTCGAGTTCGGCCTCGGCAACGGTGAGGACCTGATCGCGTTTCACAGCCGCCGCATCGGGTTGCAAGGCGAGGCGGAGGACCAACTCCAGATCCCGATCACCGTTGGCGGCAAGCTCAATGGCCGCGTCGGCAATACCAATCTTGGCGCCCTCGCCGTGCGCACGCGCGGCGTGGACACGCTGCCGACCGACGCCACGATGGGGGCGATCCGTCTCAAACAGAACGTGCTGTCGGAATCGTCGGCCGGGCTGATCGCTACGTTCGGGGATCCGCTCGGGATCGGCGGCAGCTGGATGACCGGCGCCGACTTCACCTTCCAGACATCGGAATTCCAGGGCGATAAGAACTTCATTGTGGGTGTGTGGGGACTGCACAACCACCGCGACGACCGCGGTGGCGACAACGCGTTCGGCGGGATGATCGACTACCCCAATGACCTCTGGGACGTCTCGCTGCGCTACAAGCATATCGGTGAAAACTTCAGCCCGTCGCTGTCGTTCGTGCCCCGCACCGGCGTGCAGCTGTGGCAGGTCGAGGCGGGGTTCCGGCCGCGCCCGTCATGGCCGCTCGTACGGCAGATGTTCTTCGAGTTCAATCCTGCGCTGATCAGCGGTCTCGACGGACGGTGGCAGAGCTACCACCTGCCGATCAAGCCGCTCGACTGGCAGCTGGAGAGCGGCGACCGCTTCGAATTCGACGTCGAGCCGCAGGGCGACCGGCCGACCGGGGATTTCGAGCTGTTCAACTCGGATTCCGCAAGCGTTATCGTTCCGGCCGGCCCCTATCGCTGGACGCAGTACCCGGTTCAGGGGGCGCCCGCCGCCGACACGGCGTTCAACGGGCGAGCGACCGCGGCCTTCGGACACT
>JACXTT010007519.1_pt1 | contig 15337 bp, 6 predicted proteins | sample 9270951 | NCBI WGS metagenome assembly JACXTT01 (sample SAMN15532306, study PRJNA645909) | rock metagenome | isolation source: weathered quartz diorite | place: Puerto Rico | collected 2017-06-21 | reverse complement strand
ATTGTCGCTGAGAGCAAGTCGGACAAGATTGTCTGGCAGGACTACCAGCGGCACGAAACCAAACAACCCGAAAAAGTGCTCGAGTTTCTGCAGCGCATCGAAGCAGAGGCCGGTGTTACTCCGGAGAACGCACGCGCGTTTATCACCGGCTCGGGCGGCGGTAACCTGGCCGAACTGGTGGGTGCGAAGTTCGTGCAGGAAGTCACTGCTGTCTCGCTAGCGGTAGAGAAGATGCATCCGGAGGTCTACTCCGTCATCGAGCTTGGCGGCCAGGACGCCAAGATCATCGTCTTCAAGGATGACCCCGAGAGCGGGCGCAAAAAGAAGATCCCGTCGATGAACGATAAGTGCGCAGGCGGGACGGGCGCGGTGATCGACAAGATCAACGCCAAGCTCAAAATCCCGGCCGAAGAGCTCGGCCTGCAAGGCTACGATGGCGTCAAGCTGCACAAAGTGGCGGGGAAATGCGGGGTCTTCGCCGAGACCGACGTCAACGGCTTGCAGAAGGAAGGAACGCCCCCGGACGAGCTGATGGCCTCTCTGTTTGAAGCGATCGTGCTGCAAAACCTCAGCGTGCTCACGCGCGGCCATACGCTGCGGCCCCACGTTTTGCTGCTGGGAGGGCCGAATACTTTCATTCGCGGTATGCGGGAAGCGTGGCAGGCCAACATCCCGCGCATGTGGAAAGATCGCAAGGTCGAGGTACCCGAAGGCTCGAAGCCACAGGAACTTATCAAAGTCCCACAGAACGCGCAGTACTTCGCCGCGCTGGGAGCGGTGGAATTCGGGAAAACCGAGGATGACGACGTTGGCCGTTACTGCAGCGTCGCCAAGCTGGTTCACTACATCGACTTCGGGCGCACCGAAGAGAAGGCCGCGGCCGGAAGCGGCGCGCTCATCGAATCGAAAGACGATCTGGACGCTTTCAAGTCGGCTTACCGTCGAAAATATTTCGCTCCCGCCACTTTTCAATACGGAACCACGATAGGCGGTTTTGTGGGCGTGGATGGCGGCTCCACTTCCACGAAGGCCGTACTCCTCTCTGAAGATGGCGACATCCTGTGCAAGGCCTATCAGCTTTCGAATGGCAATCCGATCCAAGACACCATCGACATGTTCGAGAAGCTGCGCGCTCAAGTCGAGTCTCAGGGCGCGAAGATGGAGGTGCTCGGGGTCGCCACGACCGGTTATGCCAAGGATATTCTCAAAGACGTCCTGCACGCTGATGTAGCGTTGGTTGAGACCGTGGCCCACACCGAATCCGCGATGAAGTTCTACGATGACCCGCACGTCATCGTGGACGTCGGCGGCCAGGACATCAAGCTCATCGTGCTGAAGAACGGCCGTGTAAAGGATTTCAAGCTGAACACCCAATGTTCGGCCGGCAACGGCTATTTCCTGCAATCGACCGCCGAAGGCTTCGGCCTGAAAGTGGAAGAGTATGCCGACTTAGCCTTTTCTGCTACATCCATGCCCGTGTTCGGCTACGGCTGCGCGGTGTTCATGCAGTCCGACATCGTCAACTTTCAGCGCCAGGGGTGGCGGGCCGAAGAGATTCTGGCGGGCCTCGCCGCGGTCCTGCCGAAGAACGTGTTCCTGTACGTGGCCAGCATTCCGAATCTCGCCGCGCTCGGATCGCGCTTCGTGCGGCAGGGCGGCACGCAGAACAATATGGCCGTGGTCAAAGCGGAGGTGGATTTCATTCGCTCCAGCTTCCGCTCCAGCGGCCGCAAGCCTGAAATTATCGTGCACGAGCATTGCGGCGAGTCCGGCGCGATCGGCGCGGCGGTCGAGGCGGGGCGCCTCTATCGGAACGGCCGGCGTACCAGCTTCGTAGGCCTGGACGCGGTTCGCAACATCACCTATCGCACCACGCGCAACGAAGATACCCGCTGTTACTTCTGCAAGAACAATTGCCTGCGCACCTTTATCGATGTCAGCACCGGCGATGCCCCCAAGAATGAGTTCGTATCAATCGCCAAAGTTACAAAGTCAAAGGTCGCGCTCCAGCCTGGCGAGCAGCGCTTGATCATTGCCACCTGCGAAAAAGGCACCGTCGAAGAGATGGACGACATGAAGGACATCAAGGCGGGGCTTGACGCGGCGAAGAAGAATTACCCGAACTTCGTCGATCTGGCCGCGCACGAGGCTTTCCGCTCACCCAGGACGAAACTCGTCGCCGACCCGATTCCCTCGCGCGCCTGGACCAGATCCAGCAAGGACCGCGTGGCGTTGATGAAGAACCGGCCCAGCCTGCGCATTGGCATCCCACGCGTGTTGAACGCCTACGTCTACGCCCCACTTTTCAACGCGTACTTCCAAAGTCTCGGCCTCAGCGCCGAAAATCTGATTTACTCCGACTACACCAGCCCCGAACTCTACCGCGCCGGCGCCAGCCGCGGAGCCATCGACCCGTGCTTCCCCGCCAAGATCGGCATCGCTCACGTCCATAACTTGCTTACCATAAAAGCCGCGAAGAAACCTCTTGACGTGATCTTCTTCCCGATGGTGGACGTGCTTCACACACCCCTCGTCAATCTCACAGGATCGAACGCCTGTCCAACCGTGACGGCATGCCCGGAGACTGTAAAAGCGGCGTACACCAAGGAGAACGACGTCTTCGCGGAAAGTAAGGTGAAGTACGTCAATCCGGTTCTAAACTTGCAAGACCGGAAGCTCCTGGCGCACCAGATGTTCACCGCTTTCGAACCATTGCTCGGTTTATCGGCGGAAGAGAACCAACGCGCCATCGAGGCTGGGTACAAAGCCCTGGAAGAATATGAAACCAACATGCGGGACAAGGCGCGCGATGTGCTCGATCAACTCGAGGCCGAGGACCGCATAGGCATTGTGATGCTCGGCCGGCCCTATCATCACGATCCCGGGCTAAACCACGAAATCCTCGACGAATTTCAGAAGCTCGGCTACCCGATCTTTTCGCAAAGCACACTGCCACTCGATGAAGACTTGCTGGAGCGCCTGTTCGGAGAAGAAGTCCGTGCCAGCGTCATCCAGCATCCGCTCGACATCGCCGACGTGTGGAAAACTCGCTACTCCGCGAGCACCAATCACAAGATCTGGGCGGCCAAGTTTACGGCGCGCCATCCGAACCTGGTAGCAATGGAAATCTCGAACTTCAAGTGCGGCCACGACGCGCCGATTTACGGCGTGATCGAAGGCATCATCGAGAAGTCGCACACGCCATATTTCTGCTTCAAGGACCTCGACGAGAATAAGCCAACGGGGTCGGTGAAGATCCGCGTCGAGACGATCGACTATTTCCTGCGCCGCTACCGCGAGGACATCATCAAGCGGGTCAACGCCCAGCGCCAGATCGAAGCGCAAATCGCTGAGTACGAGCACGAGTTACGCCTGAGCCTAAGCGGTATCAGCAGCATGCCGGAAGCGAAACCGGAGCTGATCCAAATCGCGAGTTAATCTCCGATGGAGTCTAACCGTGATATACAACCTATTTATTCCAGCTTTGGCGATCGTGATGGGCGCTGGCGATTCGACGCCGGCACTTCAAACTGCCGACGAAGTAGTTGCCAGAATGATCGCACATGACGGCGAACGGCAGGCAACGCTTCACGGTTACACTGCGCTTCGGCGCTATGTATTGGATAACCGGGGGCATCATAAGCATGCCGAAATGCTGGTACGCATGACCTGCCTGCAAGATGGGGCGAAGCGATTCGATGTGCTCGATGCGAATGGCTGGGGTGGTGCACGGAAGTACGTTTTCCCGCGACTGCTCGAAGCCGAAACCGAGGCCGCGCGTCCGGGTCTTCGCGAGCAGTCCCGCATTACACCTAAGAATTACACGTTTCAACTGGTTGGTAGGGAGTACGTCCGGGGTCGCCCGGCGTTCGTCCTCGCGATTGAGCCCAAGAGCCAGAACAAATATCTCACCCGGGGCAGAATCTGGGTGGATGCTGACGAATACGCCATCGTTCGGGTTGAAGGTAAGCCGGCGAAAAATCCTTCTTTCTGGGTCAAGAGCGTTCACTTCGTTCATAACTACGACAAGAGCGGCCCTTTCTGGTTCCCCGCATCAGACCAATCTGTGACCGACGTCCGGGTTTTTGGCGCTACTGAAATGAGCATTGAGTACTTCGATTACACGTCGAACACTTCTCCGCTTTTGCAGCACGAGGACGTGGCTTTGAGAAGCCCCAAGTGATCAAATCAAGCGTGAACCACTTTAACAAGTGGTCTTACGATGACCAGGGCCTACTGGAAGAACGCCGGGATAAAGTCCTAGAAAAAAGAGCAGCGAATCCATCTTGGCCCCGAGTCTTGCAGCGAACATCGCGATTGCTGGTTGCTCCAACAGCCGTGTAGGCACAGGTTCTAACGGGTTGCTAATGGTACAACTGACAATTGGATTCCATTCTTACGCTTGATATCGGCAGTTCTTCGGCACGAGCATTACTGTTCGGGCTAGACGGCCGGGAAATCTCCGGTTTCGAGGCCCGCATCGCGTACCAGGCAAGCACAAGTAAAGGTGGCGGCTGGGAGATCGGTGCCGCGGAATTGACGCAGATTGCCGCGCAGGCGATCGATGCGATCCACGCGCAGATACGCTTACACAAGATACGGCCGGCGGCAGTTGCAATTGACACGTTCTGGCACAGCATCTTGGGAGTGACAGCGGACAGCAGGGCAGTTACGCCGGTTCTGCATCCGTTCGATTCGCGCAGCGCGGAAGCCGCGAAAACGCTGACCCTGCGCGTTGACAACGCGCGGCAGCACAGCCGCACTGGATGTGTGCTGCATCCGAGTTATCCGCCCGCGAAGCTGCTGTGGCTTTCGGAAACTCAGCCAGAAGCGTTTCGCGCCGTGCAGAAGTGGATGAGCTTCGGCGAGTATTTGTTACTGGAGTTGTTCGGGGCTGCCGGATGCTCTACTTCGATGATTTCCGGTTCAGGCCTGTGGAACCAGAACGCGAACGATTATGACTGCGAGATATTGGATGCGCTGCCGATCAGGAAAGAACAGCTTGCGCCGGTGGATGAGATGGACCAGGCGCAAACGAAACTCTCGGGTCATTTCGCGCGGCGATGGCCGGAACTGGACGGCATTCCATGGTTTCCGGCGCTGGGCGATGGCGCCTGCGACAACGTAGGCAGTGGCTGCACTGAGTGCGACCGCTTCGCGCTCATGGTGGGAACGAGCGGCGCACTGCGGGCGTGCGCCCGGGCGGACCGCATCGAGATTCCGCCGGGCTTATTCTGCTATCGGTTGGACCGGAACCGATTCGTCCTGGGTGGAGCGCTGTCGAATCGCGGCGAAGTATTCGCGTGGATGCGGCGCACGTTGCAATTGCCGGAAGCGAACGAACTGGAACGGCAGCTTGCCGCACTCCAGCCCGGTCAGCACGGGTTGACCATTCTGCCGCTGTTCGCCGGGGAGCGCTCTACAGGCTGGCGAGTGGATGCACGAGCAGCGATTACGGGTCTGGGGGTCAGTACCACGCCGATTGAGATTCTGCATGCGGCGCTCGAATCGGTAGCCCTGCGGTTCCGGAATGTTTATGAGTTGATGACGCCCTCGCTTGGAGTGCCGAAGGAGGTGATCGCTTCCGGCGGAGGGCTGCTGCATTCGCCGAGCTGGACCAAGATGATGGCGGACGCGCTTTGCCACACAGTGATTCCGTGTCTGGAACCAGAGGCTACTGCGCGCGGGGCTGCGCTAGTCGTATTAGAACGGATTGGCGCGATCCGGGACATTGGTGAGTTGGCTCCAAAGCTGGGTGACGAGGTGCAGCCGGATGAACGCAAGAAACACATCTATGTCGCCGCACTCGAGAACCAGCGACGGCTTTACAGGAAGTTATTTGAAGGATAAACGAATCGGCAGAATTAAATCGATTGGCACGCCTCGCTGCGAATCGTACCAATTGCGTCTGTCGGGAGGCGGGGCGGGAATTCACAAGAGTCAATCCTTGGTTTCCTGCTTCGGCGGAGTTCGGCTCTTACCTTGACCACCAAATTCCACGGGCGCCTGTGCGAGGGCATCATCTAAGGCGGCTTTCAAGACGGCATTGGCGGGCTCTCGCCTGGCGGCATCCCGCAATAAGGCCAGGCCTTCCTTCCAATGGCCCAGCCGCAGGAGCGCAACGGCGAGGTTCATGCGAATTCCGTTGTGTTCGGGATCAAGCTCCGAAGCCTGCCGGTATTTCTCCACGGCTTCTCGCAGACTGCCGGCCTTCTCCAGAGCTGCGCCCTCGTTGTTGAGCCGTACTGCAATCAGTGAATTCTGATCGGACTTGTCTTTCGCACGCAGCAGTTCGGCCAGTTTCCTTTTGACCTCGTCGGCCTGTTGTTCCTGGCCGTCTTCGCGAAGCGCCCGCTGCAGGCCGTTTAGAGACGCCTGGTCGGAAGGGCTCAGACGCACTGCTTCCTGGAAGGGCGCCACAGCCGCATGAGCTTGTCCCGCGGCCAGGTATTGCGTGCCAAGGCGCGCTTGTGCCACGGCATCGCCGGGACTGATCTCGACTGCGCGTTTAAAAGCGGCGAGCGCCCCGCCATCGTCCAGCATGGTCTTGCGTGCATTACCCAGGTCCGACCATGCCTCCGAAAAATCCGGTTGGAGTGACACAGCCTCCGTAAGGGCTCTGGACGCCTTTTCGACTTGGCCCCGCTCGGTGTAGATCTTTGCGCGCAAGTAAAGCGGATAAGCCGCATCCCCGGAATGCCCAAGCAGCGAAATGGCGCGATCCAGGTGCATCGCAGCGGTATCCATCTCGCCCGCATGGAGCAACACCATACCCAGATTTGACTGTGCCACAGCAAGTTTGGGATCGAGCTCCACGGACTTCTCGAAAGACGCGCGCGCCGATTTGGGATCATCGAAGGCGTTGTAAGCTTCGCCAAGCGCGTTGTGTGCCTCCGCTGAATTCGGCCGCAACCGGACCGCTTCTCTCAGCTGGGCGATGGATTCCTCACGCCTGCCGTCTTCCATCAGCACACTGCCCAACAACAGGCCCGCGTCCGCCTGGCGGGGATTGTCTTGGATCGTCTTCTCGAGCAGGCGTATTGCTTGAAGGCGCTCACCCTTAGCCAATAGCTCCCATGCCTGCTCGACTGGCTGGCGCTGCGCTTCGAGTAGACACGCCAAGGCCATCGCGGCGAAGAATCGCAGCGTCATGACCGTGCCCGGAATCTTTCGGCGTGGGTGATGCCGGCTCCCTCGGTCACACTGATGATTTGATCGGCCGCCACGCCAGCCAACTTCTCGACCTGACCGATCGGCCACCGAATCTCGATATCGACCTTGGTAGCCGATCCCAGCCCGAAATGCAGCCGGCTATCGTTCACAGACAAGTATGACGACTGGCTCAAAACTTCCTGCGCCTGAACCTTGCCACCGTAATGGACTGTGGCACGTGCGCCGATCGCGCTCCGGTTAGACTTGACGCCGATAAGCTTAATCTTAATGGAGTGATGGTTAGCGGTGATGTCGTTTCGCAGGAGCGAGGGCGGTTCATTGTGATTGATGACCAGAATGTCCACGTCGCCGTCATTATCGAAATCGCCGAAAGCGCAGCCGCGGCTCGCATGGGGAGACTCCACACCGGGTCCACCCATGCCCAACAGCTCCTCAAACCGTCCGTTTCCGAGGTTGCGAAAGATCACGCGCGGCGTCGCGTAGACATCCTGCTCTTCGGGATAGATACCGCCGGTCACCCAAAAGATATCCGGGTTCCCATCGTTGTCCAGGTCGGCGATACCCGCGCCCCAACAGACGTAACGAGTTTCTACGGCAAGCCCGGAGGGCAACGTAATGTCGCGGAAGTCGCCTTTGCCGTTGTTGACATATAGGGCGGGCGTGTCGGCAGCGAAGTGCGTCTTGACAATATCCAGGCTGCCATCCAACCGGAGGTCGCCAATACCGACGCCCATACCTGCCTGCTCCATGCCGTCGTCGCTCAGCGCTACTCCGCTTTCGAGACCCTGTTCCTTGAACGTTCCGTCGCGGTTGTTGTGGAACATCAGGCTTGGAGTGGAATCGCAGGCAACATAGATATCCGTCCAACCGTCATTATCGAAGTCCGCGGCAACCGCAGTGAGGCCGTATCCTCCGTCCGGCTTGTTTATGCCGGCGGCGGCTGTGACATCGCTAAAGGTACCGTTGCCGTTGTTGTGATAAAGGGAATGATAGCCATAGGGCAGGCCACGGGGTCCGCAGAATACACCTTGAGAGTTGCAATCCTTCGATTGTCGCGCTCGAGGCACCGTCTTCATGTCGAACGTCAGATAGTTCGCGACGAACAGGTCCAGCTTTCCGTCGCGGTCGTAATCGAGAAAGGCACAACCGGAGCCAAAGCGCGGCTCGGGACTCAGCAGGCCGGCTTGTTTCGTTACATCGGTGAATGTACCATTCCCGTTATTCCGGTAAAGCGTGTTCTGCTCGCATCCGGTGAGAAAAATGTCTTCAAAACCGTCGTTGTTGTAGTCGCCAATCGTAACGCCGTAAAAATAGCCCGTGCGAAACAGGCCGGCACTCTGGGTCACGTCAGTAAACGTGCCGTCGCGGTTGTTTTTGTAAAGCCGATTGGAGGCGTCGCGCGGCGGATCGCCGAAACGGGAGCCGGTAAGAACCAGGATATCGAGCCAACCGTCGTTGTCGTAGTCGAAAAAGGCGGCCCCACAGCTCATGGCTTCCAGGACGTAATCGGCGCGCCGTGGATGGCCGGAGACTACCGGGTGTTTCAAACCGGCCTGTTGCGCGATGTCGGTAAATCGGGCGTGAAAAGGAAGTCCGGAGAACTTTCCGCGGGGAGCCGCTTTCACTCCGCGGGACGCCATCCCCTGGCCCGGGCCTTGCCCCAGAAGTCGCGCGGCTGGCCAAGCGAGCAGGCGAAGGAGATTACGCCGGCTTTCCAAAAGCATTCTGCGGCCAGAATACCAGCTTCCGGGCATCACACAATACCGGCGGAGGGGAGTCCACCGCCGGTATCGCGAGGAGGCGTTAGGAGCAGCCTACCAGAGTATTTTGAATCCCAGTTCGACCTGGCGGCCGCTGTTGTAGGCTGAAGTCGCGCCCTGGGAGCCGAAGGTACCGCCCGGAGACCCTTGATACAGCGCCTTTCCGAAGTTGGAGTCGTAGACGTTCGTACTTGGGTCGGAACGGTTCAGGTTGTTCAGGGCGTTGTAAGCGGTCATCTTGAGTTCGGCGCGGAATTTCTCGGTAATGTGAAATTCCTTCGCCAGGCTCGCATCCACATCCCAGAAGTGCGGACCAGTCAGGCAGTCGTACTGCAGCGGATTGGTGCGCAGCACGTACGTGTTCGCCGGGATCGGCTGAAATGCCGAAGCGTTAAACCAATTGCCGGGCGAGGGGTTCGAGACGCAGGGGTTGCCGTTCACAATCAAATTCCCAAATTGCGGGAAGTCGCCTGAGATGAATTGGAAAACGGGTGTGATCTTCCAGCCTCCCACTACCGCGTCCACCGCCCGGCTAGCGCCGCTTAGATAGGTGCGCCCTTTGCCGAACGGAAGCTCGTAAGTGCCGGCGATGTTCATTCGGTGGCGCGGCTGGTCGCTGTCCTGCCACTGGAACGTGTTGCTGTAGTACGTCTGGTCGTTGAAGTTGTTGATCTGCGACCTCTCGCGCGTATACACGTAGGTGAACAGGAAGTTGAAGCCTTTGCTGAAGGCCCTCTGGCCTTTGAGCTGGAGCTGGTTATATCGCTCACCGGAACAGCACTGGCCGATCGTGTAAAGTGGCCCATATTGCGGATACGGCACCAGGAACCGGGAAAGCGGTAGAGTCGGCTGATAATAATCCGGGCCGTTAATGATGGTCGTGTTCAGGTAATGATAGAAGGGGTTGGCGACCTGCAGGCCCAGGGGCGTGACGTTGCTCGCAAACTGTTGGAATATGCTCGGGTTGACTGCGTTCAACTCCTTAATGTAATGCTGGTTGCCGAGATTGAGGAAGTAGGTGACCGAAGCTACGAACCCGCCGGGCAACTGCCGTTGGAAGTTGATGTTGATGCGGTCGTTATAGGCCTTCGTCAGGTTCTGTGGGTACCATAGCAGGTTTTCCCCGCCGCGGCCTATGTTCGTGCCCAAAGCTTTGCCCGCTACCGGACCGAAATTCGGAAGCAGCGGGTTGGTGGAAGTGAACGGATTCGTCAGGGTGGCTTGGGGCACGCCGTTCGCCAGCGGAGCTACAAACTGATAACCGGTCATGCCGAAGAACGGCGGCTCCAGGAAGTTGATGTCCTCAAAGCCCGAGATCGGCGCGGCGGTGAAGTTATATTCCGTCGGAATCACGTAGCGGGCATAGCCGAAGCGCACAACCGACTTCTCGTCGATTTTGAATGCGAAACCCGCGCGCGGCGCCAGCGCCAGCTTTGGCGCGTTCCACATGCCCGGGTGGCCGCTGTTGGTGAATTCCCAGGCGCCGGTCAAGTGGTAGAAGCTGCTGCCACCTACCAACTGCAGAGCCTGGGCCGGAAATTGCGGTGGATTGGACTGCATTTCAGGCACGGGCGCAGATAAGTTCATGGCTTGCGAGAGCAGGTGGCTCGAATCGTGCCAGGCGGCCTCATATTCATCCCGCAGCCCCAGGTTAATGGTGAGCCTCTTGCTCACTTTCCAGTCGTCCTGAAAATAAACGCCGTAGAAGTTGGTGATCGGGTTCGGGACGCCGCCCCCGACTACTTGCGTGCCAGGGTCCAGCGCACCGAGCAGGAAGCTGGCATACTGGTCGCCGTAGATGGCAGTGTTCGGGCCTTGGTACGTGTTCGCGGTGGCCGCGGCATTGAACTGGAATTGGGTGGTGTTCGACACATAAACCGGGCCCCAACTGCGCCGGTACTCGAAGCCGGCCTTGAGATAGTGTGAGCCCCGCTGCTGTGAAATCTTGCCGCTAAAAGCCTCGCCCTTGGGCCTCTGGTCCCAGTAGAAACCGCGTCCGCCGAATACGTTCCCGCCAATATTCAAAGACGGGAAATAAATCGGCAGGCCGGGGGAGTTGACCTGATAGGGCTGATACCAGGGATTGTTTGGCCAAAACTGGGTATTCCCGCTTGCACCCAGGCTGGGCGAAACATAGGCGTCCACGACGTTATGGTAGTCGCCGTGGAAGTCCACCACCGTGCGCGCGTTGAGCGTCCAGACCACATCTCCCGCCACTTGGTCCGCACTCCGGAGAGAGCCTGTAGGCACATAAAGCGGAGACTTGTTGGGAGTTGGATTCGAGTAGATGTCCGTGGTATGGTAGCGGCCAAATCGGCCGAAGACTTTCCACTTGTCGTTGATGTTGTAGTCCACGCGGTCGGCAAAATTGTAATAGTGCCACGCGTCGATGTAGCCAAACTTGTAGTTGTTCACTCCGGTGATGTTGTCACCTGGGCCGTTGGGCGCCCAGAAATCCTTCATAAAGGCCGCCCCGAGCGGGTCGAAACGATTGGAAGGTATCGTGTTGTTGGGGAAAGGCGTGCGAGTCACCGAACCATTCGCACCCACTATCGTGGAGAAAGGATCGTAAATGGTCCGGAGAACCGGATTGCCGTTTTCGAGACCGTACGACTTTGAGAAATCCCCCTGCTGCTCAAGAGCGGTCGGCAGTGTGGTGACGTAGCTGTTCGGAGCATCCTGCTTCCAGTACTCGATTGAGAAGAAGTTGAAGAGCTTGTTCTTTAAGATGGGGTTGCCCAGCGTGCCGCCGACGATGTTCTGACGCGTCGCATTCGCGCTGAAGGTGGTGCGGTCGAACTCCGCATCCAGCCACGGGTAGCGTCCCAGATAAAATGCATTGCCATGCCAGGCGTTTGTGCCGGCTTTCGTCGTCATGGTAATGATGCCGCCGGCGCTGTGGCCGGACTCGGCGTCCACGCTGTTTTGCGAGACGATCACTTCCTGCACGGCATCCATATTCGGCGGATAGCTGAACTTGTGGCCCATCCCCACCGGGCTGCCATCGATCTGCAGGTCATTCTTCAGGTTGGTCTCTCCACCCAGATCGACGCTGTTAGCTGACCAGGAGAGAAATGGGAGCACTTCACCGCGCGTATTGATCGCCTCGGGCGCCAGCAGCGTCAGCTTGAATGGGTTGCGATCGTAACGCGGCGTTTCGGCCGCCATGGTGGAATCGATAGTCAGGTCCTGGTTGCTGGAGTTGAACTGCACGGCCACCGGGGCTTCGGCGACCGTGATGCTTTCCTGGACGGTGCCCGGTTTCAGGGTGGCGTTGACCGTGACATCACCACGCGTCTGCACCACAATATTCTCTTGAATGAACTTGCTGAAGCCAGCCGCTTCGACGGTGACCGCGTACGTCCCGGGATCGAGCAGATCGAACAGGTACAAACCCGTTTCGCTCGATTGCCGGACGACTCGGATGCCCGTGTTGACATTGAGCAGCGTGGCCGTCGCATTCGGTATGACGGACTTGGTCTCGTCCGTTACTACGCCTTCGATACGGCCGCGATAGTCCTGGCCAAGGCCTGTCTGCGCGAAAAGCAGCGGCACGGCAGTTGTCAGTTGAATTGCCCGCCAAAGTCTTCTCATAGATCCTCTATTCGCCTCTTGAAGCTTGGGTTGAAATCCCCTCTCGCCCGGCCGATCGCTGTGGCGCCCGGCCCGAAATCCACCCGAGATTAAGCGGTGGCGTCTCCGGTCTTCGATAGAAGTTGAGATGGAGAGACTGATAGCGGTAAGTCCTTGTGCTCATTGCGGTTGTGGCCGACGGGGCTTTACGCTTCATCCAGGCGTCTCCAACCTCACTCTAAAGCGGGACCTTCAACGGCCGCAGTCATGGAGTGGATGGTTGCACACGTAAACAGTATTGGTTTAAACTCTCTCCGCACCCTGCCATTATCAAGGGAATTCTCCGTGTTTTCTCTATGCGTTTACGTTAATGCACGTGAACGATTGTGCAGGGTCATAGGGTTAGGGTGTGGATTTTTCCGGCAGCCGGGAGTACCCTATTGTTTAAGCTACACATGCCAGGGGGAACTGGATTTTGAGCGAATCGCCCACGGACCGTATCCACAGTGGCATCTCGCTTGAGAATGAGCGTTGGACGCTTGTCCAGCGCATAGTCGCCAGCCGACATTTCCAAAAAGCCCCTCAACTTCGGGAGATCCTTCTGTATCTCTCTCGCCGGAGCCTGGAGGACAGTCCAGGCACAATCAGCGAACACGATATTGGCTGCAATGTTTTGGGGCGCCGTCCGGATTTTAACTCGAACGAGGACAATATCGTTCGGGTCCAGGTCCGTCATCTGCGTAAAAAACTGGAGGATTATTTCAGCACGGAGGGGCTGGAAGAGCAGCTTATTCTCGTGATTCCGAAGGCAACTTATGTCCCCCATTTTGAACCGCGAAGTTCCCAGCCAGCGCAGCAACCCGCAGTCCGGGCGACTTCTATTTCCCCTGAGCCCGGGCCAGCATTAGAAATAGTCCCGCCCCCCGCAAAGTCTCGATACCCGTGGCGTGTCGTGGCAGTGCTCTCTGTGCTGGTGGCCGCCCTGGCAGTAACAGCGGTTGTGCTCTGGAGGCAGAAGGAAGCCCTGCGCCTCGCGGAGCCCATCTCCGGACAGTATCCCTCGCCTCCGGGAGACGTGTTGTGGTCCAAGATGTTCGCGCCCGGTCAAGAGGTCACCATCGTTGCCTCCGACACATGCTTTGTAATGCTGCAGGACATCCTGGATATGGATATCCCATTAAGCGATTATCTGAGCGGAGCTTATCCTCTCAAGTTGATTTCTTCCGTTCACGATCGCAAACTGCGGGAAGCGCTGCAGCTGATCTCCTCGCGCCGATACACGAGTTTGGGTGACATGAGCGTCGCCGAAAAAGTCCTGGAGTTGAGCCACCGATACAATCGCACAGCAACAATTCGGTACGCGCGTTACCTCGATGCACGGGAATTCAAGACGGGGAATTTTGTCCTGATCGGCAGCCGGCGGGGCATTCCTTGGCTCCAGTTGTTCGAGCCTCAGTTGAATTTCTCTCTGGAGCAAAGCCCGGGGTCCCGGAAGTACTACTTCCGCAATAAAGCGCCGCGGCCGGGCGAACAGGTAAGCTACGGAATTGCGAGCGACGGTAAAACCACTGCCGAAAGCTATGCAGACATTGCGCTTCTGCCGAATCTGGGGGGTACCGGCTACGTGCTGTTACTCTCGGGTATCACCATGGAGATGACAGAGGCTGCCGGCGAACTCGTCACGAGTCCGGAGTTCTCCTCGGTGCTCTCCAAGATGTTGCATTCCATCGCTGGCGCCACGTCGGCATCCATCCTACATAGAGATCCTCCTGCAGGCGAAGGCCGTGCCGGGGACTACGCGCGCCTCGAAAATCATCTGCTATCGCATTCTCACGCCGCAGAAGCCGGATCCAACGAGTTAGGCCCTTTCGGTCGGCGAAGAATCCCTTCTGCACCTTCCAACGCTTGATTAGTAGTGACCACGTGGGATAGCGTCACCAGGCGCGCAGCCTCCCGCAAATTCCTCGGGAATGCGGAACGATCTGTGGCCGGATCCCTGATAACATGACTTCTCCATGCGGGCTCGGTCCCGCTTCGGCACATTCGTGTCCGCGTGTCGGCACCCAGACATGTTTTTCCGCGTAGGCCAAGCCGCTCGGTCGCGGAACAGTAGGGGTTGATTGAAATGTTAAAGTGGGGAAGCAAGGAGGCTCATGCGGAGAAGATCTTTCCTTGGGATGTTGCCCGGAGCCCTGGCAGTGGCTGCTTCGCAGACGCCAGAATCCGGCCGCGAAGCTCCACTGCCAAATCGCGCCAAAGTTCCCGGAACAATTGCCCTGCGAGCCCGCGGCCGCAGCGCCGAGCCGCCGCCCGGTCGGGTCTCCGAACGGGTACTGCGCTGGGAAGTGGCTCAAACAGCCATTATCATCTGCGACATGTGGGACACTCACACCTGTAACCTGTCAGCGCAACGGGTGGCTGCCATGGCGCCCCGGATGAATCAGGTGATCAGCGCCTCCCGCAGCCTGGGTGTGATGATCATTCACGCGCCCAGCGATACCATGAAATACTATGAGGGCACACCTCAACGCCTGCGAATGCAGCGTGCACGAGTTGCTTCATCCCCGACGCCGATTCTGACTCGTTGCCCGCGCGACCCCGAAGAGGAGCGCAACTTCCCGATTGACGATACTGCGGGCGGCTGCGATGACCCAATCCTCAAGGACTGGACAGGCCCGTACCCCTGGACGCGCGAACACCCGGCCCTGGATGTTGTCGGTTTCGACGGTATCAGCGACAACGGTCAGGAAATCTACAACTTCTTCAAGCAAGAAGGCATCACGAACGTCGCTCTGATGGGCGTCCACACAAACATCTGTATCCTCAACCGC
>JACXTT010007518.1_pt1 | contig 15337 bp, 17 predicted proteins | sample 9270951 | NCBI WGS metagenome assembly JACXTT01 (sample SAMN15532306, study PRJNA645909) | rock metagenome | isolation source: weathered quartz diorite | place: Puerto Rico | collected 2017-06-21 | reverse complement strand
GCCACCGTCGGTCACCGTGACCGCGGTGCCGGGCGCGAAGTGCTCGCGGCGCACGTAGCCGAGGGCGATCGGCCGCCCGAGGGCGATCGAGCGCACCGCCGAGGTGACACGGCCGATCTCCTTGCCCTCGGCGGTGACGCGTGCTCCCGGCTCCGGAACGCGCTCGCCCTCGATCACGAGCCCGCTGAGCGCCCGGTTGACGTGCCCGCGGTACTTCACGCGGGCCACCGTCTCCTGGCCGATGTAGCAGCCCTTGGTGTAGCTCACCAGCGAGTCCAGGCGCGTCTCGGGCAGGATCACCGAATCGTCGACGTCCAGCGGATACCACGCCTGCCCCGCCTCGACCCGCAGGATGTCGAGCGTCTCCGGACCGGCCGGCCGCGCCCCCGCCTCGACGAACGCGGTCCGCAAGGCAGCCGCGTGCTCGGGGAGTACCCAGATGTGGAACCCAGCGCGCGGATTTTCAGACCGGTTGATCACCCGGCACGCGACGCCACCGATCGAGGCTTCCGCGTGAGCGTAGGGCGCCACGTCGAGGGTCACGCCGGTCAGGCCCTCCAGCAGCGCGCGGGCGCCCGGCCCCTGGAGCGAGAGGATCGCGAAGGCGTCGTCCGCCGCCTCGAAATACGCCTTCTCGGAGATGAGGTACCGGTCGAGCGTCTGCAGTGTCTTCTCGGTCATGCTCGGAGGCAGCTCCAGGAGCGCGCGATCGGGTAGCGCGTACACGACGAGCAGCACCATCACCTTGCCGTGAGCGTCGAGGAACGCGGAAGGCGCGCCCTGGCCGGGCGCGAGCGCCTTGACGTCGTTGGTCAGCATCCCTTGCAGGAAGGCCAGCCGATCGCGGCCCGTCACGGTCACCTTGCCCAGCGTGGAGCGGTCGAAGAGGGCCACCGTCTCCCGGGCGGCGCGGTATTCGGTCTGAATGTCGGGCATGGCTCATTGTTGACGCACGGTGGGCACCTGTCAACTTGCGGGGCCCGGTCGACTCGGCCACAATGGCGGCCGTGTCACCCACCGCGTCGCCCGATCCCGCCGCTCGCTCGCGGTTTCGCCGACGCCTGCTCGGCTGGTACCGCCGTCACCGCCGCGATCTGCCTTGGCGACGGACCGACGATCCCTATCACATCCTGGTCTCGGAGATCATGCTGCAGCAGACGCAGGTGGAGCGCGTCGTGCCCAAGTATCACGAGTTCCTCGGCCGCTATCCGACGCTCGAAGCCCTGGCCGGCTCGGCGCCCGACGAGGTCAGGCGTCTGTGGTACCCGCTCGGGTACAACGTCCGGCCGCTCAACCTCCACGGCATCGCGAGAGAGGCGGTCGCGAGCTACGGTGGCCGTCTTCCCGACGACGCGGCGGCCCTGCGGGGGATGCGCGGGATCGGCCGCTACACCGTGGGCGCGCTGCTCTGCTTCGCCTACGGCCGCGCGGTGCCCATCGTGGACACCAACGTGCGCCGCGTCCTCGGGCGCGTCTTCCTCGGCCCCCGTCGGCTCGGGCGGCTCCGCGGCCAGAAGACCATGTGGGACCTCGCCGGCGCACTGGTGCCGGCCCGGAGCGCGTACGACTACAACCAGGCGCTGATGGATTTCGGGGCCACCTGGTGCACCGCGCGCGCGCCGCGCTGCCCACGCTGTCCCATGAAGGGCTTCTGCGCGACCTATCCAAGGGAGCCCCGGGGATCGAATGGGCACGCTCGAGGGTAAGGTCGCGCTCGTCGCGGGGGGCGGTACCGGCATCGGCCGCGCCATCGCGCTGCTGTTCGCGCGCGAGGGCGCTCGCGTGACCGTGTTCGGGCGCCGTCAAGAACCGCTCGGGGAAGTGGCGGAGGCCATCTCCGCGGCGGGCGGAATCGCCCGGGCCGTGGCCGGCGACGTGGCCGTGGAGGACGACGTGGCGCGGCTCGTGGCCACCGCGCGCGCCGAGCTGGGCGGGGTGGACGTGCTGGTGAACTCGGCGGCGGTGCGGCTGCGCTCGCCGCTGGTCGACATCTCGGCCGCTGACTTCGCCGAGGTGCTGCGTATCAACCTCGTGGGGGCCTTCGTGCTGACCAAGATGGTGGCGGGGCCGATGCGCGAGCGCGGCGGTGGGTGCATCATCCACATCGGCTCCGCCCTCGGCCGCGTAGCCGCGCCCGACTTCTCGCCGTACGTGGCGTCCAAGGGCGGGCTCGAGTCGCTGGCCTGGGCCGCGGCGGTGGAATTCGTCCAGGACGAGATCCGCGTGAACGTGGTGGCGCCCGGCACGATCGACACGCCGATCGGCCAGGGCGTGCCCGAGTTCCGTCGGCACCTACTCAAGCACCGGATCCCCATCGGGCGCGCCGGCCACGTGGACGACATCGCATCGGCGTGCTGCTACCTCGCGTCGGATGCCGCCAAGTACGTGACCGGTTCCATCCTGGCGGTCGACGGCGGGTGGACCGCGTCGTGACCGGCGGGCCGCAGCCGCAAGCGAAGCGAGCGGATTTTATGAAGAGGGAGCCCCGGGAAGCGGCGGCCACGGAAGTCGTTGCGGCGGTGATCGAGCGGAAGGGTCGAATCCTGATCGCGCGGCGGCCCGCGGCTCTCCACCTCGGGGGCCTGTGGGAGTTTCCCGGCGGTAAGCGGAAGCGAGGCGAGAGCGCGCGGGAGGCGCTCGAGCGGGAGATCCGCGAGGAGCTGGGCGCCACGGTGACGGTGGGCCCGCTGCTCGAGACGGTGGATTGGCGCTACCCCGACAAGCGGGTACGCCTCTCCTTCTTCAGCTGCACGATCGCGGGCCGACCGCGCGCGCTCGAGGGCCAGGAGATCGCCTGGGTGCGCCCGTCCGACCTCGGCCGCTACGCGTTCCCGTCGGCCGACGCGACGCTGATCGAGCGGCTCAGCCTCGGCTGACCCATCGGGACCGGGTACCTTGACGCGCCCCGCCCCGGACGCATACGATGCGGCTCTCCCGTCGTCTCACCCTTGCCCGTGGAGGATGCAGAGCATGAGTAGACGCTTGACCGGTATCGCGCTGGCCCTCTCCATTCTGGCGATGCTCGCCACTCCGGCCCTCGCCCAGAAGCCGGTGAAGATCGGTGTGCTGACCCCGCTCTCCCCTCCCGGGGACGCCGCCGCGGGCCAGTTCATCGTGCGCGGGGCCAAGATGGCGGTCGAGGACGTCAACGCCAAGGGCATCCTGGGCGGCCGCAGGATCGAGCTCGTGATCGAGGACGATTCGGGTACCCCCGAGAAGGGAGCGGCGGGCTTCCGCAAGCTGGCGACCCAGGACGGCGTGGTGGCGGTGCTGGGCCAGTTCCACAGCTCGGTGGCGCTCGCGGTGCAGGACCTCGCCGAGCAGTTCAAGGTTCCCTTGTTCGCCACGCAGGCCTCGTCCCGGGTCTTCACCGAGAAGCACCTCAACTACAGTTTCCGCACCCACGTCATCGACACCGACCGCGTGCAGCTCTGGAACCGCTGGATCAAGGAGAAGGGCTTCAAGAAGGTCGCGATCCTGGCCGAGAACACCGACTACGGGGTGGGGCTGGTGGAGGACACCAAGAAGCTCTTCGGCTCGATGGGCGTCTCCGCCGAGCTGAAGACCATCGTGTTCGATCGGGCGGTGGTCGATCTGACTCCGCAGCTGCTCGAGATCAAGAGCTGGAAGCCGGACCTGCTGATCAACGTCGGCGTCGGCACCCCCGCCTACCTGATCATCAAGCAGGCGCACGACGTGGGCCTGCTCCCGACCACGCCGATGCTGGTCTCCTACGACATGCCGGCCCGTCCCGAGTTCTGGAAGAATCTCGGCGAGAAGGGCAACTACGTCTCCTTCATGGTCTACTACCACCCGACCATGAAGCTGACGCCCCGCGGGGAGGCCTTCCGCACCAAGTACCGGGAGCAATTCAAGGAGGACCCGGTCTACGCGGCCCTGAACGGCTACGCGCAGGTGGCGCTCATCGCCGACGCGGTCGACGCGGCGAAGAGCGACAGCAGCGAGGCCCTAGTCCGCTCCCTGCTCGCCAACAAGTTCCAGGGCTGGAACTCTACCATCAGCTTCACGCGCGGCGACGGTCCCTACTGGCAGCAGTGGACCCCGCCGATGCTGGTGCTGCAGTACACCAAGCCCGAGATGCCCTTCACCGAGGCCAAGATCATCTACCCGGCCGAGTTCAAGACCGGCGACCTCGCCGTTCCACGCTGACCGGCTCCGGGCCGGGAGACTCCGCGCTCCCGGCCCGGGCGGGCCGCCCCCGATGGATCTCCACCTGTTCTCCCAGTACCTGCTCTCGGGTATCGTCATAGGCGTCATCTACAGCCTGATGGCCCTCGGCATCACCTTCATCTACAGCATCATGAAGATGATCAACTGGGGGATGGGCGAGTTCTACATGATCGGCAGCTACGTGCAGTACGCACTCCTGGCCTCGGTCCTGGGGTGGGACCGCTGGTATCTCGCCCTGCCGCTGTCCATGGGCTCCGTGTTCGTGCTGGGTCTCTTCGTCCAGCGCTTCCTCCTGCGGCCCATGTACGTGGGCGGCGTGGAGCGACGCGACGAGTACGCAACGGTGATCACGATCGCGCTGATGGTCCTCTTCCGGAACCTCGCGATCGTGCTGGGCGGCCCCAACCAGTACGCGCCGCGCGACTACGCGCGCGCCACCACGCTGTTCACCCTGCCCCTCTCCGGCAACCGCTTCGTGGCGCTGATCGGCGCCCTCGTGCTGCTCGGGCTCTTCTACCTGCTCGTCACCCGGACCTGGGTGGGACGGGCGCTCCGCGGCGCGGCCCAGAACCGGGTAGGAATACAGACCGCGGGGATCAACGTCCTTCGCCTCGACATGCTGGCCTTCGGCGTGGGCGTCGCGATGGCCGCGGCCGCCGGCGCTCTGCTGGCTCCGGACTTCCTCGTCTATCCGGAGAACGGCGCGATCTCGACGTTCAAAGGCTTCGAGATCATCGTGATCGGGGGCCTCGGATCGATCCTGGGCAGCGTGGTGGGCGGTGTCCTGCTCGGGGTCATCGAAGCCCTGGGGTCAGTGTTCCTCTCGCCCGCCTACAAGGATCTCTACGGGTTCCTGCTCCTGATCACGCTGCTGGTACTGCGGCCGACCGGGCTCTTCGGCGAGCGCGAGCGCACGGTCTAGTCGTCAGTCGGCCGGGCGCCGAGCGCGCAGCAGCGGCGCCAGCATCGGCAGGCGGGCCCCGATCCGCTCGCCGAGTGCGCGGAGCACCCCGACCAGCCCCGCCGGGTAGAGACGGACGACCAGGATCACGAGCAGGGCGAACAGCACCATGCGGATCTCGCCCCAGCCCCGCAGGAGCTCGGAGAGCAACTCGATGAACACGGCGCCGAGCGCGGGGCCCGCGAAGGTGCGCAGGCCCCCGACGATCACCATGATGATCACGGTGGCCATCTCGTTGAACTTCATCGGGGTGGGTGAGAGGAGGCCGATGTAGTGTCCCTGGAACGCGCCCGCCACCGCGGCGAACACCGCGGAGACCACGAACGCGAAGCGCTTCCACCTGAAGGTGTCCACGCCCATGGTGGCGGCCGCCTCCTCGTCGTCGCGGATGGCCCGCAGGTAGGCGCCGATCCGTGAGTGGACGATCACCCAGCCCCCGAGCAGCGCGGCCAGGGCCAGGCCGAGGAAGAGGTAGAAGTAGGGCGTGGCTCGCGGCGTGCCGAAGAGGAGTGGCGCCGAGAGCCCGAGATCACCGCGGGTGATCTGGTACTCCACCGTCACGAGGAGCCGCACCGACTCCGCGAAAGCCCACGTGGCCAGCGCCAGGTAGATCGCGCGCATACGCAGGCAGAGGCTTCCGAGCCCATAGCCCGTCATGGCGGCGACCGCCGCTCCCGCGACTACGCCGACCAGGATCGGCAGGCCGGTACGCTGCACGAGCAGGGCCGAGGTGTAGGCCCCGATGCCCGCGAAGGTGTGGTGGGCCAGGGAGAACTGGCCGGTGTATCCGGCGAGCAGGTTCCAGCCGACGGCGAGGATCACGTAGTAGAGGCTGATGACCAGGATGTGGGTGTGGTACTCGGAGGTGACGAGCGGCACCCACGCGACCGCGAGGTAGGCGAGGAGGCAGAAGGCCACGCGGCGAAGGAGCCCGGTCATCTGGGATCAGGCGCCGAGGAGTGAGTCACGGATGAGCTCGCGCAGATGATCGGCGAAGTCCGCCTGGGGGCCTTGCCGCCGCACCTGCCCGCCCTCGATCACGTACAGATAGTTCGAGACCTCCACCGCCTTGGTGATGTTCTGGTCGACCAGGAGGATGGTGACGCCGCGCGCGCGGGCCTCCAGGAGCCTCGCGTAGACCTCGTGCGAGATGCGGGGCGCCAGCCCGGCGGAAGGCTCGTCCACGAGCAGTAGCTTGGGGTCGGTCACCAGCTCCTTGGCGAGCGACAGCATCTTGGCTTCCCCCCCGCTCAGCGACGTGGCTCGGTGCCGTCGTTTCTCGCGTAGACGGGGGAAGGTCGCGTAGGCCCGCTCCAGCATTCGCCCCACCCGCGCGCGGTCACGGCGCTCGACCCAGGCCCCGAGCTGCAGGTTCTCCTCCACGGTGAGCTGAGGAAAGACGTTCGCGCCCTGCGGCACGTAGCTCACCCCGAGCCGCTTCACCTCGTGCGGGGCCGAGTGGTGGATCTCACGGCCGTCGTGGACGATGCGGCCCCGGCGAGGGTGAAGGAAACCGAAGATGGTCTTCAGCAGCGTGGACTTGCCCGCGCCGTTCGGCCCGATGATGCCGGTCACGCTGCCCGCCTCCACGCGGAGACTGATGTCGGCGAGTATGTCGATGCCCTCGACATAGCCGGCGCCGACCCGATCGACCTCGAGAAGCGCCATCTATTTACCGAGATAGGCTTCGAGGACCACCGCGTCGTCGGCGACCTGGGCGAGCGGCCCCTCCGCGATGAGTCGGCCGTCGTGCATGACCGAGACCTTCCCGCACAGCCGCCGCACCTCGGCCATCTCGTGGGAGACGATCAGGAAGGTCACCGCGTGCTCGCGGTTCATCCGGAGGATCGCCTCCATGATGACCTCCCGGATGGTCGGATGGACGCCCGCGAAGGGCTCGTCCATGAGCACCACGCGGAGCGGGCGGATCATGAGGGCACGGGCGATCTGCACCAGCATGGCCTGGCCGCCCGAGAGTTGCTTGGCGAGGGCGTGGCGGTGCCCGTCCATGGTCACGAAGCCGAGCAGGCCGCGCGCGCGCTCCCGGATCTCCCCCATCGGCCTCGCCGCCGGCCGGCCGCGCTCCGCGTAGCCCGGCAGCAGCACGTTCTCCAGCACAGTCATGTTGCCGAACAGCTTGGGAATCTGGAACGTGCGCGCCACTCCGCGGGCCGCGATCTCGTGCGGCCGGAGCCCGTCCACGCGCTCGCCGTCGAGACGGATCTCGCCGCCGTCGAGCCCGTACAGACCGGACAGCACGTTGACGGTGGTGGTCTTGCCGGAGCCGTTTGGTCCGATCAGCCCACGGATCTCAGCGCGCGCGACCGCCAGCGAGAGAGCGTTCACCGCGACGAGCCCGCCGAACCGCTTGGTGATCTCCCGGGTCTCGAGGAGCGGTCCGGGGACGGTCAGCGTCGACGTGTCCATTCCTTGAGCGCCGTCTCGTCGACCTCCACGCCGAGGCCGGGCCCGTCCGGTGGAAGAATGCAGCCGTCGGCGTACTCCACCGGTCGCCGCGTGATGTCGCCCGCGAGCAGCAGTGGGCCGAACAGCTCGCAGCCCCAGGTCACCGGCGCGGCGGCGAGAGCGAGCTGCAGGTACGCGGCGGTGCCGAGGGAGGTCTCGATCATGCAGCCCACGTAGCAGCCCATCCCCGCGGCCTCCGCGACCCGCGCGATCGCCAGGCTGCCCAGAAGGCCGGCCGACTTGGTGAGCTTGAGGCTCAGGATGGAGATCGAGCCCAGCCGGGCGATGGCGAGGGCGTCGTGGACGGTGAAGCACGACTCGTCGGCCATGATCGGCACCGAGGAGCGCTCCGCGATCATGGCCAGGCCCTCGAGGTCCCAGCGGGGAACCGGCTGCTCCACGAAGTCCAGGTCGTAAGGCTCCATCCCCCGGATCGCCTTGAGCGCGGTCGGCCGGTCCCAGCCCTGGTTCGCGTCCACCCTCAGCGAGACGGTTGGCCCCAGCGCCTCGCGGAGCCGACGCACGCGCTCGATGTCCGCGGCGATCGGGCCCGCCGCCGCCTTGATCTTGAAGATGCGGTGCCCGAGCGCGATCTTTTCCCGGGCCTCCTCGATCTCCTCGCGCGGATCGGCCACCGCCAGCGACCACGAGAGATCCACCCGATCGCGCACCCGCCCGCCCACGAGGCGGTGCACCGGGACGCCGAGGGCTCGGCCGGCCAGATCCCACAGCGCCATCTCCACTGCTGCGCGCGCGAAGGGATTGCCCTGGACCCGGCGCGCCATCTCGAGCCTCAACGCCTCGATCTGAGTAGGGTCGCGTCCGATGAGCCAAGGGGCGATGTAGCGCTCCACGGTGGCCCCGACCGACTCCGCCGACTCCTCGCTCCAGGTGGGCCCGCCCAGACAGGCCGCCTCGCCCCAGCCGGCGAGGCCGTCCGACGTCTCGAGACGGACCAGCACGAAGTTCACGGTCCCGAGCGTGGTGAAGGACATCTTGTGCGGGCGCTTCGGCGGGATGTCGGCCAGCACCACGCGGCAGGCGGCGATCTTCATGGGATCCACCGCATCGCGCCGATGGGATGGCGGCTCAGGCGGGCCGCGGGGGCAGCCCGTGGCGCACCGCTTCGTGCACCATCCGGACCAGCGTCGTGACGTCGAAGACGGGCAGCCCGGTGGCCGCCTGGATGTCCGCGCGATAGGGCGGCATGTTGGTGCACTCGAGCACGATGGCGCCGACCTCGGGGTGCGCGGCGAGCATTCGCCGCGCGACCGTCTGATGCTCCTGGCGCGCCGCTTCCACGTCGAGCGTCAGCTGGTCGTCGAGCAGAACGCGGGTGAACTCCTTCTCGGTCTCGAGGCCGGCCACGACGACCGGCGCGTCGGGGGCGATGCCGGCGCCCGCCATGTGCTCGGGCCGGAGAGAGGAGGCGTCCACCGTCAGGATCCCGACCGCGCGACCCGGCGGCAACATCCGGTGCACGAGCGGGACCAGCATGAGGCTCGAGGTGAACACGGGGATGGAGACCGCCTCGGCGAGCTCCGTCTGGAACTTGGCCAGGAAGCCGCAGTTGGTGGTGACCGCGCGAACTCCCTCCCGCTCGAGGAAGCGAGCCCCCTCGACGAAGGCGGGCAGCAGCTCGCGGTGGCCCTGGCGCACCACCCGATCCGGCGAGGCCCCGGTCACCCGGTGATAGCGCACCGGGAAGTCGAAGGTGGAGGCGTTGCCCATGTCGCCCGGGATGCGCGGGAACTGGGTGTCGAGCATGAGGATGCCCACGGAGAAGCCATACAGGTTGTGGCCGCCGTGCACCCGCATCGGTGGCTAGTTGAGCTGGGCCAGCTTCTGGCGGACCCGGCGGAGCTGGCCGCGCACCTGCTCGTGGTCCTCCGCGTTGGGAAACTCGGTGAGGTATCGCTCCCAGTCCGCCACGCCGCGCTCCAGCCGCCCCATGTTGCTCCAGGCCGCGCCGCGGTCCCGCCGCTCTCCCGCCGCCGCCGGATTGAGGGCCAGCGTGCGGTCGATCACCCGCACCACCTTGTCCCAGGCCTCCTGCCGCCAGTAGATGCCCTTGAGGTTGGCGAGCATCCGCGCCAGGAATTGCCGGTTGGTGACCGGAGCGAAGTGCTGGGGCGCGAGGCGCACCGGCCGGCCGAGCGCCCGGCGAACCACCTCACCGCAGCTCTCCGCGGTCAGCACGGCGCCCCGGTTGAAGGGATCGAGCAGCACCTGCTCGCCCGCGATGCGGGCACCCGCGATGAAGTGGCCGGGCAGCCCGACACCCTCCATCTCCAGGCCGAGCCGCCGTCCGACCTCGATGAAGACCAGCGAGAGCGTGATCGGGATGCCGAGCCGCCGGTCGAGCACGTGGTTGAGATGGCTGTTGCGCGGGTCGAAGTAGTCGGACCGGTCACCCGCGAAGCCGAGCTCCTCGAACAGGAACTCTCGCAGCCGGTGCAGGCGCTGGAGCGGGTCGGCGGCGCGCCGGGCGGGCTGGGCCGCGTCGGCGAGGGCGGCGAGGCGGGCGACGTAACCGTCCACGTCGAGGTCGGGCTGCTCGGCGGCGGCGATCAGGAGGGCGGCCCTCGCGAGGCGGATCTCGCCGTCGGGCCCGCGGACCGCCGAGGTGAACTCGTTGAGCGACGGGTCGGAGTCCATCAACAGCCGGGCGCGTGATGGATGCCGGCGGTCCGCAGCGCGGCACCTTGCAGCTCTTCCGCCAGCGTCAGGGTCCGGGCGGCCGCACGCCGGGCGGCCTCCTGCGCTTCGGGCGTCGGGGCCAGCTTGAGCAGGAGCGAGCGTCCGAGCTGGTGGTGGAAGCGCTCGTCGGGTTCGATGATGTCGCGATAGAGGGTCACGGTCAGCCGGTCTCCGGCGCGATCGCAGAAGTCGATGAACTGGCGGTTCTTGACCACCGCGATGGCCTCTCGGGTGAACTGGCCGGCGGCCACGCGCTCCACGGTGGTCTCGAGCGAGTCGAGGTACTTGAACAGCGGCCCGAAGCCCTGGGCCAGCGGATCGAAGCCGCGCGCGTCGAAGCCAAGCTCGCCGAGGCGGTCGGCGATCAGCCGGTAGTGCTTGGCCTCGTCCCCGGCCTGGCGGGCGAACGCCATCTTCACCTCGACGTCCGCGGTGCCGACCAGCCATCGCGCCGCGATCTCGGTGGCCTCGATCTCGTTCTTGAGCGCGACCTTCAGGAGATTGGTGACGTTCAACGCCCCGGACACCTCGGGTTTCAGCGTGGCGTCCGGCTCGAGGCGACGCAGCACCGCCTGATTGGTCTCGTCCAACGCGGCGACGAACTCCGCGGAGGTCACGCCGCGAGACCGCGCTGCAGGAGGGCGGGCAGCTCCTGGGTCAGCGTCTCCTTGGTCACCACGCGGCGGCACCGCGCGTGCAGCGGCTGCGTCGAGCGCGCGAGGGCGTGGGTGGTGAAGCCCAGCACCGGCAGGCCGGGCACATTGGCAAGGGCCGTAAAGATCGCTTCATAGTCCCAGCCGTTGGTGGTGAGGTCCACGATCACGAGGGCGGGCGGCTCGTCGGCCACCGCGACGGTCAGCTCTTCCGGGGTGCGGGCGAACGTGAGCGCGGTTCCCACCAGACGGGCCGTCTCCCGGATACGGGCGACGAAGAAGAGGTCCCGGACGACCGCGACGACCTTGATCGCCCCGCTCCGCTCTAGTCGTCCTGCTCCTGGACGCCGAGCCAGTACTTGTTCCACTCGGCCAGGTGCGTGAGCGTCGAGAAGTCCCGCATCCGGTCCAGGTACACGACGCCGTTGAGGTGATCGGTCTCGTGCTGGACGACGCGGGCGAAAAACTCCTTGGCCACCACGTCGATCCGCGCCCCTTCCCGGTCACGGGCCTCGAGCCGAACCGCGCCGTGGCGCGGCACCATCCCCCGCATGTCGGGCACCGACAGGCAGCCCTCCCAGCCCTCCTCCATCCCCTCGGTCAGGGGCGTCACGACCGGGTTGATCAGGACGGTGAGCGGGATGGCCGGCGCGTCCGGATACCGCGGGTTGCCGTGGACCTCGATCACGCAGATCTGCTTGAGCACGTGCACCTGCGGCGCGGCCAGACCGGCGCCGTTGTACTCGCGCATGGTCTCGACCATGTCGTCGATCAGGCGCTGGGTCTGGGCGGAGCCGATCTCGCCAACCGGCACGGGCTCCGCGATCTTCCGGAGCACCGGATGTCCCAGCCGCGCGACCTTCAGAATGGCCATTCTATGCTCGCGGTCGGATTGTAGCACACGGGTCACGCGCGCTCGAATCCGGACAGCACCGCGGACCAGCGCGGATCGTCGAGCGGGGGCTGAAAGGACGGATAAAGCTGCGTGCGATCGTAGAGGCCGCGGTAGCGCTCGTGGATCCGCTCGCCGATCTCCTCGAAAGGCCCGCTGACCGCGAAGAAATCCAGCGTCTCGTCGGTGATCAGGTCGGCCATGCCCTCCCAGTCGCCCGCGAGCGACTTCGCGTGAAGCCGCGGCGCCAGGTCCTCCAGGCCGTGCGCCGCGAGCACGGGCTGGTACGTCCGAGTGGACGCGTAGAAGGCGATCTGCTGCTTCACCGCTCGCGCGCGCCGATGCCGCTCCTCCACCGTGTCGCCCAGCACCACCATGGTCGAGGCCCGGAAGGTGAAGTCGGCCCGCGAGCGGCCGGCGCGCGCGAGCCCCTCCTGCACCGCGGGATGCACGCGCTCCCGCAGGTACCGGGCGCTGTGGAAGGAGTGGACGTGGAGGCCGTCCGCCACCTCGCCCGCGATCCGGCACATCTGCGGGTTCACCCCCGCGAGGTAGACCGGGATCCGCGGGTGCTCGATCGGCCCCGGGTCGAAGAAGGGCGTCATGAGGTCGAAGCGGTAGGAGCGGCCATGGAAGTCGAGCCGCGCGCCGGTCTGCCAGGAGTCCCAGATGGCGCGCAGGGCCTGGACGACCTCTCGAATGCGCGGCCCGGGCGGCTCCCAGGGCACCGAGAAGCGACGCTCGTTGTGCGCGTTGACGTGCGAGCCCAAGCCCAGCACGAAGCGCCCGCCCGACGCCTTCTGGAGATCCCACGCGATGTGAGCCAGGACCATGGGGCTTCGCGGGAACGCCACCGCGATGGCGGTGCCCAGGCCGACCCGCGACGTGGCGGTCGCGGCGACCGCGAGCGGGAGAAACGGGTCGTGACGGGTCTCGGCGGACCAGATCGCCCCGAACCCCGCCTCTTCCGCCCGGCGCGCATAGCCTGCCACGTCCCCGAGCGCGAACGACATCGGTCCGATGTCCAGGTTCATCTTGCGTTGCCCCGGTAGATCAGGGCGTTACGCCTCAGGCCCGAAGCCTTTGCTCGAAGCAGCGCCGAGCCCTTGAACCGGCCGCGGATGGCCTCGTCGTCCATGGCCGCGATGGCCAGAGGGTCCGGGTACGGCTGCCGGGGCTGGAAGTCGGGTTGCCGCGTCACGGGAGCCCTCCGGTTCCACGGGCACACGTCCTGACAAACGTCGCAGCCGAACTGCCAGCCCGCCATGCCCGGCCGCTGGGCGGAGTCGATCTCGCCGCGGTGCTCGATGGTGAGGTAGGACACGCAGCGCCGGGCGTCGAGGACGTACGGCGCGATGAAGGCCCCGGTGGGGCAGGCGTCGAGGCAGGCGCGGCAGGAGCCGCAGCGGTCGTCGAGCGGGGCGTCGTGCGAAAGCTCGGCGGTGGTCAGCAGCAGTCCGATGAAGAACCACGAGCCCAGACCTGGATGCAGGAGCATCGTGTTCTTGCCGATCCAGCCGAGGCCGGCGCGCGCGGCGAGGTCGCGCTCCAGCACTGGACCCGTGTCCACGTAGCCGCGGCTGCGCGCCCCGCCGGCCTCGGCCAGATGCGCGACCAGGCGATCGAGCCGCGGGCCGAGCACGTCGTGATAGTCGCGCCCCCAAGCGTAGCGGGCCACCGGTCGCCACGATGGGTCCGTCGCCTCGCCTTGGTAGTAGTTGAGGGCCACGCACACGACGGAGCGCGCGCCCGGTAGGACCCGGCGCGGATCGAGGCGCTCTTCGAGGCGGCGAGCGAGATAGCCCATGCTGCCGGCGCGGCCGGCCTCGATCCAGCCACGGAAGGCCTCGCCGTGCTCGGGCGGGTCGGCTGGCCCGATCGCGACAAGGTCGAAGCCCAGGTCGAGCGCCAGCGCCTTGACCGAGTCGGTGAGTATCGTCGCCGCGAGGGTCATGCCCGGCGCGCCTTCACGAGAAGATGGCTCCGGGTGAGCGTCCGCCCGCCCCCCTCGAGGAACGCGATGTAGCGGAACCACCGGCCGTCGGCCTTCCAGCGGTCCTCCATGCCGACCGCGGCGGCCAGCCCCTCCTCGACCGAGGCGAAGCGCTGGACCGCTCGCTCGACCTCGACGGCCTCGACGGCGAACCCGCGCTCTTCCAGGACGCGCGCCATCTGCTCCTCGTCGTAGGCGAAGCGTGAGACCTTGCCGGTCTCCTTCCACTGGTCCACGTGGAAGGCGACCATGGCCAGGCAGCAGCCAGCCCGCAGGGCCCGGCCCGCCCGCTCCACGATGGCGTCCGAGGCGCAGAGGTGGGCGGTGACCAACTCGGGCTGCCAGCGCTCGTAGGACTCGCTCTCGACGTCCGCCTCGTGGAACTCGGCATTGGAGAGGCCGGCCTCCGCGGCGCGACGGCGCGCGTCCTGGATCAGGGTGGTCTCGCGGTCGAGACCGATCACCCACCTCGCGGCCGGGGCGAGCGCCAGGGACAGGCGGCCCCAGCCGCAGCCCACGTCGAGGATGCGGCTCCGGCCGAGCGGCTCTCCGGCGAGCAGATCGAGGAAGCGGGCGCTCACACCGGGGGCCTGCAGCAGGCTCGGCATGGCGGTGCGGCGGCCTACTCGGCCTTGAAGTACTTGGCCTCGGGGTGGTGGAAGACCAGCGCGGAGACGGAGGCCTCGGGGTCCATCATGAAGCCGTCGGTGAGGCCGAGCGCGATCTGCTCCGGTCGCAGGAGATCGAACAGGATGCGCTGGTCGGCCAGGTTCGGGCATGCGGGATAGCCGAACGAAACGCGGATGCCCCGGTAGTGAGCCTTCAGCTTTTCCTGGAGGGGGAGGCCCGGCTCGTCCGGGAAACCCCACTGGGTCCGCAGCCGCGCGTGGAGCATCTCGGCGAACGCCTCCGCGGACTCGATGGCCAGGGCCTGGAGCGCGTGTGAGCGGAGGTACTGGCCCTCCTCCTTCCAGCGCTCGGCCTGCTCGCGCACGCCCGCGCCGCAGGTGACCGCGAAGAGCGCGACGTAGTCCTTCTCGCCGCTCCGCTGCTCGCGCGCGTAGTCCGAGAGGCACAGCCGCTCGCCGGCCGGCTGGCGCGGGAAGTGGAAGCGCGCGACCTCCCGCCCGTCGTCGAAGAGCAGCAGGTCGTCACCCGCGGCGGCCGCCTCGTAGAAGCGGTAGAGGCCGTCGGCACGCAGGATGCGCTGCTCGATCGCCATGCGCTCGAGCTCCTCCACCACGTCGTTGATCTCGAGGACCTTCGGGTCCCGCTGCTCGAGGAGGCGCGCCACCGAGCCCTTCACCCCGAGATGCTTGCCGAGGAGCATCTGGAGGTTGAGGTAGGGGAAGACGTGGGTGAGCGGCACGTCGCGCAGGACGTGGGGCCGGAGGTCCGGCGGGATGGGCACCGGGACCGTGCGGGACACCGCCGAGCGGCCCGGCCCCGCGGCGGAGACCGCAGCCATGGGCGCCCCGGCG
>JACXTT010007517.1_pt1 | contig 15338 bp, 21 predicted proteins | sample 9270951 | NCBI WGS metagenome assembly JACXTT01 (sample SAMN15532306, study PRJNA645909) | rock metagenome | isolation source: weathered quartz diorite | place: Puerto Rico | collected 2017-06-21 | reverse complement strand
CTGGCCGGGCAGGCGGGCGTGACGCCGGCGCAGCTGGCGCTCCGCTTCGTGCTGGACAACGACGCGGTATCGGTCGTGATTGTGGGCATGAAGACCGTGGCACAAGTGGAAGACAATCTCTCTCTGGAGTAATGATGCCGAACAAACAGGCCGTTTTCGAGACCGCGAAAGGCACGATCAACGTGGAGCTGTTCGCCGATGAGGTGCCGGCCACCGTCGCCAATTTCGAGAAGCTCGCGAACTCGGGCTTCTACGACGGCACCAAGTTCCACCGCGTCATCCCCAACTTCATGGTTCAGGGGGGCGATCCCCATTCGAAGAGTGGGAAGGGGCGGGTCGGCACCGGCGGGCCCGGCTACACGATCAAGTGCGAGACCCAAAAGAACGTCCACAAACACGTGGCGGGGACGCTGTCCATGGCTCACGCCGGAAAAGACACCGGCGGCAGCCAGTTCTTCATCTGTCATTCCCCCCAGCCGCACCTGGACGGCGTCCACACAGTTTTCGGACAGGTCACTAAGGGACAGGACGTAGTCAACAAGATCGCGCAAAACGACGAAGTGAAGTCAGTTCGGGTGACACCATGAACAGCAGACGCCTGAGTCTCTCGATCGCGGTGCTCGTCATTCCGGTCGCGCTCCCGGCGCAAACGGGCGAGTTCCTCGTCCGGCTGGGGCGGGACACGCTGGCGATCGAGCGCTACACCCGGACCGCCGACCGGCTCGAGGGCGAGCAGGTCGTGCGCAGCCCGCGCACCGTACATCGCCTGTACACGGCGACGTTCAGTCCCGGCGGCGCCGTCGCGCGCTTCGAGCTCGTCACTCACAACGTGTCGGGCGCGGCCGGCCCCTTGGAGCGCAAGGCCACCGCGACCTTCGCCGGCGACTCCGTGGTGATGACTGTGCCGCGCGGCGACTCGACGGCGACCATGCGCATGAAGGCCCCGGCGGGGGCGCTGCCGTTCATCGGCCAGGGCTGGGGGCTGGTCGAAGAGGTGGCGCGGCGGGCCCGCGCCGCCGGCGGCGGGAACTACGCCATCACCATGGTACAGCTCGGCGACACCGATCCGCTCGATGTCACGGTCACCCCCCTCGGACCGGACTCCATGAGGATCCTGCTCGGCGTGTTCGGGCCGATGCGGGCGCGCGTGGACGGCGAGGGAAGCCTGTTGGGCGTTTCCGGCGTCGGCAGCACGATGCAGGTCACAGTGGAGCGGGTGCAGGGTCTCGACTTCGCGGCGCTGGGGAAGTCGTTCGCGGCGCGCTCGCTCGGGACGCTGTCGCCTGCGGACTCCGTGCGCGCCAGCGTGGGCGGAGCCGCTCTATCGGTGCGCTACAGCCGTCCCTCGACGCGCGGCCGGGTGATTTTCGGGAACGTGGTGCCCTGGAACCAGGTGTGGCGGACCGGCGCGAACCAGGCCACGGTGCTCGAGACGAGCGCCGACCTGACCGTGGCGGGAACCGCGGTGCCGGCGGGCAAGTACAGCCTCTGGACCATCCCGTCGCCGACCGGCTGGAAGCTCATCGTCAACAAGAACACCGGCCAGTGGGGCACCGATTACGACGCGCAGTACGACCTCGCCCGGCTCGACATGAAGGTCGAGACGCTGCCACAGCCGGTGGAGCAGTTCACGATCGCGATCGATCCGAAGGGAAAACGCGGCGTGCTCAAGCTGGAATGGGACAAGACCCGCGCCTCGATCCCGTTCTCGGCGAAGTAGCTTGCACCTCGACTTCGCCGTCGCCGCGGACTATGCGATCGTCGATCAGGCGGGCAAACTCTCGGTGCTGGGGATCTTCCAGCACATCTGGGTGCAGCAGTTCCCCGCCATGCATCCCCGTCTGCACCTGGTGCTGCGCCTCAAGGGGAAGCGCACCGAGATCGGCGAGCACCAGGTGCAGATCCGGCTGATGGACGAGCAGGACAGCGAGATCCTCGGCGGCAACGGCACCGTGAACTTCGCCGAGCCGCCCGCGGGGGTGACCGACATCGAGGCGGGAGCGATTCTCGTGTTCGACGTGCCGTTCCCGCACCCCGGCGCGTACCGCTTCGAGATCACCATCGACGGAGAACGGAAGGCCTCGGTGCCCCTGACCGTGAGCCAGCTGCCCTCGCCGCCCGCGGGCGGGACGAACTAGATGCGCGTCGGGCTGGGGCTCGCCGCCCTGGCGCTCGTCGCCGCCTGCAGTGACGCTCCCACCGGCCCGACCGCGTCCGTCCGCGTCGACCTATCGGGGCGCTGGCAGCGTGCCAGTCCCGCCGAGGTGGGGATGAACACCCTCGCGCTGCTCGCTGCGGCGGGCGACGCGTCGCGGATTCCCCGCTTCAGGAGCCTGCTCGTGGCGCGCCACGGCCGGCTCGTGGCAGAGCGCTACTTCGGCGGCACCGACTCTACCTGGTACTTCGACGTGCGCTCGGTGACGAAGAGCGTCGTGGGCGCCCTCACGGGCATCGCGCTGCGCGACGGCGTGCTTCCCGGCACAGCGGCGCCGATCGCCCCGTATCTACCTCTGGACGACACGCTCGACGCGGCCGACAGCGCCGTGACCGTGCGCCACCTCTTGACCATGACGTCGGGATACGCCTGGGACGAAACCCCCGGCCCCGACTATAACTCGTGGACCGTCGCAGACAACCACGTGCAGTATCTGCTCGACCGCGCCCACGCGGCGTCGCCCGGCGCCACGTTCACCTACAACTCCGCGGCGGTGCACACGCTGGGCGTCGCGCTCGAGGGCGCCGCTGCGACGCCCCTGCCACAATACGCTGCCGGCCACCTGTTCGAACCACTCGGCGTGCACACAGCCTTGTGGGAGCCGCTCGACCGCGGCACTGTGAACGGCGGCTCGGGGATCGCGCTGCGCGCGCGAGACCTGTTGAAGTTCGGTCAGCTGTTTTTGCAACGCGGCTGGTCGGGCCGCGCGAGCGTGGTGCCGGAGAGCTGGGTGGACTCAGTCACCCGGCCGCAGTTCGCCTGGCGGATGACCGTCGGCCCGTTGCGGCAGGTCACCTACGGCATGCTCTGGTGGGTATCCGATGCCGACCCGGCTGCTTTCTTCGCCTGGGGTTACGGTGGCCAGTTCGTGTACGTCGTGCCGGGCCGCGATCTGGTCGTGGTGGCCACGACCGATTGGGTGCAGCTCACCGAAATCACGCCCACCGAGCTCGCCGCCCAGGTGCTGGGCGTGATCGTCAACGACGTGGTGCCGGCGGCGCGGTAGCACCTAAGGCGCACCGTCGTTCAGGAATCACGTTCGCTCAGCCGAATGTGATCGGCGTTCTCGGGCCTTCCTCACCACCTCGCCCAGCCACCGCGCCGATGACCTTGGCGAGTCCGAGAGCGAGCAGCTCGTAGATTCCGAATGTACCAAGCGTCATCACGACACCGCTGAGTATAGAGATAGACATTGGGGCTTCTTTGCTCTCCAGCTTAGCCTTGAAGCGCTCGAAGTCGGCGATGTACTCGTCCCTGGTGAGGGCACGACCCCGGGCCGCGTCACGCGCGAGGCTACCGCCAATGGCGTAGCCAAACAGGACACCGAGCAGCAACGTGACAACGCCCTTCGCGATCAGCACGTGCTGTGTGGACACGGGAACTATCCTCCTCTAGGAATCATGCACGCCGTCGGGATCTCGCACCGGGTAGGCTTTGACGATGCCGCGGCACTGCTCCACGAGATCCGGAAGCGCGGACCGCTCGACCGTGAACCTGAGTCGATGTTCCTGCGTCAGGGGATCGGGCGTGATGTCCACCACGAGCTGCAGCTCGCCGGTGCGGTCGGTCGAGCGAACCACCGCGGTGAGATTGGGTTCGTCGGAGGTGAGCGTCGCCACCCCCTCCGGCCGCTGATGCAGGCGGTCGAGCGCGGCGGCCCAGCGCGCCAGGTCCGGGACGCGGAGCAGCGGTCCGGTGGTCCAGATGGTCGCTCCCTCAGCAGCGCAACGCACCGTGACGACGAGCCAGTTGCCTTCCCAGTAGTCCTGGGCGTCCGGGGACCGGCGATCGTGCACCCACAGCTCGAGTCCCGCGACCTTCAGGTGGGCTGGGCCGAGGGAGTCGGGGTCGGGCGAGAAGATCAGTGGGGCCACAGCCATGCAAAGACGCCCGCTGTAACCAGCGCGTAGATCAGCCCGTCCACCGTTGCCTTGATCGTGGTGACCCAGGAGCGCCGGTACCAGATCGACATCGGCCAGAGCGCGAGCGTGTACGCGACGAACGTGGTGAGGCCCGCGAAGTGGAAAACGGCGCGGGAGCCCGCGCCCGGGGGCAGCGCGCTGCCCGCGACCAACGCCGCGAAGATCCCCACGACCACCGAGAAGAGGAACCATTGAACGAGGTTCTTCCCCATGGCCATCGAGCCACCCGGCATGACCGTGAACATCATGACGGGGCCCTTCTTGAACTTTTCGGCGAACGCCGGCGACCGCATCTGCTCGGTGCTCTCCGCTCGTGGCATCATGTAGTCGCCGGGCGGGATGCCGAGCGGACGCAGCGTGTCCATCAGGCGGTCTTCGTTCGGCACCTTGAGGTAGTCGCTCTTGTGCCAGCCGGTGAACATGTGAAGGACGGAGCTGACGAGGAAAACACCAACGGCCGACAGCAGGATGGGGAGCCACAGCGAGACGAGCGGGGTCATGAGACCTCCTTTGGGTCGCGCTTAAGGTGCGGGCTGTCGGGGTCGCAATCAAGGATCGGCGAGTGCCTGCCCGGACGCGCACAACGGGCATTCGGCCGGCACCCACAGGTCGAACGGGACGCGCGTTACCGCTTCGATCGGCACCCCCCGTTCCGCGAAGTAGGGCGACGCCGCGCTGCCTAAAACCAACAGCGCCCCAATGACGACCGGCTCGGCGCCGTGCCCCTGCAGCTCGGCGTAGGTCGCCCGCACCGCGGAGCCGGCGCTGATCGCGTCGTCGACGATGGCGAAGCGCTTGTCCCCCACGCGGCCGCGGACGGCAGGCGGGAGATGATACTGCGCCTGGTACAACCCGTCCCCTTCGCCGGGCAGCACGCGCTCCGTGAAGAAGAACTCCGCTTTCAGCGCCGACGCGAGCATCTGGGCGAGGAGCGCACCGCCGACGAGTGGCCCGCACACGCCCGCGACCTTGTGCGGCCGGAGCGCGCGCGCGAGGCGAGTGACGAACGGACGAACCAGGGCCGGTTGGACGAACAGCCCCTCGAGATCGAGCCAGAGGTTCGAGTGGTGTCCCGATTCGAGGCAAAAATGGCCGTGACGGGGCGAGGCCAGGCTGAAAGGGTCCGCGCTCTGGCCTTTAGGCGTCATTTTTGATCCGCCTGCAGTCCTCGCTCCTCTAGTAACGGCCCCACCTCGGGATCGCGCCCCCGGAAGGCGCGGTACAGCGTACCCATGTCGCCCGTCCCGCCCCGCGACAGGATCATGTCGCGGAAGCGGGCGCCGTTGGCGCGGGTCATGCCGCCGTTATCCTTGAACCACGCGTAGGCGTCGTCATCGAGCACCTCGCTCCACAAGTACGCGTAGTAGCCGGCGTAGTACCCGCCGTTCCAGATATGGGAGAAGTAGGTCGTGCGGTAGCGCGGCGGCACCTCGGGCACGTCCACGGCAAACCGCTTGAGCGCCTGGGACTCGAAGGCGCCGATATCCGCTTGCTGCGGCCCCACCGGCAGGCTGTGCCATGCCATGTCGAGCAGGGCGGCGGCTACGTATTCGGTGGTGGCGAATCCCTGGTCGAACGTGCGGGCTCGCTTGATCTTGTCGACCAGCGTGCGCGGCATCGGCTGCCCGGTCTTGTGGTGCTTGGCGTAGTGTGCCAGCACGCTGGGCTCGAGCGCCCAATGCTCGTTGAACTGCGAGGGAAACTCCACGAAGTCCGTCGGGACGTTGGTGCCGGTGAGTCGCGGGTACTCGACGCGCGTGAGCATGGCGTGCAACGCGTGCCCGAACTCGTGGAACATCGTCTTCACGTCATCGAAGCGCAGCAGGGCCGGTTGGCCCGGGGCCGGTTTGGTGAAGTTCGCGACGTTGAAGACGACCGGCTTGGTGCCTAACAATCCGCTGCCGTCCACGAACGCGTCCTCCCACGCGCCACCGCCCTTGTTGTCGCGCTTGAAATAGTCGCAGTACCAGAGCGCGAGCGAGGTCCCGTCGGCATCGAACACCTCGAACACCCGCACATCGGGATGGTATACGGGGAGATCCGTCCGCTGCTTGAAGGTCAGCCCGTACAGCCGGTTCGCCGCGAAGAAGACGCCGTCTTTGAGCACCCGATCGAGCTCGAAGTAGGGCATGAGCTGCGACTCGTCCAGCGCGTACTCCGCCTTGCGCACCTGCTCGGCGTAGTACTGCCAGTCCCAAGGGGCGAGCTTGAAGCCACCGCGCTGCGCGTTGATCATCGCCTGCAGTTTCTCCGCTTCGCGCGCGGCCCGAGCGGTCGCCGCCGGCACCAGGTCGCTCAGGAGCTTGATCGCCGCGTCCGGGGTCTTGGCCATGCGGTCGTCGAGCACGAACGCGGCCACGCTCGGGTAGCCGAGCAGCTGGGCGCGCTGGGCGCGTAGCTGCGCCAACCGCTTGACGATCTCCCGCGTGTCGTTCGAATCCCCGCGTTCCGTTCGCGTGGTCGACGCGATGAACAACCGTTGCCGCAGGGCCCGGTTCTTGAGCGAGGCTTGCGCCGGCTGCTGGGTGGTGTTCTGCAACGGCAGTACCCATTTGCCGTCGAGCTTGCGCTCGCGCGCCGCTTCGGCCGCGGAAGCGATGTCGGCGTCGCTGAGGCCGTCGAGCTCGCTCTTGTCGCCCACGACCACCGCCCCTGCCTTGGTCGCCGCGAGCAGCCGGTTCTGAAAGTTGGTCGCGAGCTTCGACTCCTCCTGGTTCAGCGCGCGCAGCCGCGCCTTGTCCGCCTCCGCCAGCACGGCGCCGGCCCGCACGAAGTCGCGGTAGTAGCGCTCGACCAGGAATGCCTGCACCGAGTCGAGACCGAGATCGGCGCGACGCTCATATAGGCTCCTGACCCGGCGGAACAGCGAATCGTTCATGAGGATCGCGTCGAGATGCGCCGCCAGCCTGGGTGCCTCCTCGGTCTGCACCCGCTGCAGCGTGTCGTCGGTGTTGGCCTGCGTTATCGCGATGAACACCTTGAACGCGCGCGTGAGCAGGGCACCCGAGCGCTCCAGCGCGACGATCGTGTTGTCGAAGCCGGGCGCCGCCGTGTCCGAGGCGATGGCGGCCACCTCCGCCAGCTGGCGGCGCATTCCCTCCTCGATCGCCGGCTGGTAGTCGGCGTCATGCATCCGGTCGAACGGTGGCGCCTGGTACAGGAGCGGACTGGCGCTCGCGAACGGGTTCGCGCTGGTGAACGGGGCGGGGCCGGCGGACGCGGGCGGCGAGGCCCGATTGCAGCCGAGCAGGGTGGCGCACAGAGTGAGCGCGAGGCGGCGCTCAGGCAGTCGCATCGGCATGCCCCCGAACGTGCAGCGAGCGGAACAACACCCGCCCCGCCGCGGCGACGTCCCGCACCGCGGTGTCGAACGCGGCCTCATTGGCCTTCGAGGGAGCGTGGAAGCCGCTGATCTTGCGCACGAACTGCAGCGCCGCGTCGTGCAGCTCCGCGTCGGTCGGCGGATGATCCGCGTGCCGGAGGCGCTTGATGTTTCTGCACATGAGGTCAGACCTTTCGTGATGTACTGGGCTGCTCGGTCAGGCTTTCCCCCCGAGCCACGCCGCCAGGACGAGGCACACGGCCACGGCGCTCGAAAATACCCCGGGAGCGATGAAAAAGTACTTCCAACTCAGGGCTGCGACGCCAACCGAGCAAATCGCCAGCGCCCACCTGATGACGGCGAGGGGCATGAGGCGATCCCGGGGCAGGCTGCCGAGCTGCCAGGCGAGAACCGCCGCGAACAAGAGGAAGACCGTCACAAAAAACCCGAAACCCGTGAAGAAGTCCCAGTAGGTCCGGCTGAACCCCTGGACATCGAACCGAGTCGTGCGCATCGCTCCCACCACGGCGTCCGCGCCCCAGCGGGGATCCACCCGGCGGAACCCGAAGTGGTGCCCGAGCGCGAACAGCACCAGCAGCCCGGCTGACATCCGGTACAGCAGGGACACCCCCATGTGTTGCTCCTTATCGGGCCGGCACGCCGTACCCGCGCGCCATTGCCGTCGCCGCCAGCACCATGAGCACCACGAGCCCCCCCTGGACGAAGCTGATCCGCGCGAAGCGGCTCGCGGCCCCTGTGTCGGGCACGCTCCCGCGAGCCACCGCCCCGCGCCACCGAATCAGGGCAATCATCGGGCCCACCTCGAGAACCAGAATCGCCGAGAGCAGGCCCATTTTGGCCCAGAAGAAATGGTTGTGGAGGTAGTAGAAGCTGCCCTTCTCGAACCCGCCGAACGCCCGGACCAGGCCCGTGCCGATCCATATGAGCGCGGCGACGCCCCACCACGTATCGGCGTAGAACACGCGTCGCAAGCCGGGGACGTCGAGCTGAGACTGGAGCGCGCGACCGCGAGCCCAGACCGCGCCGAGGCCCACGCCGAGGGCGAGCAAATGAAATGCGGCCAGCAGCCATCGAATCGTCATGGTGGTCGGCTCTCGACTAGAAGTTGTACACGAATTTGAACAAGTAGAACCCGAGAGCCAGACCGCACACTGCCAGGAGAACGCCGATTGCCTTGACCGCAATCGGCAGGTCCCTGCCGTACTTGCCGATGGACCAGAGAATGGGCGGATAGATCACGCCCCCCAAGGCCAAGAGGCCAAACGGCGGCAGAATCAGCAGCGCCGCTAGGAAAGCCCTGCCTTCGGTGACGACGTACCAGTGATGCAGTGCGAGCACAGCGATCACCCCGACCAGGAGGACGAGGGGGATCGCGCGATTGAACTGCGGCTGTTCCGTCATTTATGCCATCCTCCTGTAGGGGTCACCACCCCTGCGACCGACCTCGAAGCCGATCAAGAATGCCGCGAGTCGCCTCAATGTACCAGGGCTGGCCTTCCACGAAACCCGCGCCCGTTGTAACCTCACACAGCCAGCCTTCGTCCGTCAGGTCTTCCACGAGCAGAGCGAGCATCGTGCCCGACCAGCCTTGCATTCACATCGCCGCGATCACCACCGTCCGCCACGCGAAGCGCCGGGAGTGCGAGGAGTGCGTGAAGATCGGTGCGCAGTGGGTCCACTTGCGAACGTGTCAGCAGTGCGGCACGACCCAGTGCTGCGACGACTCACCCAACCGGCACGCCAGCAAGCACGCCCGGGCGACCGGCCATCCCGTGATCGCGTCCGCGGAGCCGGGTGAGCGCTGGCTGTACTGCTATCCGGACGACGCGTTCGCAGAGTATTGATCATGGCCGCCGTGCTCGGCATCCATCACGTCACCGCGATCGCGAGCGACCCGCAGCGCAACCTCGACTTCTACGTCGGGTTGCTCGGCCTCCGGCTCGTCAAGCGCACCGTGAATTTCGACGATCCGGAGACCTACCATCTCTACTATGGCGATGAGGTGGGCACTCCAGGGAGCATCATGACATTCTTCCCGTGGCCCGGCGCCAGACCCGGGCGCCACGGGACTGGACAGGTCGCCGTCACGGCGTTCGCCGTGCTGCCGCCCTCGCTCGGATTCTGGGTCGAGCGGCTGGTGCGTCATGGCATCCGGTATGAAGGGCCGACCCAGCGGGTGATCTCGTTCAAGGACCACGATGGGTTGATGGTGGAGATCGTCGGCCACCCCGGCGCCGAGGCCAGGCCCGCCTGGGGAGCGGCCCCCGGTATTCCACGCGAGCACGCGATCCGCGGCCTTCATGGCGTGACCATCTGGGCGGACAAGGGAGACGCCACCGAACGGGTGCTCGTGGACACGCTCGGCTTCCGTCCGGTGCATGAGGATGGCAGCACCCGGCGCTTCGCCGTCGGCGACGGCGGGCCGGGAACCATCGTGGACGTGCGCTCGGTCGGCGGCTTCGTGCACGGCGCCGGCGGCGCGGGGACGGTCCACCACGTGGCCTGGCGTGTGCCCGACGACGGCGTGCAGCTCCAGATGCGCGAGGTGGTCACACAGGCCGGGCTCGACCCCACGCCGGTGATCGATCGGAACTACTTCCACTCGGTCTATTTTCGCGAGCCGGGCGGCGTGCTGTTCGAGCTCGCTACCGACCCACCCGGCTTTGCCATCGACGAGCCGGTCGCCGAGCTCGGGCAGCGTCTGATGTTGCCGCGTCAGTACGAAGCTCAGCGCGTGCAAATCGAGGCCATCCTGCCGCCCATCCATCTTCCCGTACCGGCATCGGCGGCCACGCTGCTCGCGAGCACCACGGGGCCCGAGGACGTGAGCGGCGACGCGCTCGGCTTCATCCACCGCTACCTCCCGCCAGCCGCCGGAGCGGAGCTCGCGAGCAGTACGACCCTACTGCTGCTGCACGGCACGGGCGGGGACGAGGAAGATCTCATTCCTCTCGGCCGAGCCCTGCTGCCGGGGGCCGGGCTCCTGAGCCCGCGCGGCAAGGTGCTCGAGCGCGGCGCGCCGCGCTTCTTCCGCCGCCTGGCCGAGGGGGTGTTCGACCAGGAGGACCTGGCCCGCCGCACCGAGGAGCTGGCGCACTTCATCGAGGCGGCCACTAAGACGTACGAGCTCGATCCCGAGGGCATCGTGGCCGTCGGTTTCTCGAACGGCGCGAACATCGCCGCGAGCCTGCTGCTGCGACGCCCGGGACTGCTGCGCGGAGCGGTGCTCTTGAGCCCCATAGTCCCATTCGAGCCCGATGTGCCTCCCGACCTCACGGGCACGTCCGTGTTCATCGGTGCCGGGCGCACGGACTCGATCGCGCCCCCCGCGCAGGCCGACCACCTAGGCGAGATGTTGCGACGCGCGGGGGCGGCTGTGATGATCCACTGGGAGCCGGGCGGCCATTCGTTGACCGACGGCGAGGTCGCAGCGGCCCGGCAGTGGCTCTGGCAATCGATGGTGGAACGACCTCGGGAGCATCGGATGCCTATCACGAAGGAGACCTGAGCATGGCCCTCGATGAAGAGCGAGCACGCGCTGCGGCAGAGGTCGCGGCCCGGCTGCGCCAACGCGGAATCGCACTGACCGGCGCCGAGCGCCCGGACGACCTGGCGGACCTGCTCTCGGCGGTGGAGCGCTTCGAGGCGGTGGTCGAAGCGCACGGTGGGGACTTGATGGTGGACGACCTGAAGAGCTCGCGCCCGGACGATCAACACTTCGTCGTCCCGCGACGCGGGCACGGCGAGACCGTACGCGCGTACGTCGTCCGGATCGACGAGGCGGCGGGGCGGCTGGGGAGGCATCCGCGCCAGCCGGACTAGCCACCCGGCGTTCGGTCTATGGCAACCGGACCTGCAACATCTCGATCCGACCGTCGTGCTCGCGGTTGAAGATCAGTCCCTGCCCGTCCAGCAGCCACTGCGGCCGGACGTCCGTATAGGGACTGTCCACCACCCGCACCACGCCGGATCCGTCGGCGTTCATCACATAGATCTGATATGGGTCCGACCGGTTGGAGCTGAACGCGATGCGGCGCCCGTCCGGAGACCAGCTCGGCCACCCGTCGAACCAGGCGTCCCGCGTGAGGTTCACGACGCCGGTGCCGTCACTGTTCATCACCATGACCTCAGAATTGACCAGCGTCCCCTCGGTCGAGCGCGTCCGCAGGAGCCGCCGGAAGAGAATCTTGCGCCCGTCCGGTGAAAACGAAGGAAACGTGTCCCAGTAGAGCCCGTTGTCGGTGAGTCGCCGGAGATCCGAGCCGTCCACCCGTAGGGTATAGATGTCGTCGTTCTCGCCATCGCCGCGGGTCGAGCAGAACACGATCATGCGACCGTCGGGCGACCAGCTGGGGTGACTGTCGCTCCCGGGATGATTCGTCAGGTTGCGCAGTCCCGACCCATCAGCCTGAACGATCCACACATCTTCGTCGCCGTCTCGTTCGGACGCGAACACAACCTGCGATCCGTCGGGCGACCAGACCGGGGTGACGTCCTCGCCGGGCCCGCGCGTGAGTTGCCGCAGGCCGGAGCCGTCGAGCCGGGCCACGAACAGCTTCGAGCCGCCCACGCGATTTGACTGGAAGACCACCATGCCTTGGCGCGACACGTGTGGATACGCGTCCTGTACGGGCAGAACCGCGGTGGGTGCGGCGCCGGGCGCCTGGGCGGCGGCGAGACCGGGGAGCGCGGCGACCACCAGGATGGCGTGTAAGGCCGGTCGATTGAAGCAGGTCATAAGAGTCTCCGGAGAGATTACTCCCGCACTTCAGGCCGCTATCAACGCTACGGATTGTTATGAGGGAGCAAGCCGCGGGCACGCGCCGCGAGGTACGGCGCCACGGCCGTCGTCATGAGCACGAGCACCCAGATCCGCCCTCTGAGGACGTCATAATCCGCCAGCAGCTCCGCCCAAGGCTTGCCGCGAGCACGGCCAAACCCGAACTCGAACGCGAGTGTGAGCACGAGCCAGGCCACGCCGATGGCGATCGTGCCACGGAGACTGTCCGGTCGGATCCACGGCACCGCCATGTAGGTGGCGATCAGGATTCCCACGCAGAGCATGAGGGTGCTCACGATGTGGCCCGGTTGAGGGCCGAGTCGTGGAATGAGCTGAGCCTCGCGGAAAGCGCCATTGGCCACGGCGACCAGGAGCAAGGCGAACCAGATAATCAAGGCACGGAGTGGCATGGGGCTGTTACCACGACGGATGTCCATCGAAGTACTCGTTCGTGGTGAGTCGGCGCAGGTCGGACCCGTCGGGACGAACGATGTAGATCTCCAGGCTACGGAAGCGGTCCCGCAATGGGAGGGAGTCGATGCGGGGAGCAGCGTGACGGTTGCTCTGGAAAACGATCCAGCGCCCGTCGCGCGACCAGTGCCCGTAGTTGTTGAGGCCCGGACCGCCCACGAGCAGCCTGAGCCGCCCGCTCTTGAGATCGAGGATGCCGAGATCGGTACGCCATGGCTCCAGGGGGTCTCGCTTCCACATGTCCGTGTTACCAGGGATAACCGTGACAACGATTGCATCACCGTTAGGCGACCACTGAGGGCAGTCCAGGTAGCTCGTATCCGAGGCAAGGAGCGTAAGAGCTGCACCTGACTCGACGTCGACCGCGCGAATAGCAGAGCGGCCGGCGCGGTAGGCGGACACTGCGAATCGGCGTCCATCCGGCGCCCACGAAGGGCAGCGGTAGTTAGTGGAATCCTGGAGGAGTGCCCTAAGACGAGAGCCGTCCTTGTGTATGACATAAACATCCGCACGATGATCCGGGAATTCGGCAGTAAAGAGAATAGAGGCACCATCGGGGGACCAGTCGGGCCACGCGAGGAACTTATCAAGCTGCGGGGCTAATTGCCGGGGCGCGCCTCCAAGGGTATCCAGCACGTAGAGTTGGCTGTGATCATCGAATTCGCGAATAAACGCGATCGAGCGAGTATCGGGAGACCAAGCCGGCAGGCTCCGCGACGTGGCGGAGTCGGCCTTTATGAGGCGTCGCGTGGTCAAGTCGGCGAGGTGAAGCGCATAGGTGTCCTCGGTCCCTCCAGGGCGTGTCGCGACGAAGAGGATGTCGCGGGAACGGGTAAGGTCGTCTGAACAGGCGATGACCAGAAGGGCAGCCACCCCGAGTAGGCCAGCTTTGGCCGCGCGAAGACCATAAGCGCTGAGCACGGCTAAATCGGCCTACCGCTCGTCAACAACGCGTAATGTGCAGTCCAACCGCCGAAGAGACGATGCCACAGCGGTGCATCGAGGCCAAATTCGAGCTTCGTCGGTTGCCACTTACCACCCGCCAGGCCAGGTGGTGTCCAGAGACATTGGTTCGGCGAGATGGCGTGGTCGGGGACGTACCAACTCATGACGTCCGACTCGCGCCGCCACACACTGCGGACCTGGCCATCGACGACAACCGAGACATTGATCGCCTCGACCGGCCCGGTCCCCGGATCGACCGTAGCACCGCCGATCAGAAAGCCGACCAGGGGTCCCTTCGGCCCGGCGCGGACCGGCATCCCCATGCAGCGATCGGCCACCGTGATGGGCCGGTATTTTGTGCTGCTGCGCGAGCACCAGGCGATGAGCACCAGGATGACGACGGCGACCGAGAATGCGGCTGCTCGGCCCACGGCGGAGGAGACGCTTATGCTATGCAATCGTGGTCGTCCTCTTGAAGCCCGCTTGAGACCGGCCCGCTACCCTCGACGCGGGAGGTCACCCAATGAGACAGATCTGCTGCACGGTCATGCTCGTGCTGGGACCCTCCGGTTCGGGTTGGCTTCACGCCGGTGGGCGTTCGGATTGTCGGCGCATTTCTGAACGCGCTAGCCCCCCCACACTCGCTCCGCCTGCCATAGATGCCGATGCTGGTGCCGGGGCAGAATCGTAAAGCACGAGTACAGGTTGTACCGCACGCGCGCGTTGAACGGCGACGTGACCCGCACCTGAGAGAGCGGCAGGCTGTCTGCCTGCGCCAGACAGTCGAGCTGCGCTGCCTGCAGGCGATCGAATTCCTGGACGAGCAGCGCAGGGGCCGCGAGCCTCGACGGCAGGAACCGGGCAATGGTCTTGAGACGGACCCGAACCGGTGGTCCCATGGTGGCCCACAGCAGCCAGCCAATCGGATCGCGCCGGTAGCGACCCGATGGGCGCCGCTCCAGCATGCGGGCGCGCGACACGGCATGGCTCAACAGCGGTACATATGCCAGCGACGTGAGATTCAAATGCGCCACGCACTCGGCCACGGACCAGCGCGCCGGGTCATGGCGCCGGGGCCACTGCTCGGCCGGAACCGCGCGCACCAGCTCATGGAGGCGCGCCTGCGCGCTGCGATATTCATCGGCGACTAGTTGGAGCTGCGGATGCATGTGCAGTACCGCCTTCCCCGTTAGTTCACCTTTCCCTGCAAGCGTCGCAATCCCCGATCGCCGGAGCGTAGCCCGGCATTTTGTCTAACGCGCGCCCATACTCGGCCACCGCCTCCAGCACCCGGCCTTTCGTCTCGTAGATCCGCGCCAGGTTCACATGCGGGAACTGCGGCGCTTCGTAGCGCGGGGCGTCCATCGCGCGCTTGAGCCACGGAACCGCGTCGTCCTCGCGTCCCAGCTCGATCAAATAGCACCCGATGTCGTTGTATGGATTCCCGAGCGTGGGATCCACCGCGATTGCGCGTTTGCACTCGGCGATCGCCTCTTCGTAGCGCCGTTCGAACGAGTACACCCAGCCGAGAAACGTGTGCGCCTCCGCCGTCGGCCGCTCCGCGAGCGACGCCTGATACAGCTGCACCGCGCCCGCCAAATCGCCCGCCAACTGGCACTGGTACGCGCGCTCGAATAGCTTTAGCGCCCGAGCTCGATCACC
>JACXTT010007516.1_pt1 | contig 15338 bp, 14 predicted proteins | sample 9270951 | NCBI WGS metagenome assembly JACXTT01 (sample SAMN15532306, study PRJNA645909) | rock metagenome | isolation source: weathered quartz diorite | place: Puerto Rico | collected 2017-06-21 | reverse complement strand
CGCGCCGCTTGATGGCGCTGCAGTGCTTTCAGGTTTGTTGCCAAAGTCGCTAGCAGTCGCCTTCAATCAGATGCAGAGCTACGGTTTCATTTTTTTGATTGGTCTCCTGTATCTCGGAATTCCGGCACTGCTTTACACGCCGGTGTTGGACTTCGTTCTGTCTTTCCTTTCAGTTTGACCATGGGAAAACCGCGGATTCTGAGTGGTATTCAGCCTTCCGGAAGTCTTCACATCGGAAATTATTTCGGAATGATGCGGCCTGCTATCGAGCTGCAGGACAAAGGCGAGGCGTACTACTTCATCGCCAACTATCATTCGATGACATCGCTCTTCGATGCCGATCAGCGCCGGAAAAATTCATTGGAGGTCGCGCTGGATTTCATGGCCTGTGGGCTCGACCCGAGGAAGTCCGTGTTTTGGAAGCAATCGGATGTGCCCGAAGTGACGGAACTCGCCTGGTTATTAACAACGGTTACTCCGATGGGTTTGCTCGAGCGTTGTCACAGCTACAAGGATAAAAAAGCGAGGCTGGCAGGTGATGACCTCGATTTGGTGAACCACGGCATATTCGCCTATCCGGTTTTAATGGCCGCCGACATTCTAGCGTTTGATTCGAATATCGTCCCTGTCGGCCGGGATCAAAAGCAGCACGTCGAAGTGACGCGAGACATCGCGATCAAGTTCAACAACCTTTACGGGCAGACTTTCGTGATCCCTGAACCGCAGATTCTTCCGGATGTGGCTGTGGTACCAGGCACCGACGGCCAGAAAATGAGTAAGAGCTACGGGAATACGATCGAGATCTTCGGCGAGGAAAAGGCACTTCGAAAAAAAGTCATGAGCATCGTCATGGACAGCCGGACTCCGCAGGAGCCGAAGCCTGATGCGGACGAGAATCTCGCCATACAGTTGATGAAATTGGTCGCGCCGCCGGCGGTCTCGAGTGAGTTTGAAAATCGTCTTCGTGCGGGAGGTCTTGGTTACGGCGATTTGAAAAAAGCTTTATTCGAGCATTACTGGAACTTTTTCGCTCCAATGCGTACAAAACGCGCCGAGCTGGCAGCCAATCTTGACTACGTTCACGAAGTCCTTCGAAGCGGCGCAGACCGCGCGCGCAGCCAGGCACGCCGGCTAGTTGACCGTGCAAAGCAAGCGAGCGGACTAAGTTAGTCAGAGAGGAATGGCCACAAAACGGCACAAGAAACACAAAAGAAAGAGGGCTTTGTGAATCTTGTGCTTTTTTGTGGCTATCCCCGATGGACCTAGGATGTCACTTGGTCACACTAGGCTGAAGGCCTAGCACTGTTATGGTAGATCTCAAGATTTCGCTTCCGCTGTATGAAGGTCCGCTTGATCTACTGCTGGATTTGATCCGCCGGCAGAAACTCGACATCTACGACATTCCGATCGCGAGGGTGACCGAGCAGTATCTTGCTTATCTCCATCTGATGGAAGACATGAATGTGGATGTTGCTTCCGAGTTTCTCGTTATCGCAGCGCAACTCATTTACATCAAATCGCGTATGTTGCTTCCGCCCGATCCTGATGCACTGCCCGAAGAGCAGGAAGATCCTCGGGCGGAACTGGTTCGGCGGTTGCTGGAATATGAGAAGTTCAAGAATGCGGCACAAATGCTCTACCAGCGCGAGATGATCGAGAATGCCTCATGGTCGAATGCCGGTGACATTCCCATGGAAGAGGCCGACCTCGAACCGGAGTTAAACGTAACGCTGTACGACCTCATGCTCGCATTTCGAGACGTCGTTAAACGCGCGGAACAACGTCCATCTCTGGAACTGAGCAGGGAAGAGTTTTCGGTCGAGCAAATGATGGCGTATCTATTTGAGAAAATCGTCTCGGCACCTCAGGAGGTTTCACTGACTGAAGTTCTGCCCCCGATGACGTCACGCCGCGCGCTCATCACAGCGTTCCTGGCGCTGTTGGAGCTGACGCGTTTGCGCGCGATCTACTTGAGGCAGGAAAGAACTTTCGGAGAGATTACAGCTCGAGCGAATCCAGATTATGAGTTATCCAAATCTTTCAGCCCTGCTTGAGGCCATCGTTTACCTTGCGAAGGAGCCGGTCAGCCTGGACGCAATCCAAAAGGCGCTCCCCGAAGTTGATCGCGCTGAGCTGCAGCGAACTCTGAGCGAACTGATCGCACGGTATCGCGAGCCGCAGCACGGTGTTGAAATTCGAGAAGTGGCCGACGGCTATCGGTTCTCAACAAAGCCCGAGCACCACGAAGTTCTGAAGCAATTCATCAAGAGCCAGATTCCGCCAACGCGTCTTTCGCTTGCTGCACTCGAGACGCTAGCGGTGATCGCTTATAAGCAGCCCGTTACGGTTCCTGAAATCCAGGAAATTCGGGGCGTTCATGCCAGTGGAGTTATCAAGACGTTGCTTGATAAGAAATTCATCACGACGTCAGGACGGAAGGAAGTGCTTGGCCGGCCCATCCTCTATAAGACCACGCGAGAATTCCTCGTGCATTTCGGTTTGAAGGATCTAAGCGAACTGCCCAGCATGGAAGAATTCGAAGAACTCATCAGGAATCAGGCTGCGGCAGAAGAAGAAATTCCCGAAGAAGTATTTGGGTCGGACACCTAAATCACTAAGTTGCTGTTCAAATGTAGGTGATTTAGGTGTCTGACCCCGAATTTTCCCTAGATACAATGAAAGGATGCAGGAACGTCTGCAGAAGATCCTTGCACACGCCGGTATCGCCTCGCGCCGCCACGCCGAAGAAATGATCAAGGATGGCCGCGTCAGCGTGAACGGCCATATCGTCACTGAACTTGGATCGAAAGCGGATGCCGGGGAAGACGTCATCAAGGTCGATGGCAAGAAACTGCGGCGGCGCGAGCGCCCCCTTTATATTCTTCTGAACAAGCCCAAGAACGTGATGTCGACGTCGAGCGACCCGGAAGACCGGCCGACGGTCGTGGAGTATGTGAAGAGTAAGGTCAAAGAGCGGGTTTACCCGGTGGGTCGTCTGGACTTCGCTTCGGAAGGTTTGATCATTCTGACCAACGATGGGGAATTCACGAAATTCATGACGAAGGCCGGCCACATTCCGAAGGTGTACTACGTTAAAGTCGCCGGTCTGCCCGCCAACCGTGATCTGGACCGGCTCCGGCGAGGCGCATACATCGATAATGAAAGACTTGCGCCTTGTGAAATCACGCCAGTCAAAAGCGCCGAGAATCCGTGGTATGAAGTGACCTTACATCAAGGCAGAAATCAGCAGATTCGCCGCATGTTCCAGTCGATTGGCCATCCGGTCGAAAAACTTCGCCGAATACGCATCGGATTTTTAGAAGACGAGAAATTGAAGCCGGGCCAGTGGCGGTTCTTAACCGACCACGAAGTTGCGCACTTCAAACGGGAGTTCAAGAAATGAGTTTTTCCGATATCGTGCCGAAGCACATCCAGCAAATACCAGCCTACAAGTCGGAAAATCCGGCCGAGGAAATCGAGCGGGAATTGGGCGTGAAGGTCGTGCAGCTCGGCATGAATGAAAATCCGTTTGGGCCGTCGCCTAAAGGCGTAGAGGCTGCGCGCGCGTACATGGAGAATGTCGCGCCATATCCCGACGATAGCGGGTTCTTCCTGCGGCAGAAATTGGCAGCCCATTACAACGTCTCCATGGACGAGCTAATAATCAGCTCCGGCTCGAGCGATATTCTGGCTATGGCGTATCACGCGCTGCTCAATTCCGACGCCGAAGTTCTCACCGGTGAAGCTTCTTTCGTCGTGTATTACCAGCTTGCGGACATTTTGCATATGCCGATCGTTCGGGTGCCGATGAAGGATTACGGTTTCGATCTTGCTGCGATGGCATCGCGAATCACTCCGAGCACAAGGTTGGTGGTGCTAGCCAATCCAAACAATCCGACTGGTACGATCTTTCGACAGAAGGAGCTTGACGCCTTCATGAAGAAGGTTCCTGACAATGTTCTAGTGATCCTCGACGAAGCATATTTCGAGTATGTCGGCGATCATGAGTACCCTCGATCGTTGGAGTACGTGCGCGCTGGACGGCCCGTGTTGATTCTCCGAACGTTTTCGAAAGTTTTCGGACTAGCGGGCTTGAGGATTGGGTACGGCATCAGCACGCGTGACGTGATCGCTACACTTTACAAAGTCCGGATGGCATTCAACACGAACAGCGTTGCCCAGGTGGCTGCGCTGGCAGCGTGGGATGACCACGATCATGTTAGGAAGAGCGTCGAACTGAATCGTGCAGGACTGGAGTTCTTATATGCCGGACTCCGAGCGCGAGGTCTGAGATTTGTGCCGTCGTTTGCGAATTTTGTGTTGGTCGAATTGGGCAAGCCGGCACGAGAGGTAACGCAGGCTTTACTCAAGCAAGGGGTGATCGTGCGTCCTGCGTGGGGTTGCCCGACATGCATGCGTGTGTCTGTCGGGGCGCAAGAACAGAACCAACGATTCCTCGCCGCATTGGATAGAGTTCTGTGACCATCAAAGAGATTTTGGAAAACTACAAGACAATCGCCGTTGTGGGACTCTCGTCGGACCGCGGGCGACCCAGCTACTCGGTATCTCAATACATGCAGGAGGCGGGTTACCGGATCATCCCCGTGAATCCGAATGAAACAGAGGTTCTCGGAGAGAAAGCCTATCCTTCACTCGATGACGTTCCCGAGGCTTTTGAAATTGTGGATATCTTCCGCCGCCCTGAGTTTGTTCCCGAAGCTGTCGAAGCGGCGATCCGCCGCAACGCTCGAGTTATCTGGATGCAACTCGGCGTTGGCAATGAGGCCGCTGCTGCCCGCGCTCGCGCCGCTGGTTTGGAAGTGGTGGTCGAGCGATGCATTCTTCAAGACCACAGGGCGTACTTCGGATGATGGTATAAACACAAAGACACAGAGACACAAAGAAAGCCGGCACCAAATATCTTTAATTTGCCGGCTTTCTTTGTGTCTCTGTGTCTTTGTGTTTACGGACTACTCTTTCCGTTTCGACCGCTTCTTTCGACTGACCTCATCAAGCCGTCGTTTGATTTCGGCTTCGTCGCCGGCTTCTTGCGCGTGATAGTACCGGCGGCCCTTGAGTGAGTCGGGCAGGCAGTCCATGTCAGCAACCTTATCTTCGAGGTCGTGCGCGTACTGATAGCCCCTGCCGTAGCCCAGATTCTTCATCAATCCCGTCGGAGCGTTTCGGATGTGCAGCGGGACCGGATCGTTTCGTGTGTTCTCCACGTCGGATACGACAGCGTCGTACGCCGTATATACAGAGTTCGATTTCGGAGCGGCTGCGAGATAAATCACGCACTGTGCAAGCGCGAGTTTGCCTTCGGGCAAACCGATGAAATTGAACGCATCCTTGGCGTCTAGGGCAATGCGCAGCGCCCGTGGATCCGCAAGTCCAACGTCTTCGGAGGCGAAACGCACCAACCGGCGGACGATGTAGAGCGGATCTTCGCCCGCTTCGAGCATTCGCGCGAGCCAGTAGAGTGCGGCGTCGGCGTCTGAATTACGCAAAGACTTATGGAGGGCAGAGATGATGTTGTAATGCTCCTCCCCGGCCTTGTCGTAAAGCAGGGTCTTTTGGGAAGCCTGTTCGATCGTGCTCTTCGTGATCGGCTGCCCGGGAGGGGTTCCTTGCACGGCGAGATCGAGAATATTCAATGCGGTTCGAGCGTCGCCATTAGCAAGCGTTGCGATCGCGCGGATCGATGGCTCATCGATGTTGAACTTTTCCAGCGCTACGGCTCGCCGGAGCAGCGACACGATATCGTCATCGGACAGCGCTTTGAGGACGAAGACACGAGTGCGAGAGAGCAGCGCCGAAATGACTTCGAAAGACGGATTTTCGGTCGTTGCGCCAATCAAGGTAATGTTGCCGCGCTCGACATGAGGTAGGAATGCATCTTGCTGCGCTTTATTGAATCGGTGGATCTCATCGACGAAGACGATCGTCCGGCGACCGATCCGGCGCGCCTTTTCGGCACCGGCCATGATTTCCTTAATCTCTTTGATTCCCGCCAAAACCGCGCTGAATGGAAGGAATGTGGACTTGGTCATTTTGGCAATGATCTGTGCGAGGGTTGTTTTGCCCACACCGGGCGGGCCCCAGAGGATCATTGAAGGAACTTGGTCGCGCTCGATGGCCGTCCGCAATGGTTTACCAGCGTCGAGCAGATGACCTTGTCCTAACACCTCGTCCAACGTCTGCGGTCGCATGCGCTCGGCTAGCGGTGCGTCTGGTGGGGGACCGGTAGGCCTATCTTCTTCGAAAAGCGATCCACTCATATCAACGCCTCTGCTTCGAGGCTTCGTACAAGATGACTGCCGTAGCGATGGCGGCGTTCAGCGACTCCACAGCGCGGCTGTGCGGAATGCGCAGCACGGTATCACAAAATCGTAGTTCATCCGCATTTAACCCGCTGCCTTCGTTTCCCACAAGCACGGCTGTTGGCCTTGTCCAGTCCCACTTCTCGATGCTCGACTCCGACGTCGAGGCTGTTCCGACGATGCGAATTTTCTTTGCTCGCGCTGCATCGACGAAATCCGTTAATTCGACACCACCTAAGTGAGGAAATCGAAACACACTCCCCGCGCTGGCCCGTACGGCTTTACTGTTGTGGAAGCTCGCGGTCGCGGGGAGCGCGATGCAGCCTGTTGCCCCGAAGGCCTCACTGACGCGAAGGATTGTTCCGACATTACCAGGATCCTGCAGTCTGCCGAGAAGCACGATCAGAGCCGGGGATGTGCTTAAGATTTCGTCCGAGCTGAACCGCGGTGGCCGAACCGTGGCAATGATTCCTTGTGAATGTTCAGTCTGTTTGATGGTCTTGAAAACACTTAACGGAATTCGATGTACCTCTGTACCGCGAATGCCGCGAAGCGCGCTGCCGCTTCGAATGAATACATCGACGATTTCGAGACCGCTCCGTTGCGCCTCTTCGAGAAGAATCGGCCCCTCGATTGGTAATAACCCATCGCGCGTAAGCCGCTCTTGCTGGATTGCCGTTCTTAGGTCAACGAGCTTCCGATTATGCCTGCCGAGATCCATTAGATGTGGACGCAAACGGCCGGCGGACGGGGTCTCATATTGATCGGCATTGTACTACAAGGGCCCGTAGTACAATCCGCGGGTGAAGGTGTTTCGGGTCGAAACCGTACACGATCGTGACTACGACGAGATCGTGTCGCTTTTGAGAGACGGCGGCATCATTGCTTTTCCAACCGATACCGCTTACGGTCTGGGTGCCGATCCACTAAATCCCGCCGCAGTCGATCGCATTTACTCTATAAAAGGTCGCCCGGATGCCAAGCCGATCCTTCTGTTAGTTGATTCTTTGGCAATGTCGGAATCAATTATCGTTGCGACTGACATCTTTTATCGAGTGGTCGAGAAGTTCTGGCCCGGACCGATTACGATTATCACAGAGGCTGCAGCATCCTTGCCAGCCAGTGTCACGGCGGCAACACGAACTGTGGGTGTTCGGTGGCCTGTCGCCCCATTTGCAACAACGCTTATTAGCCGCTTCGGTAAACCCATCACAGCAACCAGCGCAAACCGCAGCGGGATGCCAACTGCGATCACCTCATCAGAAGTGCACGACCAACTTGGCGAATCTGTTGACGCAGTCGTAGACGGGGGCTTGCTTCCATCGCGCAGCGGTTCGACGGTGCTGGATCTTACAGCCGATCCACCTCTTGTTCTGCGAGAAGGACCGGTGACCTTTGAAAACCTAAATGATTTTTTCAAGGGAAGAATCCGAAAGCAGGTCGCATGATCGCGCGAGTGATCAAATGGGGAACGCTCGTCGGACTACTCGCGCTGATCGCAATCTTGATTTACTTCACGTACCTCTACCGCCAGATTCGAGACTTTGCCGGCCGTGACGAAGCGCGTGTTGCCGAAACGATTGTGGTGTTGGGAGCGGCGCAATATAACGGCCGGCCTTCTCCCGTACTCAAGGCGCGGCTCGATCATGCGCTTGAGTTGTATCAGCGCGGCCTTGCGCCGGCGATTATTACGACGGGCGGTTATGGTTCGGACCCTAATTTTTCAGAAGCGGAAGTAGGAAAGAAGTATTTGATGCAACATGGTGTCCCTATTTCGGACATCATCACGGAAACCGGAAGCGGAACCACGTACGACAGCATACGTGCAGTGTCGGGAGTGTTGAAGGCAAAGGGTTGGAAAACGGCTCTCGTCGTCAGCGATGGTTTTCATCTTTTCCGAGCGAAAAAAATGTTCGCCGATCACGGCATCGTCGTCTATACATCGCCTGCTCCGAACAGTCCTATTGAGGTTGCGGCCTCGCAGCGCTTTTGGCATAGCTTGCGTGAGGTCGTTCTATTCTCGGCCTATCGCTGGATGGATCTGTAACGCGTCTAAACCGGATTTGCGGCGCGTCAGCTAGTCCCCTGAAGTGATTCGAATGTTTGCCAAGAAATCGTAGTCGCCCGCAGGATAGAGCTGAATCCCTTCGATGCGCTTATTCGATACGCAAACCGTGTCGGTATAGAACAGGCTCACGTAGGGAACTTCATCCGCCACGATGCGTTCGATCTCCTGGTATGCCTGTCTGCGTTTCGTCATATCCACTTCACGACGCGCGAATTCGATCAATTGATCCACTCGCCCATTCGCGTAGTGCCCGCGATTCGAACCGTGTGGCGGCACGGATTTTGAATGAAAGACCAAATTAAAAACATCCGGATCGTTGTTCGCGCCGATCCAGCGCAGCGTGTAGGCTTGAAAAGTGCCCTTCATCACATCGGCGAAAAACGTCGCGAATTCGGTCCCTTTGATTTCCATCGTGACACCGATTTCGCGCAGTTGCTGTTGAAAGATTGCGGCCAATTGGCTGGTGGTTGCATTGTCATTGTTCAACCGAAACGTGAACGTAAGATGTTCGTGACCCGATTCGCGTAAGAGAGCACGCGCGCGCTCAGGATCGTACGCATAACTCTTCACATCCGGGGTGTACGCCCAATTGTTCGGAGGCAAGATGCCGACTGCAGGCCGTGCCTGGTTGCGCCAAAGATACTTGATGATACTCTCCCGATCGATGCCGTAGGCGAAGGCCTGCCGCACGCGAACATCGCTAAAAGTGGGATCGGTCAAATTGAAAGCAAAGTACTGATAATTGGTGCCCGGCGATTGGGTAACCTTGAGACGGCCGTCGCGTTTTAGCACCTCTACCATGTCGGGCGCGAGAACATTTATGGCGAGATCGACGCTGCCCTTTCTCAGTTCGAGCGCCATGACGACTTCTTCCGGAATAATTTTGAAGATTAGCGTCGAAACGCCGGTCTTGTTTCCAAAGTAAGACTCGTTCCGTTGGAGCACGACTTCTTGATCTTGAATATGGCGAACGAATTGGAAAGGACCGGATCCGATCGGTCGACGATTGAAATCGGAGGGTGAGCCTTCGGGAATTATGCCGATCACTCCATTGGCCAGATTCCATAGAAACGGCGCAAAGGACTCTCTTAACTTGAAAATCACCGTGTAGGCATCAGGAGTGTCGATGTCCGTGATGAGGTTGTACGGATGGCCGGCTTTCGTTGTGCGTACGGCGCCGTCAAGGATGCTTCGGAAAGTGAAGCGTACATCTTTGGAGGTGAGAGGTCTTCCGTCGTGAAAGCGAACGTCATTGCGAAGGTGAAAAATGTAGGTGGTTGGATCGGGAATATCCCAGCCCACAGCAACGTCCGGCACGAGTTCGGACTTTTCATTCTTTCTGACGAGTGAATTGAAGATCAACGCATCAAGGTGCTGCGAAGCCGCATTCTGGCCGATTCGCGGATCGAGATTATCGGGCGTTTGATCGAGTGCAACGGTGACGACACTCGGGTCAGCGGAGGTGTGCAGGGCGCAGCTTGAAATGAATAAGGCGACAAGAAGCACTGCACAATAGCCGCGAAGCGGCGACACAATTCTAGCCACGGGCGCCAGCTGTCTCTTGCCAGCATCTTCGGGCCACGGGCTGACGCCCGTGGCTAGAATTGTGTCGCCGCTTCGCGGCTGTGTATCGCACATGCGGCGATTATACCGTCATGGCGGGCAAGCCAACCTCAACGACGGATTTACGGAGCTTTTCGATCTGGCGAGTGATGCGCGCTTTCAAATGCGCGCGGTAACGCAAAGGCACAAATTCGATGCGGCCTTTCAACGTAAGAATACGCTCCACCGACTCATCGACGCGGCGACGCAGCACAGCGCTTTTTCGAACGGCATTGACGATTCTCCTGAATGCCTGTTCGACGAGCGGGGTACTCTGGGAGAAAAGCAAAAAGTCGTTGCCTGCCTCGAACGCTCGAAGGAAGAGATCGGGCGTGAGTCCGACAGCTGTGACAGCTCCCATCGTCAAGTTGTCCGTGATCGTCAATCCTTTGTACCCGAGTTTCTTTCTCAGGAAACCATCCACGACGCGCGATGACAGCGAAGCAGGGATCGGTTTCTCATCCCCAAGACCGGGATAATGCGCATGAGAAATCATCATGATGTCGGCGCGATTGAATAGTTTCACGAAGGGCGTCGCATCTTCCTGTTGAAGTTGCCGCTTCGTTCGATCGATGCGGGGCATCGCAAAATGGGGATCGACAGTAGCTGCGCCCATTCCCGGAAAATGTTTAACGCACGAGAGGAGGCCGCGTTTCGCGAGTTCTTCAACGAAGGCCGCTGCCATGCGAGCAACGTCGGCCGGTTCTTCGGCCAGACATCTCTCGGCGATGATTGAGCGTGGCACGCCGAGATCTACGACTGGCGCGAAATTGAGATTGCATCCAGTGGCTTCCATTTCGGCCGCAATGATACGTGCGCCAGCTCGCAGGTTCGCCATTCCGGCGCCGGCAAGCTCGGCCATCGATGGCATCTTCGTGAAGATGTGCTTCAGCCGGTCGACGCGGCCGCCTTCGTGGTCGATCGCGATCAGTGGCGCAATGCGAAAGGCATCCCGAAGCCGTCTCGTCAACTCGTAGACCTGGTCGAAACTTTCGATGTTGCGCTGATAGAGAAGAAAGCCGCCGGGCTGTATGAATTCGAGGAGGGCGCGAGCTTCGGCGTCGGGTTCATTCCCAATGAACCCAAGAACAAAAAGCTGGCCTACTTTGTGCTCTAGAGTGAGATGCGGATCCCTCATGGTCCGTCCGTTTTTTCAGGTTCTACTACTCGGCCTTCTTTTTTAGTTCGGCTAGCAACCGCAACGCGTCGAGCGGCGTCATCGCTTCCACGTTGATTTCACGTAGGGCATTCCGCAGCTCCTCTTCGAGAGCGGTAAACAGCGATAACTGATTGATAACTAGTTTGGGCTTCCTTCTGGCTCGGACGGTGAGATTATCGGATAACTGCTGTTCGTTTTCCTCATGTTTTTTCAGGATTTCACGCGCGCGTTGCGTTACAGGTACAGGAATGCCCGCAAGCTTTGCTACTTCAATACCATAACTGCGATCCGCAGCACCCGCTTCGACGGTCCGAAGGAAGATGATCCGGTTCTGTGCTTCCTTAACCGCAACATGGAAATTCTTGATACCGGGCAGCAGTTCCGCCAACTCGGTAAGCTCGTGATAGTGGGTGGCAAAGATCGTTTTGGCGTGAATTTGCGTCTGTATGTGTTCGATGACCGCCCAAGCGATGGACAAACCATCGAACGTGGCCGTGCCACGGCCAATCTCATCCAGGATGATCAGGCTCTTTGGAGTGGCCGAATTCAGAATGATTGCCGTTTCCGTCATTTCCACCATAAAAGTGGATCGGCCGCGGGCGAGATTGTCCGATGCGCCGATTCGCGTGAAAATGCGATCCACGATTGGAAATCGCATCAGTTGTGCGGGAACGAACGACCCCATCTGCGCGAGAATCACCAGCAGCGCATTCTGCCGAAGAAAAGTCGATTTGCCGCCCATATTCGGGCCGGTCACAATCAGAATCTGATCGCCGGAGTCATTCATGAAGAGGTCATTGGGAACGAAGCGATCTGCCCGGTGCTCTTCCGCCAACGCCTCGATGACGGGATGCCGTCCTTTCCGCACAACGAACTCGTCGTTCGTGGAAATCTGCGGACGGGAGTAACCAAATCGTTGCGCCACGACCGCGAAAGAGGCCAGAACATCGAATTCGGATATCGCGGACGCGGTCTGACGGATGCGTACTGCTTCAACGGCAATACGATTTCGGATTTGTTGAAAGAGATTTTTCTCGATCTCCAGAATCTTTTCTTCAGCAGTCAGGATTTTCTCTTCGTATTCTTTCAGTTCCGGCGTGACAAAGCGCTCCGCTCCAACGAGCGTTTGCTTGCGATCGTAATCTTTTGGCGCGAGGTGGAGATTGGCTTTGGAAACCTCGATGTAATATCCGAAGACTTTGTTGAACCGGACCTTCAGCGATCCAATTCCAGTGCGTTCCCGTTCGCGCGCCTCGAGCGAAGCAAGGTAGGTCTTACTGTTTTTGGATAGCGACCGCAGCTCATCGAGTTCGACATGATACCCATCGCGGATGACACCGCCATCGGCGAGGACAAAGGGCGGCTCATCGCTAATGGATTTGTTCAACAATTCACCCAGATCTCTGAGCAGATCCAGACGGCCCAACAGTTCGGAAAAGCGGGTAGCCTTCAAGCGCCCAAGTGCGTCAGCGATCGCGGGCAGCCGCGCAATCGAGGATCGCAGCGAAATGAGTTCGCGGGGACTGGCCGTACCGACCGTGATTTTGCTGAGCAACCGCTCGAGATCGAACATCCCTTCGAAGGATGTTCGTGTTTCTTCCAAGGCAACTGCCGAAGCTGAGAGTTCTGCGACAGCGTCAAGACGGGATTCGATCTCGCTCGTATCGATCGCGGGACGCACGAGCCAATTTCGAAGCAGGCGCGCACCCATGCCCGTACGGGTCCGATTGATGACACCGATCAGAGTGTCTTTCGTATCGCCGCTGATGGATTCGAAGAGTTCCAGGTTTCGAATTGTCGCGGCGTCCAGCATCAGATAGTCGGCGGCTTCGGAATAGGTCAACCCAGTGATGTGTTCGAGCGTGGTCTTTTGTGTCTGCCGGACGTAATGAATCATCGCGCCGGAAGCACCGACTGCGGCGGTCTTCCCGGCAAGGCCGAATCCATCCAGAGTGGCTGTACCGAATTGTTCGCGAAGAACGCGGCCGGCGTAATCGGCATCGAACAACCAATCGTCCAACGGAGTTTGGGCAATTCCATTGTTGAGGCGATTCAGCCCGCCCTTCAGTTTTTCCGGAAAGAGAACCTCGCGCGGGGAGAAATGCTCAATGTCGAGGAGCAAACGCGCCCAACGATCCGGTCCTGTAAACTGGGAGGCGCGCAGTTCCCCGGTAGAGATATCCAGAAAGGCGCAACCCAACTGTCCCTCGGCTTCGGAGCTATCGGTGATGGCGAGTAAGAAATTGTTTTCGCCGGGGGAGAGTACGTTGGTATCGGTGACGGTGCCGGGCGTAATGATGCGGGTGACTTCGCGTTTAACGAGTTTCACGCCTTTTTGCGGCGGTTCCATTTGATCGCAAATTGCGACCTTGTAGCCTTTGCGGAGCAACCGCGCGATATAGCCGTCGGCCGCATGATAAGGAACGCCGCACATCGGGACTGGATTCCCACGTTCCTTGTTACGAGCGGTCAGCGTGATTTCCAGTTCGCGCGAAGCCGTAACTGCGTCGTCGAAAAACAACTCGTAGAAATCACCAAGGCGAAAGAGGAGCAAGGCATCCGGTGTTTCCTGCTTTACGGCATGGTACTGCCGCATCATCGGGGTTAGATCTTCTTGCATCTTCGTGCCTTGGTGTCTTTGTGCCTTTGTGTTCTAAAACACGAAGACACAAAGGCACACTGGGGGCTTCTATCCGAAAAAGACGGCAGCGTCATCAAAAACTTTCGGATCGAGGAGCTTTTGGGACAGAGCTTCTTCGATGGATACGGCAATGATGTCGGTACCACGCAGCGAGGCCATATATCCAAATTGTCGCTGACGGATGAGTTCGACCGCTTTCAGTCCAAAACGTGTCGCGAGGACTCTGTCATAAGCGCTTGGCGTGCCACCCCGCTGGACGTGCCCTAACACGGTCACTCTTGTTTCGATTCCCGTGCGCGTCTCCACTTGAGCTCCGAGCCATTCGCCGATGCCGCCCAGTTGCACGTGGCCAAACTCATCGACATGACCGGGCTTGGACATCACCTGGTGTGTTTCGTCCGGAGTCGCTCCCTCCGCAACGACGACAATGGCAAACTCGCGGCCGCGATCGATGCGTTTCTTGATTAGCGCACAAACTTCATCGACGTTGAATTTTCGTTCGGGAACAAGAATGCAGTCGGCGCCGCCCGCCATGCCCGAGTGCGTTGCGATCCAGCCGGCGTGCCGCCCCATCACCTCGACGACCATCACGCGCTTGTGCGATTCCGCCGTGGTGTGGAGCCGGTCAATAGCTTCCGTCACGATCTGAACGGCGGTATCGAACCCGAAGGTGTAGTCTGTGCCCGCAAGGTCGTTGTCGATAGTCTTTGGAACGCCGACAATCGGGTAGCCTTCCTGCTTGAACAGTTTGTACGCGACGCCGAGAGTATCTTCGCCCCCGACGGCAACCAGGTAATTCAAGCCAAACTTTTGCCAGTTCAACTTAAGTTTTTGAACATGGTCTACTTGCTTATACGGATTGGTTCGAGAAGTTCCAAGTATCGTGCCACCCCGCGGAAGAATGCCCGTCACAGAAAAATCGGTGAGAGGCTCGACATTTCCGTGGATCAAGCCGGCCCAACCATTCTTGATGCCGAGGATGTCATATCCAAGCTTGTGGGAACTACGAACGACGGCCCGAATCACAGCGTTTAAACCGGGACAGTCACCGCCGCCCGTCAGGATTCCGATCTTCTCCATGCGTCCTCCGTTTTCTCTGTAACGGCGGTCTGTGACCGCCGGTAAAGCCTATAATAAGTCATGCGAGTTTTGGCGGTCGACACGAGTTCCGAACGCGGGAGCGTGTGTGTGACCGACGGTCGCGATGTGCTTGGTGAGATTCGTCTCGCTTCGTCGGTGCAGTATTCGGAACGGCTGTTCCGCTCTATTGAGTTTTTGTTTCAGCATTTGTCATTTTCACTCGCAGACATCGACGTGTTTGCAGCCGCCCGCGGTCCGGGATCATTCACTGGGCTTCGCGTTGGCTTGGCAGCAATGGAAGCGTTCGTCGCGGCTCACGGTAGGCGCGGGGTAGGGGTTTCGACCCTCGAGGCGCTGGCATGGAAGACTGGAATCTGCGATGTTCCGGTCGCTCCCGTAATCGACGCTCGTAGAGGCGATATTTATGGTGCCGTCTATCGTCGCGTCAGTGAAAATGGGAAGCTTGAT
>JACXTT010007515.1_pt1 | contig 15339 bp, 14 predicted proteins | sample 9270951 | NCBI WGS metagenome assembly JACXTT01 (sample SAMN15532306, study PRJNA645909) | rock metagenome | isolation source: weathered quartz diorite | place: Puerto Rico | collected 2017-06-21 | reverse complement strand
GGCGGAACGTTCGGCCGCCGGTTGCTCGGTGCGCCTGAACAAGGAACCGATCATCGAATACATCAACAGCAACATCACGCTGCTGAAGTGGATGATCGCCGAAGGCTACCAGGACCCGCGCAGCCTGCAGCGCCGCATCCAGGCCATGCAAGCCTGGCTGGCCAAGCCGGAACTGCTGGCCCCGGACGCCGACGCCGAGTACGCCGCCGTGATCGAGATCGATCTGGCCGACGTGCACGAGCCCATCGTGGCCTGCCCGAACGACCCGGACGACGTGAAGACGCTGTCCGACGTGGCCGGCGCCAAGATCGACGAAGTGTTCATCGGTTCGTGCATGACCAACATCGGCCACTTCCGCGCGGCTTCCAAGCTGCTCGAAGGCAAGCGCGACATCCCGGTCAAGCTGTGGGTCGCCCCGCCGACCAAGATGGACCAGAAGCAACTGACCGAGGAAGGCCACTACGGCGTGTTCGGCACGGCCGGTGCGCGCACCGAAATGCCGGGCTGCTCGCTGTGCATGGGTAACCAGGCGCAGGTGCGCGAAGGCGCGACGGTGATGTCCACCAGCACGCGTAACTTCCCGAACCGTCTGGGCAAGAACACCAACGTGTACCTCGGTTCCGCCGAACTGGCCGCGATCTGCTCGCGCCTGGGCCGCATCCCGAGCAAGGAAGAGTACATGGCCGACATGGGCGTGCTCAATGCCAACGGCGACAAGATCTACAAGTACATGAACTTCGACCAGATCGCGGACTTCAAGGAAGTGGCGGACACGGTGGCCGTGTAAGCGACACGACCGACGCGTCGTTGACGGAAAACCCCCCGCAAGCCAGGCTTGCGGGGGGTTTTTTATTGGGTAATTCGTCCCGCATCGCCGAAAAAAACTTAAATCTGGTCCCCAAATATTTCACTTCGACGCCTCGATCTTGTGGAGGATAGTTCTCGTTCAGCCGGCACGTGCGCCCCTCGATGCGAAGAACAACATGAACCTGGTGCTGCCGCTCCAGAACGAAGATCGCATCGAGGCGTAAAGCACTCGCGATCCTTCAGGTGACTGCGCTCGCCCGCCGGCAACTTGAAGCGTCGAGTCCATGTAGCGCGCAAAAAATTCGACCCGACACCAGGTCGTTGCCCGAGCCACGGTGTTTCCGCGTGCATAGGGCGATCGGCTCAGGATGATGGACGTGCTGTCACGTCAGGGCAGGCAACGTTGGGGACTGGATTGGCCGAGCTATCAAACGACTCCGAAAATCCGCTTGGGAGATTGTGGCAGAGGATCGTCAGGGCCCCTCAGCGCTTTGTCCTCGTGTCATTTGGCATCGCGGTCATTCTGCTGCTACTGCTTCTGCTCCGGGGTCTCCAGCTTTCGCTGGACCGGGAGATGGAATCAGCACGACAGATCCAGGAAATCCGGGTGGAGCGCATCCATACGCGACTCCACGAAGAGGCGGAGCGGTTGCGCAGTATTCGCAATTACGCGGAGTATTTGATCCGGGTGCCGGCGTTCCATCTGAATCCGCCCGACCGCGATCTCCTGTCGGCATACGCGCGCCGAAATGAAAAGACGTGGTCATTGCCGTCGCAGAATGCCGCCTCGATTTACGGCGTCAGCAAGGCGGAGTTGGAAGCACTGGACGGCTTTTCGCGGCGCGATGCCGAACTGCTTCCTGGTCTGGCCGTTGCGCGGTCGCTCGGCCATTTCCTGAGTGCCGCGCCAGAAGGGTCCGAGTTGCTCCGGCGCACGGCCTATGTCTCGACCAATGGCTTCGTCGTCACACGCCCGTCCCTCCTCGAACCCGACATCGTTGGCGTGCTGCGTCGCTACGCGACAGCACCGTACTTCCTGGCGAATCTCCCGGCCGCCAATCGTGACCATTCGCTGAAATGGCATCTCGCCAGGGCCGCGGATGGTAGCCAGGATATTGCGCTTTTTCTGAGCGTTCCCGTCTACGCGGCCTCGACGCTCAGAGGTGTGGCGATTCTGGAAATACCGCGTCGCAGTCTTGATGACGACTTGAGCCAGGCACCGCTTTATGGCAGCCGCAGCTATCTGATCACGCACAGCGGGGTGCTTGTGGGCGCCAGTGCCCGGAATGTCCGGCGCGGCGAGACGCTGGGCGCCGCGCTTGGGAACGGTTTGCCCGCCGATGCGGTGGCGACGATCTTCAGCGCCGAATCGGGAATGCTCGACGTCGGTGGGGGAGATCGCCTGATCTTTCGACGGGTCGGCGATAGCGGGCTGGCCCTGGTCGATGTGGTGTCGACCCGGGAACTGCTGCTCTCCAGCGCTGCGCGTCTCATGGGCGTCATCGGATCAGGCGCCGCGGCGCTTGGCATCCTGATGTTCGCCACGCTGATGGTCGTGCGCACGCTCTTCAAGCACTACCTTGCCAGCGGGGAGGCCCTGCGCGCCCTGGCAGAGACGGACTCGCTGACCGGGCTTGCCAACCGGCGCGTCTTTGCCTCCAGGTTCGCCATCGAGTATGCCCACTGCGAGCGCGAACGATTGCCTGTCTCCGTGATCATGCTCGACATCGATCATTTCAAGCAGGTCAATGACAAGTGGGGACATGCAAGCGGCGACATCGTCTTGCAGCAGTTGGCTGCCGTACTGCGCAACAATGTTCGCAATGTCGATGTGCCGGCCAGGCTGGGAGGCGAGGAATTTGGCATTCTGCTATCCCGCACCTGCGTCGCGGATGCCGCGGCAGTGGCCGAGCAGTTAAGGCAAGCGGTGCAAGACCTTGCCTGCGAGCCTTCCGTCGACGCGATGGACAAGGGCATTATCCGGTTCACGGCATCGTTTGGCGTGGCAGAGATCGTGCCGGACGGCACCAACGATCTGGATTCCCTGTTGACTGCCGCAGACCAACGGCTCTACGCCGCCAAAGCCGGCGGGCGAAACCGGGTCGTCGCGCAGTAGGGCGCGGCCGTCGCTTGCCGAATTGGCGTTGATTTCCGATATAGACAGCCCGCGGGGGGCTGATTCGAGTGCAGCCGCAGAACCTGCTGAGCCTGACGGATTCTCTGCGTCGATAGTCCCGCGAGCCTGCCTGACAGGCCTGCTGTCGGTATCCGATGCATTGCAAAGACCGAAGACCTGGGATCCTGGCCAGAACTACCGCATTGCCTCTTCGTAGGCGGCCTGCAACTCGCCAAATACAGAGCGGGCAGGGCGCGGCGCGCGCAGGTGCAGGTGACGCAGCTCATCCATGAACGCGTTCCAAAGTGGCGGCCCTCCGTTTTCCAGCAGCTCCGCACGCACCGATAGCTCCTTGCTGGGGGACGTATGCCGGCGCCCCCACGCTGCCATCTGCGCCAGCAGCGGCACGAGCTGGATGGCCGCCTCCGTGAGGTCGTATATCCCTTTCTGCTGATGCTCGGGATCCGGGCGTCTCGTCAACAAGCCCGCCGCCGTTAGCCGCTTCAGCCGGTCCGCGAGGATATTCGAGGAGATTCCTTCCTCGCTTTGCGCGAGCAACTCCCCGTAGCTGCGCCTGTTTCCGAACATCACGTCGCGGATGACGATCAGGCTCCAGCGGTCGCCGAGCTGTTCAAGCGTCAGGTTGATCGGGCAACCAGATCGCCTCGTCTGCGGCATGGCCGTTCTCCTTCCTCAAGACTTGCAATTTGCACATGACACAGGCATTCTAAAACCACTTGCATTTCGCAAGTGGTTGGGTGGTCCAATCCGTGCCCGGTGGTCCTTCCTACTTCTTACGCCTCTAACCTGCAGACGGTGCCCCTGAATATGTCGCTCGTGCTCTACGGTCATCCTTTCTCCGCGTACACACAAAAAGTGCTTATTGCGCTGTACGAGAACAGCATTCCCCATGAGTTCCGCTGTCTTGAGCCTGACGCGCCACAGCACATGGCCGAGTGGCTGCAACGCTGGCCGCTACGCAAGTTCCCGCTGCTGGTGGATGGCGAACGCAACGTCGTCGAGGCCAGCATCGTCATCGAGTACCTGCAGCTCGTCTATCCCGGACCCGTGCGGCTCGTGCCGGCGGATCCGATGGCCGCGCTTGACGTGCGCTTCCTCGACCGTTTCTTCGATCTGCATGTCATGAGCACGGTTCAGGATGCGGTAGGTGGCGCGCTGACGGGGGACCCGGTGAAACGCGCAGAGGGACTGGCGCTGGCCGTGGAAACACTGGAGCGCGCCTATGCGTGGCTCGAAACGCAGCTTGCCGGCAAGGCCTGGGCCGCGGGTGCGGACTTCACGCTTGCGGACTGCGCCGCCGCACCGTCGCTCTTCTATGCGGACTGGACGCATCGGATTTCCGAGTCCTATCCCGCGCTGCGCGCGTACCGCGCGCGCTTGCTTGCGCGCCCGTCCTTCGCCCGGGCAGTGGAGGGGGGACGCCCGTTCCGGGCGTACTTTCCCCTTGGCGCGCCGGACCGGGACTAGAGGTGTGGCATAGACCGGTGACGGTGCCCGGCTGCGCGTCGAGGAACGCCAGCCGTCGATACATATTCCCGGCGGCGTCCGGGAATATGTCCGGTTCGGGGCGGGCAGCGCCCGCGGTCATTTCCTGACGACGATGTCCGCTTTCGTCTTGCCGACAATATCAAACAGTTCCTTCTGCTCGGCAGCCGGAACCTTGAACTTGTTGAGGGACTTCTGGAACTCCGCAGCCATCACGTTCCACTCTTTCTCGCTGATGTTAAGGTGCGCGTGCGATTCCTTCATCGGCTTTCCGGTGTACTGGCATGGTCCGCCGCTTACCTGGCAAACCAGTTGCGCAACCTGGAATTTGAGGTAGGGCGGCGGAGAACTCTTGCGGCCGGCGGCGATGGCCGGATTCCTGTTCAGCGTCTTGTTCGCGACGAGCCGGTCGATAAAGTCGTCGACCACCACGGTGATTCCTTTCAGTCCCCCCAATCGATCATAGAGGGATGGCTGGGCGCCAGCCTGCTGCGCCGACACTGCGGGCCCATAGGACGCGCAAAGTGCGAACGACATGGCGAGCAGTGCTTTCGACAGTATCCTCATCGCCTTCTCCTTCAACAATTCCCGGGCCAACAATGGCATTGAAGGAAAATCTAGGACAAGTGGATCGGTCGATCGGTACGCAAGCGTACGCTTTGCGGGTATGGGATGTCCCTGCGCGAGTGGCCGCAACGGCCTGACGGGCGGCGATTCTGGTGGACCGTCCGGCCGACCGCGCGCCGGCTAAAACCGGTCGGTCAGCCAGGCTCTGCGAACTGAACGGCAGATAACGTGAGGGGCGGGCCCCTCAGCCCGAGGCGAGGTTTCAGCCCCGCCGAGCCGCCTCTATCGCGGCGATGTCGATCTTTTTCATGGTCATCATCGCCTCGAATGCGCGCTTGGCCGCCGCGCGGTCGGGGTCGGATATGGCCGCGGTGAGCGCGCGCGGCGTGATCTGCCACGACAATCCCCACCGGTCCTTGCACCAGCCGCACGCGCTTTCCTGGCCGCCATTGCCGACGATGGCATTCCACAAGCGATCGGTTTCCGCCTGGTCGTCCGTCGCGATCTGAAAAGAGAAGGCCTCGTTGTGTTGAAAATGCGGGCCGCCGTTCAGCCCGAGGCAGGGGATGCCGGCGACGGTGAACTCAACGGTCAGGACGTCGCCCTGCTTGCCGGAGGGATAGTCGCCCGGCGCGCGATAAACGGCGCCGACCGCGCTGTCGGGGAAGGTTTGCGCATAGAAGTTGGCGGCGTCGAGGGCGCCGCCGTCGTACCACAAGCAGATCGTGTTCTTGCTGGTCATCTCTCGCCTCCAGAAGCGTTGAGTACCGGCATCCGCACCGTTACTGCGATTTCCATGGTCCACATCGCAGGATCGTGGCTTGTCGGACGAGACGGATGCCATTGCCGTGAGTCGGCAATATCGCACACTCTCGCGGCCGGCGCCCGCGCGCTGGCGCGTTCCCACTCAGCCCAGTTGCTGGATCCGGATCATGTTGCCGGCCGGGTCGCGCACGCCAAAGTCGCGCACGCCGTAGGGCTGGTCGGTCGGCTCCTGGACGATCTCGGCATCCCAGTCCTGCAGCCGCTGGAAGGTGGCGTCCAGGTTCTTCGCGCCAAGCAGCAGCATCGCGAAGGTGCCCTTGGCCATCATCTCGGCGATGGTGCGTTTCTCGTCGTCGGTGACGCCAGGCGTGGCATTGGGCGGGTACAGGACGATGGAGGTTTCCGGCTTGCCTTTGGGGCCGATGGTGATCCAGCGGTTGTCGCCGAAGGCAACGTCCTTGCGGACCTCGAAATCGAGCGCGTCCCGATAGAACGCCAGCGAGACCTCCGGATCGGTGTGGGGAAGGAAGGTCGAGTGGATGGTAATGCTCATGGTCAGTCTCCGTGGTGGGAACAGTAGTGAAGGGGCGCGGCCGTCGCCGCGTTGGTCCAGAACCATGGAAAACAGTTTAAGCGGGCGCCTTGTCCGGCGCTTCTCGATTCCTGATCGGTCGCGTCACCTGCTTCGCGACGCAGGATGGGATGCCCTCGGCCTCGCGCGCACAGTCGCGTCGGTAAACGCTGGGCGAGACCCCGACCAACTCGGAAAACCGCGTGCTGAAGGTGCCCAGCGACGAGCACCCGACCTCGAAGCAGACTTCGGTCACGCTCCGGTCGCCGCGGCGCAGCAGCGCCATCGCGCGCTCGATGCGCCGTGTCATCAGGTACGCGTAGACGGATTCGCCATAGGCGAGCCGGAATTGCCGGCTGAGGTGGCCCGCCGACATATGGACGCCCTGGGCTAGTGCCTCGACGTCCAGCGGTTGCGCGTACTCGCGGTCAATGCGGTCGCGAACGCGGCGCAGGCGGGCGAGGTCGCGCAGAACGGTGTCGGGGGCGGCGGCGGGCATCGGGCTATCGTGCCATGCCCGGCGGGCATGTTCAAGCCGGCGCCGGTGAGCGGCACGCGCCGAAGCGCACTCGCCGGACGCCTGTGCGTTTCAACCCTGACGGGCGCCGAACCTGGTTCGGCGCCCGTATTTCTGCCTTGACGCCTACTTGCGCAGATCGAACCGGTCGAGGTTCATCACCTTGGCCCACGCTGCGACGAAGTCGTTGACGAACTTTTCCTTGGCGTCCGCGCTTGCGTAGACTTCGCACAGCGCCCGGAGCTGGGCATTCGAGCCGAAGGCCAGATCGACGCGCGTGCCCGTCCACTTCCGCTTGCCGCTCTTGCTATCCACGCCTTCGAACAGGTCGCGCGTTTCAGACAGCGGCTTCCATTCCGTCGCCATGTCCAGCAGGTTGCCGAAGAAGTCGTTGGTCAGGGTTCCGGGCCGGTCGGTCAAGACGCCATGCGCATCCTGCCCGGTGTGGACATTCAGCGCGCGCAAGCCGCCGATCAGCACTGTCATCTCGGGCGCGGTCAGCGTCAGCAACTGGGCCTTGTCGATCAGCAGATGCTCGGCCGGGATGCGGGACTTGCCCTGGAGGAAGTTGCGGAATCCATCGGCATGCGGTTCGAGCATGCCCACCGACAGGACGTCGGTCTGTTCCTGCGAGGCGTCCATGCGGCCAGGCGAGAACGGCACGGTGACGCGATGCCCGGCCTTTTCGGCGGCCTGCTCGACGGCGGCACCGCCCGCCAGCACGATCAGATCGGCAAGCGAGATCTTCCGGCCGTCCGACTGTTTGCCATTGAACTCGCCCCGGATGCCTTCCAGCACCTTCAGCACTTTCGCCAACTGCTCGGGCTGGTTGGCCTCCCAATCCTTCTGCGGGGCCAGGCGAATGCGCGCGCCGTTGGCGCCCCCGCGCTTGTCCGAACCACGGAACGTCGATGCCGATGCCCAGGCGGTGATCACCAGTTCCGCGACGGACAGCCCCGACGCAAGCACCTTCTGCTTCAGGGCCGCGATGTCCTGCTCACCAACCAGCGGATGATCGACAGCCGGAATCGGGTCTTGCCAGATCAGTTGTTCGGCCGGTACCTCCGGCCCAAGATAGCGGGCACGCGGACCCATGTCGCGGTGCGTCAACTTGAACCACGCGCGCGCGAAAGCATCGGCGAACTGGTCGGGATTCTCCAGGAAGCGCCGCGAGATCTTCTCGAATGCGGGGTCCAGGCGCATCGTGAGGTCCGTCGTCAGCATCGTCGGCCGCTGTTTTTTCGACGGATCGTAGGCGTGCGGGATGGTCTCGTCGACGTCCTTGGCTACCCACTGGTTGGCGCCGGCAGGGCTCTTGGTCAGTTCCCATTCGTAGTGGAACAGGTTTTCGAAATATCCCATGTCCCACTTCGTCGGCGCGCTGGTCCAGGTGACTTCCAGCCCGCTGGTGATCGCGTCCGCGCCCTTGCCCGTGCCGAAGGTGCTCTTCCAGCCCAGGCCCTGAAGTTCCAGGTCGGCGCCCTCGGGCTCGCGGCCCACATGGGTGGCCGGCCCGGCGCCGTGCGTCTTGCCGAAGGTATGACCGCCGGCGATCAGCGCCACGGTTTCCTCGTCGTCCATGGCCATGCGCCCGAAGGTGTCGCGGATATCCTGCGCCGCAGCAACCGGGTCGGGATTGCCCTCGGGACCTTCCGGGTTCACATAGATCAGGCCCATTTGCACCGCACCAAACGGTTTTTCCAGGTTGCGCCCAGGGTCGGTGCGGCTGGCTGCGGCGTCATCCGCGCTGGCGGCGCCCTTGCCATAGCGCAGGTCCCCGGCCAGCCAGGTCATTTCATTGCCCCAGTCGACGTCCTGGTCCGGTTCCCAGGTGTCGTCGCGGCCGCCGCCAAAGCCGAAGGTCTTGAAGCCCATGGTTTCGAGGGCAACGTTACCAGCAAGGATCATCAGATCGGCCCAGGAGATCTTCTGGCCATACTTCTGCTTGACGGGCCAGAGCAGCCGGCGAGCCTTGTCCAGGCTCGCATTGTCCGGCCAGCTGTTGAGCGGTGCGAAACGCTGTTGGCCGCGCCCGCCGCCGCCACGGCCGTCACCGATACGGTACGTGCCTGCGCTGTGCCAGGCCATCCGGATAAACAAGGGACCGTAGTGACCGAAGTCCGCCGGCCACCAGTCCTGCGAGTCGGTCATCAGCGTCGCGAGGTCCTTCTTGAGTGCGGCGTAGTCGAGACTCTTGAACGCTGCGGCATAGTTGAAGCCCTCATCCATCGGATTGGACTTGTCGGAGTGCTGGCTTAGCAAATCCAGCCGCAACTGCTTCGGCCACCAGTGCAGGTTGGTGGCGCCGCCACCAGCGGCATGGTTGAAGGGACACTTTTCGTCAGACATGCTCTCTCCTTTGGGGGGCGTACCAAGCGGTCTTCTGGTTTTTTCGCGTCAACGCTTCCTTGCGGGCCTGCGCCGGCAGGTCTGCCGCACAGAAAATATAGTCGAGAGCGCTCGCCAGCAGAATGTGGCGATTGCAATGGCCTCGATAGCGCATTGCTATGAGTACCCGCAGCCGTGCCAGGGGGCGCCGATTGCCACCAGTGGCTTGACCTATAGTTTGGATACCCAATACACCTGTAGCGATCTGCGCTCGGAGGGTTGCAATCATGGCCATGGCTAACACGCTGGCGAGATGCCTGAGCAAGAAGCATAGTCTCTTTGAAACCGTGCATCGCCCCGCCAGTCCGGGGGGGCTGGCAGGTACGGAGACTACGTATATCCCCGGAGACCGGCTGGCACGAACTGTCCTGCTGGAGGACAACCGGGGCTACCTCACCGCCGTCATCCCTTCCACCCACAACCTGAAACTGTCGGAACTCTGCGAGCAAACCGGCCGCAAGCTGTCGCTTGCGCGCGCGGACGGCGTGCGCGAAGCGTTCGGCGACTGCGACCTCGGCGCGCTTCCGCCCGTTGGCATGGCGTACGGCATGCTGACCTGGCTCGACGACAGCCTGCTGACGCACGCCGACGTCTACTTCGAGGCGGGCGACCGCAAGGAACTGGTGCATATGAGCACCGAGCAGTTCGCCGCCCTGATGGCCGACGCATGCCACGGGCATTTCGCGCACCGGATGCAGTAGAGCGTCGCGCAACGTCGGCACGGTGAGTGCGCGTATGTCCCTTTCAAGCCAACGCCGGGATCCGCCACGGTTCCACCTCCCAACAAAGCGAGCGCCTGCGTAACCGGCGACGGCACTTCTTTGTTGACGGCCCACAACCCTCGCATTCCTTCTTGACTTTCATTTAACCAATTGGTTAAATGAGTCCATGCCTTCCACCGACGACACCCTGTCCCTCGTATTCGCCGCCCTGGCCGACCCGACCCGCCGCGCCATCCTGGCGCGCCTGTCGGACGGCGAGGCGCCGGTCAGCGAGCTGGCGCGCCCGTTCGACATCTCGGCGCCGGCCATCTCCAAGCACCTGCGCGTGCTGGCGGATGCCGGCCTGGTCGAGCGCGAGGTCAGCGCGCGCTGGCGCATCTGCCATCTGCGCGCGGGCGCATTGCGCGACGCGCACGACTGGCTGGATACGTATCGCCGTCATTGGGAAGGCAATCTCGACCGTCTCGTCGAATTCGTCGAGCGGACCCACGCCGCGGACACCGCAGGCGGTGCCCGCACCACCAAAGCCCGAAGGAAATCGCCATGACCCAAGCTGCTACATTCCAGTTGGAGATGGACCGCTTCATCCGCGCGCCGCGCGAGAAGGTCTTCGATGCATTCACCAGCCAGGCCGCGCTGGCCGTCTGGCATTGCCCGCGTGGCATGCACGTGTTGGAGGCCAGTGCCGATGCGCGTGTCGGGGGCAAGTACCGCATCGTGATGACCGGGCACGACGGCGCGCGGCACGCCGTGGGCGGCGAGTACCAGTCCATCGACCGCGCCGACTTTCTTGCCTATACGTGGTCATGGCAAATCGACGAGCCGTCGCCGCAGATCAAGACCCTGATCGAGGTTACGCTGACACCGAAGGACGACGGCACGCATTTGCACATGCGCCACAGCGGCTTCCCCGATGCCGACACGCGCGATGCGCACAACACCGGCTGGCAGTCGGTGTACAACCACCTCAGCGACTACCTGGACCCGGCTGGCAGCGCGGGCACCGTGACCGTGATCGGCGATGCGCGCAGCAGTTACGTCCGTACCGTGCGCATGGCGTTGGCGGAAAAAGGCGTGGCCTACACGCACCAGTCCGCCGCGCCGCACTCGCCGGAAGTCCTCGCGCATAACCCGTTCGGCCGCGTGCCTGTGTTCTGCGACGGTCCCATCTCGTTCTACGAGACGCGCGCCATCCTCGGCTACATCGACGACGCGTTCGACGGCCCGAGCCTGCTGCCCAAGGGGCGCCCGTCCGCGCAAGCGCGCGGCGAGGAGTGGATCAGCCTGATCAACAGCCACGCCTACGACGCCATGGTGCGCCGCTACGTGCTGCAATACCTCTTCCCCAAGGGCGAAGGTGGCCAGCCCGACCGTGCGGTGATCGACGCCGCGGTGCCGGACATCGACAAGCACCTTGCCGTGTTCGAGCAGGTCTATGGCAATCGCGACTACCTTGTGGGCGGCGAACTGTCGATGGCAGACCTGTTCCTCGCGCCGATCCTGAGCTATGTCGCGATGTTCCCGGAAGGGGCGGAACTCTTGAAGAAGTACCCGAACGTGCGGCGCGCTCAGGCCACCATGCAGCAGCGGCCGAGCTTTGCGGCGACGCAGGCGCAGTTTGGTTGATGGCATCGCGCTGCCGACGCGTTCAACGACCAGGGGCCCCGCATGCGGGGCCCTTTCTTTTTGTCGCCTGCCGTCAGCGCGCGCGCCGGGCCTCGCGCCATCACTCGCGCCGCTGCATGGCCGCGCTTGGTTGTTTTGCCAAGCAGACATCCAGCACCGGCGTTCGTTTGCAGCGGATACACGAATTACAAAAGATTACAGCTAACGATGGGGCGCGAAGGCATGCTCGGCTCATCCTTCAAACGAGAACAATCATGCGCTCCACATACATTCTTCCCATCTCGCTCCTCGCCGCTGTTGGGGGTGCACTGGCGCTGGCCGCTTGCGGCGGCGGTGGGGACGGCTCGCCGCCGAGCAGCGGTTCCGGCACGCTCCGGGTGTCGATGACCGATGCACCGTCCTGCGGCTTCGATCATGTCTATGTCACGGTGAACAAGGTCCGCGTGCACAGCAGCGCCGATGCGGGCACCGACGCCGCGGGTTGGACCGACGTCAACGTCGACCCGGCGTCAGGCCGCATCGACCTGCTGAAGCTGACCAACGGCGTGCTGGCCACGCTAGGCCAGACACCGCTGCCGGCCGGCAACTATCAGCAGATCCGCCTGGTGCTGTCGCCCAACGGCGGCGGCGCACCGGCCAACTCGGTCGTGCCGTCGGCGACCGGCGTCGAGCAGGCGCTCGACACGCCGAGCGCGGTGCAAAGTGGCATCAAGATAAATCGCAGTTTCACCGTGGCCCCGAACACGCTGACCGACCTCGTGCTCGATTTCGACGCCTGCAAGTCGGTGGTGGCGCGCGGCAATGGCTCGTATGGCCTGAAGCCGGTGGTGACGGCGTTGCCGACGCTGGTCAGCGGCACCGTGACCGGTGTGGTGGCCAACGCGCCCGGCGCGCAGGTCTTTGCCGAGCGCAACGGCGTCGTGGTGAAGGCAACCGTGGCCGATGCCAACGGCGCCTTCACGCTGTCGCCGATCGAGCAGAGCAGCACGGCGGGCAATGTCGATGTGGTGGTGGTGCCGACCGCCTCGGCGGGCCGCGCCACGGGCATCGTGCGCGGCGTGCCGGTCGTGGCGGGCGGGAGCACGGCGGTCGCCACCACGGCGGCGCCGATCTCGCTGCCGGTGTCGGTGTTCCGCCGCGTCTCTGGCACAGTGACACCGGCCAGCGCGCTGGCGACGATCAGTGCGCGGCAGGTCGTCAGCGGCGGCACCTATGAGATTGCCACGACCGCTGCGGCCTCCGACACCGGCGTCTACAGCCTCTATCCGAGCGCGCCCGCGCTGCCGGCGGCGGCACCGGTGATCGGCACGTACCAGACGGTGCTGCCGATCCCGCTGGCCGCGGACGTATCGGCGGCCGGCAAGTACGGCATCCGCGCCACCAGCGCCGGTGGCACTGTCATCACGCAGCAGGTCGACGTGACGGTGGCCGACGTGGTGCAGAACTTCGGGTTCTGACGCCAGCCGTCGCGCGCCCTGGCGATGTCCGGGGCGCGCGGCGTTCAGTTGTCCGGATCAGTCACCCAATTGCACGACGGCAAGCGTGGCCGCCGCGTCCCCGATCACGCGGCTCAGGTGTCCCTTGCCCGTCGTGTCCTCCAGCAGCAGCGCGCTGCCGGGGCCGATGTGGCGCACCTCGCCGTCGGAGGCCTCGAATGCCATCTCGCCGGCGAGCAGGAACACCCACATGCGGATCGGCGACGGGTGCAGTTCGCCGATCCAGCCGCCAGGCACGTGCAGGAACGCATGGTGGGAGGCCGCGACAAATGGCGACACATAGAACGGCGCCGCCGGGGGCGCGAACGCACGATCGACGAGCGAGACGGTGAATGGCGCGAAATGCGACTCGCCGGCGTTGTCGGCGTACAGGCGCGTGTGATTGAGGACGTGCGGCATGGCAGGACTCCTCCGGCGCGGCGGTGGGATATCGAGTCTATACCGGCCACCGCGATGTTCCCCAGGGTGCCGCGCGATGGCTCGCCGCCGCCGGTGCGGTGCCGCACAGACAGGCGCCACCCGTCTTCCTACAGCGCCTTGCGGAATGTCAGGTTGATGCGCTCGCGCCCCAGCAGCGGATGATCGCCATCGGCGAGCGGTGCCACGCCGTGGAATGTCAGCCGCGCCGGGCCGCCCCAGACCACCACGTCGCCGTGCGCGAGGCGAATGCGCGCGGGCCGGTCCGCGCGGCGCTGCCCGCCGAACAGGAACACCGCGGGCAGGCCGAGCGAGACGGAGACGATCGGCTGGCGCAGATCGCGCTCGTCGCGGTCCTGGTGTAGCGAGAGGCGCGTGCCGGGCATGTAGCGGTTGATCAGGCACGCATCCGGCACAAAGCCGGCAAAGCCGGCCCGCGCGGCGGCATCGGCGGCCAGTGCCAGGAAGCACGCGGGCATCGCCGGCCACGGCTGGCCGGTGGTGGGATCGAGCGGGTCGTAGCGGTAGCCGTGGGCATCGGACACCCAGCCCGCGTTGCCGCAGTTGGTCATGGCCACCGACATGCGCAGCCCGCCCGGCGTGGTCATATGACGCCACGGCGCGCTGGCAAGCACGCCACGCACGCCGTCCAGCAACCGCGCTTCCTCTTCCCGCGCCAGTCCGCGCAAGACCACCGCGCCGGGCGCAAGCGGCTCGACGTGCGGCGCGGCCGGTTCGAGGTCATCGAACAGGTCGAAGGTCATGGCTGGAGCGGCGAGAGCCGGCAAGTGGCGGGCATGGACAGGCGTGCGCGAGCGGGATGTCGACTCCATGATAGAGACGAACGCCGCGCCGCGCACTCCGCTGCTTGCGGTGGAATGTCGGGTCGTGACGCGCGGCCCGCAAGGCACGGGCCGGAAGGCGGGAAGGGCAGGCGCGCCCCGGTTCGGAATCGCGCCTGATCGCCGTGGGGTCAGGCGAACGTATCGACTTCGCCGCGCGCCAGCGTGCGCGGTGCCGGCGTGGCCGCAGCGGCCTGCGTCACCACTGGCTCGGCGCCCTGGCGGGCGGCCTGGCCGAAACCGGACTGCCCACGGCCGTTGCCGTTTCCGCCGTTGCCCGCTTGCTGCTGGGCCTGACCGGCAAAGCCGTCCGCGCCGACCGAGGTCTGCCCGAGCTGGATACCGCTTTCCGCCAGCGAGGTGCGCAGGTGGGGCAGGGCCGCTTCCACTGCCGCACGCACGGCCTGGTGCGGCGAGACGAACTGCGCCTGTGCCTGGTCGTTCACCACGTTGAGCACGACCTTGAGCGGGCCGAGATTGGGGGGATTGAGTTCCAGCTCGGCGGTGTGGTTGCCTTGCGTGGTCAGGCGAATCATCTGCTGGGAGAGCGCCTGCGGCCACTGCGCGTCGCCGACGGGCGGGGCAAGCACCGGTTGGGCCGGGGCGGCGGCTGCGTGCGTGGCGGGTGCGGCCTGCGGCGGCGTCATCGCGGCGGCCATCGCAGCGGCGTTGCCTTCGACGGCAGTCGGCTTGGCCTGCGTGGCGGCCTGCGCGGCCTGGAATGCATTGGCGGTAGCCGACGCGCCATCCTTGGCCGGCGTCGCGGCCTGCGGCAGACCCTTGTACGGCTGGCCGGCGCCGGTATCCGCCTGGCGTCCGGCCGTTTCGCGCGCATCCGTCGCGGGCGTCAGGGCGGCGTTCAGCGCGGTGGCGGAGGCACCCTTGCTCGCGTCGGTTGCAGTTCCATCCGTCCCCGTCTTGCCGTTCCTCCCGGCCCGTTTCCCGGCCGTGTTGGGCCGCGTTTCCGCCGGCGCGTCGGTTTTCCCGGGCGGGGGTTTT
>JACXTT010007514.1_pt1 | contig 15339 bp, 10 predicted proteins | sample 9270951 | NCBI WGS metagenome assembly JACXTT01 (sample SAMN15532306, study PRJNA645909) | rock metagenome | isolation source: weathered quartz diorite | place: Puerto Rico | collected 2017-06-21 | reverse complement strand
ACGCGGACTTCCCGAAGCTGCCGCCGCCCGACCCGCGCACGTAGCTTCGCACTATGCACTGGCGTATCCTGAACTCGATGCGATGCATGACGCTGCCGGACAAGTGGGAGTATCCGTGGTTCGCCGCCTGGGATTTGGCCTTCCACTGCGTCACCCTCGGGCTGGTCGATCCGGATTACGCCAAGAACCAGCTGTGGGTGATTCTATTCGAGCAGTTCCAGCATCCGAACGGGCAGATCCCGGCCTACGAGTGGGAGTTCTCCGATCTGAACCCGCCGGTTCACGCCTGGGCCGTCTGGCGCGTTTACCAGCTCGACAAGCGGCGCACCGGCAAGACCGACCGCCCGTTCCTCGAACGCTGCTTTCACAAACGGCTCATCAACTTCGCCTGGTGGATCAACAAGGTCGATAGCGACGGGAGCAACATCTTCGAGGGGGGCTTCCTCGGCCTGGACAACATCACGGTCGTCGATCGCAGCATGAAGTGCGCGGACGGCTCGGTCCTGGAACAGGCCGACGCGACCGGCTGGATGGGCATGTTCTGCCTGAACATGATGCAGATCGCCCTGGAGCTGGCGATCGATAATCCCGCTTACGAAAACATGGCCACCAAGTTCTTTCAGCATTACGCCAACGTCGCCGCGGCCATGAAACGCATCGGCCACCGCGAACCGCTCTGGGACGACAAGGACGGCTTCTTCTACGACATTCTTCGCTATCCCGACGGCCGCCACCGCAAGTTCCGCGTTCGCTCCCTGGTCGGGTTGATTCCGCTGTTTGCCGTCGAGCGTCTCGACGTGAACTGGCTCAAGCAGTTCAAGGAATTCAACGCCTGCGTCGGTTGGTTCCTGAAGAACCGCCAGGACCTTGTCAAGGAAGTGGTGCACACCATCGAGCGCAACGGTGAACAGACGCACATCCTCACCATCGTCAATCAGGAACAACTGGTCCGCCTGCTCACCCGCGTCTGGGACCCGGACGAATTCCTGTCGGACTACGGCATCCGCAGCCTCTCCAAGTTTCACGAGAAACATCCGTTCGAGTTCGACGGCAAGACCGTCGGTTACGAGCCGGCCGAGGCGGTCTCCAAGATCAAGGGAGGCAACTCCAACTGGCGCGGGCCGATCTGGCTTCCCACCAACTTTCTGCTCATCGAATCCCTGCGCAAGCTGGGCCGGGCCTACGGCTCCGAGCCGACGATCGCGCTTCCCGGCGGTGGTCCCGCCAAGACGTTCCGCGACATGGCCCAAGATCTGGCCGACCGGCTCATCCACCTGTTCACGCTGAACGACGCCAAGCACCGCCCCTGCTATGGCGGTGCCCGCCTATTCAAGGACGACCCGCACTGGCGCGACCACCTGCTCTTCTACGAGTACTTTCACGGAGACAACGGCGCTGGCCTGGGCGCGTCCCACCAAACCGGCTGGACCGCCTTGGCCGCATCGCTGCTGGATGAATGGCGAACTTAAGCGCCGTTTGCGGCTTGGCGCTCGCAGGGCGCCAAGCGAGCGCTACGCCGCAAACGGCAATTCGACGACGCGCAGCAATTGAAAGGATATGTCAACATGCAAACCACACAAACCGCCCGCGCCCCTGCTCTCGCGCCCGCGCAACCGCCCGGTGAACGCTGCATCCTGGTCATCTTCGGCGCCTCCGGCGATCTGACCAAGCGCCTGCTCATGCCGGCGCTTTACAACCTCGCCTGCGACGGACTTTTGCCGGAGCATGTCCCCATCATCGGCACCGCCATGAGCGAGCTTACCACCAACGACTTCCGCGCTGCCATGTCGCGCGACATCAAGGAATTCAAGACCCGTAAGGACTTCGACCAGGCCGTCTGGGACAAGCTCTGCGCCCGCCTGCACTACACCCCCGGCAAGTTCGACGACGAGTCAGCCTTCACCCGCCTGCACGAACTCGTCACCCAGCTCGACGCCAAGTTCGATGCCGGCGGCAACGTACTCTTCTATCTCGCCACACCCCCCTCGGTCTTCGGACTCATCTCCGGCAATCTCGACAAGGCCGGCTTCAAGAGAATGGCTGGCTGGAAACGCATCATCGTCGAGAAGCCGTTCGGCACCGACCTGCCGAGCGCCAAGAGCCTCAACACGGAAATCCTCTCCTATTGGCAGGAAAGCCAGATATACCGCGTCGATCATTACCTCGGCAAGGAGACGGTGCAGAACATCCTCGCCTTCCGCTTCGCCAACGGCATGTTCGAGCCGCTCTGGAACAAGCAGTTCATCGATCACATCCAGTTCACCGTCTCCGAGGCGGTCAGCGTCGAGGATCGCGGCGGCTACTACGACAAGGCCGGCGTCCTGCGCGACATGATGCAGAACCACATGTTCCAGATGCTCGCTTACATCTGCATGGAAGCTCCCGCCTCCTTCTCGGCCGACGATATCCGCGATGAGAAGTCCAAGATACTCCGCGCCGTCCGCGTCTACAAACCGGACGAGGTGCCAGTCAACTCCGTGCGCGGTCAGTATGGCGCCGGCAAGAAAGCCAACGGCAAGGAGTGCCCCGATTACCGCCAGGAGAAAGACGTCAAACCCGACTCGAACACCGAGACGTTCGCGGCCATGCGGCTCTTCATCGACAACTGGCGCTGGGACGGCGTGCCGATCTACTTGCGCTCCGGCAAGGCGTTGTGGGCGCGCGGCACCAATGTGGTCGTCCAGTTCAAGAAGCCGCCGGCCCGTCTTTTCAAGAGCAAGACGGTTTCCAAGCTGTTCTCCAATCGCTTGATCTTCCACATCCAGCCGGATGAGGCGATCGAGACGCTCTTCCAGGCCAAGATTCCCGGCCCGGTCATGCAGATGCAGCCGGTGAATATGCGCTTCAACTACGGCGAGGCCTTCCTGGCGTCGCGCGCCACCGGCTATGAAGTGATGCTTTACAGCTGCATGCTGGGCGACCCGACGCTCTTCTCGCGCACCGACCTCGTCGAGACCGCCTGGCGCATCGCCCAGCCGTTCCTCGACTACTGGAGCAGCCATGCGGCGACCGACTTCCCCAACTACCCGGCCGGCACATGGGGCCCGCGCTCGGCCCATGAACTCATCGAAACAGATGGCCGCTCGTGGTTCGAGATCATCAACCGCGAGACCTTGCAGCGCTTGCCGCTCTTCGAGAAAGGGGACTCGCTCTTCCTCGGCCAGATCAGCATGGCCCTACAACCGAAGGCGGTTGCCAAGGACGTCACCATCATCACCAAGGGCGAGGTCGGGGATGAGATGTACCTGATCTTTCGCGGCGAAGTCGAGGTGCTTGACGGCAAGGGAAACTTGATCGCGACGCTGCGCGAGGGCGACTGCTTCGGCGAAATGGCGTTGCTTCTGAGTGAGCCGCGCAACGCCACCGTCCGCGCCAAGTCGTCATGCAACCTGTTCGTCCTGGGCCGGGCCGAATTCTGCCGCATCTTGCGCGACCACCCGCACTTCGCCCAGGCGATCTCGGACGTCGTCAGCGCGCGTTATCAGAAATCGGTTACGCCGGACGAGTTGATGGACCCGACGTCGAACCCGTGAGCGCCGCGGGCGGGGCTGAACCAACGGCGTTCACGGCAGGGACTCCTCGGCGGCCAGGCGCTGGCGCAGGTCGTTGCCGCGGTACGCCTCGACGAGCTTTTGCAGCAGCGCTATCTGCGCGCGAATCTCTTCGCCGCGCTCGGTGTCGGCGACGCGGCGCGGCTTGTCCCAGCGGCGCACCTCGGTGATCTCAGGGATGATGTCCACGCCGTCCTTGACCGCCGCCTCGACCGATTCGAAGTGATGGTGTTTGGCCAGGAACGTCCGCTCCGGCTCCAGGACCAACGTGTAACCGTGATCTCCGTAGGCCGCCGAGAAGGCGCCGTCGATGGTGATCGCCTTGCCGCTGCGCTTGATCGGCTGTTCCCCCTTGTCGATCTTGACCGGCACATGCCCGTTGACGATGATGCCGCGTGTCGGGTCGGCGCCGAACTCGGCCAAGATCGAATCGCAGAACGGGACCTCGTGCAGCAGGTTGAAATACGGGTTCTTCGTTTCCACCTGGGCGTCCTTCTCGTTGACCAGGTCGATCTCGAACGTCGCAATCTTGTCCTTGCCGAACAACGGCGACAGCGGCCCGCACCACAGATACCACAGCCAATCCAGGTCGGCCTGCGCACGCTGCTCCAGCGCCCGCACCACCACGCGTTCCAACGCCTCGAACATCTCGCGGCCGCGGCACGCCTGGCCATCGATCGTCAACGGCAAGAACGCCCCGCGCTCATCGACCGGCACGCAGCCGTGAAAGATCAGATGATCGTCGCGCTTCAGCCACATCGTCCCGCGGCCAACGAGAAAGCGCATGTGCTCGCGCAGCTTTTGGCTGCCCAGGAACGATTGCCTGATTCGCTTCAGGCACGTCTGCTCGTCGGGCGAAAGCTCATACGCATGCGCCCAATCGATGGTCGGGAAATGCGTATCCTTGAGGGTGCGCGTCACGCCATCGATCGTGACGGTCCCGGCGGCGCGATCGATCCGGTGCAGCAGCCGGCGGTGCTCCAGTTGCCAATCGGCACGCCGCTCGAGCATCTGCCCTTCGAGCTTGAACTGCATGATGGCCGCGGCCTTCTGCATGCGCGCCATGTGAACCGTCTCGCGCAGCCCGCTCCCGCGCGGCATGAAGCACGTTGCCGGGTCGTCGGCATAGACGGTGCGTGCCAGCACCTCGAGCGCCTGAATGTTGATGCCGTAACCTTCTTCGAGCTGGCTCAGACGCCGGTAACGGAGCGAAATCCGCAACACCTGGGCGATGAGCGGCTCGTGCCCGAGCGCGGCGCCGAGCCAGACCGTATCGTGGTTGCCCCAGGTGATGGCGACGTTCGGCTGCTGCATCAAGTGATCGACGACGCGATCGCCGCGCGGTCCACGGTCCCAGCAATCGCCGGCGAGCACCAGCTCGTTGATCGCCAGATCGCGGATGACGCGCACCGCCAGGCGAATGAACTTGAACGCCTGCCCCTCCTGCACCAGCGTGTTGACCGTCGCGCGAAACGCCTCGCTCTCCCCCGGAGCCAACGTGTACCCCAGCGTATCCTGCAGCAGCCGGCGATAAGCGCCCGGCAACGCGCTGCGAACGCGTGTCCAGCTATAGGTCCGCGCCAGCACCCGCAGCAATTCGATCAGCCGCCCCAGCACGCGCCGGCAGAAACTCGTCCGCTGCTCCGCATCGACCAGGCTCGGCTCCAGCTTGTCGAGCGTCTCACGCGGGTAAAAGAGCAGCGTGATGAACTCTTGCAACTCCGCGGCCGGCATGACGCCGGAGAAGAGCCGTTCCACGAGCGGCCGCATCGTGCCCGACCCGTTGTTGAGGACGTGCCGAAGTTTGCCGTCCTCGCCGTGTACGTCGCTGATGACGTGCACGGTCCCCTTCGCCAGCGTCAACTCCGCCGCCAGCCGGGCCATCTCACCCACGGCACTGTCCACCGTCGGAAACTGGTCCGCCAACGGCCGCAAATAGGCCAGGGACGCAGCGCCGCCATCGTTTCGGGTCATAAGTGTTTTTCCGTGACAGGATCGCATTACTATAACCGCCCGCGCGGCCAGATGCAATCACCTTGACGCGGATTCCATCGCTTTCTAGCATTGTGGGAGAGGCCCCGTCGTCTAGAGGCCTAGGACACGGCCCTTTCAAGGCCGCGACACGGGTTCGAATCCCGTCGGGGTCACTAGGTGGTTTCGCATATACCGACGGATACCGCGGTTTGTTAGCATTCATCGACAGTCATGCAACGAGTTCTTGCCCGCGACTACCCGGAAATCGGCGCACCGCAACTCCGCAATTTCATTCGCCCCCGACGGGTCGGCACACCACGTCACATGTCGCGGCAACTTCTCGGCATGAAAGCTCAGCGGCCTCTGCGACGCATAAAGCTCGCCGGTCAGCCACAACACGTCGTCGCAATCGACATAGCCGCAAGCACACGATCCGGCTCATATTGGCAAACGCCATCACATCCGCGTTGACCTTCAATTTCGACTTGGCGCCGAGCAGATCGTAATAGAAGTTCATGAGCCGCAACACCTCGCGCGACTGCCGATGACTGCGCGAGACCAGGACGACGCGCGTCATCGCCTTGCACATCGCTTCGATCAGCGCGAGAAAGGCGACGACGGTCGTCTTCCCCGCCTGCCGGCAACAGTTGAGTAGAAGTTGCGGATGGGTCGATTGCAGCACCTCGATCTGCCACGGATCGGGTTGAAGGCCGACGCCGCGCATGATATCGGCAGTAGGCGGCCGCTCGGTGGGGGTGGGGCGGGGCATTGGGAAGACCTTGTGATCTTGGCTTGGAAAAACTAATGGATCGTGAATGTCGCAATGGAAATGGCTACCTCTGCCATGAGGGCGTGTTCTTTAGCGCGTTCTGCACATTGCGGGCGAACCCATCGAATTCCATCACGTCGCTCAAGGAGGTGGTACAACTTTCGCCCACGCAATCCTCGGAGACAATCCGATAGCGAACCAGCGTTTTTGATAGCCGATCGCCAAGTTGAAGAATAATGGGACACCAATCATTTTCGACCCGGAACGTGAATCCGACGGTCTTTTTCGCCGAACCAGTCGGTAGGATAACTTCGTGAGAGGGTTCAGAGTGATCCTTTTCAAAACGATCAGCAAATGTGCCTGACGGCGGCTCAAAATCAATGGATACATCCCAACATCGGGCTGCTGAGTTACCCGAGTTCTTGATGCTGAAACGAAGTATAACTTGGATATAGGCGGTGTTCGGTGGACCCGCAATCACTCCGGCAAAACCGACTGATTCGAGCCCTGCCCGGAGTACAATCGGCGCGGACCTGGGAACGCGATCGACAAATTCTTGGAGTAACTGTTGGAGGTTGCCATCAATCTCGCCGAGCCGTTGTAAATGTTCCTGTTGAAAGTACGTTTCCCGTATTTCCCTGTTTTGATCAGCCATCAGAAGCCGCTCAATCGCGAAGGCACCCCATACCGGACGAATCTCAATTCCTGAATCTGTTTGCTTTCCGGTCCAATCGTCAAACCATTTTTTTTCGTCCGTGCTTAGGTCAATGGGAAGGCGGAGTGTCCAGCTCTTGGTCTTGAAATCTTTGTTGTCGCGTGCGCGCTTGAATGAATCTCGAATCTGATTCCGCTGCGACTCTTCGATCTTGTCGGGGAAGTACTTCATCTGAAATACGTCCACACCAGCTGGGTCGGCCAACTTTCCGTCATGCGCATCAATTCCGCCGTCTCCACGAACGATTCGAACGCGCTCAGCGGTGGGATGCTGTGAGTGAATGAGGTGAACGGTCATCTCCTCGAATTTCTCTCTTGCGCCGGCCACTCCGTACAAGATTTCCAAATGTCGAAGGCTTACCATCCTCGCATCCTTTCGCACACGCCGTTCGCCGACATCGACGTAGGCCAAAGGTTTCACGTTCGCGCCGTGGTCATCGACCTACGTTAAGATTACCAGCGCCGACGAGGGAATGAAAGGTTAGCCGAGCCCAAGAATGCGGTTTTCAGGCCCGTTCACGGGCCTTGCTGCGCAGCGGTGTAGGCCCGTCCTTCAGGACGGGTGATGCGATACGTCGCCCATTTTCCGGGAGCCCCGTTTACGGGGCTTCTCGCTGTTTGCCTTCAGGCGCCGGCAGTGTCCGTGGCTAAAGCCAAACCGCGAGAAGCCCCGTGAACGGGGCTATCCGAATTCTTCGCGACGGGCCATTCACCCGTCCTGAAGGACGGGCCTACACCGCTGCGCGGGAAGGCCCGTGAACGGGCTGGGGGGCGGCTGGGATTCGTCGCGTACCCGTTCGGATATTCCGCTTTACGGAGATTTTCCTGGTTCGGTTTTCGCCTCCGTCTCCATCGCCGTGATGCGTTCCAATCGATCTTCGATCTTGCCGCGCTGGTGATGGTCGCGCTGGTTGCGGACATAGCCCCTCACCCAGTCCAGATCCTTTGTACCGAAACTGACCACGCCATAGCCGGCCTGCCATTCGACGGCTTTGCGTCCCATCTTCTGGTTCACGTCGTGCGAGGAGGAACCCTTGAGTTGGCCGATGAAATCGCTGATCAGAATCGTTGGCGGGATGCTGAGATACATATGCACGTGTGTTTCAATGCCGCCAATTTCGTGGATGAAGACGCCGGGCGTGTTGATGCAACGCCCGCGCAGGTAATGGTGGACGATGGTTTCGATATTCGGGACCAGAAGCTGAGCGCTTTCCTTGGTGTGCCAGGTGACGTGGAGATTGATTTCGGCGTAGTAGTTGCGGGACATGGTTTGGTTCCTCAGGCTAAAGCCGAACGGCGAGAAGCCCCGTGAACGGGGCTATGAGACAATTCGCGGCGGATTACACACTCGTCCTAAAGGACGGGCCTACACCGCTGCGCGGCAAGGCCCGTGAACGGGCCTGGAATCGGCTCACTTATATCCCTTCTGCGTCCTGCTCGCAAGAAATATCCGTGTCCGGCTCGTTCTCCCACTCCGGCGGCGTTTGATACTTCTCGTCGTATTGCCGAATCCACGCGGCCAATGATCACAAAGTCGGCGCCGCGCGAAGCCTTGAATCCTTGAACAAAGTGGATGAGGTCGAGCCATTGCGCCGGCGACGGCACCCCGATGAAGGGGCGACAGACGAAGCAATCGCGCGGCCCAAAGCCAAGACTGGCATGGCGCTCGTGCCAAAGTCTGCGCGGCTCCTCGGTACCCGATTGCGCTGTGATATGCGATGTCGGTTGCAAGGTGGTCGTCGAACTTGTGTGGTTTCCCCCGAATTTCAGGAGGCGGGTGCTAACTCCGTGATTGGCCAGAAATCGCGCCAGCCCATTGCAAAGCGGGCGGTTTCTTGCCACAATATTCCACGTCACACCACCTCTTCAGGAGATGCGGTCGCCATGCCTACTTCATGGGAACGATTCAAGCACTCGCAGTCGCGTATCCCGGCACTCGGACTGACGCTGGACGTTAGCCGGGTGAAGTTCGATGACGGGTTCTTCGAGCGGATGTCGGCGTCCGTCAAGCGCGCCTTCGAGGCGATGGACGCGCTCGAGAAGGGCGCCATCGCCAATCCGGACGAGAAGCGCATGGTCGGCCATTACTGGCTGCGCGCTCCCGAGCTGGCGCCGACGCCGGCGATCGCGGCCGAGATTCACAAGTGCGTGGAAGACATCAAGAAGTTCGCTGCCGACATCCACCGCGGCACGATCAAGCCAGCGACGGCAGCGAAGTTCACGCGCGTCCTCTCCATCGGCATCGGCGGCTCGGCGCTCGGACCCATGTTCGTCGCCGACGCACTCGGCAATCCGAGCGACCCGATGCAGGTCTACTTCATCGACAACACCGATCCCGACGGCATCGCCCGCACGCTCCAGGGACTCGCCGGCAAGCTCGGCGAAACGCTGTGCATCGTCACCTCCAAAAGCGGCGGCACGCCGGAGCCGCGCAACGGCATGTTGCTCGTCGCCGAAGCATACAGCAAGGCGGGGCTCGATTTCACCAAGCACGTGGTTGCCGTCACCATGCTCGATGACAGCTCGGGGCTGTACAAGCTGGCCGTCAAGGACAAATGGCTCAAGCTCTTCCCGATGTTCGACTGGGTCGGCGGCCGCACCAGCGAACTGTCTGCGGTCGGCCTCGTGCCGGCGGCCTTGCAGGGCTTCGACATCGACGCCATGCTCGCCGGCGCCAAGGCCTGCGACGAGGTGACGCGCAAGCACGACCTCCGCGGCAACCCGGCCGCTCAGCTCGCCCTCATGTGGTATCAAACCACCGACGGCAAGGGCAAGAAGGACATGGTCGTCCTCCCCTACAAGGACCGCTTGCTCCTGTTCAGCCGCTATCTCCAGCAGCTCGTCATGGAGTCGCTCGGAAAACAGCTCGACCTCCAGGGCAAACGCGTCGATCAGGGGATCAGCGTCTATGGCAACAAGGGCTCGACCGATCAGCACGCCTACGTGCAGCAGCTCCGCGACGGCGTGCCGAACTTCTTCACGGTGTTCATCCGCGTGCTGGAATCAGGCGGTTCGACCTATGCGGTGGACCCGGGCGTGAGGGCGGGGGATTATTTACACGGATTTTTGCTTGGCACGCGGGCGGCGCTGTACGATAATGACCGCGAGTCGATCACGATCACGGTGCCGCACGTCGATGCCAGGATAATCGGCGGCCTGATCGCCCTGTTCGAGCGGGCGGTCGGATTCTACGGCAACCTGGTTGGCATCAATGCGTACCATCAACCAGGCGTCGAGGCGGGTAAGAAGGCGGCGGCGTCCGTGCTGGCGCTGCAAGCGAAGGTCGCGGCCGCCCTTACGAGCACGCCCCAGACCGCCGAGCAAATTGCCGCCGCCTGCGCCCCCGATGCCGAGACGGTATACCTGTTGCTCGAACACCTGGCCGCCAACGGGCGCGCCAAAAGCGCCGGCGACGGCGACCCCGGCAAAATCACGTTCTGCAAACAATAGTTTCAAGGATGATGGATGAAATGAAACATCCGCTTCATCCTTCAGCCATCATCCTTCATCCTTTTCGAGGTGAATCATGGCTACTCTGCTTGAATCGTTGAAGCGTTACACGACCGTCGTCGCCGACACGGGCGACATCGAGGCCATCGCCCTGCACAAGCCGCAGGACGCGACGACGAATCCGTCGCTGCTCTACCAGGCCGCCCAGAAGCCGCAGTATCAAAAGCTGGTCGACGCTGCCGTCGCGTTCGCCTCCGATACGCCCGGCGATCCGCTCGTCAAGGCCGAGGCGTTCATGGACAAGCTGCTCATCAACTTCGGCTGCGAGATCTTGAAGATCGTGCCGGGCCGCGTCTCCACGGAAGTCGATGCCGGTCTGAGCTTCGACACCGAAGCGACGCTCGCCAAGGCGCGCAAGTTGATCGGCATGTACGGCAAGGCGGGCATCGGCAAGGAGCGCGTGCTCATCAAGGTCGCCAGCACCTGGGAGGGCATCCGAGCGGCCGAGCAGCTCGAAAAGGAAGGCATCCACTGCAACCTGACGCTGCTCTTCAGCTTCGCCCAGGCCGTCGCCTGTGCCGAGGCAGGCGTGACGCTGATCTCGCCGTTCGTGGGCCGTATCTACGATTGGCACTGCAAGGACCGCGGCGTGAAGGACATCCCCGCCGATCAGGACCCCGGTGTCGCGTCGGTCACGCGCATCTACACCTACTTCAAGAAGTATGACTACAAGACGCAGGTGATGGGCGCCAGCTTCCGCAAGGTCGAGGAGATCCTCGGCCTCGCCGGCAGCGATCTGTTGACGATCAGCCCGGACCTCCTGGAGAAGCTGGAAAAGACGCAAGGCGACATGCCGCGCAAGCTTACCGTCGAGGCCGCCAAGGCGAGCGACGTGAAGAAGATTCACCTCGACGAAAAGACGTTCCGCTGGATGCACAACGAGGACGCCATGGCGACGGAAAAGCTGAGCGAGGGCATCCGCAAGTTCTACGCGGACGCGCGGAAGCTGGAGAAGTACGCCCTGGAGCGCGTGGCGAAGAAGTAGGAACCCACGGCCTAAGTGGAACCGGTATTCGTTGAGCACCCGCCTGGCGTGGTGCGGATGCTCAACGAATACCGGATTTTTGGTTTTTGCTTGGCCTACTCGCTTTTGGCAAATATCAATCTCGCCAGCGCCTGCATGTGGCCGCGGAATTGTTCTGGTTCGTAGCTCGCTATAACCTTCAAGGCTTCGTTCAATTCGACATCGCTGATTCGCTTCAACTCCTCCTGAAATGCCGGGTCTTCGAGCTTCTTGGTGGCCTTCAGCGTGCCGAGATCAGCTGTCAGCTTATACCGCTCTTCCGTGGCACCCTTTCTTGCCTTGGAATCGAGGGAAAGATTCAGCATGTCGTCCAGATCCGAAAAGATTTTCTCGATCTCCTTCTTGTTGGGATGATTTGTCCCCCATTCGGAAAATACGGCGCGCGCCGCCCAGGCAATCTGGCGAGCGCTGTCATAGTCGAGGTAAGTCGAGCGCTTGGCGTCCTTGGGTGAGCCGCGTTCGACAAGCTTCTTCAGCAGATCGCCCGCTTTTTCGCGCGTGATGGTCTCGCTCGGCTGCACCAGCTTGGCGGCGAAATGTTCCAAATCTGTGGCGGCCAGCGTGAGCTCCTTGGGCGTGCCGAACGGGGCGCTATCGACGGCCAAGCGCAATTTCTTGATCTTGTCGTCGAACTCCGGCGCGGCATTCGCGGGCAAGGCAGTGGCAGCCAAGGCAAATGGCCATTGCTGAATCTGAGGCCGTCCCGGTCGGCCTTCATAGCCGCGCTCCTGGCGCCAGCTCTTGGATTTGAGGTCGTGATGGCACGAGTAGCAATCGGATTGGGCCATGGCGATTTCCGGCCAAAGAACTTGCAAATCCTCCGTGCCAGGCTTCTTGGCCCCTTTGCCGAGTTCGGGCCAGCGGTCCTGGAAGTCGTTCTTGGCGTATGGCTGCAGCCACGGGGGAGGCCAGGAATAGGTTTTGGCGACGCGACTTTGCTCGTGGTCCGATCGATTCGCCACCAGCTCCATCATGGAGCGCATGGTTTGGCTGCACGATGCCAGCACCAGTTTGGTTTGCTGAAAGGGCGCATCGTCGAAGGCATTTTGCTTTCTGACTTCGTCCTTGGTCTTCTTGTCATTGAAAAAGGGGACATCCTTGAGGTTGCGCCAGTGTTGGGGCAAGTTTTTACTGAAGCTTGCCGTCTCGAAGCTCGGCAGCGGCGGGTGGCCGGCCGCCATCATTTCGTGGGTCACGACCTTCCCCTCGGAGGTATTGCCGACGTGGCAGGAGATGCACATTTGCGTGCGCTTGATCGGATTGCGGACGTCGAACATGCCTTTTTTTTCCTTGTACTCGGGCGACTTCGATCGCCAGGAAATGTCCGAGTGATCGCCGTCCCAATGTTCCGCGGGACCGTGGCAGCCGTCACAGCTGACGCCTTCCAGCTTGGTGTAGGCCTTCCCTTCGCGTTCCGGGCGTGAAGCGGTGGCATGACAGTTCAGGCAGCGTGGATCCTCCGTCACCTTCATGTCAAGCAATTTGGCCATTTGCTGCCCGCGCGGCCCTTGTAGTACAACGAAAGCCAACGCGTGTTTATCCTTGGTTCGCCAGGTCTTGAACTCATTGAGCAGCACGAATTCGGTATCGAAGTTTTCGCCGGGCGAGGTGTGGCATAGAGCACAGCGCGTCGCTCCGTAAAACTTCGCCTTCGTCAGATCGGGATCCGCCGGTTGGACTGCTTCGGCGCGGGCCCTCCGTTCGCACAAAGACATGCACGCTGCTGCCGCCAGCACTGCGCCGATCACGATTATCGAGCTGGGCCATCTCGTTACCGCCATGTTATCGCTCCCTTTTGGTGCCAAGGATTCACCGATTGTTGCAGTCGATTTGGAAGTGGATGATGGCATTCATCCCCACGTCATGTCAAGTAAAAAGAATCCGGATTTCCGGCGGCGGTTGAGCGCGGGTTTCGGAGCCCGAGTGCCAGCGCGGGAGCGAATGAATCTCTCGCTGCCGCTCGGGCTCTGACGAAAATCGCTGACCCGATCCTTAGTATGAAACGCTCATTCCCACATGCGGAAGCCGCCGAGAAACGCGTGCGAATTATCGCCGAGGCGGGCGCCTGGAGGCAGACTGTGGAGGTTGCGCGCGTTGCCGCCGCCGAGCACGACGTAGTCGGCGATAAGTGCGGCCTGGAGCCGGGCGGTCACATCTTCGACGGCGGCTTGCCACTTCTTGCGTCCAAGGCGATTGAGGCCGCGCACGCCGAGATAGTCCTCGAAGGTCCTGCCTTTCCTGTACGGAAGGTGAGCGAGTTCCAGCGGTGCAACCACGCGGTCGATGATAAGCGCCGAACCCAGGCCGGTGCCGAGACCGAGAAACAACATGCGGCCCCCCTCGTAGCTGCCGAGGGCTTGCATGGCGGCATCGTTGATGATTCTCACGGGCAAGCCGAATCCTTTCTCGAAGTCGAAATCGACCCAGCCGGCGGCGAGGTTCTTGGGCTCAAGCAGGAGCTTGCCTTGCATGACCGGTCCGGGATAGCCAATGGAAACCGCCTCGTATTGCCAATCAGCGGCGGCGGCCTTGACCTTTTCCACCATGTCCGCGGCGGTCATGTCCTTGCCGGATGGGATTTTGCGCATGTCCTGCTGGCCGGTCGCGAGAATCTTGACGTTGGTGCCGCCGATGTCGATGACCAAAATATTTTTCATGAGTGTACTCGGAGGTTGTTGATTCGTTCTATGTTGCCGCTTGCGGCGTAACAGGCCCCGCGCGGAGCTTCCAGGCTTTGATTCGACCCACGTTATGGGCGTCGAGCGATTCGATTTCGTTGAACTCGCCTGCCACTTCTTCATCCAGTTCACGCAAGAAGGCGTTGCTGACGACGATCTCATTGGGCCCGGCTACTGCCATCAGCCGCGCCGCCATGTTGATCGAATCGCCGATGACCCCCATGGGCGCCCGGCCGAACGGCTGCATGGAGACTCCATGTAAGTCTCCCAGGGCAATGCCGATGTGGACGCCCCCCGATTTCTGCACCCGATCGATGCAGCGCTGCCAGTGGCTGGACACGGCATTGCCGATGTCCACCAGAGCTCGTGCCGCGTCCAACGCTTGTTGCACGTAGCCTGGCCCTCGATCCGGGATGCCGAAAAGCCCGACCGCTTCATCGCCGATGAACTGCGACAGCATGCCCCCCTTGTTGATGATCTGGTAACGGGCCTTCGAGTAAAAGGACGTCAGACAGTGCCGCATCACGGAATCATCCGGCGTATCGCGCACATAGCTGGAGAAGGAGCACAGATCGACCAGGACGATGGCCACGCCGGGATATTCGCGCGGCGGCATGATCTCGCGCGGCGATAACTTTTGCTGCTCACGCAACTGGCGCAGACGCCAGAAGCCGAAATGCCAGAGCAAGGTAGCGTGCAAGCCGTCCATGGCATAGTCGGCAAGGCTTTGGCCGCCGAATGCCTGAAATCCTTTGGCATGATTGATGGTGTTGCGCAAATCGACAAGGTTCTCTTCGGTGATGGTCTTGATATCAACGCCAAATCGTCCACGCAGGAGACCGAGCAGCTTGTGCAGGTCCCAGACTTCCAGCTTCAAGCCGCCGGCCAGCGTGCGGGCGATCTCCGCTTCCAGCGCCGGCCAATCGGCATGTCGCTCGGTGTCCACCAGGAGAATCACCTTGGAAGCATGGCGCAAAGCGGGCGTTTCCTGACCGTACTTTCGCTTCATGCTGCGCACCAGCGCGGCATTGGTGTGGCCGTATTTCACTTCCACGAAATAGGGAACGCCTTTGGGCGTCGCCACACGGATATCCGCAAAAGCGTCGGGTGCCCCCAGCC
>JACXTT010007512.1_pt1 | contig 15342 bp, 11 predicted proteins | sample 9270951 | NCBI WGS metagenome assembly JACXTT01 (sample SAMN15532306, study PRJNA645909) | rock metagenome | isolation source: weathered quartz diorite | place: Puerto Rico | collected 2017-06-21 | reverse complement strand
GCCAGTAGCTCCAATGGCTAGAGCAGCGGTCTCCAAAACCGCGGGATGGGGGTTCGAATCCCTCCTGGCCTGGATTCCGAGTGGACCGGCCTTCCGGTATGCCGCTGCCGACAGCGAGGTCGGCGCCGGCGTGACCGTGGTGAACACGATCAGGATGACGAGACGATGAAAAAATTGGTGGATCGCGTCAAAGAGTTTTTTCAGGAAGTCAGCGGGGAGTTGAAAAAGGTGTCGTATCCGACTCGTGCGGAAACGGTGGGATCCACGTCAGTCGTCCTGGTCTTCGTGCTGGCGGTGGCGATTTTCTTGTCGGCGATGGACGCAGTGTTGGTGAAGCTCGTTGCTCTCATCATTGGATAATCCCGAACAGAGGGCGCAGACGATGGGGACGTCGTGGTACGTGGTGCATACCTACGCGGGTTTTGAGAACCGCGTCAAGCAGAGCATTGAAGAACGGTCCAAGACCTACGGCTTGTCGGACAAGATTCGCAAGGTGATGATTCCGACCGAGGAAGTCGTCGAAATCCGCGAAGGAAAGCGCCGGATGTCCACCAAGAAATTCTTCCCGGGGTACGTGTTGGTCGACATGGATATGAATGACGAGACGTGGCAGCTCGTCAAAAATACGCCGAAGGTCACCGGCTTTGTGGGCGGGGGCGGAACCGCACCGTCGCCGGTGAGCCAGGAAGAGATGGACGTGCTGGTGAACCAGATGGATACCACGACGGCCAAACCGCGAAGCAAGACTCAGTTCCAGAAGGGTGAGAACGTCAGGATCATCGATGGACCGTTCCTGGGATTCAACGGGATCGTCGATGAGGTGCACCAGGAACACTCGAAGGTGAAGGTCCTCGTGAGTATCTTCGGCCGCTCCACCCCGGTGGAGCTGGGCTTTCTTCAGGTAGAGAAGGTTTAAGCGGGTCAAGCCGTTCAAGCCAGGATGAGGAAAGGATACGTATGGCAAAAGTCGTGACCGCGATGGTCAAACTGCAAATTCCCGCAGGTAAGGCCAATCCCGCCCCTCCGGTGGGGCCGGCGCTTGGACAACACGGTGTGAACATCATGGAGTTTTGCAAGACGTTCAATGCGCGAACGCAGACGATGGGAGATTCCATCATCCCGGTGATCATCACCATTTATGCCGATCGAACCTTCACGTTCATTACCAAAACGCCTCCGGCATCGGATCTGTTGAAAAAAGCCGCGGGCATCATCAAGGGATCGGCGACGCCCCACAAGGACAAGGTGGGCAAGGTGTCCGCGGCGCAAATTCAAGATATTGCCAAGACCAAACTCCCCGATCTCAATGCGGTCGATTTGCCAGGAGCCGTCAAGATCATCGAGGGGACGGCCCGCAGCATGGGGTTGCAGGTGACGCCGTCATCCGAAAGGAAGTAGTCGCTATGGGCAAGAAATTCGAGGCTGCAAAAAAACTCGTCGAGCCGAAGTTGTACGATCTGCGGACGGGGCTTGATCTGGTCAAGAGCACTCATTTCGTCAAATTCGATTCCACGGTGGATATGGCCGTACGCCTCGGCGTCGATCCGAAACACTCCGATCAAATGGTCCGTGGTTCGGTCGTCCTCCCTCACGGGGTGGGGAAGACCGTCTCTATCGTGGTGTTCGCAAAAGGGGAGAAGGAGCGCGAGGCGAGGGAGGCCGGTGCGGACCACGTGGGCGCCGATGACCTGGCCGAGCGGATCACCAAAGGCTGGTTGGACTTCGACCGCGTCATCGCCACCCCGGATCTGATGGGCCTGGTCGGAAAATTGGGGAAGATCCTGGGACCTCGGGGACTGATGCCGAATCCGAAGACCGGAACCGTCACGTTTGATGTGGCCCGGGCCATCCGGGAGATCCGCCAAGGAAAGGTGGAGTATCGGGTGGAAAAGGCCGGTATCGTCCACGTCTTGGTGGGGAAGGTGTCGTTTGACGCGACGAAGCTCTACGATAACGCCGTGACGATTCTTGAGTCGATCATGAAGGCCAAACCCGCGTCGGCCAAGGGGACCTACATGAAGACGGTCACCGTGTCGTCCACGATGGGTCCAGGGGTGAGGATCGACGCGGCGAGCATCGGAAAGCAGGTGTCGTAGCACGGGATTCATCGTTCAAAATTGATTGGAACGTCAAAGACCGTAGGAGCCTACGGGCCTAAACGACTCCGGAGGGTGAATCCCATCCGAGCGTCCTACCGAGACGTGATCGTGGACCGAGCCGCGACGCCGCGCGCTCCTCCCCCGCCTGCCGTTCTCGACGGAAGAGGTGGAATGGGGAAGGCGAGCGACATCGCGGCTTGCCCGTCATCGGCTGCGGTAGGGGATCGGATTGACCGCTCCCGATGAAAGGGGGGAGGAAAACAGGTGAAGGGAAAGACTGAGAAAGCGGCATTGATCGACGACATCCATGGACGGTTCGCCAAAACCCAGATGGCGGTGGTGGCGGAGTACCGTGGCCTGGGTGTCGAAGAGTTGCGGACGTTGCGTATCAAACTCCGCAGCGCGGGCGGCGAATTCAAGGTCGTCAAAAATACCCTCGCGCGAAAAGCGGCCGAAGGCACCGGCTTGGCTGACATGCGCGAGTATTTTGACGGTCCGATCGGGGTCGCGCTTGGATATGATGACCCGGCGGCGTTGGCCAAGGCCATCAAGGAGTTTGCCGGTCAGCAAGAGAAACTCAAGCTCCTCAGCGCGGTCCTCGAAGGCCGGTTGCTCGATCTGGCGGGCTTAGCCCGGGTTGCGGCCTTGCCTTCGCGTCAAGTCTTGTTGGGACGCCTGGTCGGCCAAATGCAGGCGCCAGTGACGGGCTTGGTCGGCAGCCTGCAGGGCATCGTGAGAAAGTATGTCGCGACGATGGGTGCCGTGCTCGCGAAGCGAACGGCCGAGGGCGCGTGACGGCGATCTAGACACAGTGAAGGGCGGGCCAGAGGGGCCTGTTCCCTACGATACGAATAGACGACTCTCAAGGAGACTGAACCATGGCAACAATGACGAACGACGAGATCATTAAGGCGGTTGAAGCGATGCCGGTTTTGCAGTTGTCGGAACTGGTCAAGGCCTTGGAGGATCGGTTTGGGGTCACCGCCGCGGCTCCCGTGGCGATGATGGCCGCCGCGGGTGCGGCTGCTGGTGGGGCCGCCGCGGCGGTTGAGGAGAAGACGGCGTTCGACGTGGTACTGACGGCGGTGCCGGCCGATAAGAAGATCCAGGTGATCAAGGTGGTTCGGGAACTGACCAGCTTGGGACTCAAAGAAGCCAAGGATTTGGTGGAAGCCGTGCCCAAGCCCGTGAAGACGGGTGTCGCGAAGGAAGAGTCCGAGACCATGAAGAAGAAATTAGAAGAGGTCGGGGCGAAGGTCGAAGTGAAATAACGTCCGTGGTGTTGAACGGTGTCGGGCGGGTTTCGCATTGGAGTGTCGTTCGATTATTGATTCTGTAGGGGCGGTTCGCGAACGCGTCGTGTGCGCGGCGTAGCAACCGCCCCTACAAAAAAGGGAGACCGCATGGCAGGAGCGACGACTGATGGCGTGATGGAACGGAAGGATTTCTCCAAGATTGCGACCCAGGTGGAGATTCCCAACCTGATCGACATCCAACGGCGATCGTACGACCGCTTTTTACAAAAAGACGCCAGGCCGGAAGACCGGGAAGATATCGGGTTGCAGGCCGCGTTCACGTCGGTGTTTCCGATTGTCGATTACAACGAGACGGCGATGATCGAGTTTCTCGATTATGCCGTCGGTGTGCCGAAGTACGACGTCCGAGAGTGTCTCGAGCGGGGGATGACATTCGCCGCCCCGCTGAAGATCCGGGCTCGGCTGATCGTGTGGGAGAAGGACGAAAAGGCGGGCACCAAAAAAGTCCGCGACGTGCGGGAACAGGAGGTCTACGTCGGCGAACTGCCGCTGATGACCGAAAACGGCACGTTCATCATCAACGGCACCGAGCGCGTGGTCGTCAGCCAGCTCCAACGGTCGCCCGGGGTCATCTTCACCCACGACAAAGGGAAAACTCACGCCAGCGGGAAGGTGTTGTACTCGGCTCGCGTGATCCCGTATCGGGGGTCGTGGCTGGACTTCGAATTCGACGCCAAGGACATTCTCTACGTGCGGATCGATCGTCGCCGGAAAATTCCCGCGACGGTGTTGCTCAAGGCGTTCGGCTACACGATCGAGGATCTGCTCAAGACGTATTATCCCATCGAGGAGATCACGGTCTCCGGCGGCCAGTTCGTGCGGAAACTCGACGCCGAGATTCACCACGGCATTAAGGCCTCCATCGACCTGGTGGACAAGAAGTCGAAGGAACTGATCGTCAAGGAAGGGGCTAAGCTTACCAAAGCCACCCTGAAGAAATTGAAGACCGTCGGCATCAAGGAGATCCCGATCCCGAAGGCGGAGCTGATCGGCCGAGCGGTGTTCAACGACATCGTCGATCCTGGCACCGGCGAGGTGCTCATCGAGCGCAATCAGGAATTGACGGAAACGATCCTCGAGAAAATCTCGGCGGCCGCCATCACCGATCTCCAGCTCCTGTACATCGACAATATCCAGGTGCTGCCGGTGATTCGCGACACCCTGGCGATGGAGAAGATGGCGTCGCCCGACGAAGGAATGGTTGAGATCTACCGTCGGCTCCGTCCTGGCGAAACCCCCACCGTGGACACCGCGCGCGCTCTCTTCGATAATTTGTTTTTCAACAATAAGCGCTACGACCTCTCGCCGGTGGGGCGTCTCAAGCTCAATAAGAAACTCGGGCTCGACGTGCCATTGGACAAGCGCACGTTGACCGCTCCGGACATCGTCGAGACGGTCCGATACCTGATCGGGTTGAAGACCGGCAAGGGAGAGATCGACGACATCGATCACCTCGGCAACCGCCGCGTCCGGTCGGTGGGCGAGCTGTTGGAGAACCAGCTTCGGATCGGGCTCGTGCGTATGGAGCGAACGATCAAGGAGCGGATGAATCTTCTCGATATCGAGACCGTGCTTCCCCATGACCTGATCAATGCGAAGCCGGTCATCGCGGTGATCAAGGAATTCTTCGGGTCGAGTCAGTTGTCGCAGTTCATGGATCAGACCAACCCGCTCGCCGAAATTACGCACAAGCGCCGCTTGTCGGCCTTGGGACCCGGTGGGTTGACAAGGGAGCGCGCCGGGTTCGAGGTGCGCGACGTCCACCCGTCCCACTACGGGCGGATCTGTCCGATCGAGACGCCGGAAGGGCCCAACATCGGTCTGATCACGTCGCTGGCCACGTACGCGCAGGTGAACCAGTTCGGGTTCATCGAATCACCGTACCGCAAGGTCGAAAACGGGCGGGTCACCGACCAGGTGGAATTCATTTCGGCGATCGATGGGGACAAGTTCGTGGTGGCGCAGGCCAACACCAAGGTGGACGGACGGGGCCGGATCACGGCGGACACCGTGTCGGCTCGGGCGGCCGGCGACTTCATCATGGTTCCGCCGGAGAAGGCCCAGTACATGGACGTGTCTCCCAAGCAGATCGTCAGCGTGGCGACGGCCCTCGTGCCGTTCTTGGAAAACGACGACGCCAACCGCGCGCTGATGGGGTCGAACATGCAACGCCAGGCGGTGCCGCTGATCGAGACCGAGGCGCCGCTGGTCGGGACCGGGATGGAGGCCGTGGTCGCCCGGGATTCGGGCTACGTCATCCTGGCGCAGCGGACCGGCCTCGTGGAGAGCGTCGACGCCACCCGGATCGTCGTGAGGACCGACGCGGGGAAGAAGCCGTCGGGGGATGAAGAGCTCGACGCGGGCGCCGATGTCTATCGGCTGATCAAGTGTCAGCGGTCCAATCAGAACACGTGCATCAACCAGAAACCGGTGGTCCGGTTGGGACAGCGCGTGAAGAAGGGCCAGGTTCTGGCCGACGGACCGGCGATCGATCACGGCGAGCTCGCGCTGGGACGCAACATCCTCCTGGCCTTCATGCCGTGGGGCGGCTACAACTTCGAGGACGCCATCTTAGTCAGCGAGACGCTGGTGCGCGAGGACCGGTTTACCTCGATCCACATCGAGGAATTCGAGCTGGAATCGCGGGACACCAAGCTGGGGAAAGAAGACATCACTCGGGATATCCCGAACGTCAGCGAAGAGGCGCTCCGCAACCTCGACGAGAGCGGCATCATCCGCATCGGCGCGGAGGTAAGGCCAGGCGACATCTTGGTGGGGAAGGTTACCCCCAAGGGCGAGACGCAACTGACGCCGGAGGAGAAGCTGCTCCGCGCGATTTTCGGGGAGAAGGCGGGTGACGTCAAAGACGCCTCCCTCTACGTGCCGCCGGGGATCGAGGGCGTGATCGTCGACGTCAAGATCTTCTCGCGCAAGGGCGTGGATAAGGACGAACGCGCCAAGACGATCGAAAGCGAGGATATCCATCGCCTCCAACGCGTCCACCAGGACGAGATCCGCATTCTGGAGGAGGAGACGATCAAGAAGATCCGACGGTATCTGGTCGGCAAGACGGTGGCGAAGGATCTGGTCGACCGCGAATCCGGCGAGATCATCCTCAAGAAGAAAAAAGCGATTACGCGGGAAGTCTTGGAGGTGCTGACCGACGAGGATCTGCGCAACGTCGTGTTGAGCGAGTCGACTGAGCAGGACCGGATCGAGGAATTGCAGCGAAGCGCCAAGGAACAGATCGACGTCCTCCAGACCACGTACGACGAAAAGGTCGGACGGTTGAAGAAGGGCGATGAATTGCCGCCTGGAGTCATCAAGCTGGTCAAGGTCTACGTCGCCATGAAGCGGAAGTTGCAGGTCGGCGACAAAATGGCCGGTCGCCACGGTAACAAGGGCGTGGTGGCGCGCGTGCTGCCGGTCGAAGACATGCCGTATCTTCCCGACGGGACGCCGATCGAGATCGTGCTCAACCCGCTCGGAGTGCCTTCTCGGATGAACGTCGGCCAGATTCTCGAGATTCATCTGGGATGGGCCGCGCACGCGCTCGGGTTGCACGTGAGCGGGCCGGTGTTCGACGGGGCCACGGAGAAAGAGATCAAGGATCTCTTGAAGGAGGCCGAGCTCCCGACGTCGGGTCAGATCACGCTCTTCGACGGACGGACGGGCGAGCCGTTCAAGCGCCAAGTGACGGTCGGGTACATGTATATGATGAAGCTCCACCACTTGGTCGACGATAAGATTCACGCGCGCTCGATCGGGCCGTATTCGCTCGTGACCCAACAGCCGCTGGGGGGCAAGGCGCAGTTCGGCGGACAGCGGCTCGGAGAGATGGAGGTTTGGGCGCTCCAGGCCTATGGCGCGGCCTCAACCCTCCAAGAATTCCTGACCGTCAAGTCGGACGACGTCCCGGGTCGGTCGCGGATCTACGAGGCCATCGTCAAGGGCGAGAACTTCCTGGAACCGGGGTTACCCGAGTCGTTCAACGTGTTGATCAAGGAACTGCAAAGCCTGGGTCTGGATGTCGAGCTGATCAAGCACCACAAGGATTGAACCGCGTGTGCTGCGCGCGCGCAGGCGCGGCGTGGCTTCGCGATGCGGAACCTGGATTCCGCGCCGAGGTTGCGAGATGCTTCTGCCCTGGCGATGATGCGATAAGGAGGGCTGGCCGTGGAAGGGATGTACAACTTTTATGAGAAGCCGAAGGACACGATTTCGTTCGACGCGATTCGGATCCGGGTCGCGTCGCCGGAGAAGATCCGGTCGTGGTCGTACGGCGAGGTGAAAAAGCCCGAAACGATCAACTATCGGTCGTTCAAGCCGGAACGGGATGGGTTGTTCTGCGCCAAGATTTTCGGTCCGATCAAGGACTGGGAGTGCAATTGCGGCAAATACAAGCGAATGAAGCACCGCGGTATCGTGTGCGATAAATGCGGCGTGGAAGTCATCCAATCGAAGGTTCGGCGCGAGCGGATGGGTCACATCGATCTCGCGTCGCCGGTGGCGCACATCTGGTTCCTCAAGGGCGTGCCGAGCCGGATCGGCACGTTGTTGGACATGACGCTCAAACACCTCGAGCGCATCTTGTACTTCGAGAGTTACGTCGTGATCGAGCCCGGCGAGGCGCCGGTCAAGCAAAAGGAAGTCTTGACCGAGGAGCGGTACCGGCAGTTGAACGAGGAGTTCGGCGAGGACTTCCGAGCCGGGATGGGGGCTGAGGCCATCCGCGAACTGTTGGAGAAGATCGATCTGGAAGGGCAATACGCGGAGCTCCAGACGAAGATCGGGCTGGCCAGTTCGGCGGCCGTGAAAAAGAAGTTGACCAAGCGCCTGAAAGTGATCGAAGCCTTCCGCAAATCGGGAAATAAACCCGAGTGGATGATCATCGACGTGATTCCCGTCCTTCCGCCGGAGTTGCGTCCGCTGGTCCCGTTGGACGGGGGGCGATTCGCCACGTCCGATCTGAACGATCTGTATCGCCGGGTCATCAATCGTAACAACCGGCTCAAGCGGCTCCTGGAACTCAAGGCGCCGGCCGTGATCATCCGCAATGAAAAGCGGATGCTGCAGGAAGCGGTGGACGCCCTCTTCGACAATGGGCGGCGCGGTCGGGCGATTCGGGGGCCGAACAAGCGTCCGCTCAAGTCCCTGTCCGACATGTTGAAGGGCAAACAGGGCCGGTTCCGGCAGAACTTGCTGGGGAAGCGCGTCGATTACTCGGGGCGGTCGGTGATCGTGGTGGGGCCGGAGCTTCGCCTGCACCAATGCGGCCTGCCCAAGAAAATGGCGCTCGAACTGTTCAAGCCGTTCATCTTCCAGAAGCTCGAACAGCGCGGGTACGTGACGACGATCAAGAGCGCCAAGAAGATGGTGGAACGCGAGCGGCCTGAGGTGTGGGACGTGCTCGATGAGGTGATCAAGGAACACCCGATCCTGCTCAATCGCGCCCCCACGCTGCACCGCCTGGGGATTCAGGCATTCGATCCGATCCTGATCGAGGGGAAGGCGATCCAACTCCATCCTCTCGTCTGCGCCGCCTTCAACGCCGACTTCGACGGGGACCAGATGGCGGTGCACGTGCCGCTCTCGGTGGAAGCCCAGATCGAGGCCCGCGTGCTGATGATGTCGATCAACAACATCCTCTCGCCCGCGAGCGGCAAACCGATCATGACGCCGTCCCAAGACATGGTGTTGGGCTGTTACTGGCTGACGAAAGAGCGCACGGGGGCTCTGGGCGAAGGCAAGATCTTCTACGGCCCCGAGGAAGTGCGAATGGCATACGATGCGGAACAGGTCGAGGAACACGCGCGCATCAAGGTGCGGATGACCGATGGCTTGGTCGAAACGACGGTCGGCCGGGTCATTTTGGGCGAGATCCTGCCCGCGATGTTGCCGTTCTCGGCGGTCAACCGCGAAATGACCAAGAAAGAGCTGATGCGCCTGATCGATCTCTGCTATCGCGAGGCCGGTCATCGGGAAACGGTCATCCTGCTCGATCGGATCAAGAGCATCGGCTACTACTACGCCACGCGGGCCGGGATTTCCATCTGCATCGACGACATGCACATCCCGACGCAGAAAGAGGCCTTTATTACCAAGGCGAAAAAAGAAGTGGCCGAGATCGAAAAGCAATACGCCGAGGGGTTGATCACCAACGGCGAACGCTACAACAAGGTCGTCGACATCTGGGCCCACGTCACCGAACAGGTGGCCAGCGAGATGATGAAAGAATTGGCGTTCGAAGAGGACAGCATCAAGCGCGGGACCGCGACCGAGCGGAAGGATTTTAACTCCATCTTCATGATGGCCGATTCGGGCGCGCGCGGGAGCACCCAGCAGATCCGGCAGCTCGGGGGGATGCGCGGCCTCATGGCCAAGCCCTCCGGTGAGATCATCGAGACGCCGATCACCGCGAATTTCCGCGAGGGACTCACCGTGCTCCAGTATTTCATCTCCACGCACGGAGCCCGCAAGGGATTGGCGGACACCGCGTTGAAGACGGCCAATTCGGGATACCTCACGCGACGGCTGGTGGACATTTCGCAAGACGTCATCGTCAGCGAAAGCGACTGCCAATCCACCGACGGCATTTTCGTGACGGCCCTGGTCGAAGGCGGCGAGATCATCGAGCCCCTGGATGAACGTATTCTCGGCCGGGTCGTGGCGGAAGCGATCCTCGATCCGCTCACGTCGGACATCATCGTGGGGTTGGGAGAGGAGATCGACGAGTCGAGGGTGAAGGCGGTGGTCGAAGCGGGCATCGACAAGGTCAAGATCCGCTCGGTGCTCACCTGCCAGTCGCGCCGCGGAGTCTGCGCGAAGTGCTACGGACGGGACCTGGCGCGCGGCCGGATGGTGGAGAAGGGCGAGGCGGTCGGCGTGATCGCCGCGCAGTCGATCGGCGAACCCGGCACCCAGCTCACGATGCGGACGTTCCACATCGGCGGCACCGCGAGCAAGGTGATCGAGCAGACGGTGTTGGAAGCCAAGAACACCGGGGTGCTCAAGTACCTCAACCTGAGCACCGTGAAGGACAAGCAGGGCGACATGGTGGTGATGAACCGTAACGGGAAGATCGCCATCTACGACGAGACCGGCCGCGAGAAGGAGAAGTATTCGGTCGTCTACGGCGCCAAGATCAAGGTCAAGGACGGTGGACGGGTCGAAGCCAATCAGAAATTGGTGGAGTGGGACCCGTACTCGTTTCCGATCCTCACGGAGGTCGGGGGCAAGATCGCGTTTGGGGACGTCATTGAGGGCGTGACGATCCGGGAGGAAGTGGACGAAGTCACGGGCTTGTCCCGGCGCGTGGTCATCGACTCGCCGAACACGGCACTGAGGCCTCGGATTTCGATCAAGGACGAGACCGGCAAGACCTCGAAGATCGCCGGCCCCAATGCGGTCGCGCGGTACCCGCTCTCCGCGGGCTCCCATATCCTCGTCGAGAAGAATCAGACGGTGCATCCCGGCGACGTGCTGGCCAAGATCCCGCGAGAAACCACGAAGACCAAGGACATCACGGGCGGTCTTCCGCGCGTGGCCGAGCTGTTCGAGGCGCGCAAACCGAAAGAGCAGGCCGTGATCAGCGAGATCGACGGGGTCGTGGAATATGCGGGATACGTGAAGGGGATGCGGAAGGTCCTGGTGAAAAACGAAATGGGCGACGTCCGCGAGTATCTGATTCCCAAGGGCAAGCACGTCAACGTGCACGAAGGCGACTGGGTGCACGCGGGCGAGCCGTTGATGGACGGTTCGGCGAACCCGCACGACATTCTGGACGTCCTGGGACCGAAGGAGCTGCAGAAGTATCTGGTGGACGAGGTGCAGGAGGTGTATCGGCTGCAGGGCGTGTCGATCAACGACAAGCACATCGAGGTCATCGTCCGCCAGATGCTGCGCCGGGTGAAGGTCGAGGATCCCGGTGACACGGGATTTCTGATCGGCAGCCAGGTGGACAAGATGGCGTTTGCCGAGGAAAACGAGCGGGTGTTGGCGAACGGCGGCGCGCCGGCGGTCGGCAAACCGATTCTGCTGGGGATTACCAAGGCGTCGCTGTCCACGGACAGCTTCATCTCGGCGGCGTCGTTCCAGGAGACGACCCGCGTGCTCACCGAAGCGGCGATCACCGGCCGCGTGGACGACCTGCTGGGTCTGAAGGAAAACGTGATCGTCGGCCGGTTGATTCCGGCGGGCAGCGGGCTCACCGACTACCGTGATACGTTCGTCCAAGCACCCCCGGGCTTCGAGACGGTGGAGGACACCGACGTCGCGACCGGGGAGATCGAATCGCCGGAGCTGGAGCGAGCGTCGTAAACGAGAGACCGCGGCGGCGTGATGGTTCATCGTGGTGAACCCGGCTGGTCGTGAATGTGCATCGGCCTCAGCTCACGCCAAGGCGTGAGCTGAGGCCGAATCGGATCGGGACTTCGTTCATTTCGCATCGACGATCCCAGCAACGAGCTGCACGAATCGTTAATTCGCTTGACACCACATGTGGGATTCACTATAATCCCAAAGTTTTTCGCCAATAACCGTGGCGAACGGCGGTTTGTGACGATCAGACGCCTCGCCGAACGCGTGGCGGGCGACTCAGAGGAGACGAGGGGCGGCGTGCCGACGATCAACCAGCTGGTCAGGCAGGGGCGGTTTCAAGCGAAGGTGAAGACGAAGTCTCCGGCGCTGAAGGGCGCACCGCAGCGCCGTGGGGTCTGCGTCCGCGTGTACACCACCACCCCGAAGAAACCGAACTCCGCGTTGCGGAAGGTGGCGAGGGTGAGATTGACAAATGGGATGGAGGTGACGTCCTACATTCCGGGCGTCGGACATAACCTCCAGGAGCACTCGATCGTCCTGGTCCGCGGTGGACGCGTGAAGGATCTTCCCGGTGTGCGGTATCACATCGTCCGGGGAACCCTGGATACCCAGGGTGTTCAGAACCGAAAGCAAGGCCGTTCCAAGTATGGGGCCAAAACACCGAAGTAATGCAGTCACGTTGGATAGCCTGACGAGAGAAGAGCACAATGCCACGCCGTCGAATACCCGTTAAGCGAGAGAGCGCACCCGATCCGAGGTACAACGACCGCCTGGTGGGGAAATTTATCAATACCTTGATGACCAAAGGTCGGAAGAGCGTCGCCGAGTCCCTGTGTTACGACGCGTTCGACTTGATGAAAACCAAGACCGGGAACGAACCGTTGAAAGTGTTCAAGACCGCGATCGATAACATCAAGCCCGTGCTCGAGGTCAAATCCAGGCGGGTCGGCGGTGCGTCGTATCAGGTTCCGGTGGAGGTGCGCCCGGAGCGACGCATCTCATTGGCGTTGCGTTGGCTGGTCACGTACGCCAAACAGCGAACCGGGCGCTCGATGGAAGAGAAGTTGGCGGCCGAGGTGTTGGATGCCTCGACGAATACCGGCGGTGCGGTGAAGAAGAGAGAAGACACGCATAAGATGGCGGAGGCGAACAAGGCGTTTGCGCATTATCGCTGGTAAGGCACTCTCTTCCGCGCCCGGTGAGTCTCGGCGCGATCGTTCCTCTCGGCATCGCGGTGGCAGTGTGCAGGGGGTCCATACGGTGAACCCTCTGCCGTTTCGTTTCAAGGGCTTTTCGTGGCGTTCGTCGCGTCGGTTTGGAGGGGTCGGTTAGGTGGCTCGGCAATTTCCGTTGGAAAGAACCCGTAACATCGGGATCATGGCGCACATCGATGCGGGCAAGACCACGACCACCGAGCGCATCCTCTTCTACACTGGCGTGACCCATCGGATCGGGGAAGTGGACGAGGGGTCGGCGACGATGGACTGGATGGAGCAGGAGAAGGAGCGCGGGATCACGATTACGGCCGCCGCAACCACCTGTTTCTGGAAGGATTACCGGATCAATATCATTGATACGCCGGGTCACGTGGATTTTACGATCGAGGTGGAGCGGTCGTTGCGCGTGTTGGACGGAGCGGTAGCCGTCTTCGACTCGGTGCAGGGCGTGGAGCCTCAGTCCGAAACGGTCTGGCGACAGGCGGACAAGTACCACGTGCCCCGCATTGCTTTTATGAACAAGATGGACCGCACCGGGGCGGATTTCTTCGCCAGCGTGCAGTCGCTGGTGGACCGGCTCGGCGTCCGCCCGGTCTGTCTCCAGATTCCGATCGGGAAGGAGGGCGGTTTCCGCGGCCCGGTCGACCTGGTGGCGATGAAGGGCGTGTTTTTCGACGACGAGACTTTGGGAGCGAAATTCGTGGTCGGCGATATCCCGGCGGACTTGGTCGATCTGGCGACGGAGTACCGCGAGAAGATGATCGAGGCCTTGGCCGACTGCGACGAGGTGGTGATGGATCGCTACCTCAAGGGTGAAGCGCCGACGCCGGACGAACTCAAGACCGCGGTCCGCAAGGGCGTGCTGGAGATGAAGGTTGTCCCGGTGCTTTGCGGGGCATCCTTTAAGAACAAGGGCGTGCAATTGTTGCTGGATGCCGTCGTTGAGTTCCTGCCGTCCCCGCGCGACATTCCCCCGGTCGTCGGGATCGACATGAAGACCCAGCAAGAGGTCGTGCGCCGCCCCGATGATGACGAAAAGTTTTCCGCGTTGGCGTTTAAGATCATGACCGACCCGTTCGTGGGCCAATTGACCTTCTTCCGCGTCTACTCCGGCACGCTTCGATCGGGTTCCTACATCTACAACGCGACGAAGGACAGCAAGGAGCGGATCGGCCGGATCCTCAAGATGCACGCCAACAAGCGCGAAGAAGTGAAGGAGATGTACGCGGGGGAAATCGGCGCGGCCGTCGGGCTCAAGGGCGCGACCACCGGCGACACCCTGTGCGATGAGGATCACCCCATCTTGCTCGAGGTCATGAAGTTTCCCGAGCCGGTCATTCAGATGGCGATCGAGCCCAAGACCAAGCCGGACCAGGAGAAGATGGGCTTGGCGCTCCAGAAGCTCGGCCAGGAAGATCCGTCGCTGCGGATCACCACCGACGAAGAGACGGCGCAGACGTTGATCGCCGGCATGGGCGAGCTGCACTTGGAAATCATCGTCGATCGCCTCAAGCGCGAATTCAAAGTGGAGACGAACGTCGGCAAGCCCCAGGTCGCGTATCGCGAGACCGTCCGTTCGGCGGCGTCAGGCGAAGGAAAGTACATCCGGCAGACCGGCGGGCGCGGGCAGTACGGCCACGTCTATCTGGACATCGAGCCGCAGGAGCCGGGTAAAGGATTCGAGTTCGTCAACAAGATCGTCGGCGGCGCGGTGCCGAAGGAGTACGTTCCGGCGGTGGAGAAGGGTGTGCGGGAAGCCATGGAAAACGGCGTGGTGGCGGGGTACCCGATGGTCGACATCAAGGTGATCATCGTGGACGGGTCCTACCACGACGTGGATTCGTCCGAAATGGCGTTTAAGATCGCGGGATCGATGGGGTTTAAGGAAGCGGCCAGGAAGGCCAACCCGGCGTTACTCGAACCGATCATGACCTTGGAGGTGATCGTGCCCGAAGATTACATGGGCGATGTGATCGGTGATCTGAACTCCCGCCGCGGCAAGATTCAGGGGATGAAGGCGAGGGGGACCGCGCAGGTGATTGCCGCCGAGGTACCGTTGTCCGAAATGTTCGGTTACGCCACCGACCTCCGCTCCAAGACGCAGGGACGCGCGACCTTTACGATGCAGTTCGCCCATTACGATATGGTTCCCAAACCGATCGCCGATCAGATCGTGGCGAAGGTCCAGGGGGGATAAGTCAAAGATGTCTCGCAGCCTCGGCGCGGGGGAACGCGCCTGCGTTGCGCCCAGCAAGCTCTGTTAGGAGGTTCTCATGGCGAAAGCGAAATTTGAGCGGACGAAGCCGCACCTGAACATCGGGACGATCGGGCACGTCGACCACGGGAAGACGACGCTGACGGCGGCGATCACGAAAGTGTTATCGGAGAAGA
>JACXTT010007511.1_pt1 | contig 15345 bp, 15 predicted proteins | sample 9270951 | NCBI WGS metagenome assembly JACXTT01 (sample SAMN15532306, study PRJNA645909) | rock metagenome | isolation source: weathered quartz diorite | place: Puerto Rico | collected 2017-06-21 | reverse complement strand
GCAACTTGTTCCGGGGTGAGGATCATTGCTGGTCTCCAGTGGTGAACTTCAAGGTCTAGCAAATTAAGCCGCCTAGATGTCAGGGCCGTGACGGTGTTGTGCCCGATTCGGCCAGCCCAGGCGTGTGGGTGGGTCAAGACGCATTTCTTGTTTGGTGCGCCGCAACAATTCCTATTGTAGGGACGCCGGATTCAATGTCAAGTGGATTTTGTGCGATGCACAAGACAGTGTTGCAGACGATGTGCGGATGTGGCGGCTGCGCCATCCCGGCGCGCTCCGGCGATGGCCGGGCAGGGGTGCTACCATCCCGGATTGCCCGCGCCCGCACGGCTGGCCGCCGCCGGGAATCCAACAAGACGTGAACCGAACCGCCCAGGCCACTTCCATGCTCGCCTTCTACGCCGACCACTTTGTGCTGCCACTGCCACCCGGGCACCGTTTCCCGATGCGCAAGTACAGCATGCTGCGCGATGCCGTCGCGGCGCAGGTGCCGGGGCTGCGCCTGGTGGAGGCGCCGCGCGCGGGCGACGACGCCTTGTTGCTGGCGCACACGCCCGGGTACGTGCAGGCCGCGTCAGCCGGCACGCTCGACGCGGCGCGCCAGCGTGAAATCGGCTTCCCATGGTCCGAGGCCATGGTGGAACGCTCGCGGCGCTCTGCCGGCGCCACCATCGAGGCCTGCAGGACGGCACTGCGCGAAGGCATTGCCGTGAACCTGGCGGGCGGTACCCACCATGCGTATGCCGACAAGGGCGGCGGCTTCTGCGTGTTCAACGATGCCGCCATTGCGGCGCGCGTGCTGCAGCGCGATGGCGCCGTGCGCCGCGTGGCCGTGGTCGACCTGGACGTGCACCAGGGCAACGGCACCGCGTCGATCCTGCAAGGCGATTCCTCCGTGTTCACGCTGTCGCTGCATGGCGAGAAGAACTATCCGTTCCGCAAAGAGGCCAGCGACCTGGACGTCGGCCTGCCGGACGGCTGCGACGACGACACCTATGCGCAGGCGCTGCGGGCGGCGCTGGACACGCTGTTCAGCCGCTTCGATCCTGAACTGCTCATCTACCTGGCCGGTGCCGATCCGCATGAGGGCGATCGCCTCGGGCGGCTCAGGCTGACCCTGGCGGGCCTGGCACGGCGCGACCGGCTGGTGTTCGATGCCGCGCATGCACGCCAGTTGCCGGTGGCGGTGGCGATGGCGGGCGGCTACGGCAACCAGATCGAGGATACGGTTGCGGTCCACACGCAGACTGTGAGCCTGGCCGCGCAATATCACGCGCGCCATGCACAGGGGGCGCTGGCCTCATGAGCGGCGTGATGGAGCAAGGCGGCGCAGCGGCAAGCGCCCGCGCCACGCTGGGGGTGGCGTCGATGCCGTGGCTGTTCGTGCTGATCTGGAGCACCGGCTTTATCGTCGCCAAATACGGGATGCCGTATGCGGAGCCGATGACCTTCCTGTTTCTGCGCTTTGCCGGCGTAGTGGTGCTGATGGTGCCATTCGTGCTGCTGGCGCGGGTGCCGCTGCCGCGCCTGCCAGGCAAGGCGGAAACGGACTGGCGCGCGGTCGGCCATATCGCCGTCGCCGGGCTGCTGCTGCAGACGGGCTACCTGGGCGGCGTCTGGGCGGCGATCAAGCTTGGCATGCCTGCCGGCGTATCGGCGCTGATCGTCGGCATGCAGCCGATCCTGACCGCGCTGATCGCCACGCGCATGGGTGAGCGCATCGGCGCGCGCCAGTGGTTGGGGCTGCTGCTGGGCATTGCCGGCGTGGCGCTGGTAGTGGCCAACAAACTGGGTGCCAGCGGGCTCACGCCGGCAAGCCTGGCACTTGCGGCTGGCGCCTTGCTCAGCATCACGGTCGGCACGGTCTACCAGAAGCACTTCTGCCCAGTGTTCGACCTGCGCATGGGCTCGGTGATCCAGTTCGCCGCGGCGGCACTTGCGTGCGTGCCGTTCATGTTCCTGTCCGAGACCCGCGCGGTACAGTGGAGTGCGGCGATGTTCGGTGCCATGGCGTGGTCGGTGGTGGCGCTGTCGATCGGCGCAATCTCGCTGCTGTTCCTGCTGATCCGGCAGGGCGCGGCCACCAAGGTGTCGAGCCTGATGTACCTGACGCCGCCCACTACCGCGGTGATGGCCTGGCTGCTTTTCGGCGAGCGCTTTCCGCCGCTGGCCGCCGCCGGCATGGTGCTCGCGGCGCTGGGTGTCGCACTTGTCATCCGCCGCTAGCCGCGGCGCGTCCGTGTCGCGTATGCGGTTACTTCAGAGTATTCCTATTCCATCCTGTCCCGTCCACGTCTCATGAAACCGCAAGCCGAGTCGCGCAGTGCCTATCCGTACTTCCAGCCGATCACCACGCGTTGGATGGATAACGATGTCTATGGCCACGTTAACAACGTTGTCTACTACAGTTATTTTGATACCGTGGTGAATACCTACCTGATCCGGCGGGGCGTGCTCGATGTCACATCGGGCGACACGATCGGGCTGGTGATCGAGACGCAGTGCAACTACTTCTCATCGCTCAGCTTCCCCGAGACCGTGGTGGCCGGCCTGCGCGTGGCAAGGCTGGGCACGTCGAGCGTGCGCTATGAGGTCGGGCTGTTCAGCGGCGACAACGAGAGCGCCGCCGCGCAGGGGCATTTCATCCACGTCTATGTCGATCGCGCCACGCGCCGGCCGGTGCCGTTGCCCGAGCCGCTGCGCGAGGCGCTGCTGCCGTTGGTGATGACCGACGCGGTGACGGGCGGGCAAGGGTAAGAACGGGGCAACAGGAGATGAACAAGATGTCCCACGAGGTGCAACTCGGTTCGCAGGGTGCCGTGGACTGCGTGGATCGCGCGATCCTGACGCGGCGTTCGGTGCGGGCCTTTCTCGATACGCAGGTGCCGCGCCGGACCGTCGAAGAAATCCTGGCCGTGGCCAGCCGTGCGCCGTCGGGCACCAATACGCAGCCGTGGCGCGTCTATGTGCTGTCCGGCGAGGCCAAGGCCAAGCTGTGTGCCGATGTGCTGGGCGCCTACGAAGACCCCGAGCGCGACAGCAAGTACCTGGAGGAGTATCCGTACTACCCGCGCGAGTGGGCCGATCCCTACTTGTCGCGGCGGCGCAAGGTGGGCTGGGACCTGTACGGGCTGCTTGAGATCAGCCGCGAAGACAAGGCGCGCATGCATGAACAGCACGCGCGCAACTTCCGTTTCTTCGATGCGCCGGTGGGGATGATCTTCACCATCGACCGCATCATGGAGCAGGGCAGCTGGCTGGACTACGGCATGTTCCTGCAAAGCATCATGGTCGCCGCCCGGGCGCGCGGGCTCGATACCTGCCCGCAGGCGGCGTTCACGCAGTTCCACAAGATCATTGGCAGTCACCTGAGGCTGCCGCCGGAGGAAATGGTGGTGTGCGGCATGTCACTGGGTTTTGCCGACCCGGAGGCGATCGAGAACCAACTGACCACGGAACGTGAACCGGTCAGCGGGTTCGCGCGTTTCCTCTCATAGTAAAGCTTGTATCAATGTGTAACGATGAATGCCGATATACAAGGTGACTTCCCTGTATTGGCTGGAGCGTTTCCAAGGGGCAGCAAGGTGAACCCGGGTACGCCTGGGGCAAGCCAGAGGCAGTTCGCATGCAAACGTGACCTTTTGGTTGCTTTTTCCACAATGTGGAAATGTTTGCAAATCGAACTTTAAGGAGCGTCTGTAAGTCTTTAATCTTGCTAACAATTTCTTTCTTTCCTACACTAGCGCCATTCCTATGCGCTGAACGAATCATGTTCCGGTCTGATTCCATTTTTTCCAGATTCTTCGGCTCCGCACCCCTGTCCGCTGTTGCCGCCGCGGTCCTGGTGTCGGTGTCGATGGTCGCGGCGCCTGTCGCCGAAGCGGCCACCACGTCCGCAACTACCCAAAAAACGTCCAAGAAGCAGGTAAAATCGGCTAACGCCGAGAAAAAGACTACTTCGAAGACTGTCGCCAAGAGTTCGCGTGGCGGCAAGGTCGCCAAGAGCGAAGCAAGCAGCACGCGCAAGGTGGTGGTGCTGAAGAACGGCAAGCGCCATACCGTCGTGGCCCAGCGCGCGGCGCCCGTGCGCGCCGTCTTCACCCCGGCCAAGCCGTCGTTGGGCGAAGCCATGGGCTTGCGCGACACCGATGACGCGCTGGCACTGCGTTCCAGCGTGGCGCTGGTGATGGACCAGAACTCGAACGAGGTGCTGTTCCAGAAGAACGCCAGCGCGGTGCTGCCGATTGCCTCGATCACCAAGCTGATGACCGCGCTGGTGGTGATGGACGCCCGCCTGCCGATGGACGAAGTCCTGACCATTTCCGAGGACGACCGCGATACCGAGAAGCACAGCAGCTCGCGCCTGCGCTTCGGTACGCAGCTGACGCGCCAGGAACTGCTGCTGCTGGCGCTGATGTCGTCCGAGAACCGCGCCGCGTCGGCGCTGGGCCGCAACTATCCGGGCGGCCTGCCGGCCTTTGTGCAGGCGATGAACCGCAAGGCCCGCGAGCTGGGCATGAACGACAGCCACTTCGTCGATTCCAGCGGGCTGTCGAGCAGCAATGTGTCGAGCGCGACGGACCTGGTGCGCATGGTCAACGCGGCGTACCGCAACCCGACCATCCGCGAGTTCTCGACGCAGACCGAGCATGAGGTCAACGTGATGGGCCGCACCCAGCACTACGTCAGCACCAACCGCCTGGTACGCGGCGGCAACTGGGAGATCGGCCTGCAGAAGACCGGCTTTATCTCCGAAGCTGGCCAGTGCCTGGTGATGCAGGCCAAGGTCCAGGGCCGCAACGTGGTGATGGTGTTCCTGGACTCGGCCGGCAAGCTGTCGCGCTTTGCCGATGCCAACCGCGTCAAGGAGTGGCTGGAGCATACGCCGGCGCCATCGGCGCCGCAGCGTGGCTTCCCGTCGTCGCCGAACCTGACGCAGGCTCCGGGCGGCGCGCACGCGATCCTGGCTTCGCAGCAGTCGCGCGGCATCTGATACGGAACGCCTGACCGGAAAAAACGCGCCGTGCTACGGCGCGTTTTTCTTTTTGGCGGCCGCAGCCATCAGAGCAGCTTGCCGGGGTTCATGATCCTGGCCGGGTCGAACACGGCCTTGATCTCGCGCATCAGCCGCAGTTCCAGCGGGTCCTTCATGGCCAGGAAGGCATGGCGCTTGAGCTGGCCGATGCCATGCTCGGCGCTGATGCTGCCGCCGTAGCGCATCACTTCGTCCAGCACCGCGTCGGTCACCGCATCGCCTTGCGTGGCCGCCCAGTCCCTGGGCGCGCCGACTGGGCGCGACAGGTTGTAGTGCAGGTTGCCGTCGCCGAAGTGCCCGAAGATAAAGGGCCGGATGGCGGGATCGAGCCCACGCAGCCGCGTTTCCATCGAGGTCATGAAGGCCGGGATCTGCTCGATCGGCAGCGAGATGTCGTGCTTCAGGTGCGGCCCGTCGGCGCGCTGTGCCTCGGAGATTTCCTCGCGCAGTTTCCACAGCGCCTGCAATTGTGCGAGCGAGGCAGACACGGCTGCATCGAGGCACAGCTCGCGCTCCAGCGCCTCGCCGATGACGCGTTCGAGCAGCGCATTCAGTGCCGCTTCATCGGTGGTGTCGGCCAGCTCCACCAGCACATAGGCGGGATAGCGCTGCGCAAGCGGCTCCTGCACCCCTTCCGCGTGCGTGAGCACCAGGTCCAGGCAGTCGCCGGTAAAGAACTCGAAGGCCTGCAGGCGTGCGCCGCATTGCGCGAACAGCAGCTCGTAGAGTGCCAGCGACTGCGCCGGCGAGGCCACCGCCGCCAGCACCACGCTGCGCGTGTCGGTGCGCGGGAACAGCCGCAGCGCGGCCGCGGTGATCACGCCGAGCGTGCCTTCGGAGCCGATCAGCAACTGCTTCAGGTCATAGCCGGTATTGTCCTTACGCAGCGTGCGCAGGCCGTGGAAGACCTCGCCGTTGGGGAGCACGGCTTCCACGCCCAGCACCAGCTCGCGCGCCATGCCATAACGCACCACGTTCACGCCGCCGGCATTGGTCGCAAGGTTGCCGCCGATCTGGCACGAGTCTTCGGCCGCCAGCGACAGCGGCAGCAACCGGTTGGCGTCTTGCGCCGCGCGGCGCAGGTTGCCGAGGATGCAGCCGGCCTCGGCAACCATGGTGTTGGCGATGGTGTCGAGCGAGCGCACCGCGTTCATGCGGTCCAGGCTCAGCACCACGTTCTGCGCCTGCGCATCGGGCGTGGCGCCGCCGCACAGGCCGGTATTGCCGCCGCGCGGCACCACCGGCACCGCGGCCTGCTGGCACAGTGCCAGGGCGCGCGACACCTCGTCCACGGTACGCGGCCGCAGCACGGCCTGGGCCTGGCCGCGGTAGATGCCGCGCCAGTCGGACAGCCACGGGGCGATGTCGTCGGGGTTGGTCAGGACGGTGTCGGCGCCGAGGGCCTCGGTGAGCCGCTGGGCGAATTGGCCGGTTTGCATGGTGGCGGTGTCGTTTCAGGAAAGGGAAGGGGGGCTGGCTGGGCGCGCTGTCGACGTTTCATCGGCGCGCGTGCGCAGCACAAGGCCAAGCCGGCGTGCGGCGCATTGCAGGTGCGTCACCGCGGCAGCGCGGGCCGCCGCGGCATCGCCACGGCGGATGGCATCGACGATCGCTTCATGCTCGGCATGCACGGTCTCGGCCAGGCCGGCCTGGCGCAGCGTATTGGCGCGCGCGGTGGCCACGGCCTGGTGCAGCTGCAGGTTCAGGTACTGCAGCAGCTGGCGGTAGTAGGGGTTGTGCGTGGCGGCGGCAATGCCGATATGGAAGGCGGCGTCGATATCGGCGGCCGGCTGCGGGTCATAGAGATGAGCGTGCAGCCGCTGCAGCAAAGCGCTCAGTGCGGCCACGTCCTCATCGCTGCGGCGCACGGCGGCCAGCGCCGCGGCGGCGCCTTCCAGGTCGATGCGCAGGTCGTACAGGTCGGCCAGCCCGCTGGCGTCGATATCGGGTTCGCGCGGCAACTGGAACCCCGCCGCGCCGGTACGCGAGCGCACCGTGCAGCCAACGCCCTGGCGTGACTCGACGAACCCCTGCGAACGCAGGTGCTCGGTGACTTCGCGGATCACCGCGGCGCTGACGCCGTACTGCTCGGCCAGCTGCCTGCCGGTCGGCAGCCGGCTGCCAACGGGGTAGGCGCCGCTTTCGATATCGGCGCGCAGCTGGCGGGTGACCTGCTCGGTGAGGGTGACGGCGCGGGTTCGCATGGGTGCCGATTATAAGGTTTGCTGGTTATCTGAAAACTAAGGGTAAACCATTAAATTGGGATGGCCGTAGCCCCAAAGCAAAACGCGCGGACTGCCATGATGGCAGTCCGCGCGTTGGCGGTGGCTGGTGATTCGGTCTTCAGGCGGCGGCTTCGGTCACGTAGCCCATGCCGCGCGAGATCTGCAGCGCCGTGTCCTTCAGGTTCTGCAGCCAGCTGTCCTGCAGCCGGTCGGCCGGCGCCGACAGCGACAGCCCGGCCACCAGCCGGCGCGAGTCGTCATAGATGCCGGCGGCAATGCAGCGCACGCCCAGTTCCAGCTCTTCATTGTCGCGCGCATAGCCGTTGGAGCGCACCCAGCTGAGTTCCCGCTCCAGCTTGGTCAGGTCGGTGATTGAAGTGCGGGTATGTCCGGCCAGTCCGGTGCGGGTGGCGTAGTTGCGCACGCGCGCGGCTTCGTCCGCAGCCAGGAACAGCTTGCCGACCGAGGTCAGGTGCAGCGGCGCGCGGCCGCCGATGGCGCGCACCACCTGCATGCCCGAGCGCTCGCTGTAGGCGCGCTCGATGTAGACGATCTCGTCGCCCTGGCGCACCGACAGGTTCACGGTCTGGCCGGTGACGCGGTGCAGTGCGCGCATCGGCGCCAGCGCCGCGTCGCGCACCGACAGGCGTGCCTTGACCAGGTTGCCCAGTTCCAGCAGCCGCATGCCGAGCCGGTAGCTGCCGGGATCGGAGCGGTCGACAAAGCGGCAGGCCACCATGTCGTTGAGGATGCGGTGGGCAGTTGAGGGATGCAGCCCCGTGGCCAGTGACAGCTCTTTCAGGCTGACCGGGTCGGCGTGCTGCGCGAGCGCGTCCAGCAGGGTCATCATGCGCTCGATGACCTGGATGGACGTCTTGCCGGGTGACTTGTCTGCGTCGGACATAGAAGGGAAAAGGAGAAATGTTGCCTTGCGGCATTTTTAAGCGTCTGCCTGATTCTATCTCGCATTGTGAAAATTTCAATAGGTGAAATGACATTACCGTAAGAAACGCCCGGTGATGTCGCTACCGGAAGTGATGTGCATTGCACCGGATTCACGCCCTTGCTGAACGGTTTGTGCGCCACGCGCGACGCAAACGCGCATAATTGCGGGGTTTCGGGGTCTGGAGAAGTCGACAATGCGAGTTGGTCTGTTCGCCACCTGCCTGGTGGACCTGATGCGTCCGGAAATCGGGTTTTCGGTGCTCAAGCTGCTGGAAGCCGCCGGCTACGAGGTCATGGTGCCCGAGGCGCAGACCTGCTGCGGCCAGCCGGCCTACAACTCGGGCGAGCGCGCGGTGTCGCGCGACCTGGCGGAGAAATTCCTGCGCGAGTTCGAGATGTTCGACTACATCGTGGTGCCGTCGGGCAGCTGCGGCGGCATGATCCGCCAGCACTACGGCGACCTGCTGCACAACGATCCCGAACTCAACGGCCGCTACGAGCGCCTGCGCGAACGCGTGTTCGAGCTGACGGATTTCCTGGTCAACGTGGCCAGGGTGCAGACGCTGCCGTCGTCGTTCTCGGGCCATGTCACCTATCACGACTCCTGTTCCGGCCTGCGCGAGCTGGGCATCAAGCAGCAGCCGCGTGAGCTGCTGTCGCGCCTGCCGGGCGTGCAGCTGACAGAAATGAAGGATTGCGAAGCCTGCTGCGGTTTTGGCGGCACCTTCTCGGTCAAGTACGGCAATATCTCGACGGCGATCGTCGACGAGAAGTGCGCCAACATCAAGGCCAGCGGCGCCGATACCGTGGTGCTGGGCGACCTCGGCTGCATCCTCAATATCGAAGGCCGCCTGCGTCGCACCGGCGACAGCAGCACGCGCGTGCTGCATATCGCCCAGGTGCTGGCGGGCGACGCCTGACATCCGCTGAAATCCGGGGAATCGCCACGATGCAAGTCCACAGCATGGAATTCAAGGCGCGCGCCGGCCAGAAGCTGGCCGACCAGCGCCTGCAACAGAACCTGAAGAAGCTTTCGACCAAGTTCGTCACGGCGCGCGCCGACGCGATCCGCGATATAGACTTCGACGCCACGCGCGAGGCCCTGAAAGAGCGCCGCAACCGCGCGCTGGAAAACCTCGACGTCTGGCTGGCCACCTTCGAAGAGAACGCGGCGAAGCGCGGCGCCACGGTGCTGTTTGCCGAGACCACCGCCGATGCTGCGCGCCTGGTGGCCGAAATCGCGCAGAAGCATGGCGTGAAGAAGGTCATCAAGAGCAAGTCCATGGTGACCGAGGAAATGCGGCTGAACCAGGTGCTGGGCGAGATGGGCGTGCAGAGCATCGAGACCGACCTGGGCGAATACATCCTGCAGATCAACGACTCGGAACCGCCATCGCACATCATTGCGCCGGTGGTGCACAAGGACAAGGACGAGATCGCCGACCTGTTCGCCAGGGTCCACCACAAGCCGCGGCTGACCGAGATCCCGGAGATGACGCGCGAGGCGCGCGAAGTGCTGCGCCCGGAGTTCCTGAGCGCCGACATGGGCGTCACCGGCGGCAACTTCATCATTGCCGAGACCGGCTCGGTGGCGGTGGTCACCAACGAGGGCAACGAAGGCATGTGCACGGTGATGACGCGCGTGCACGTGGCCGTGACCGGCATCGAGAAGGTGCTGCCGACGCTGGAAGACCTGGCCACGGTGATGCGCCTGCTGCCGCGCTCGGCCACCGGCCAGGCAATCTCGAACTACTTCTCGCTGCTGACCGGGCCGCGCGCAGAGGGCGAGCGCGACGGCCCCGAGCATATGTACTTCGTGCTGGTCGATGGTGGCCGCAGCGGACTGATCGGCGGCGACTTCCAGGAGATGCTGCGCTGCATCCGCTGCGGCGCCTGCATGAACCACTGCCCGGTCTACCAGAAGATCGGCGGCCACGCGTACGGCTGGGTCTATCCGGGCCCGATGGGCAGCGTGCTGACACCCAGCTACGTCGGCCTGGCCAATGCGATCGACCTGCCGCAGGCGGCGACCATGTGCGGCGAGTGCAACCGCGTGTGCCCGGCATCGATCCCGCTGTCGGACCTGCTGCGCAAGCTGCGCGAGAAGCAGATGGAACGCGGGCTGCGCCCGTGGCAGGAGCGCTTCGCGCTGCAGGCGTGGGGCTACGTCGCCAAACGCCCGGAGCTGTATGCCTTTGCCACCCGCATCGGCGCCTGGCTGCTGGGCCGCATGGGCGGCAGCAACAAGCTGATTGCCAGCCTGCCGATGGCGGGCAAGGGCTGGACCGAAACCCGCGACATGCCGGCCCCGTCGGGCCGCACGTTCCGCGAACTGTACAAGGAAAGGAGGGCACGTTCATGAGCGCCGCCAACAACGAAGCACTGGCGCGCATGCGTGCCGCACTGGACCAGCACCTGGCCGGATCTATGCCCGCTGGCGACCTGGTGCGCGCATGGCGCGAAGCCGGTGCGGGGCTGGCGCTGCCGCCGGTCTACGGGCAGGCGATGGAAGAGCTGCTGCGCCGGCTCGAGATGTCGGCGGTGTTCGCGCAGGATAGCTGCTCGTTCTCGAGCTCGGCCGTGACGGACCAGCTGACGCGCTGGCTGGACAAGGCGGCAACGGTCTGAGGCTTCAGTACAGCACCACTAACCCTTCATCATCCCCGTCAGCGTATCCACGAATTCCAGCGACAGCCGCGACAGCGGTTCGGTCTGCACGTGGAAGATCTGCACCGAGGCATTGACCTTGGTGCGTACCGGTACCGCGACGATATTGGGCCAGCTCTGGCCGAACACGGTCATGGCATCGACCAGCGCGATGCCGGCGCCGGCCTGCGCCAGCGCGCGCGCCACGTGCGCCTGCTCCACCTGCACGCGCATATCGGGCTGGTTGCCCTCGCTGCCGAACATCTCGTGGACCAGCAATCCGAACGGCACGTCCGGTCCGTAGCCGATCAGGTCTTCCCCGACCAGCTCGGCCGGGCGCACCCAACTCCGCGTGGCCAGCCGGTGATCCACCGGCACCAGTGCCACGATCGCGTTCTTTACCAGCAGGCGCGCCTCCAGGTTGGGGTGCACCAGCGGCATGTTCGACACGGCCAGGTCCACCTGTCCCGACAGTAACGCGCGCAGCATATTGCGGGGGATCTGCGTTCGCACCACCACGCGCACCGCCGGGTGCGCAGCGCGAAAGCTGGCGATGGCGCGCGGCAGCACGGTTTGGCCCAGGTTGGGGCTGCATGTGAGGCGCAGGCTGCCGGTGCGGTTGGCCGCGAGGTCCTCGGCGATCTCGTTGACGCGCTCGATCCCTTCATAGACCGCATTCACTTCGCCCAGCAGGCGCCGCGCTTCCGGCGTAGGGTAGAGCCGCCCCTTGGTGCGGCGGAACAATTCCAGGCCGAGGCGTTGCTCGGTGTGCGACATCAGCCGGCTGATGGCCGGCTGCGACACGTACAGCAGCTTGGACGCACCGCTGATCGAGCCGGTCAGCATCACCGCGCGGAACACCTCGATCTGGCGCAGGTTCATTTTCATGACATTAACCTGATGTTAAGGCTGGCGGACATATAAGCATATGACAGTCAATGGCGCCATACCTACACTGAACTCCATCGACACACGCCGCGCGCCGCAGGGCACGCACCAGCGATGTGCAGGGTTTTCCCTCCCGGAGGCAGGAGACTGTATGAGCGACATCCATCTCACCTACATCAACGGCAAGGACATCGCGCGCCTGGAAATGACCGACGCCGAGATCCTCGACGCGGTCGAACAGGCGCTGGTGGCGCAGGGCAACGGCCAGACCGTGATCGAGCCGCGCGTGCACCTGATTCCCGACCCCGCCTTCAACGGCCACTTCAACGTGTTGCGCGGCTATGTGGCGCCGCTGGGGCTGGCAGGCGTCAAGATCGTCGGCGACTTTGTCGACAACTACAAGCTCGGGCTGCCATCGGAAATGGCGATGCTCAACCTGTTCGATCCGCGCACCGGCATGCCGGTGGCGATGATCGATGCCACCTTCATTACCGATGCCCGCACCGGCGCGCTGACCGCGCTCGGCGCCAAGCATCTGGCGCGCCGCAATAGCAAGGTGCTGGGCCATATCGGCGCGCGCGGCACCTCCTACTGGAATGTGCGCCTGCTCGACAGCCTGTTCGACTTCGACGAGATCCGCGTGCACTCGCGCCGCCCCGAAAGCCGCAATGCCTTCGCCGCGAGGCTGGAGCGCGATCTCGGCAAGAAGATCGTCGTCACCAAAGACTGGGAGTCGTGCGTGCGCGGCGCCGATATCGTGATCGAGGCCTCGCGCCTGGAGCGGCCGACGCCGATGCTGAAGACCGAGTGGATCAAGCCCGGGGCCTTTGTCGTGCCGTACGGCACCATGAGCGCGGTCGAGCTGTCGCTGACCGACATCATGACCAGGATGGTGGTGGATGACTGGGGCCAGTGCAAGGGCGGCATGTTCGGCTCGCTGCGCGCGCATGTGGAAGCCGGCAAGCTGTCGGAACAGACGCTCTATGCCGAGCTGGGCGAGATCGTCGCCGGGCGCAAGCCGGGCCGCCAGAGCGACGACGAGACCAACCTGTTCTGGCACCGCGGCCTGTCGCTGAGCGATATCGCGCTGGGCCACGCCATCCTGAAAAAGGCCGAGAGCCGCGGCCTGGGCCAGAGGTTGCTCTACGCATGATCGCCAACGCCCGCATGTACTCGGTCAGCGCCCCGGTGGAGCAGGCGTGGCGCGCGCTGTTGGCGCACGTGGCCGACCGCGCCGGCGTGGACCTGCCGTATGTCGAACATCCCGCGCCGGCCCCGGTCAACGCGTTGTGGGCGCGGCCGGACTGCGGCTGCGTATTCATGTGCGGCTATCCCTATGCCAGCGCGCCGGTAACGCTGCAATTGCTGGCCGCGCCGGTGCCGGCGCTGGCGCGCTACGGCGGGCGCCCGGTCTACTTCAGCGAATTCATCGTGCGTGCTGACGCGCCGGTGCAGGCGCTGGCGCAGACCTTCGGCGCTCGGCTGGCATGCATGCTGCCTGAGTCCAACTCGGGCTACAACGCGCCGCGCCATCACCTGATGCGGCTGGCGCCAGCCGGCACCCGTGCGCTGTACCGGCCTGCCGCCGCACCTACGCCGACACCGCGTGAGGTCATCGACGCGGTCATCGGCGGGGACGCCGAGCTGGGAGTGGTCGACAGCTATGTGCTGGACCTGCTGCGCCGCTTCGAACCCGGGCTCGCGGGCCAGCTGAAAACGCTGGAGGTGACCCCGGCCGCGCCGATCCCGCCGCTGGTCGCCTCCGCGCAGGCCGACCCGCACGAGTGCGCGTATGTGCGTGCCGCGCTGCTGACGCTGCATGAGGGTGCGACGGGGACCGCGCTGCTGTCCATGCTGGGGCTGGCGCGCTTTGCGCCGGTGCAACCGGCCGACTATGCCGTTCTGCCTGAACTCGCACGCGAAGCGGACCAGGCGGGGTTTGCGCTGACCGATGCCGGACCGGGCACGGCCAAGCACGATGACTAGACTGCCGGCGCGGTGGGGGAGCCAAGCCTGATCACTGCCAAATAGGGGAAACCGTCATGAAGACCGCTGTGAAACCTGATGTGGAAGCTGCCGTGAAGCCCGCCGTAAATCCTGTCCTTCGACGCATGGCCATGCGCTGCATGCTTGCCTGCATCGCGGCCTGCGCCCCGTGGCTCGCTGCCGCACCCGCGCTGGCCCAGCCGCCTGGGTATCCCGCCAAGCCGGTGCGCATCGTGGTGCCGTTCGCCGCCGGCGGGCCCGCCGATGTGCTCGGCCGCGCGGTCGGCGAAGGCATCGCCAAGGCCACCGGCCAGAGCGTGCTGGTGGAGAACAAGGCCGGCGCTGCCGGCACCATCGGCGTCGACATGGTGGCCAAGGCCGCGCCCGACGGCTATACGCTGGCGCTGGTGCCGGTCGGCAATATCGCGGTGAACCCCACGCTGATGCCGAACCTGCCGTACAAGCCGGCCGACCTGGCGCCGGTGGCGATGCTGGCCACCGCCGAGAACGTGCTGGTGGTCAATGCGGCCACGCCAGTCAAATCGCTGGCGGAACTGCTCAAGCTGGCCGGGCAGAAGCCGGGTGAGCTGAGCTTTGCTTCGCCCGGCGCCGGCAGCCAGGCGCACCTGGCCGGCGAACTGCTGCAGCTGGATGCCCATGTCAAGCTGAACCACGTGCCATACAAGGGCATCAGCCCGGCCATGACCGATGTGGTCGGCGGCCAGGTGACGATGATGTTCGCGCAGATGTCGGCGGCGCTGCCCTATATCAAGGCCGGCAAGCTGCGCCCGCTGGGTGTGGCCAGCGCCAAGCGCTCCGCGGTGCTGCCCGATGTACCGACCATCGCCGAACAGGGCTTCCCGAAGTTCGAGGCGTTGTCGTGGTATGCGCTGATGGCCCCGGCCGGTACGCCCGCGGAGATCGTGCGCAAGCTCAGTCAGCATGTTGATGCAGTGCTGGCTGATGCGACGCTGAAGGAAAAGCTGGCTACGCTGGGGATGGAAGCGGCCGGCGGCACGCCGCAGCAGCTTGCCACCACCATCCAGAAGGAAAGCACGCGCTGGGCCGGCGTGATACGGCAGCGGCATATCACTATCGACTGAAGCGTCGCGCACTGGCATGAAAAAGGGGAGCCGCCTGGCTCCCCGTCTTCATTGCCCGCCGTCTTCAACCCAGCAAGAGCGCATCATCATCCAGCTGCTCGTGCCGAGTCTGCTCAAACATCTTCAGCAGGTCCGGCACATCCAGGCCCTTGCGCTTGTCGCCAGACACGTCCAGCACCACCTGCCCCTGGTGCAGCATCACCGTGCGCTGCCCATAGTCCAGCGCCTGGCGCATGCTGTGCGTCACCATCATCGTGGTCAGCTTGCTTTCCTCGACGATGCGCGCGGTCAGCTCCAGCACGAAGGCGGCGGTCTTCGGGTCCAGCGCGGCGGTGTGCTCGTCCAGCAGCAGGATGCGCGACGGCTGCAGCGAGGCCATCAGCAGGCTTACCGCCTGGCGCTGGCCGCCGGAGAGCAGGCCGATGCGGTCGGTCAGGCGGTTTTCCAGGCCCAGGTTGAGCAGGCGCAGCTTCTCGCGGAACAGCTCGCGCGAGGCGCGGTTCAGTGCCGGGCGGAA
>JACXTT010007510.1_pt1 | contig 15348 bp, 11 predicted proteins | sample 9270951 | NCBI WGS metagenome assembly JACXTT01 (sample SAMN15532306, study PRJNA645909) | rock metagenome | isolation source: weathered quartz diorite | place: Puerto Rico | collected 2017-06-21 | reverse complement strand
GGCCAGCGTCTGCAAGTGAAAGGCAATTGGGTGCAAGTCGTCGGCGTCGTCAAAGATTCGAAATACTACAGCATGGATGAAGCGCCCCGGCCGTTTTTCTATGTTCCGCTCCGCCAGTATTTCTCTATAGAACCTGACATCCACATTCGAACGACGCAACCCCTGCAAACCGTCCAAACGGCGCTGATTCGCGAAGTGCGCGCGCTCGATCCTAACCTCGCTGTATACGAAATGATTACGCTACAGGAGCAAGTTGAGCGTTCCACTTCCCACGAACTTGTGGCCGTAGCTTTGGTGGCCCTGTTCGGAGGCTTGGCTCTGCTGCTTGCCAGCATCGGCCTTTATGGCGTGATGTCGTACTCCGTCTCGCAGAGCACCCGAGAGTTGGGGCTGCGTATGGCTCTTGGCGCCAGCACATCGAACGTGCTGCGTCTCGTGCTGTCACGCGGTTTGCGACTGACAACGACTGGCATGGTTATCGGGATCGCCCTAGCACTTCTTCTAACGCGCCTGCTCGGCAACCTCCTGTATCAAGTGAGCCCGCAAGACCCGCTGGCTTTCGTCGCGGCGTTTGCGGTAATGACGCTTGCGTCGACTGGAGCGTGTTTCTTGCCCGCTTGGCGCGCGACGCGAACCGATCCTATTTGCGCCCTGCGGGCGGAATGATTTTTCCCACTCCGCTCATTCTTCGCCCACCTCCCGATTAACGGGCAAACCGGAAGTCATTTTAGGCGAGAAAAGAATTTCGAGGAGAATGCTTGGATTGGTTCGCGTTTGGGACTGCGTGTGCAGAAACGACTGTCAGATGTCACGAGCGGCCGCTTGCGGTCGATGCGGCAATGATCGCTCAGCTGACTGCAGGTCCTGTCGAGTAACGCTCGCCCACTCTTTGGCCTGACTTTGAAATCGCAGCAAGTTTGCTTGGCCTTAGGAACCACATGATCTCATTGATGCCTTGCGCGGAGGCATCAATCGTCCCGAGCGTCACGGGGACGCCATCGCGCGACAGAAGAACGGCTGTGTGTCCATTTGTCTCGACCCAGGCAAGCGTAACGCCCTTCCAGACATATTTGGAGACAGCGGCAACGAACGTTGCCACACGCTGGCGACCAGAAACTGGGACTCCAGCCGCGCGCACAAATCCACCACCATCTGAGTAAGAGACAACATCCTCTGCGAGGAGGCCTTCTAGAGCGGCCATGTCTCCGTACTGCGCGGCAGTGATAAAGGCCTCCAGAAGTCGCCGTTGCTCGCCCGGACTGACGGATGCGCGCCGGCCATCTGCGATGTGTTTACGGGCACGGGAGACGAGTTGGCGGACGTTGGCTTCTTCCATTTGGATGATTTCCGCGATCTGGGAATACTCGTAGTCGAACGCTTCACGCAGAACATATGCGGCGTTCTGTGGGAGAGAGTTTCTCAAGGAGCAGCAGGACCGCAAGCTTAAGTGCTTCGCCGCGCTCCGCACCTATTGCAGGATCGGCGCTGGTGTCCACCGGTTCGGGAAGCCAAGTCCCGATGTAGCTTTCGCGGCGCGAGTGGGCGGACTGGGCCAGATTGATGCACAGCCGTGTGGTTGTCGTCGCCAGGAATGCGGGCGGGTTCTCAACCGTGCTCCGATTAATAGATTGCCACCGCATCCAAACGTCTTGCACGATATCCTCGGCTTCCGCCACGCTTCCGAGCATACGATAGGCAATGCCGAAGAGGCGCGGACGCGCCTGAAAGAAGGCAGAAAGACCACCGTCGTATTCACCGGCGTCCATGCCAGGGGGAAGGGACGGAGGACCTTGGGGTAGCCGCTCCTGTGTCATCGGCATAGTGTATCGCCTGGAGGATTAAATTTGTGTGAAAGTCGTCCTGAGCGCCTCCGCCACCGTCTCTTCGCTGAGTGGAGGATCGTCGGAATTGCCTGTGATCAGTTCCTCGGCGGCGTGGCCTAGTTGTTCATTCAGACTCTCCGCTGCTCGGAGATTTTTACTGCTGTTTGGCGATGGAGATGGTTTGTCGGAGGTTAGAATCGCGCGTAGGTTTTCTCGACTTCTTCCAGGTATATCTCCTCCTGACTCGCAATTACCTCGTAGTAATCCTCTGTATGGGCTGGAATGCTTTCGTTCATCTTTCCGTCGTTACTCATGCGCTTTGCCTCTCGAACAGAGACCGACCAACACTGGAATTTGTGACACGCGCTGCCAGGTTTTTTTCTCGAAGGATTCTCTTTTTCGCGATTAGAAGAGTTGCGAGGGATGACAAAGTGCGATTGAGCGTTTATCATCCTTTCTTCGAAGAGTCGCAAGACTCTGTCACAGAACGGTGGGATGTTCGGTCTTAGCGAGTACGACGGGCAACGCGCTTCGAAACATGGCTCACGCAGTCCGTGGGACAGAACCCGAGTAAGAATGCGCAGACCGCAGCGAAAACAGCAGCCGTCACCCATTAGCGAATCGCTAAATTGAGGCCGGTTTGGCTGAATCGACCTCACCGCCTAAGCAGGAACAGAAAGAAATACCGAGGAGGTAACGGAGTCATGAAAGAGGTAGCTGACATCGTCGTTGCGGACACCACTAGTATTTACGATAGCAGGGCCGCTGACCTGCGCCCTTGGGGTATGGGAAAGTACACCGGCCGTCGGACGTTGCCTACGCACGAAGAGATTGCTCAACGCGCCTACTGTCTGTACGAATCGCGTGGCCGGGAGGATGGCCACGACATGGAAGATTGGCTGTGTGCCGAGCAGGAACTCGCCCGCCACTACGCGTAACTCAGAGCACTAACACACAACGAATGGAATCTTAGTATCAGCTCAAACGAAAGGATAGTTTATGACGATTACAAAACTAGTTTTGCTGTCGGTGTGTTTCTTGTCGGTCACGCTGGAGCCCAGAGAGGCGCCCAAAGAAGGGCCTGAAGAGGCGAAGGTGACACCACTCTTCTCGAAAGACCTGACGGACCTTCCCGGCAAGGAAGGTCTGATGATCACCGTGGAGTATCCGCCGGGCAGTTCGGACCCAATACATCGCCACAATGCACATGGGTTTATTTATGTGCTCGAAGGCTCGATCGTGATGCAGGTGAGAGGCGGAAAGGAAACGATACTGACACCTGGTCAGAGCTTCTACGAAGGCCCGGATGATGTCCACGTCGTTGGGCGGAACGCAAGCCAAACCAAACCAGCGAAATTCGTTGTGTTCTTCGTGAAGGACAAAGGCGCCCCCGTATTGGTACCCAGCAAGTAAATCAAAACCGTAAGCATTTCTGTTTCACAAAAACTCAAGGAGAAAATTTGTATGAGCACAATTACGGCAAAAGATGGCACGAGAATCTACTAAAATGATCAGAGTAATTACTACATTAATTATCGCGTCCGCGTGTTTGTGGCTCGCATTGCCCGCAGCCGCGCAATTCGAAATAGATCCTGACCACTTTGACGCCCCGGTCACGACTGTTGTGCAACCACGTCCTAAGCAGTCCAGAGGTTCGATGAGAATCTCGCTACCACACCAGCAAGTCCAGCGGCATCGCCCGCAAGCGTTAAATCTTTCGCCAAGTCTTTTGTTTTCAAAAATAATGGTGCAAAGGAAGGACTTATGCAAAGATAACCCGTCTGGCTTGGGCGCAGGAGGCCCCCGTTCAAATCCGGGCGCCCCGGCCAAGATCTTTGCCCTTCCCTGCAAAATGGAACCTGAATCTAGAAACGTCATGACGAAGCCTTATGCGGTTGCGGCGCTCGCTTCTACGCTAGTGGTGGCTGCGATTCTGAACGCTGCCGCGGCGGATCCCGCGCCGCAGACCGGCATCAAGAACGTGGTCCTGGTGCATGGGGCATTCGCCGATGGCTCCGGTTGGGAAGCCGTCGCCAACATCCTCAAGAAGGACGGGTACACAGTGTCGGTGGTGCAGCACCCAGAGACCTCGTTTGCCGAAGACGTCAAGTTCACGAAGGCCGTGATCGACCGACAGTCCGGGCCAGTGGTTCTCGTGGGACACTCGTACGGTGGCGCTGTCATTACCGAAGCTGGCAACGATCCAAAGGTTTCGGCGCTTGTCTATATTGCCGCTTTCGCGCCGGACGCTGGGGAAAGCTCGGCCACCATCGAGCAGTCCTTGCCGCCGGCCGGCAAGGGGATCAAGGAAACCGGCGATGGCTACTTCTTCATAGACCCGGCAGCCTTTGCGGCTGACTTCGCTGCGGATATTCCGGCGGCTAAGGCTGAGTTCATGGCTGAGTCGCAGGTTTTGTTCTCCGTCGACTCGTTCACGTCACCTATAAAGTCTCCAGCCTGGAAGTCGAAACCCAGTTGGTACATGGTGGCTACCGCCGACCGGTCGATCAATCCGGACCAGGAGCGCAAGATGGCGAAGCGCGCCAATGCCAAGACGATCGAAGTGAATTCCAGCCACGCGGCCTACATCTCTCATCCGAAGGAAACGGCCAAGCTTATCGAAGAGGCTGCCACCTCCGCGCCAGCCAATCGGTAATCATCAACTATAAGGAGAAATCGGCTCAACTAAATTCGGAATAGTTGCGCTGCATTACTTCGGCCAAGAAATAACATTCAGGACGTAACCTGCTGAAAAATAGGCACAGAGGCGTTGGGCATAAGCAGAAAAGTTCTAAAATCGTCCGCTAGGGCCGACCAAGATTTTTGCCCTTTCTGCTCAGCGGTTTACGAACACACCCATCTCATACTTTTGAACTCTGGCAGCGACCGGAGGTTGGAAGTGGCGCGGAAGCAACGGAAGATTCGTCGCCAGCAGGCCGCTTGACGTACAGAAGAGTGACTTTGTTGCTGGTATTGGTCCGGTGCGATCTAAGCTGGCCGAAGACTGCAAAGGTTTCAACTTTCGGATTGCCGACAAACCGGGACCTGTCACTCAGGTTGAGACCTTTTCGGTTCTGCTGCCTCTCGCTCGGCCTGATGCATTTGCGTTTGGGCATCTGAGCCCGGGCGTTGAACAGATTCGATTGCGCTCGGCATGCGCCGGCGCCACATACGGTCGGTAAAAATCACAACAACCGCAAACAGCAGCAGCAGTGGCAATGACTTGGGCGAGTACGGCAGAATGAAGGGGAAGCTGTTCATGCCCGCATGAAAAATGGCGATAGCAAGCAGATTCCCGCCTGAACGGTTGTAGAGCCAAGTCAAAATCAGAGCCATGGCCAGCCCGAACACGATGCGCACCTGCAGGTAGTACATCCAGTCGCGCGCAATCGAGCCGGATAGATCGAGTGGAAGGTGCCACAGCGACCACGGCACCCAAACCAAAAGCGTTGTGATCAATGGAGAAAAGCGGTCCTGCAACCGTGGCAGCAGAAAACCGCGCCAGCCGGGCTCTTCCAGCACTGCCGCGAACAAGAAACTATTCAAGAAGAAGACCGTGGGAAAAGTTAGCACTGAGCTGGATGAGTCGCGATGCGCCGGCCATACGAGCGCACCGCCCAGCAGATGCACGATTTCGGCCGGAATCAGCAGAAATGTCGGGAAAAACAAAAACGCAATCGCTGGCCAGCGGAAATCATTAGGATGAGTGAACGTGCTCAGGAGCCGGCGTATGCCAGTGTCTCCGCTAAGCCCGCCCGAGAGGATCCATGCCGGCAACAAGCCTAGCATTGCGATAATGAAAACGTACCAACGGGCTGTAGCGTGAATTCCGCGAAGCTCATCATTGAGGTGGTATATCTGCCAAGCCAGAAGCGAAACCACAGCGAATGTGAGATAGCTACGGAGTGATACGTCCGAGGACTTTGTTCGACTGCGTGATAACAGCATAGCCGCAAGCGCGGGTCCTGCAGAGCCAAACGCCAGAACGTATTCGCCCGCTCCCACACCAGCGCCGAGCTTGATCGCGCCGATCCAAATCGTCCACGAAATCGCATACGTCAGGGCCACGAAGGCCCAAACACGACCTCCCGCGCGCTCTTGCATAGGCAACGCAGTGGGGCCCGAAGCTGAATTTACTTGAGCAGATGGCATGATGGAGCGATGACCGCCACAGCATCAAGGATTTTCAAATCCGGGCGCCCCGACCAATCTCCTTCCTCTCATCTTACCGCTCGGCTCCAGGGCTGTCAGCTGTGCCCCCGACGCTATCCACGCAACACGTTTCGCCAAAACTTCAACATATTCACCTTCCACCAGCGGTCAGCGGGCGGGAGCGCTTCTGGGTTTCTCCACACAACCAACGACGCAGCAAGCGAGAGAACTCCCACGATGAGAAGAAGAGTGCCGACAAACGCAGCCAAATACAGAGCCATGGCGATTCCGACGGCAGTGAAGACGGTTCCTGCCGCGGCGTAGTAGTGGGTGATCTGCCTAGCAATGCTCTCGTCTTTTGCGGTCGCTCCCATCTTGGTCTCCCTTGCAACGTGCTTTACGCGGGTGGCACCTTGCATATCGGCAACGATCAGAAATCGTGGCGAAGCGCCACACGCTATTGCTGCCAGCCTCCGCCGAGCGCCCTATAAAGTTGCACGAGACTCTGGTACTCAGTGCCGCGCGCTTCCGCAAGTGTGAGTTCCGCGGAAAAGAGCGAGCGTTGGCCGTCCAAGACTTCGAGATATGTGGTGGTGCCTCCCTTGTAGCGCAGTTCGGACAAGCGAACAGATTCCTGCAAGTCCTTGACGGTATCCTCCTGACGAACGCGGACTTGATGAAGTTTTTGATAGCCGATCAGCGCGTCGGAAACGTCCCCGAAAGCGCGCTGAATCGCTTGCCGGTAAGCAATCAAGGCTTGTTGATGCTGCGACTTTGCAAGCCGCAGATTTCCGCGAAGAGCTCCCCCCGTGAAAATGGGCTGGCTCACTTGCGCGCCGTAAGACCAGATTCCGACTTGCGAGCTCATTAGGCTGGAGAAAGCGCTGCTTCGTCCAAACGATCCGCCGCCGGAGCCCGTCAGGGAGATCTGCGGAAAGAACCGGGCCTTGGCGACTCCGATTTCGGCATTCGCGGCCACCAAGAATTGCTCGGCCTCGCGAATATCGGGCCGGCGCTCGATGAGCGATGAAGGCAGGCCCGGCGGCACTTCGAGAGGAAGTGGCTGCTCTGCCAGCGGCCGTCCGCGCGGCACGGCCTGCGCGTAGTTGCCAAGGAGAATGCTGATGGCATTTTCTTCCTGCGCGATCCGCCGTTCCAAGTCAGGGATTTGAGCGTTCGCCGAATCAAGAACCTGCTGAGCCTGCAAAACGTCAAGCTTTGTGGCCACGCCGTGATCGACGCGAAGCTTGGTGAGCTTCACCGAGTCTTCCTGCGTCTTGACGGTGTCACGCGTGATTTGGAGCTGAAGGTCAAGTTGCAGCAGCGCGAAATAGTCACTCGCCACGTCGCTCACGAGCGTTAATACGACCGTCTGCCGCGCATCTTCTGTTGCAAGGAGCTGGGCGCGTGACGCCTCGGTTGCGCGGCGCAGCTTGCCGAAGAAGTCCAACTGAAACGCTGCGTCAGCTGTCAGAATCAGAAAGTTGTATTTGGTTTGGAAGTTATGCTCTTTTCCACCACCGAAATTCCCGTTCCCTTGGACTTGGGGGAAAAGATTGGAACGCGATATGGCAAGCTGTGCCCGCCCTGCGTTGATGCGCTCCGTCGCAAGTTGCAAGTCGTAGTTTTGCTTTAGCGCTGTGCGGATGAGTTCTTGCAATTGCGGGTCCTGGAAGACCTGCCACCAAGGAAGATCCGCATAGGATGCTGCCTGAGACTGCATCTGTGGGTTTTCGCCCAGATCGCGGTAGGCCGTTGGAGGTTGAACGACGGGTCGATGGTAGTTCGGGCCGACTTTGCAACCAGCAACTATACCCAAGGCCATCATGGCGGCCACGACTGTCGCCAGTCTCTTCATTAGGTTTCTCCACCGTTCTTCTTTTGCGCCGCTCTCGCCGTGGTCCATCTCAGTCTCCCTCCGCCGGAGTGGGCGTTGCCGGCAACGCTCCCGAAACGTGTTCCTTGCCGACTCCTGACCATTTCTCCACCAGATAAAAGATCGCGGGCACAAAGAAAATGCCGATCGCACTAGCGGCCAGCATCCCGCCGATAACCGTGGTGCCCATGATTTGGCGGGCCACCGACCCGGCACCAGTCGCGGTCCAGAGCGGCACGCAACCGAGAATGAATGCGAAAGACGTCATCAAAATAGGCCGCAGGCGAAGCCTGGCTCCTTCCAGCGCGGCATCCGCCAGAGGCTTCCCATGCTCGTATTGCTCCTTAGCGAACTCGACGATCAAAATCGCGTTCTTGGCGGCTAGGCCGATGAGCATAACTAAGCCGATTTGCGAATAGATGTCGGTCTCGATCTGGACCATATAAGGCGGAAGAAAAACGCCCACCAAGAACCGGCGCATCAGAAGAATTCCAAAAGCCCCGAAAATCGCCACCGGGGTGCTTAAGAGCACGCTGAAAGGAAGCGTCCAGCTTTCATAGAGCGCCGCCAGAATCAGAAAAACGAAAAGCAACGATAGTCCAAAGATCGCCGCGGGGGGCACTCCCTGCCGGGCTTTTTGTTCTTGAAACGAAATGCCCGAATAGTCGAAGCCCATCTCGCGTGGCATTGTTTGCTTGAAAACCTCTTCGAGAGCGGCGGTGGCCTGGTCGGCGCTGTAGCCGGGCGCGGCGCTGCCGTTGATTTGCGCGGAACGATATTCGTTGAAACGCAAAACAAATTCGGGGCCGAGGCGCGGCCTTACGGTAGTAAGAGTCGAGAGCGGGACATTCTCACCCTTGTTATTGCGAACGTAGAACTGCCCGACGTTTTCCGCTTTGGCGCGATCTTCGCCTTCCGCCTCGATATAGACCTGCCACTGGCGACCGAAGCGATTGAAATAGTTAATGAAATAGCCCCCCATAAAGGCCTGGATCGTCCGGTAGACGTCGTTGAGGGCCACACCCTGCTTGAGCACTTTGTCCCGGTCAACCTGGACAAATTCTTGCGGGACGCTGGCCAAAAAAGTCGTGCTGAGGCTGGCGATTTCCGGCCGCTTCCGGGCGGCTTCCAGAAAAGTGCTCAAGTTCTTGGCGAGGAACTGAATATCGCCGCCGGAACGATCCTCGAGGATGAACGTAAATCCCCCGGCCGTGCCAACACCTGGAATGGCGGGTGGGGAAAATCCGAAGGCAACTGCTGCGGGCAACTTGCTCAACTGGCGGTTTAGATTTGCCTTGAGGGATTGAAATTGCTCGGCCCTTGCCTTGCGCTCATCCCAGGGCTTCAGGGTCACAAAAAAGGTGGAGTTGTAACTAGTGCGAACAAAACTAAGCAGGCTGAAGCCCACAAAGGTGGTAACGTGTTGAACTCCCGGCGTACTTAGGAGGATTTTTTCCACATCCGCGGTGACCGCCGTCGTGCGTTCCATGGAAGCACCGCTTGGCAGTTGCACGTTGACGTAGACATAGCCCTGGTCTTCGTCGGGAAGGAAACTTGACGGGATTCGGCTGCCAAAAAAACCAGCCGCTACGCAGAAGACCACAAGTAGAACGACCACTACGATTGTCTTTCGGACAAGTACTCCGCTCCAGCGCACGTAGCCCTCGGTGGCTCGCTCAAAGACGCGATTAAACCAATCGAAAAATCGTTGCAGCAATCCTCGACTGGGTGTCCGTGGCTTGAGAAGCAGTGCGGCAAGCGCCGGGCTGAGGGTGAGCGCATTGAACGCGGAGAGTAGAACGGAAATGGCGATGGTCACTGCGAATTGCTGGTAGAGCTTGCCGGTGATTCCGGGAATGAAGGCGGTTGGCACGAAAACGGCGGAGAGAACCAGAGCAATGCCAACCACGGGACCGGAAAGCTCTTCCATCGCTTTCAATGCGGCGGCCTTTGGAGTCAGGCCGTCCTCGATGTGACGTTCGACACCTTCAACCACCACGATGGCGTCGTCCACCACAAGGCCGATCGCCAGCACCAGACCAAAGAGAGATAGCGTATTGATGGAAAAACCGAACAGCGGGAAAAGCACGAATGTGCCCACAAGCGAGACGGGCACGGCGAGAAGTGGAATCAACGTGGCGCGCCAGCCTTGCAAGAAAATGTAAACCACCAGGATCACTAGGGCGAGGGCGATCAGCAGCGTTACCACGATTTCCTTGATACCTTCCGTGACCGAGCGGGTGGTATCGAGAGCGATAACAAAATCCAGGTCTTCCGGGAAGCGCTCCTTCACCTGGGCCATGAGCTTCTTGACGCCGGCGGCTGCTTCCACCGCGTTCGAGCCCGGGAGCTGATAGGTGGCAATAACGGCACTGGGCTTTCCATTGAAGCGCCCGGCGACGCTATAGTCCTGGGAACCCAACTCGATGCGAGCAACATCGCGAACCCGGACGGTTCCGCCGTCGGGCGTCTCGCGGACGACGATCTGTCCGAATTCTTCAGGGGAAGAAAGGCGGCCTTGCGCGAGAACCGAATAGGTGAATTCCTGGCCCTTAGGTGCCGGTTCACCGCCCGCCTTCCCGGCAGGGTTCACGGTGTTTTGCGCCTGAATGGCGCTGACAATTTCCGGAACGGTGACGCCCAACTTTGCCAACTGGTCAGGTCTTACCCACAATCGCATCGCGTATTGGCCGGCGCCGAATACCTGGACATTTCCAATGCCCGGGGAACGGAGAATCGGATCGGTGAGGTTAATGTACGCATAGTTTGCAAGAAATTTGGCATCGTATGTGCCATGCGGCGAGTACACCGCAATCAACATAAGGGGAGCGGTCACCGACTTCCGAACGGTGACTCCGTAATTGGTCACGTCCACGGGAAGTTGGGAGGCTGCCAGTGTTTCGCGGCTTTGCGCGAGAATGTAATCGGTGTTCGGATCTGTTTTGGGATCGAAGTTCACAATAAGGCTGGTCGTCGAGTTGCCAGTAGCATTGAGCGAGTACATGTAATTCATGTTGTCCACGCCGCTCATCTGCTGCTCGATCGGAGTGGCAACTGCTTGCTCCAGGGTTTGTGCGTCTGCGCCGATGTAAGTGGCCAGGATTTGAATCTCCGGCGGAGCGATGCTGGGAAATTGGGCGACAGGCAGTGCCAGAATGGTTAGGGAACCAACAATCACCAGGACGATGGAAATCACCATGGCCACGATGGGGCGATTGATAAAAAATTTTGACATCGGACTATCTTCCTTTGGCTTCCGCGGCAAAGGGCTTGGCGTTTACCAGCATTCCAGGACGAACCTTCTGTACTCCCTCTACAACCACGCGTTCGCCCTGCTTCAGGCCTTCTGCGATAACCCACTGGTTGCTGACGCGGTCGCCCACCTTGACCGCGCGAATGCTTACTTTGCTTTCGCTGTCCACCACCGCGAGTTGATAGCCGCCCTGCAGCTCTGAGACGGCACGCTGAGGCACAAGTAAAGCGTCCTCCTGGACGCGGATGACGGCGCGAACTTTGCCATAGCCACCAGGACGGAGAATATTTCCGGGATTGGGGAATAGCCCGGCGATTCGAATGGCCCCCGTACTTACATTTACTTGGCGGTCCGAAAAATAAAATTTGCCCTGATAGGGATACGTGGAGCCGTCGGCCAAGATCAGTTCAAGGCGCAGACTCTTGTTGGCCTCCTCCCTGGTAACCTCCGTCGGAAACCGTTTTCTCCATGCGAGATACTGAGGCTCACCGACAGTGAAATAAACCTTGATGGGGTCGACAGTGGAAACGGAGGTCACAGGGCCGCTGCTTAGATTCACCAGGGCGCCTACTTGAAGTTGAGCCTGCCCAGCGATCCCGTCGATGGGTGCAATGAGTCGCGTAAAATCGAGGTTAATCTTGGCGGTTTCGAAGGCCGCCTCAGCCGTCCTAATCTGCGCTTCGGCAGTTGCTACCGTGGCCTTCGCGGCCATGTTGTTCTGGATGGAGTTGTCGAGATCCTGCTGGCTAGCGGCTTGCTCTTTCGCCAGAGGGGTGTAGCGGTTGACGTCAAGTTCGGTCCTGCGTTGCACTGCCTGGGCATTGGCGAGCATGGCCTTGGCCTGCGCCAGCTGCCCTTCGGCCTGGTCAAGCGCTGCCTGAAACGGACGCGGATCAATCTCAAAAAGCAACTGCCCCTTCTGGACGAATGCGCCTTCCTGGTAGCCCTGCCGCAGAATGTAGCCTGTGACTTGTGCCCTGACATCGGCATTTGTGAACCCGTCGAGTGTGCCGATCCATTCTCCGTAGATGGGAATTTCTTTCTGTTCGACCTGCACGACCTCGACGTCCGGCGAAGCGCCCGGCTGCGCTCCCGATACGTGCTTCGGGCGTGTCGTTCCAATAACAAGGCCGATCACCACCAAGCAAAACGCTCCGCCTATCCAGAATTTGTATTTCGAAAGTGTGTTCATGTTCTCCCCCCGGTAGCGTGCTCTTACGCTAAAATCGATATGTTAGGTTTCCCCGCGTTGTTGAGTCAGCGCGCCGTCTGGTGCAAGGTATCAAATTCATTGGTTAAAATCGATCCGGTCGGTCAAGCCGTATGGACTTGTTCGCCTTGAGAACCGCACGGCCCCCTGGCCGAAAACTGTCCTTTCGGCCGTTGCATTTTAACCCCATTCCGTTATTAACTTACTCATTGATAGGCCCATTTCTCTGTCTTTTCCTAGCTGGGATGAAGCGTGTCCGGTCAGGAGTTCCTAGGCATGAGGGCCCAGCCATCGAGCTGTCCCCGCACTAACGCACGCTCCCGCTCTTTTTGGGGCGCGGTGCATCTCTCCGCACTCTGCTTGGGGTAGATTCTCGGATAAAAAGGAGACCCATGCTGCGTAAATTGGGGTCCTTCTCCCTAGTCGTCTTCGCCGTTCTAGTGGCCGCCCCGGCTGTTCAGGCACAAATCGAATCAGGGGTGCGGGCCCGGCCGCGGATCACCCAAAGCATCGATGAAACAAATCGTGTCGCGCTCGAAGGCAACACTCACCCCAAAGCCAATCCCGCGAACGATCGCGGCGCAGTGGCGAACGGCTTCCCCCTGGACCACATGCTCCTTCAACTTAAGCGTTCTCCCGAACATGAACAAGCCCTCCAACAATTCATCGACGGACTCAACACGAAGGGTTCGCCCAATTTCCATCATTGGCTCACGGCGCAGGAATTCGGAGAGCGTTTCGGCTTAGCGAGGCCCGACCTGGAAGCCGTCACCGGCTGGCTTGAATCCCATGGTTTTCGCGTCAACGTGGTCTACCCCAGCGGCATGCTCATTGATTTTTCCGGCACCGCTGCCCAGGTGCGCAAAGCGTTCCAGACGGAAATTCACCACCTCGAAGTTAAAGGGGAGAGGCATGTTGGCAATATCAGCGATCCGCGAATTCCTGCGGCTCTTGCGCCTGTCGTAGCCGGCGTCGTTTCTCTGCACGATTTTCGACCCCATGTCATGCACAAGATGCATCAGCCCCGGTCGCAATTCACATTCCCTGATCCATTGGGCGGCAACGCCTATGCAATGGTGCCTGCTGACCTGGCCAAGATTTACAACTTGAATCCTCTCTTTAGCGCAGGCATTTCCGGCCAGGGCCAGACCATCGTGCTCATTGAAGACACCGACGTCTTCAGCGCTTCGGACTGGAGCTCGTTCCGTCAGACTTTCGGCCTCTCCGGCTACACCTCCGCTTCCTTCACGCAAGTCCACCCGGCCGCGCCCCCCTCGCAGCCCGCCAACAACTGCGCCGCTCCCGGCGTGATCGCTCCCAATGACGCGGAAGCCATCCTCGACGCCGAATGGGCCAGCGCCGCGGCCCCAAGCGCCGCCATCGTGATGGCCGCCTGCGCGGATACCACCACCACCTTCGGAGGCTTGATCGCGATCCAAAACCTCGTCAATGCCAGCACTCCGTCACCTTCCATCATGAGCATCAGTTACGGCCAATGTGAAACGGTTAACGGTGCTGCCGCCAACACCTCCTACAACTCCGCCTATCAACAGGCCGTCGCAGAGGGCGTCTCCGTTTTCGTCGCCGCCGGCGACAGCGGCGCGGCCGGCTGCGACAATAGTGTTGCCGAAGCAACTCACGGCATTGCAGTCAACGCCTTTGCTTCTACCCCCAACAACGTGGCCGTCGGGGGCACCGATTTCAGCGACACCTTTTCCGGCACCAATGCAACTTACTGGAATTCTAGCAATACCACTGCCTTCGGCTCCGCCATTTCTTACGTTCCGGAGATTCCCTGGAACGATTCTTGTGCCGGCGCGCTCCTCTCGACTTACCTGGGCTACAGCCCGACCTACGGCTCAACGAGTCTTTGCAACGACCCGTTCTACGGCTCTCTCTTCGAAACCACCGTGGGCGGCGGCGGTGGCCCCAGCGGATGCGCCTCGGGGACACCGTCTACCAGCGGCGTCGTGAGCGGCACCTGCCAAGGATGGCCGAAACCTTCCTGGCAAAGCGTTCTCGGCAATCCCAACGACGGCGTGCGCGACACTCCGGACATCTCGCTTTTTGCTGCAGACGGCTTGTGGAGTCACTTCTATGTGTTCTGCTGGTCGGATACAGCGCACGGTGGTGCTGCCTGCGGTGCCAATCCAAGCGCCTGGTCCGGCGCGGGCGGCACCTCTTTTTCTTCACCCATCATGGCGGGTATCCAGGCGCTCATCAATCAGAAGGCCGGTGGACCGCAAGGCAATCCCGCCTCCGTCTATTACCAGCTCGCTGCTGCCGAGTACGGCTCCAGCGGCAACAGCTCCTGCAAGTCGGATAATGGCAACACGGTAGCCAGCAACTGCATTTTCTACGATGTCACTTCAGGTGACATCGTTGTGGACTGCGTCGGCCCCAACTGCTTCCTCGCCAATGGCACCGTGGGCGTGCTCTCGACCTCTAATAGCTCCTTCGCCCCTGCCTACGGCACCACCACCGGTTGGGACTTCGCCACCGGCATCGGCACCGTCAACGTCGCCAACTTGGTGAACAACTGGCCCGGTTCGACACCACAGCCCAGTTTCGGCCTCTCTGCATCCATCACAAGCCTGACTTTCTTCCAGGGAGCGTCGGGCTCGACCACCATCACCATCAACGCTCTAAATGGATTCAACAGTAATGTGAATTTGGCTGTGGCAGGCCTGCCGAACGGCGTCAGTGCCGTCTTCGCTACCAATCCCGCGACAACCGCCAGCCTCTTGACTCTATCCGCAATCGGCACAGCTGCTATCGGCACCTCTACTCTGACTGTCACGGGCACTTCAGGTAGCTTAACCAGCACAGCGACAATCACCCTTACTGTCAATCCCGCAGGCGATTACACTCTATCCGCTTCCCCGAGCAGTCTCACTGTCGTCCAGGGAACGAATGGGGCGAGCACCATCACGGTGACTCCGCTGAACGGTTTCAATAGCAGCGTCAGCTTGTCGGCAGCCGGTCTGCCCAGCGGCGTGACGGCGTCGTTCAATCCCAGCAGCACGACGAGCAC
>JACXTT010007509.1_pt1 | contig 15348 bp, 6 predicted proteins | sample 9270951 | NCBI WGS metagenome assembly JACXTT01 (sample SAMN15532306, study PRJNA645909) | rock metagenome | isolation source: weathered quartz diorite | place: Puerto Rico | collected 2017-06-21 | reverse complement strand
GCGCACAACGCGCGCGAGGGGGCGCCACGCGCGCATCCGCGGCCCGCGCGCCGGCGCGCGCGACGCGGAAATCCATTGCTGGCGCGCTTTCTTGACACTCGCACGGCCGGTGCCGTAACGTGCCCGCCGTTTTTCCCCCCCGGGAGGCCGCAGATGACGAAGGCGCAACTGGTGGCGAGGCTCGCCGAAGGGACGGGTTCGAGCCGCAAGCAGGTCGACGACTTCCTGGGCGCGATGATCGACACCGTGGTGAAGACCGTGAAGAAGGGTGAATCGGTCAAGATTTCCGGCCTCGGTGTCTTCCGGCTGCGCAGGATGAAGGCTCGCATGGGACGCAACCCTCAGACCGGTGAGCCGATCAAGATCCCCGCCCGCCGGAAGGTCGGCTTCTCGGTCGCCAAGACCTTCAAGGACACGGTACTCGGCAACAACAAGAAGTAGGCAGCGCGGCGCCGGTCAGGACGACCGGCAGGAGGTGGCAATGAGACGGGATCCACTCTTCCTGATCTGCATGCTCGCGTGCGTCAGCGGCTGCGCGACCCTGTTCCACGGGCCGTACCAGGAGGTCTCCGTGGAATCGAATCCTCCGGGGGCGACCGCGACCATCGTGCCGACGCTCTCCGAGCGGGGCACGAACTTCCTCGACCCGACCAAGCAGTACACGGTCACGACGCCGGCCACCGTCCGGCTGCGACGCGACAACAGCTATCGCGTCGACCTCCAGAAGTCCGGCTATAAGCTCGCCAGCACCAAGGTCGTCAGCAGCTACGACTGGCTGAACGCGCCGGTCGTGTGCGGCCCGTGCGAGTTCGTCGGCGATCTGCCCTCCTTCGACATGAAGGGCAAGCCGACGCCCATCCGCTTCGTCGAGGCGGCGTTCTACGACTACCCTCGCGGCTTCGTCGCGGCGTGCGGCAAGGGTCTCCGCCTGTTCAGCCCCGAGGCGCTGCTGGGCAACGCCTTCAAGCTGCGCGAGCAGAAGGCCGGCTTCTTCAGCGACTGGCACGGGCTCGGCACGCCACGGGTCGAGGCCACGCTCGAGCCGAGCAGTTAAGCGCGCGACCCGAGACGTCTCGGGTCGCGGGGCGGAGGACGAGAGTTGTGCGGCTGTGGCACGCGCGGGCGTCGTGCCGCGGCTGGCGAAGCCAGCGCGGCAGGGGCGGTACGCCCGGGGAAGGGGGGCTCCCGCGCAGTCGCGCTTGGGAGCGCGGAAGTCCGCGAATTACGGGCCGACCTAGGCTCTACATGCAGACCCCGCCGACGCAGACGCCGACGACGTTGCACGGGGTCAGGTCGGCGACTGGCACGTGCTGGCAGCTGAGAACCGGGTCGCAGCTGTCGGTGGTGCAGGGGTTGCTGTCGTCGCAGTTGAGCGGCGTGCCCGCCGTGCAGGTCCCGCTCTGGCAGGTCTCGGCGCCGTTGCAGACGTTGCCGTCCGAGCACGAGGTGCCGTTCGCGGCCGCCGCGTGCTGGCAGCCGGCCACCGGGTCGCAGGTGTCGGTCGTGCAGGCGTTCATGTCGTCGCAGTTGAGCGGCGTGCCGGCGACGCAGACGCCCGTCTGGCAGGTCTCGGCGCCGTTGCACACCGTCCCGTCCGCGCAGGAGGTGCCGTTGGCAACCGCGGTGTGCTGGCAGCCGGAGAGCGGCAGGCACGTGTCCACGGTGCAGGCGTTCGCGTCGTTGCAGTCGAGCGGGGTGCCCGCGGTGCACGCGCCGCTCTGGCAGGTCTCCACCCCGTTGCAGGCGTTGCCGTCGGCGCACGAGGTCCCGTTCGCCACGGCGGCGTGCTGACAACCCGTCAGCGGGTTGCACGAGTCGACGGTGCAGGGGTTGCCGTCGTCGCAGTTGAGCGGCGTGCCCGCGGTGCAGGTCCCGCTCTGGCAGGTCTCGGCGCCGTTGCAGACGGTGGCGTCGGCGCACGAGGTGCCGTTCGCCACCGGCGGGTTGGTGCACGCGCCGGCGCTGCACACGTCCGCGGTGCACGGATTGGCGTCCGCGCAGTCCGTGTCCAGGGTGCAGGTGCGGCAGCCGACGATCGGCGTGTGCGTGCAGCCGAGCGTCGTGTCGCACGCGTCCGTCGTGCAGGCGTTGCCGTCGTCGCAGTTGGGTGGCGGGCCCGCCGTGCAGGTCCCGTTCTGGCAGGTCTCGGCGCCGTTGCAGACGTTGCCGTCGGAGCACGAGGTGCCGTTCGCGACCGTGGTATGCTGGCAGCCGGCCACCGCGTCGCAGGTGTCGGTCGTGCAGGGATCTCCGTCGTTGCAGTTGAGCGGGGTGCCCGCCGTGCAGACGCCCGCCTGGCAGGTCTCCGCCCCGTTGCACACCGTGCTGTCCGCACACGACGTACCGTTCACGACCGGCGTGTGCTGGCAGCCCGCCACCGGGTCGCAGGTGTCGCTCGTGCAGGGGTTGGTATCGGCGCAGTTGAGCGGGGTGCCGGCGGTGCAGACGCCCGCCTGGCAGGTCTCCGCCCCGTTGCACACCGTGGCGTCCGCGCATGAGGTGCCGTTCGCGACCGCGGTGTTCTGGCAGACGCCGCCGTTGCAGGTGTCCGTCGTGCACGGGTTCATGTCGTTGCACTGCGCGGCCGTGCTGCACGGCTGGCAGCCGGCGATCGGCGTGTGGGTGCAGCCGCTCACCGGGTTGCACGCATCGGTGGTGCACGCGTTGCCGTCGTCGCAGTTGAGCGCGGTGCCCGCGGTGCAGACGCCCGCCTGGCAGGTCTCGAGCCCGTTGCAGACCGAGGCGTCCGGACAGGCAGTCCCGTTCGTCACCGCGGTGTGCTGGCAGCCGAGCGTCGGGCTGCAGGAATCGGTCGTGCAGACGTTGCCGTCGTCGCAGTTGGGCGGCGTGCCCGGCGTGCACTGCCCGGCCTGGCAGGTCTCGAGCCCGTTGCACGCGTTGCCGTCGGAGCAGGGGGTGCCGTTGGCCACCGCCGGGTTGGAGCACGCCCCGCCGGTGCACTGATCGGCCGTGCAGGGATTGCCGTCCCCGCAGTCCCCGTTCACCACGCAGGTGCGGCAGCCCGCGATGGGCGCGTGGGTGCAGCCGAGCGTCATGTCGCAGGCATCCACGGTGCACGCGTTGCCGTCGTCGCAGTTGGGTGGCGGGCCCGCCGTGCAGGTCCCGTTCTGGCACGTCTCGGCGCCGTTGCAGACGTTGTTGTCGGCGCACGACGTCCCGTTGGGTAGCGTCGTGTGCCGGCAGCCGGTCACCGTGTCGCAGGTGTCGACCGTGCACGGGTTCGCGTCGTCGCAGTCGAGGGGGGTCCCCGCCGTGCAAACGCCACCCTGGCAGGTCTCCGCGCCGTTGCACACCGTACCGTCCGCACACGAGGTGCCGTTCGTCACCGCCGTGTGCTGGCAGCCGTTCACCGGGTCGCAGGTGTCGGCGGTGCACGGGTTGGCATCGTTGCAATTGAGCGGCGTGCCCGCGATGCAGAGGCCCGACTGGCAGATCTCCGCGCCGTTGCACACCGTGGCGTCCGCGCACGAGGTCCCGTTCGCGACCGCCGTGTTCTGGCACACCCCGGCGTTGCATACGTCGGCCGTGCACGGATTCATGTCGTTGCACTGCGCGGCCGTGCTGCAGGGCTGGCAGCCGGCGATCGGCGTGTGGCTGCAGCCACTCACCGGGTTGCACGCGTCGGTGGTGCACGCGTTGCCATCGTCGCAGTTGAGCGGCGTCCCCGCCGTGCAGGTGCCGCTCTGGCAGGTCTCGAGCCCGTTGCACACCGTGGCGTCCGGACAGGCAGTCCCGTTCGCCACCGCCGTGTGCTGGCAGCCGAGCGTCGGGCTGCAGGAGTCCGTGGTGCACACGTTGCCGTCGTCGCAGTTGGGCGCCGTGCCCGGCGTGCACTGCCCGGCCTGGCAGGTCTCGAGCCCGTTGCACGCATCGCCGTCCGAGCACGAGGTGCCGTTGGCCACCGCCGGGTTCTGACACGCGCCGGCGACGCACTGGTCCGCCGTGCACGGATTGCCGTCCGCGCAGTCACCGTTCACCACGCAGGCGCGGCAGCCCGCGATCGGCGTGTGGGTGCAGCCGCCCGCCGCGTCGCAGGCGTCGATGGTGCACGCGTTGCCGTCGTTGCAGTTGGGTGGCGTCCCCGCCGTGCAGGTGCCGTTCTGGCAGGTCTCGTTGCCGTTGCAGAGGTCCCCGTCGGGACACGGCGTCCCGTTCGCCAGGGCCGTGTGGCGGCAGCCCGCCACCGTGTCGCAGGTATCGGTGGTGCATGGATTGCCGTCGTCGCAATTGAGGGGCGTCCCCGCCGTGCAGACGCCGCCCTGGCAGGTCTCCGCCCCGTTGCACACCGTGCTGTCCGCGCACGAGGTCCCGTTCGCCACCGGCGTGTGCTGGCAGCCGTTCACCGGGTCGCAGGTGTCGGACGTGCACGCGTTGTTGTCGTTGCAGTTGAGCGGCGTGCCGGGCACGCAGACGCCCGCCTGGCAGATCTCCGCGCCGTTGCATACCGTGCCGTCCGCGCACGACGTGCCGTTCGCGACCGCGGTGTTCGAGCACACCCCGGCGTTGCACGTGTCGGTCGTGCACGGGTTCATGTCGTTGCACTGCGCGGCCGTGCTGCACGGCTGGCAGCCGGCGATCGGCGTGTGGCTGCAGCCACTCACGGCGTTGCACGCGTCCGTCGTGCACGCGTTGCCGTCGTCGCAGTTGAGCGGGGTGCCCGCGGTGCAGACGCCCGCCTGGCAGGTCTCGAGCCCGTTGCACACCGTGGCATCCGCGCAGCTGGTCCCGTTTGCCACCGGCGCGTGCTGGCAGCCCAGCGTCGAGCTGCAGGAGTCGGTGGTGCAGACGTTGCCGTCGTCGCAGTTGGGCGCGATCCCCGGCGTGCACACGCCGGACTGGCAGGTCTCCAACCCGTTGCACGCGTTGCCGTCGGAGCACGAGGTCCCGTTGGCGACCGCCGGGTTCTGGCACTGTCCCGCGCTGCACAGATCCGCGGTGCAGGGATTCCCATCGACGCAATCTGCGTTGGTCGTGCAGTTCCGGCAGCCGGCGATCGGCGCATGCATGCAGCCGACACCCGGCGTGCAGGTGTCCGCCGTGCACGCGTTCCCGTCGTCGCAGGTGGGCGGGGTGCCCGACGCGCACACGCCCCCCTGGCAGGTCTCCGCCCCGTTGCAGGGATCGGCGTCCGCGCACGAGGTGCCGTTCGGCGCTGGCGGATGCGTGCAGCCGTTCACCGCGTCGCAGCCGTCGAGGGTGCAGGGGTTGTTGTCGTTGCAGTTGAGCGGCGTCCCCGGCACGCAGGCGCTGTTCTGGCAGGTCTCGGTCCCGTTGCAGGCATTGCCGTCCGAGCACGAGGTGCCGTTGGCGACGGCGGTGTGCTGGCAGCCGGCCACCGCGTCGCAGGTGTCGGTCGTGCAGGGGTTGCCGTCGTTGCAGTTGGGCGCCGTGCCCGGGGAGCAGGTGCCGTTCAGGCAGGTCTCCGCCCCGTTGCACACGTTGCCGTCCGGGCAGGGGAGCCCGTTCGGCGCCGGGGCGTGGCGGCAGCCGAGCACCGGATCGCAGGTGTCGGTCGTGCACGGATTGCCGTCGTCGCAGTTGGGCGGGGTGCCCGGCGAGCAGATGCCCGCCTGGCAGGTCTCCGCGCCGTTGCACACGGTCGCGTCGGCGCACGAGGTCCCGTCCGCGACCGCGGTGTGCGCGCAGCCGGTCACCGGGAGACAGGTGTCCACGGTGCACGGGTTCGAGTCGTCACAGTTGAGGGGCGCGCCGGCGGCGCACACGCCGCCCTGGCAGGTCTCCGCGCCGTTGCACACCGTGGCGTCGGCACACGAGGTGCCGTTGGTCACCGGCGTGTGCTGGCAGCCGAGGCCGACGTCGCAGCTGTCGGTCGTGCAGACGTTGTTGTCGTTGCAGTTGGGCGGCGTCCCCGGCGTGCAGGAGCCGCTCTGGCACGTCTCCATGCCGTTGCACGCGTTGCCGTCGGAGCACTGTGCCCCGTTGGCGACCGGCGGGTTCGAGCACACGCCGCCGCTGCAGATGTCCGCCGTGCACGGGTTCCCGTCGTTGCAGTCGGTGCTGACGTTGCACGGCGTGCAGCCCGCGATCTGCGTGTGCGTGCAGCCGCTCACCATGTTGCAGCCGTCGGTCGTGCACGCGTTGTTGTCGTTGCAGTTGAGGGGCGGGCCGTTCTGGCAGACGCCCGCCTGGCAGGTCTCGTTGCCGTTGCACACGTTGTTGTCGCCGCACGACGTGCCGTTGCCGGTGGCGGTGTGCGTGCAGCCGGTCTGCGAGTTGCAGCCGTCGGTGGTGCACACGTTGTTGTCGTCGCAGTTGGGCGGCGTACCCGCCGTGCACACCCCGGCCTGGCAGGTCTCGGTCCCGTTGCACAGGTCCTTGTCCGGGCACGGCGTCCCGTCCGCGGAGCGCGTGTGGTGACAGCCGGTCACCGGGTCGCAGGTGTCGTCGGTGCACGGGTTCGAGTCGTTGCAGTTGGGAATCGGGCCGCCGGTGATGCAGGTGCCGTTCTGGCAGGTCTCGAGGCCGTTGCAGACGTTGCCGTCGGAGCACAGGGTGCCATCGGAGACCTTCACGTTGCGGCACGCGCCGTTGGTGCAGACGTCGGTGGTGCACGGGTTCCCGTCGTTGCAGTTCGCGTTGGTCGTGCAGCGCTGGCAGCCGGCGGTGGGGGTGTGGATGCAGCCGCTCACCGGGTTGCAGGAGTCGGTCGTGCACGGGTCGCCATCGTTGCAGTTGAGCGACGTACCCGGAACGCACGCGCCGCCCTGGCAGGTCTCCGCCCCGTTGCACACCGTCGCGTCCGCGCACGAGATCCCGTTGGCCGCCGGGGTGTGGGTGCAGCCGCTCGCCGGATTGCACGCGTCGATGGTGCAGGGATTGCGGTCGTCGCAGTTGGTCACCCCGGTTCCCGCCGTGCAGGCACCGTTCTGGCAGGTCTCCGTGCCGTTGCAGGCGTTGCCATCCGAGCACGGGGTGCCGTTGGGCGCCTGGGTGTAGTGGCAGCCGGACGCGTCGCAGCTGTCGGTGGTGCACGGGTTGTTGTCGTTGCAGGTGGAGATGTGGACACAGCCGATGCTCGCCCCGCACGCGTCGCGGGTGCAGGGGTCGGCGTCGTCACAGTTGATGGGCGTCCCCGGCTGGCAGCTGCCGTTCAGGCAGGCGTCGCCCACCGTGCATGCGTTTCCGTCGTTGCAGCCGGTGGTGTTGTTGACGTGGGTGCAGGTGCCGGCGGCGGTGCACATGTCGTCGGTGCAGGCGTTGCCGTCGTCGCAGATGCCTCCCGCGACGTGCGTGCAGGTTCCGGTGGTGGGCTCGCACGTGTCGGTCGTGCACGGATCGCCGTCGTTGCAGTCCGCGGAGCTGCCGCACAGTGGCACGATCGGCACGGCGCTGTCGGCGCTCAGGCTCCGCGTGCCGCCGGAGACGCCCTGCCCGTGGAGCGGGACCGACTGGTCGAAGATCACCCCGCTGAAGCCGTTGTTGTCGCCGCCGTAGAACCAGAGGCCCACGGGCATGTGGCCCAGCCAGCCCGAGCGGATCAGGTTCCGGTTGCCGTCGACGAAGATGCCCGAGGTGCCGGCCCCGTCGATGGTGTTGCCGTAGAGGTGGCTGCCGTCGCCGAAGAGATCGACGCCGTCATCGCTCAGGTTGCTGAGCAGGTTGCCCTGGAGGAGGCCGTTGCCGACCACGAACACGCCGGTCTGCGAGTCCATGATGTGCATGGCGCGCACGCTGACACGCCCCGCGCGGAAGAGGAGGACGCCGGTGGCGGTCTTGCCGCTGACGGCCGAGCCGAAGCCGCTCACGTCGACCGAGCTGAGCTTGCCCTTCGCCCCGAGGGCGAGCTGGATGCCGTTCTGCACCGCGCTGCCGCCGGGGCTCCCGGTCACGTTGCCACCGAGCATCTTGATGATGGTGCGCGTGCCGTTGGCCGCCAGACCGCCCTTCTGGTTGTTGTCGAACTGGTCCGCGCGCAGCGTGACCTTGGCGTTGCCGAAGATCGGGACCCCGAAGCGCTCGCCGATCTGACCGCTCTCGACGTAGACGCCGACCCCGCTCTCGCAGGCGGGGAAGGCGGCGACCCGCGTGCCTGTCACGCGCGTGGCGTGGATCACGCCGCTCGCGTTCCGCAGGTAGATGCCGGCCAGGATCTGGGAGCAGGTGGTGACCAGGTTGTGGCTCATGTCGACGGTGAGCCCGTCGATCACCACGCGGGGCGCGTCCACCAGGATGCCGCCGGTAATCGGACGCCCGCCGATGACGCTCGGCAGGGCCTGGGGCAGCGCGCCCGGGAGGATCGTGACCGAGCCGTTCCCCACCAGGCGGAGGCTCTTGTCCAGCACGACCTGCTCCGCGTAGGTACCCGAGCAGATCGAGATCAGGTCGCCGTCGCTCGCCGCCGCCACCGCGGCGCCGATCGTCTGGTAGTGCGCCCCGGGGCAGTCGGCGCCGTCGTCGTCGACCATCAGCGTGGCCGCCCGCGCCGGGCCCGCGGCCAGCCCGGTCAGGAAGGCGAACAGGGCAGCGAGCGGGAGCCTCTTCGCTCTCATCGGTGACCTCTCGTCATCCTCTGCCCGCCGTCATCAACGGCAGGAGCTGATCGATGACCTGGTCGTCGAGACTGATCAGGCGCGTGGAGACCGCGGGATCGAAGCCCTTCGCGTTCATGCCCCGTTGCATGATGCGCTTGAACCTGGACAGGCTGCGGTAGGAGCGCTGCTTGTTCACCTGTGGCTTCTTGCCACCCAGCGCGCGCACGATCCGGGTACGCACCGTCCCCAGGCGCGCCTGCAGCGCGACCTTGCGGTTGGTCCCGCCCACGGTGGAGGGATTCGCGGCCGCGAGCTCGGTCTGGAGGGCCGTCAGCGCGCAGAGGACCCCGCCCGTCGGGTCCGGCGTGTGCGTGCAGCTTCCGTCGACCGGGTTGCAGGCGTCGAGCGTGCACGGATTGCCGTCGTCGCAGTTCGTGAGCAGGCCGCCGCAGAGGCCACCCAGGCAGCTGTCACCCGTGGTGCACAGGTTCTGGTCGTTGCACGGGGTGCCGTCGGCGACGGGCGTGTGCTGGCACCCGACCAGCGGGACGCACGTGTCGGTGGTGCACGGGTTGCCGTCGTCGCAGGTCGGCGGCGTTCCCGGCTGGCAGCTGCCGTCCACCGGGTTGCAGGTCTCGGTGCCGTTGCAGGGGTCGGGGTCCGCGCACACGACCGGCGTTCCCGAGCACACCCCCGCGTGGCACGCGTCGGCGGTGGTGCAGAGGTTGCCGTCGTCGCACGGGTTCGCGTCGTTGTTGGATGAGAGACAGCCGAGGGTCGGGTCGCAGAAGTCGTCGGTGCACGGGTTGCCGTCGTCGCAGACGGGCGGTGTTCCGGGGGTGCAAGCGCCGGTGGTCGGGTCGCAGCCCTCGAAGCCGTTGCACACGTTGCCGTCGTCGCAGGACACGGGCGTGCCCGTGCAGGTGCCGGACACGCAGGTGTCGCCGAGCGTGCACGCGTTCCCGTCGTCGCAGGGCATGCTGTTCGGGGTGTGGACGCAGCCGAGCAGCGCGTCGCAGCTGTCGTCGGTGCAGGGGTTCGCGTCGTCGCAGTTGGGGGCGGTGCCCGGGAGGCAGCTGCCGGTCGTCGGATCGCAGGTCTCGAGGCCGTCGCAGGCGTTGTTGTTGCTGCACTGGATCGGCGCGCCGAGGTGGCAGCCGGTCGCGTCGCAGGTCTCGGTCCCGTTGCACGGGTTGCCGTCGTTGCACGGAGCGTGGACGCAGGTCCCGGTCGTGGCGTCACACGAGTCGGTGGTGCACGGGTCCCCGTCGTCGCAGTTCATGGCGGTGCCGGCCAGGCACGCGCCCGAGACGCAGACCTCGGTCCCGTTGCATGCGTTGCCGTCGTTGCAGTCGAGATCCGACGTGCAGGGCGCCTGGCACGTCTGGTCGTCGGGGCGCGGCACCAGCTTGAAGCTGATGATCACGTCGCGCAGGCCCGGCGGTTGCGGCACGTCGAGGATGGGGAGCGGGCCGACAATGGTCACGCCGGGCATGGCACCCGCCTGCAGCGCGGCGCAGTTGAAGGGCATCCCCGTGGCCGACGTGGAGAGGATCGAGCCCGCCAGGTTGTCGTTGTCGTCGATGATCGTCTGGGCGCCGCCGGTGGTGAGCCGCAGCGTCATCGGCAGGTCCTGGAACGCGTACTGGTCGTCGGCCGTGCAGTCGCGACCGTCCAGCCCGGGGGCGCGGCTGATGCTGACCGACACCGGGAGACCGAGCCGCATCCCACCCGCGGCGAAGGCGCCCACGTTCTCCTCGAGGAGCGGCCCGTTGCACACCCCGACCGGGCCGGAGAGACAGATGGCGTCGGCGCAGTCGGCGTCGCCCACGCACGCGAGGCCGGCGTTCGGGCCATCGGTGCAGACGCTGTTCACGCAGTGCGGACAGATGTGCAGGTGCGGTCCCGGCAGCGGACCCTGGCAGGGATCGGTTTCGCGGCAGCCGGTCAGACACTGGGGGTCGACGCCGTCGGTGTTGTGATCCTGCTGCGCGAGGAGGTCGCCGCCCGGGTCCGTGCCATCGCAGTCGATCACCCCCTGGCCGTCGGCGGTCGGGGAGATGCAGATCTTCCCGTAGGTGGGATCGGGAATGGGCGGGATCTTGGCGCGCGCGCGGGGGATCGCGATCGATGCCTGGTGCTTCGTCTCGTCCGGCGCGCCGATCACCAGGTGGAACCCGTCCGTCGGGCCGGCGCCCAGCGGCGTGGTCGTCGTCCCGTCACTGGTCGTGATCGAGGTCTCGCTGCCGTTGGTGCCGTCGCCGGGAAGGAAGATGAAGTTGCGCGCCCCGATGACGTTCGTGGTCGTGCCCGGGGCACCCGGCTGCGCGTCCGGCGGCAGCTCGCCGAGCTGCGTGGCGGGGATCCACTTGGGCGCATGTCCCGACTGCTGCGTCCCGAGGTAGTCCACGAAGTAGATCTGGTAGCCGCAGCCACCCTGCCCCGTGAGGTCGCTCGTCGTCGACATGGTGATGAACCAGCTCCCCAGGTTCATGCCGATGGGGGCCTGCACGTCGCCCCGACCGGTGATCTGCATGAGGGTCAGCGACGAGCGCTCGTAGATGAAGACCCGGTTGCCCGTCGTGCCGTTCTGCAGCGGGTCGCCAGTACAGACGAAGCCGATGTGGTCGGCGATCGAGCCGGCGTCGACCGCGGGCGAGTGGCAGTCCGCGAAGTGGGCCGAGTCGGTCAGCTGCGCGATCTGCGGGGGCTGGGGTGAGACCGCCTCCAGCGGCGTGGTGTAGAAAATCTTCTGCCCGGCGTCGCCGAGGGTGCCCGGGAGGTTGGTCGCCGCCGAGTCGAAGGCGATGAAGCTGCTGGTGTCGGAGATGTACGGATTCTCACTGGGCAGGTTTCCGTGCGTCAGCTGGTGCAGCGTCGCGACGTGGGTCGACGTGTCGTACTCGACGTAGAAGATCTGCGAGACGCCCGTGTCCGCCTGGCTGCCGAGCAGATCCGCGGAGGACTGGAAGGCAATGAACCTCCCCCCGCCGTTGGCGATGGGATGCGTGCTCGGCGCGAACCCGGCGGTCAGCGGCTTCAGCAAGCGGCTCCTCGTCTCGTAGAGGTAGACCTGGGTGACGCCGGCCGGCGTCGGCGCGAACGTCAGGTGCGCATTCGACTCGAAGACCACGACGCCGCCGATCGAGCTCAGGTTCGGCCGCACGCTGTCGCCGTCGGTGCCGTGGGTGATCTGACGGATCTCACCCGTGACGAGGTTCTTTATGAAGATCTGCCGGTGGGTCGAGTCGGCCCCCGTGCTTCCCGAGAAGCTCCCGAGCGCGTCGAAGGCGACCCAGTGCGTGACGGTGCACGGCTTGGTCGGCGAGAAGGGCGCGCACTCGTATCCGTTGTTGCGATTGCCGCTCCCGATCCGGGTGATGGTTCCGTCCACGGCGAAGGGCACCGCGATGCTCGGATTGTCGGGGCTCCCCGGGCCGTCCGTCACCTGCACGAGAAACGGCGCGGGCGGGTTCGGACAGGGCGTGGTGGGAAAGGTCGTGCCCTGGAAGCAGTCGAAGAAGGCGAGGTTGAAGTAGAAGATGTTCTGCTGGGTGTTTCCCGTGTGCGCGAGATCCTCGGAGGCGGGGAACGCGAACCAGCTGCCCCACGAGCGGGTCTGCGGGTGAGGATGGCTGCCGCCGGTCGTGATCCGGTAGGCGGGCGGCGATTCCTTGTGCAGCGCGCGCGCCGGCGAGGCGGTGAGCGCAGCCACCACGGCCCCGGCGACCGCGCCGAGCGCAGCTCGGCGGACGCGGGCTGCACACTTCCGCATGGGCGGGCCGTAGAGCAAGAACTACGCCACTTTCCGACCTTTCCGTGGGCTCCGGCCCCCCCTCCCCAACGCCGGTTTCACCTGCAGAATTCGCGGCCCCGCGGCATCCGCCGTGGCGGCTACCGGCGAGTGGCGGCGCCCCTCGTTGCATGCATGGATGCACTCTGGCGCGGCCGCGAGGATTGCCCCGGCCCTTGGTCGCAGAACGGCGCGGCGCGCCCCCGGGCTTCCGGCCCGAGGACCACCCGATCGCCGTCGGCCCGGGCCCGCACGTGCCGCCGTTACGCCGGAAGTCATAGGGTCTCTTGCGCGTGCGCGCGACTAGTGCGCGCGCGCGGTAAGCGGACGGTGCGCCGGACACGCAGGCCGTCGTTCCCGCGTGGCTCTTTGCACGGACCCGGGCACGCTTCTTGCGGAGTCATCCGCGCGCGACGATGCGCAAGGACTACCTCCGCGCCAGCGTCTTTCTCCTCGCGTGGCTGCTCGCGCGCGGCGCTTCACCGGTCGCCGCCGCCGAGCCCTCGAGCGACGCGCGGCGCTACGCGCTCATCGCCGACAACCAGCTCCGTCTCGGCACCGGCTCGCGCGTGCTCTTCGGCAGCGTCGGCGTGGTGCGCCAGCTCGGCACGCTCTCCGTCGGGCGCGACGGCTTCCTCCCCGGCGGCTCGCAGGCCGCCGCCGACTCGGCGCGTGTCCTCGACGGCGCCAGCATCGGCGCGCTGTTCGCGAACACGGCGAGCGTCTCTGACAACGCGATCCTGGTGGGCGGCGGTCCCTTCCCCGTCACCGTACCTTTGCCGCTCCTCGACGGCCTGCCGCCCTTCCCCACCTTCGCCCCCGGCTCGACACCCGTCACCGTGCCCGCCGGTGCGACCGTCATCCTCGCGCCCGGCATCTACGGCAAGGTGGTCGTCGGGCAGGGCGGGACGCTCGCGCTCAGCGGCCTCGGCGCGGGCAGTGGCGCGGGCACCTACTTCGTGCAATCGCTGCGCGTCGGGTTCCAGGGTCAGGTGCTGGCCAGCAACCCGGTGGTGCTCGACGTCTTCGACAAGGTCGTGATCTCCGGGCTGGGCACGCTCGCGCCGGCACCGAACACGAAACTCATCGCCGGCGACGTGCAGGTGAACGTGCTCGGCACGAACGTCGGCCTCGCCCGTGCCTCGAATGTGCTCGCGCACCTCCGCGCACCACGGGCCAACGTCCGTCTCACGCGCGGCGGCTCGTTCACGGGGCGGCTGATCGCCCACAACATCTCCACCCTGGGCACGAACTTCCTCCTCGCCGGCGCGTGCGGCGACGGGCTGCTCGACGTGGGCGAGCAGTGCGACACCAGCGCCCCGAGCGGCGACGCCGCCTGTCCCGGCCAGTGCATCCCCGGCGATCCCGGGGGCCAAGGGCGCATTGCCCTCGGCAGCCCCGGACAGTGCACGTGCCGCTGCACGCGGGACGCGGACTGCAGCGATGGCAACGCCTGCAATGGGAGCGAGACGTGCCAGGGTGGGGTCTGCGTCGCCGGCCTGCCGCCGAATTGCGACGACGGCAACCCCTGCACGCGCGACTGCGATCCTGCGGTCGGCTGCCTCCACACGCCGGTCGCGGACGGCAAGCCGTGCTCCGACGGCAACGCCTGCACCGCGCCCGACACCTGCCAGGGGGGAACCTGCACCTCCGGCCCCGCGCTTCCCGACGGGAGCGCGTGCTCCGACGGCGACCGCTGCACGCTCGCCGACACCTGCCACGCCGGCGTCTGCGTCGGCGGGCCGGCGCGCAACTGCTCGGACGACAACACCTGCACCTCCGACGGCTGCGACCCGGTCAATGGCTGCACCCACACCACCCTTCCCGACGGCAGCGTGTGCGACGACGGCAACGCCTGCACGGTGAACGACGCGTGTCTGGGCGGCGCCTGCATCGTCAGCAACCCGCGCAACTGCGACGACGGGAACCCGTGCACCTCCGACACCTGCGACGCGGCCACCGGCTGCAAGCACGCGGCGCTGCCCGACGGCACCGCCTGCGGCACCCGTCAGACCTGCACCGCGGGGATCTGTAAGTAGCTCGGTAGCGGCGGCGGGCGCGCGTGCGCTATAGCGCGCGCATGGCGACCGCCCGGCCGATCAGCGATGGACTCTTCGTCACGGACGACGACGGCCCGCGTCTCATCGCCGGCCGCTGCGGGACGTGTGGCAAGCCGCATTTTCCGTCCGGACCTGTCTGCCCATACTGCGGCGCCGAGGGCGCGGTGGAGGCGCGGGTCGGCCCGGATGCCCGGCTCTGCCTCTTCACCGCCGTCCTCTCGCGCCCGCCGGGCTACCGTGGCGAGCTCCCCTACGGCTTCGGCGTGGTCGAGCTCGAGGGCGGGCTCCGGGTGATCACCCGGCTGACCGTGGCGCGGCCCGAGCGCCTGCGGCCGGGACTCGCGATGCGCCTCGTGATCGAGCCGCTGTTCACCGACGACGACGGCACCCAGGTGCTCTCCTACGCGTTCCGGCCGGAGGAGCCGTGAGACCGGTCTACGTGGCCGGCGTCGGGCTGCACCCCTTCGGCCGCTTCGCGGAGAAGAGCCTCACCGCGCTCGGCATGCATGCGGTGCGCGCCGCGCTGGCCGAGGCGGGGCTCGGGCGGGGCGGCTTCCAGGCCGCCTTCTGCGGCACCGTGTACGGCGGCGTCGCGGCCGGACACAAGGTGCTCACCGCGCTCGGCCTCGCCGGCGTCCCGATCGTCAACGTCGAGGCGGGATGCGCGAGCGGCGGTGCCGCCCTCGCGCTCGGCGCGGCGCAGGTGGCGAGCGGGCGGCACGACGCCGTGCTCGTCCTCGGGCTCGAGAAGATGCCCCGCGGGATCATCCGCTCGAGCTTCTTCGAGCCGTGGCGCGAGGAGGCGGGCCTCGCCGCCACGCCCGCCTACTTCGCGCTCCGCGCGCAGCGCCTGATGCACGAGAGCGAGGTGCGGGTGGAGGACCTGGCACGCGTGTCGGCCACGAACCACCGCCAGGGGGTCGCGAACCCCAACGCCATGTACCGGAAGGCCATCTCGGTCGAGGAGATCCTCGCCTCGCCC
>JACXTT010007508.1_pt1 | contig 15349 bp, 7 predicted proteins | sample 9270951 | NCBI WGS metagenome assembly JACXTT01 (sample SAMN15532306, study PRJNA645909) | rock metagenome | isolation source: weathered quartz diorite | place: Puerto Rico | collected 2017-06-21 | reverse complement strand
CTTATGCACCAGCTCGTGCGTGCATGCTGGCCGACCGCCTGGGTGGGGAGTCGCGCAACGAATTCACGGCTGTCGCTAATTGATCTGGCCTGGGCGAATAGCAAGGTCGGATTTCGTTAATACTTCGTCAGTGTTCCACGTGGAACATTGGTTGCCAAGTTCGTCCCATCGTCCCAAAACGGGTGTGTGTGCCCGGATGAATGGGACGAACCCGGCGGCGAGCGGCGCGGTCGAGTGATGAAACAGAGAACCCCAGGAGGCGCGATCGCGTGTCCTGGGGTCCTCTCATTTTGGGCTGATATCATTCCTTCGCCGCAACCTGATTCTGCCCCCTGTCCGCCAGCAAACAAACCAGGTACCCCACAATCCCGATCCCCCACCCGCTGACGCGAAAGAGCAGCGACGCCAAAACGCCGTTGGCGGGCGCGGAACCGAACAGCTCGTAAAGCCCGCCGAAGCCCGCCTCGCCGATGCCGGCGCCGCCGGGGAACAGCGGGATGCCGCTGATCACCAGGCCGATCGGCACCAGCAGGAAGTGCTCGCTCAACCCGGGCAATGGGTTCGTGGAGACGCCGTCCCAGAGCGTCAACGCGTAACAGAAAAACGCCAGGATGTCGCAGCTGTTGCTGAATATCGTCAGCATGATCGCCCAGGCGACGCTCCCAGGCCGACGGCGATACAGCCAGACGGCTTGCCAGAGTTGCGACAACGACTCGCCAACCTTCGGCGTTCGGCTCAAGCGGTCGGCCCATCGCTCGGAGCTTGCCACGGAGCAAAAGCCCATGGCGAACCAGGCGGCGCTAGTAACGCCGATGATAATGCTCGCGGTGACAATGATCGCGTGAGAAGCGCCCAGAGCGGCGGCATCCAGCAGCTCGAAAAACCAGCAGCCGCTGCCGACGACAGCCACCACCAGGATCAGTCCCCAAACGCTCAGGGCCCGATCCATGATTACCGTGGCGACGGCGATGGTCCGTCGGCTATGCTCGCGCGCGATTGCCGTGGCCCGGACCAAGTCGCCTCCCACCGAGCCGGGCAGGAAGGCGCTGCAGACGAAACCCAGCGTGCCGATGCGCAGTGCCGCGAAGATCGTGAAGGGCAATCCTTGCGCGCGCACCAGAACATACCAGCGCAAGAGCATGGCGGTCATGCTTGATGTTTGCAACACGAAGGCCAGCAGCAGAAAGCTGCCGTCGATCGGCCGACGCCAAACCTCTTTGAGCCCGCCGCGCCCGTCCGCCGGCTCCCAGTTGACGTACATCACGAAGAACAACACGCTCAGGGCCAGCAAGTATTTGAAGGTCGTCCAGAAAGCGTGCTTGGTCACAGTTGGCGGCTCATGTTGAATGTTAGTTCCCGTGGCGTCACGGCGGTCTCACTGATCCGACTCCAACACTGCCAGGAACGCCTCCTGCGGGATATCGACCTGCCCCACCATCTTCATCCGCTTCTTGCCGGCCGCTTGCTTCGACCACAGCTTGCGTTTACGCGTGATGTCACCGCCGTAGCACTTCGCCGTCACGTCCTTCTTCATGGCCGAGATCGTCTCGCGCGCAATAATGCGGCTGCCGATCGCCGCCTGAATCGCGATCTCGAACATGTGCCGGCTGATTTCCGAACGCAGCTTCTTCACCAGCTTGCGGCCACGCGTATCGGCGAACGCGCGGTGAACGATGATCGACAGGGCGTCCACGCGATTCTTATGTACCAGAATGTCGAGCCGTACCAGATCCGCGGGCCGGAACCCGAGGATGTCGTAGTCCATCGTGCCGTAGCCGTGCGTCACCGATTTGAGCTTGTCGTAAAGATCGTAGATGACTTCCGCCAACGGCATTTCGTAGACGATGATCGCGCGGGTCGGACTGAGGTACTCGGTGCGGATGAAGACGCCGCGGCGGTCGGTGCACAGCTTCATGATGTCGCCGATGTTTTCGCTCGGCACCAGGAAGCTCCCCTTCACGATCGGCTCGCGGAACTCCTCGATCGCCCCGGCTTCCGGAACCTTCTGCGGGTTGTCGATGCTGATGATCTCGCCGCTGCGGTTGAGGATCTCGTAGGTGACGTTGGGGGCCGTGACGATCAACTCCAGCCCGCTGTCGCGTTCGATGCGTTGCTGGATGATCTCGCGATGGAGCATGCCCAGGAAGCCGCAGCGGAAGCCGAAGCCGAGCCCCTCGGAGTTCTCCGGTTGATAGGTGAAACTGCTATCGTTGAGTTTGAGCTTGCCGAGCGCCTCGCGCAGGTCTTCGAACTCGTGGTTGTTCACGGGATAGAGCCCCGAGTACACCATCGGCTTCGGCTCTTTGTAGCCGGGCAACGGCTCGGCCGCGGGCCGATCGGTCTCGGTGACGGTGTCGCCGATATGCACGTCGGCGAGCATCTTGATCTGGGCCATGACGTAGCCGACCTGCCCGGCGACGAGTTCCGTGCACGGCACCATGCCGGGCCGGAACTGGCCGATCTCGAGCACCTCGTGTTCGCTCCCCTTGCTCATCAGCTTGATCTTCGTCCCCTTGACGATGCGCCCTTCCTTGACGCGCACGTAGATGACGACGCCGCGATAGACGTCGAAATGACTGTTGTAAACGAGGGCCCGCAGCGGGTCCTCGGGCTTCCCGGACGGCGGCGGCACGCGCTCGACGATGGCGTCGAGCACCTCCTCGATGCCGAGCCCCGCCTTGCCGCTGGCGCGCAGCACCTCGAACGGGTCGATGCCGAGCGCTGTCTCCATCTCGGCCAGCACCGCATCGGTCCGCGTGATCTGCAAGTCGATCTTGTTGAGCACCGGCACGATCTTGAGGTCGCTCTCCATCGCCAGATAAGCGTTGGCCACGGTCTGGGCCTGCACGCCTTGAAACGCATCGACCAGCAGGATCACCCCTTCGCACGCCGCCAGGCTGCGCGACACCTCGTAACCGAAATCGACGTGCCCCGGCGTGTCGATGAGGTTGAGCTCGTACTTGACCCCCTTGAACTCGTGATAGATGGTGACCGGATGCATGCGGATGGTGATGCCGCGCTCGCGTTCGAGGTCCATGGAGTCGAGGAGCTGGTTTTGGAACTGGCGCGCGGTGATGGTGCCGGTCTTGAGCAAGAACTGGTCCGCGATGGTGCTCTTGCCGTGATCGATATGGGCGATGATGGAGAAGTTGCGAATCGTTTCGGTCTTGGTGCTCATGCGGCTTCCGATAAAGGATGAAGGATGAAGGGCGCAGGATGACCGGGATGTCGCACATCCTTCATCCTTCGTCCTTCATCCTTTTCGATACAGGGAGTATACCGGCAGGGCGTCGAACTGGATAGGGCAGGGGAGCGAGTCAGGAGCCCCCCAGCGCGGGACTCCTGAGTCGGGCAAAAAGTGGCGGATTTCCAAGGAACGGCGCGGTTGGCGGTCCTGGGGCCCCTTTCGGGGGGGACTGGGGTTTGCGAATTTTGGCAACGGAGATTGACAAGTGCGTATGCCGCGTTCGCATGCTCGGATGGAAAAAAAGGTGGCACTAGCTGAGCGGACACCCACGCCGATGCCAGGCATTTCAAGCAGAGAACTGCACGCAATGTTCCAGTATTTTCTCAACCGTGCCATAAGAGTTCTTGGGGAAGCATGTTGCGTCAACGACCACGGATTGGCTTGGGTAAGCGATTCATGGCAGAGTCGGGCTTGGGATCTGGCGCCGGCGTTCACACGAGGATCCCTCCACACCGATTTTCGGGAGTGTTCTTGACAGACCCACAGCAGATTTCACAAAATAGTCCATATGAGTTGCAATGATTTTCGCACCAAGGATGGAAACCATGGGCCGACGGAATAGCCTCAAGTCTCGACGTGCCTGGCAACAACGCGCAGAAAGCCGGCTAAGAATCGGCATGAATGTCGCCGTCAAGGCGGGCGTCACTGATCCGGACTACCCCGACATGCCGCTCGGCGGCTGGACCGGCGTCATTTGCGACGCCGATGTCAAGGCGACCCCGCGCAGCTATCGCGTGGCATGGTCGGCAGCCACGCTGGACCTGATGCACCCCCTTCATCGCCGGCGCTGCGAGCGCGACGGCTTCGAAGTCGAAACGATGTGGCTGCCCGAATCGGCGCTGCAGGAACACCATGGCGAACCAATCGTCGTCGAGCAACCCACGCACCTTTCGGAATGCGACATTGATCCGGACGCCAGCGGAGAACGGGTGCGCGCCGTATTTGGTTTGCCGATCGACGCCGCGTTGCCAGAGGTGGATGAGCAAAGTTTGAAGCGCTACCACCGCTACCTGCGGAGCAAGCTGTCGTTCCCGTTTCTCGCGGTCGTCACCTTGGATGAGGAAGACGATCCCATTCCGCTGGTCGTTATGGACCTGATCGATGTTGACGAGATCGCCATCGAGCGCGGCATCGAATGTTGTGCCGAGGCGCAGGTGCATGGGGCCATCGCGGTGTCGCTGGCCGACCTCACCACGCCTCATCTTCATAACCGCCCGTTGATCGAGGACTACACCGACTGGTACTACGGCGACGTCGCTGCCGACCCGTCCGAGTCGATGCCGCCGATATCGGCCGGGTGGCTTACGTTTTTCGGAATCGTGTTTCTAATATTGGCAGCGGGGACCCTATGTGGAATCGTCCTGGGCGCCTCGCTCGGCGCCTACGATTTCGCCTGGACCGCCGCGCTTGTCGGCATGCCAAGTTTGGCAATCCTGGGCTATGTCTTCGGGTCGGCCGTTGAGGAGAGTCGCTCGAGCCCGGCGCATCTGGCGTTGGCGCCCAAGGCCAGGAATATCGCATTTTTTCTGCTCGGCATCCCGTGCGGCGCTCTGGCCGGCGCGGTGCTGATCACCTTGCCGGGGATGATCGTCGGCGCGATTGCCTGCGTGCTGCTCACTGGGTGCGTCCTGCGCAGCGAGAAGAAAGTTCTGCCGGCTTGCATCGGCGCCCTCCTCGGCTCGCTGATTCAGGCGTATCTCTGGGACTGGGAAGGATCGCTCGTGGGCACCGGTTGGGGAGCGGCACTCGGCGCGAGCACGGCAGCATTGGTAGTGATGGGCTTTGTCACCTTGGCGGTGTTCGTCGATCCAAGGAAGTGGCAGTCCGATTGACGATGCGATGGTGAAGCACAGGAGTTGCGTCCGGACGCGACTCAATTCGAATTAAGCCGCGTCCCCTTTGTTTGTCGAAACGGTCGTTTGGAGTGAGGCGACTTCTTCAAAAGTTTCTTGCGTCCCCTCCTTTCGCCAGTCAAAATGAGCGAAAACTCACCGCAGCGAGCCCGCCTGCCATGATCGACCTGTTCAACTTCCTGAAAGACCTCCTGCGTGACAGCGTCGAGGTCATCGCCGCATTTTTCATGGGCGTCCTCGTCGCGGTCGCGTTTCTTACTTACGTCGTCTACTGGTTTTTTAGCAGCTTCTACAGCAGGAAAATCGCCCATGCGGAAGCCGAGTTGAAGGATGCCAGCAAGGAACTGTCCGACAAGAAGGACAAGCTGCGCGAAGCCGAAAAGGAACGAGACGACTTGCGCAGAAAAGCAAAGGACCGCAAGGGCAAGATCGAGGAACAGGAAATCGAGATCGGCAAACTGCAAAAGAACCTCGACGACGCCAAGCAGTCGGCCAAGCAGAGGCAAGCCATGGAAGCGGCGGGCCAGCAAATATACGCCGACCTGGTCGGCAAGCACAACCAGCTGGTGCGAAAGCACAACAACCTTGTCGACTACGCCACGTCCTTGAAAAAGCAGGTCGGCTCGCTGAACGACCAGGCGAAGCTCATCGAGCAAATGCAAGGTCAACTGTGGCTCCTGCCTGTTGACAAGGCGAAAGTCGCTTCCTTTCGCACCCTCAAGCGAAATAGCGCCGTTATTATTGCCGTCACCAACCTGAAAGGCGGCGTCGGCAAGACGACCCTCACTGCGAACATCGCCGCTACCTACTGCCGGCAATTGAACAAGCGCGTGCTGGCGATCGATCTCGACGTGCAGGCGTCCCTAACCAACCTTTGCCTGCCCGCGAACGTCGTCGGCGAGCTGCAAGTCGGCAACGGCAGGCTGATCGATAACGTGTTCGCCGATCGGTCATCCGATGTCGCCAAGCTGGCGTTCAGCAATATCACCCACACGCGCGAGCACAAGCTTCACCTCCTTGCGACCAGCGGCAACCTCGCCAACGTCGAAGAGCAAGCCAAGGCGAAATGGATCACGAATCCCGCCAGCGCGGACTTGCGTTCCGTATTGCGCGCCGCCCTACACGCTTCGGTTTTCCAGGACAACTTCGACGTAATTCTGATCGACTGCCCGCCGCGCTGGACAACGACATCGATCAACGCGATTGCTTGCTGCGACTACGTGCTTATCCCGACACAACTTGATCGCGTCTCGGCGGAAGCCGTCCCGCGTTTGCTAAGGTGGCTTCGCGACCTCAAGGATTCCTCCGCCGAGTTGTACGGCAACTTCAAGGTCCTCGGCGTTGTGGGCAACCGAGCCTACAACCGCGAGGGCTTGATCTTGCAGGAGCGCGAAATCTGGAAAGCGTCGCCGGGAAAATGTGAAGAAGCGTGGTTAGCGCCGATTCACCACTTTGGTACAATTATCAAGGACAAAAGCGAGTTTCGGCGCGCCGCGAACCACCGTGAATTTGCCGCGCTACATGCGGATTTGCAACCTGTCTTTCTGAGCTTGGTCCAAGAAATCGAACGCGGGAGGTCTGAGCATGAAAGTCATTGACCTGCAACGTTTCCTCGGCAACCTTGTACCCTTCGCCAAGGCCGCCGGCGCGTCCGAGAAGGCCGCTGCCGAGCTGGATCGCGCCTTACAGTGTCTAGAGCCATTCAAGGAAAAGTCGTTGACCGAGTTCAACGATTTTCTGCACCGCGCCGACGAATACGACCGAACCGGCAAGCTCACGCCGACCGCCGCCAGCGGCAACGGCCGGTCGCGCTCGGCCAAAGCAGGAGTCATGAGCGTTGATGACGCAGCCCAAATCTACACGGACTTGCTCGCGCGGGCACACGATCCGGCGCTCTCTTATGCCGACATCAATGCGGCAATGAATCCGATCGGTAAAATGACGATTCCCTTATTGCTTGAGGTGGCTGCCAGAGTCGATGTGCCGGTTCCGGCGAAACCCAAGCGGGAGATCGTTGCGGCCTTGTCGCGGCGGATCACGGAGTTGAAGGCGAGCGGCGAGCGGACGCAAAATCGGTTTAGTGCGTAATAGCGATCATTGACGTCTTGACCTTCGCGTCTTGGCGAAGGATAGAGCCATTATTTCTCTCGCAAGCACCTCATTCGCCTGCTAGAATACACTCCTACCTGCGATGTCGCTCCCCCTTTATTCTGCCACGGATTGTGCCATGCCAAACTCCCGCCAGCTTTTGCTCGCCCTCGGCGTCCTCGGCTTCGCCAGCGGCGTTCGCGCCGATGACATCCAGTACAACCGCGACATACGGCCAATCCTCACCGAGAACTGCTTCAAGTGCCACGGCCCGGCAGCGAAGAAAGGCGGCTTTCGGCTCGACGTGCGCGAGGACGCCACCAAGCCGGCCAAGAGCAAGGCGACGCCGATCGTCGCGGGCAAGCCGGGCGAGAGCGAGTTGATCAAGCGCATCTTCAGCAAGGACGCCGACGACGTGATGCCGCCGCCGAGCGCGCACAAGACGCTCAAGCCGGCCGAGAAGGAATTGCTGAAGAAGTGGATCGCGGAAGGGGCGACCTATCAGAAGCACTGGTCGTTCGAGGCGCCCGCGAAGGTTGCGTTGCCGAAGGCCGGCGGCAAGAATCCGATCGATGCGTTTGTCATGGCTCGCCTGGAGCGCGAGGGCTTGAAGCCGGCGCCGGAAGCGGATCGACCGACGCTGATTCGGCGCGTAGCGTTTGCGCTGACGGGCCTGCCGCCGACGCCCGCGGACGTCGATGCGTTTCTGACGGACAAATCGGCCGACGCTTACGAGAAGATGGTCGATCGCTATCTCGGCTCGCAGCACTACGGCGAGGAGATGGCCCGCCATTGGCTCGACCTGGCCCGCTATGCCGACACGCACGGGCTGCATCTCGACAACGAACGGCAAATGTGGCTCTATCGCGACTGGGTGGTGCGGGCGTTCAACGACAACATGCCGTTCGATCGCTTCACCATCGAGCAGCTCGCCGGCGACTTGTTGCCGAAGGCGACCAGCGAGCAGATCATCGCGACCGGGTTCAATCGCTGCAACGTCTCGACAAGCGAGGGAGGCTCCATCGATCAGGAGTGGGTCTTCCGCAACGCGCTCGATCGCACCAGCACGACGATGGAAGTGTTCCTCGCTCTCACCGGCGGCTGCGCGGTATGCCACGATCACAAGTTCGACCCGATCAGCGCCAAGGAATATTACTCGATGTTCGCATTCTTCTATTCTGCGGCCGGTCCGGCAATGGACGGCAACGCGCTGTTGACCGAGCCGGTGATGAAGACGCCCACGGCCATCCAGCAGAAGCGGCTGGCGGAGCTGGCCGACCTGATCGCCAAGGCGCAGCAGGAGATCGCCCAGAAGTTGCAAGGCGTCAAGTACGCCGACCCTGCCGACGTGCCGATCCAGGGGCCCGACGCCGGCGTATTCGCCAAGGATCCAGCCAAGTCGTTCAAGGCCTGGCGCGCCAAGGCGAGCGTGGATGCGAAGGGGTTGTCCAAGGAACTCACGGCACTCGTCAAGCAGGCCAAGCTCGATGCCGCCGGCGAGACCAAGCTGCGCGAGCATTACCTCCAACACGTGAACGCGGACTCCAAGACGACCTTCACGCCGCTGAACAAGCAACTCGTGGGCCTGACGAAGGAACGGGACGGCATCAACGGCGCCATCCCCGGCACGTTCATTTTCAAGGACCTGCCGGCGCCGCGGCCGAGCTTCGTGATGATGCGCGGCCAGTACGACAAACCGGGCGAGAAGGTCGAGCCGGACACGCCCGCCGCATTGCCAAAGCTCGTGAAGAGCGATGCGAAGGCGCGCGCGAATCGCCTCGATCTGGCGAAATGGCTGGTCGAGCCGACGCATCCGCTGACGGCGCGCGTGGCGGTCAATCGCTACTGGCAACAGTTCTTCGGCTCCGGCCTGGTGAAGTCGAGCGCCGACTTCGGCACCCAGGGCGAAGCGCCGAGCCATCCGGAGTTGCTCGATCATTTGGCTCTCACGTTCAGCGACAGCAAGTGGGACATCAAGGCGATGGTCCGGCTGATGGTGACTTCGGCGACGTTCCGTCAATCCTCTCGGCTCACGGCCGACCTCTACAAACGCGATCCCGACAATCGGCTCCATGCGCGCGGCCCGCGCTTCCGTCTCGACGCGGAGCAGATTCGCGATAACGCCCTGTTCGTGAGCGGCCTGATCAACCTGGAGATGGGCGGCCGCGGCGTAAGACCCTATCAACCGCCGCGCATCTGGGAGCCGGTCGCGTTCAGCGGCTCGAACACGGGTAACTACACGGCGGACAAGGGCGCCGCGCTGTATCGCCGCAGCCTGTACACATTCATCAAGCGGACGGCGCCGCATCCGTACATGTCGAACTTCGATGCCCCGAATCGCGAATCGTCATGCAGCCGGCGCGAGCGCAGCAACACACCGTTGCAGGCCTTGCAACTGATGAACGACGTGCAACATTTCGAAGCCGCCCGCAAGCTGGCGGAACGCATGCTGGTCGAAGGCGGCAAGACGCCGGCGGAGCGCGTTCACTTCGGCTATCGCGTGGTGCTATCGCGCGAGCCGGAGGCGCTGGAGGCCGACGTCGTCGGCAAGACGCTGGCGCAACACGTCGAGCGCTACCAGAAAGACCCGGCGGCCGCGGCGAAAGCGATCCGCGTCGGCGACACGCCGCCGCGCGCAGGTCTGGCGGAGCCGGAGCTGGCGGCCTACACCCTCATCGCGAACCTGCTGCTGAATTTGGATGAGACGGTGACGCGGAATTGAAGCTGATCCCGGTTTTGCCGGCATCTTTGGTAATTCTCTTTCGTACTGCCCTCCGTCTACTGTTATGGCCTCCACCACGCAACACACCTCGCTCACGGTTGACGAACTGGAACGGCTGGTTCAGCGTGTCGAGCCGGCCGCGCTGCTGGTGCCGCCCCGGTTGTTGCGGCGCGTCATCAAGCAGCATCGGCACATCGGCGGGATCGGGTTGCGGGTGCCGCACCGCAAGGGCTATGTCATCAATCGCGCAGCGCTCCTGGACTGTGTCGCGCCGGCCGAGCTGGGCCTGGCGCCGAACGCGGAGCTGCCGGCGCACGTCTTCCTGCTGGTTCGGCCCGACCCCGCCCGCCTGGCTCGGTATGCCGTCGCCGAGGCCCTGAAGAAGCATTGGCGCATCCTCTTCCACCTGCACATCGACCTTGCCATGCAGCAGAAGCTGGCCGACGGCTCACTCACGCCAGCGCTGGTTCGGCAGCGCATTCGCCGACTTGGCCTCACGGAGTTCGCGGAAATCACAGCTGTGCTGCGTCAAGAGGATTACCTATTGCCGCCGGAGTCGCCGGAGGCCGTCTACGCGGAGTTCGTGGCCGTCTACCTGACGATGCGCCGCTTCGACCCGGCGCGAATGCCGCACTTCTTCCCGGCCCTGCGCGATCGGGCCGCGGTCGAGGCCGTGGTCGCAGAGGACATCGACGCCGAGGCACTGTTCGGCGCTACGCGCCTCTGTTCGGAAGCAGACAAGGAGCCGGGCAGACAAGCAGACAAGGAGCCGGGGCCAAATGCGCCTTCGGTCTCCTTGTCTCCTTATCCTCCTGTCTCCTTGCCTTCCTCCCCCCTCAACGACCGCCTGCAGCGCGCCCTGGAGCTGTCCGATGCCGACGCCGATCGCTGGCGTGCGGCGCTGCTGCCGATCGCGGCGCAGTCGGTTCAAGGCTCGTGGAACCAGGAGGCGCGCCTGCTTTCTGATTTGCAGAGCGTGTGCGACGACAGCGAGCATGGCATCAACACCGTGGACCTCGTGGAATGGATGATGTCGCTAGGCGAACTGCCGGTCAAACGCCAATTGCCGGGACATCAGGAGGTCGTCATCGTGCGCCACCTGCGTCGGGCTCTGGGCCGGATGCGTTTTGTCCAGGTCACGGACGGCGATCGCCAGCGTCTGATCGAGTTGTTGACCCACGCCTTGGAGCAGCGCGAACGGCTGATGCGGGCGCGGTTCCGCCCGCTCATCGCCGGGGCGATGGATGAGGTGGGACTGAAGCCGAACAACGTCGCCGAGGCGATCGGCCGGGCCAAGTTGATCGAGGAATTGCTCGATCGGGTGGTGGAATTCGGCCATCTTAACCTGGGCAACCTGCGCGATGCCCTGTCGCGCAATCAGCTGAAGCTGCCCGACCTCAAGGGACCGGCCGAATTCTTTCGCGGCGACCCCTTGATCCGCCTCAATCGCAAGCTGGCCGTCGCCCTCGACGGCGTCTATCGGCGCGGCGAGTTTTACATGCGGCTCCTGCATCGACTCAGCTCGCTCGGTTTCGGCACCGGATTCGGACGGCTGTTCGTGTTGTTCCTGATTGTGCCGTTCGGACTGGCCTACTTCGTGATGATCACGCCCGGGATCGCCCTCGAGGAAGGGGAAAAGCTGACCCATTTTGTCCGAGAACGCGTCGGGTTGAAGGAAAGGTCGATCGAGGCACCGCGTCCAGCGTTCGTGGAGTTGATGGAGGAGGACTGGGACAAGTACGATTTCGACGCCTACGAGATGCAGCCACCGGCGCCGCCGCCGGTTCACCGGACCACGCATGAGTTCCCGATGCCAAACCTGTGGGGCGTTGCCGGGCTCGGCGCCTTCTTCGTGATCCTGTTCAACGTCAGCAGCTTCCGCCATCGGTTCTTTGCCGGCCTGGGCAAACTTGGCCATGAGGCACACAGGGGCGTTGCCTGGCTGTTCAACCTGCCGGCGCTTCAGACGATCCTGCACAACCGCTTCTGGACGCCGTTTCGTCGCTGCGTGTTCTGGCCGGTGCTGGCCGCGGCGCTCAGCGGTTCGCTCGTCTGGTGGTACGACCTGGGCACGCCGAGCGCCCTCAGCGTCGCGGCGGGCTTTCTGACGCTGGTCCTGGTGCTGCTCAATACGCGCCTGGGCCGCGATCTCGAGGAGACTGGCACCGATTGGCTGATGCGCTACTGGGTGTGGTTCAGCGCTGACTTCCTGCCCGGCCTGCTCCGCTTGATCATGGACCTGTCGCGCCGGTGCATGGAAGGCATCGAGCAGGTGCTTTACGCGGTCAACGAATGGCTGCGCTTCCGCAGCGGCGCGAACCAATTCGCCATCGTCGTCAAGGCCGTCCTCGGCCTTCTCTGGTTCGGCGTGACCTATGTGGTTCGCTTTGCCGTCAACCTGCTGATCGAGCCGCAGGTCAATCCGATCAAGCACTTCCCGGTGGTCACCGTCTCGCACAAGGTCTGCTTGCCCATGATCCCGACGCTGGCGGAGATTTTTCGCAACATGGCGGTGAGGCGGCCGACCGCCACCGCTACCGGCATCATCTTCGGCATTCCCGGCATCTTTGGGTTCATGGTCTGGGAGCTGAAGGAGAACTGGCGGCTTTACCGGTCCAATCGGGCGGCCAATCTTCAGCCCGTGCTGATCGGCAGCCACGGCGAAACCATGCTGCGACTGCTGCGCCCAGGGTTCCACTCGGGCACGATTCCGAAACTATTCAACCGGCTGCGCCGCGCCGAACGGCACGAACCAACCGGTACGATGGGCGGACGCTCCGTCCGCAAAGCTCTCGCGGCCCTGCACCATGTCGCCGAGAGCATCGCCCATTTCGTCGAACGTGAACTGCTGGCGCTCTTACGGCAAAGCCAAGGCTGGGGCGGCCTGAGCATCGAACTGGCCCATGTCCGCCTCGCCACCAACCGCGTGTCCATTGAGCTGCACTGCCCGACCCTGGACGAACCTCCTCTGGTGATCGCCTTCGATCAGCAGAGCGGCTGGCTGCTGGCCGGCGTGCTCGAGGCGGGCTGGCTGCCGCGGCTCAATGCCGACCAGGCCCGGACGCTGACGGCAGCGCTCGCGGGCCTGTATCGATTGGCCGGCGTGGACCTGACGCGCGAGCAAATCAACGAGAGCTTTCGCGAAATCTTCGCGTTCGAGATCATCGACGACGGCCTGCTAGTGTGGACCGGCGCCGACGCCGATCATGATGCGATTTACGACCTGAGCGCCGGCCCCGAGGTGCTGCCGAAGCCGCGGCGCGGCATCTTGCCTGTGGGACTGCCGGTGCTGGACGCGGCCCGGCTGCTGTTGAGCGACGCCCCGCTGGCGTGGACCGATTGGGTACAGACCTGGGAGGACGATCGCGCTTCGATGCACGCCGACACGTCCGGATGAGTTGCATGGCGCGTGCAAGTTATACATACACCCCCACGCGCACCGACGGGGTCGATTCCGGCCACGTGCCCGGGTTGCTCGCTGAACCGATTCGTGCCCCATTGAGTTGGCAGACTGGAGCGTGTGCCGAAGTCATTTCGGTGTACCGAGTTGCAAAGGCGTGCTTTACAGTTTGCCAACTCGACAAGGGGGTATCCCAACCGACCTTGACAACGCGGCGAGTGCTCGAAGCGGCGCGCTCACCGAATGGTCTTGCGCTACGCAAATTCCTTGCTTTTGCTCACGGCTTGCAGTAGCGTAACAGCATGACGCATGATACCGAAGGACTTCATGAAATCGCCAATACCACGGCAAAAGACCGCAAGGCGGACATCGTGTTTGTTCACGGTCTCGGTGGCTCCTCGCACAGCACTTGGCGGTACGGCAAGGAAGGAACGCCGGGACATTTCTTCTGGCCGGAGGAATTGGGCAAGGAGCGAACCGAATGCGGCGTCTGGAGCGTAGGTTATCCGGCGGGTTTTACTGGCCTGGGCGCGCGAGGAATGATCATTGAGAAACGCGCTGGAAACCTAGCGGACAAGCTCATCAATGCCGGCCTCGGTGATCGCCCCATAATCTTCGTGACGCACAGCATGGGAGGGCTCATCCTCAAGTACCTGATCGTAGATAGTCAATCGCTTCCTGGCGAGGATCGAAAGCGAATCGTTGCTCAAACCCGCGGAATTGTGTTCTGCGGGACGCCTCATAAGGGGTCTGACTTCTCCAATGCGGCCGGAGTCTTCGGCATACTTGGCGGTGGCAGCCAAGCGCACGTAAAGGAAATGTGTGCCAATGAGGAAAAGCTGGACTTCTTGCACGTTAAATTCGTCGAGTGGCACCGGCTGAACCCTGTTCCCATCGTGAGCTTTGCGGAAAACAAGAAACTCTCTTTGACTTCGTGGCTCTTTTTTTGGACCAATTACGGAGTTGTAGTTCCGCGAGCGTCAGCCAATCCGGCAATTAGCGGCTGCGAGTGTCACGATTCTGATGACGATCACCTAACGCTAGTCAAACCTCGGAATAGCAGACATGACGTCTACGCCGGTGTACTTCGATTCATTGAAAAAGCACTTCTGCAAGCACCGAGTTCTGCGGAGTTAGATGCAACGACCTCTGACCAGGTCTCCAGTGCTCCGAAACCCGTTCACGCCGACATCTCCCGCATCGACAAATACGCTCCGGCCCAGCTCATCGGGCGCGAAGCGGAAATCAAGCTTCTCAACGACGCCTGGGACCAGGCGGTTCGCGGTGACGCCACACGGCCGCACGTCCTCACCTTCGTCGCGCTCGGTGGCGAGGGGAAGACCTCGCTGGTGGCGAAGTGGGCGGCGGATCTGGCGCACCGAAACTGGCCGGGCTGCGAGGCGGTGCTGGCGTGGTCCTTCTACAGCCAGGGGACGCGCGATCAAGTGGCGGCTTCGTCCGACTTGTTTCTCAAGGAAGCCCTCGTCTTCTTCGGCGACGAGGCGATGGCGAACAGTCCCCAGGGCGCGTACGACAAGGGCAAACGATTGGCCCATCTCGTCGGCGAACGGCGGGCCCTGCTCATCCTCGACGGCCTCGAGCCGTTGCAATATCCCACGACCTCGCCGCTCGCCGGCCAACTCAAAGATCAGGGCATGTCGGCCTTGCTCAAGGGATTGGCCCAGAAAAACGCCGGCCTGTGCATTGTCACCACGCGCTATTCCGTCACCGATCTGCGCGCCTACTGGCAGACCGCATCTCCCCCCTTTCCCCCCCGGGGGGGAGGGGCCGGGGGTGAGGGGGCCGCCCCCGAGATCAAGCTCCTGCGGCTCTCGAAAGAAGCCGGCGTGGAATTGCTCAAATCGCTCGGCGTAAAAGGCACGCAAACCGAATGCGAACAGCTGGTCGAAGACGTGAACGGCCACGCCCTGACGCTGAACCTGCTCGGCAAATACCTGGCCGATGCCCATGCCGGCGACATTCGCCGCCGCGCCCTAGTGAAGCTCGAAGAGGCGGACGCCGAGGGACGCGCGCGCCCC
>JACXTT010007507.1_pt1 | contig 15350 bp, 13 predicted proteins | sample 9270951 | NCBI WGS metagenome assembly JACXTT01 (sample SAMN15532306, study PRJNA645909) | rock metagenome | isolation source: weathered quartz diorite | place: Puerto Rico | collected 2017-06-21 | reverse complement strand
GATCCACTGCAGGCCAAGACTGCCGAGGGTTCCGGGAGCGGGATTCACGAGCAACAATTGGCCCTGGGCGTCGGTGATTGCTTTGTTGCTGCCGCTGAGCTATCTGGATGACGCGACCACCACCGACGAAGGATCCGTGATCTGTTTCACGCCAGGAAAGTAAATCACTCCATTCAACACTTTGGTGACTCTCGCGCTCGAACACGAGACAGTAGGAGTCAGGAACAGGAGGACTATGGCCCGAAGTTTCGCCGAAGAGCGTATGCTGCATCAGCGTTGCGATTCGGATCTAGACTTCGTTTATAAGAGGTTTCCATGAACATGCGCATCGGCATTGTGGTATTCGCTCTGGGCTTAGCCTCGTCCGGAAGAACATCGACAGCACAGTCCCCGGCACGAAGGCTCCAGGACGCCGTGACAGCGGACTCCAAACACTACACCATAGAGTTCGAAAACGACCTTGTCCGCGTCCTCCGCGTTCGACTGGGCGCGGGAGAGAGTACGCCGCCGCATTCGCACTCCGCATATTGCGCGATTGAATTGACGGATTCGTCCCTGAAGGAAGGTGACGGACCAACGTCGGAAAGCAAAGCCGGACAGGTTTTCTGCGGAGACGCCGCTTCGCACGCGCCGAGAAATGTGGGAAAGGCTCTTGCCGAAAGCATTGTTGTAGAGTTCAAGAATCGGCAAAGAGCGCGCTGATTTTCGCTGTCGGGCTAGCCCGCTCTCGGCTCAGCGGAAGTTTTCTACCACATTAGGTCATAGAGCGAGGAATCCACTCTGGCATAGAGAATAGGCGCTGGCCGTTCACCCTGAATGGACAACGCATGGACAATGTGCGCTTCGGCTTCGGCATCGTGTTCTGGACGAAGTGGGCGCGTCACAGACCGGCCCTACAGTCTGTTGACGGATTATTCGTAACGCAGCGATTCGATGGGATCCATCCGCGCGGCGCGCAACGCCGGCCAGAATCCGCTCAACAAGCCGATGACCATCAGAATGCTCGAAGCGACTGCAGCGACGTTCGCGGACAGCAGCAGATGAATATCCGTTGCCCCCGTCGGATCGTCCAGCATTTCGGCCAGGAATGGTCGCGGGGGAATGATGTGGACAAGGATGTATGACATCAAGATTCCCAGCAGGCCTCCAAGAAACGTGATCACAACGGCCTCGCACACAAACTGCAGCATGATGTGACGCTTTCGCGCGCCGACCGCTTTCCTCACGCCGATCTCGCGCGTCCGTTCCGTTACGGATACGAGCATGATGTTCATCACGCCGATTCCGCCGATCGCCAGCGTCAAGGTTCCGATGAAGGTGAGGACGAACTTCAGACCATCCGTGATGCCGTTGACTACGCGCATGTTTTCGATCGTGTCATTCAAACGTATTGCTCTCTCGTCGGCAGGATTGAACCGGTAGCGGGCGGCCATCACTTCACGGACCTGCTTGATTGCGGCATCGTGAAAGACCGGATCGAGCATTTGCCAGACGATCGTCGAAACATAGGTCGTATCCTGAATCTGGTTCGCCACGGTGTAGGGAATAAAGGCGCAGTACTTGTCAGGTCCGACGCCGTAGTTGGAGATTTGCACTTTGTTCGTTCCAACGCCGATGACGTCGAACGGAATATCTTTGATCCGGATTCTCTCGCCGACCGCTGGGCTGTTTCCGAAGAGCCGTGTCGCCGCTTCATACCCAAGGAACACGACGCGGCGCCGTGCGGCCACGTCCTCGTCGCTGAGGAAGCGACCGAACTCCGCTGCCTCCGCTCGCATGATGCCGTAGTCCGCGGAAACCGCCCGGATACCGATACTGGTTTGACGGTAATCCGATGCCAGCGGCCAGTTCGACATATACTCCGGACTCACGTACTTCACGAGCGACGCCGAGCGCAGGACTTCGGCATCTTCTTCCTTCAGCCGGATGGGCCGACCTGCGCGTTCGCCACCCGCTTGAGCGCTCGTCTGGCCTCCGTACGTGATCACAACGCCATCGGAGAACGCGCCTCGAAATCCGACAAACAGTGCACGATGAAATCCGTCACCGTAGGCCATGAGCAGTACGACTGTCACGATTCCCCAGGAGATCCCCATCATCGTCAGCACCGCGCGGAATCGATGATTGATCAGTGCGATCAGGGCCTGAAGGATAACTTCTCTAACGACCATTTTTACATCTCGAATCGAAGCGCTTCGACGGGCGGCATCTCCGCCGCCCGTCGCGCAGGATAGACCGCAGCGGCAACGCCGACGACCGCCAATGTCGCGATGGAAAACGCAGCCGTCTGCCACGTGATGATCATCCCGGCGAATCGCGCCGGCATCGGTGCGAGGTTGATGAGCGCGGAAAGCACGACGCCGCCGCCAAGACCAATGAACCCGCTGGCAAGCGTCAGCACGAATCCTTCACCGAAGAATTGCCACTGAATATTTGCGTGCGTTGCTCCCAATGCCTTCCGCACACCGATTTCCTTCGTCCGCTCCTTCACCGCGATGAGCATGATGTTCATGACTCCGATCCCGCCGAGAGCCAACGTGATGATGCTCACCGAGATGAAGAATTCGTTCATCGACTTCATGATGTTGTGGAACAGCGTGGACTCCATCGCTGTGTTCCATATCGACAACGCTTCCTGATCCTGGTGATCGAAGTTGTGCCGCTTGCCGACAATCGCTCGAACTTCGTCCTCGAGCGGACCGCCTTTGAAGAAATCGAGCCTCCCGCGCGAAGCGAGATCGCGCACTTGCGTTTCTGCGACGCTCTCGTACGGCGCCACGATGATGGCCGAAAGTGTGTCGGGGGTATTTAAACCGCCCGTCAAGGGAAAGTCCTTCTTCATCGTTTCGTATGGAATGAAGAGGCGTTCGTTGTCGGCGCCGGTGTAATTGGAGTCCTGATCTTTTTTTCGAATCTTCCCGATGATCGTATAGGGGATGCCGTTGAGCTGAATCTGCTGATCGACCGGATTCCGATCCGCAAAAAGCTGGCGCGCCGCTTCATATCCGATCACGACGACGCGCCGAGCGTCGGCGTTGTCCTGTGCGCCGATCAGGCGGCCGCGGTCGACCTCGATCGTTCGAATCTTTTGATAGACCGGCCAGATCCCGCTCATCTGCAGAGTCGCCGCGTTGAACGGACTCTTCACGCGAAGATTGCCTTTCATGATTTCGGGAGTGACATCTTCCAGAAGTTTCGAGTCCCGCTTCAACGCAAGCACGTCCTCGAATTCGATGCGAATGGGCCTGCCCGCGCGCTCGCCACCCGCCTGCATGCTGGTGCGGCCGTTGCGAATGATCAGAATATTGCGGCCGAGTTCGCGGAGGACTGTTTCGTTGCCTCGCTGAAATCCTTCACCAAGGGCGGACAGGATGACGATCGAGATGATTCCCCACATAATGCCGAACATGGTGAGGAAACTCCGCAGTTTGTTGGCGCGTAGGTTGTCCCATACCTGCGGAAGGATATTCATGGCTGCATCCCTCCTATTGAAGGATGACCTTCTGCCCTTCAGCCAGCCCCTGGACGATCTCCGTTTTCGTCCCGTTGCTCACCCCGACCTTGACCGACTTCTTTTCTTTTCCCGAAGACGTTCCCGGCGCGGGCACCTCGATCGACGCATTGCGCTGTGCATCGTAGATCACAGCTTTTTCGGGAACGGTGAGTGTTCCCTTGTGTTCTTCCAGAACAATCTCGGCATTGGCCGACATGTTGGCGCGCAGCTCACCGCTTGCGTTATCGATCGAAACGCGCACTTCGAAGCTGACAACGTTGTCCTTTTCGACCCCGAGCGGTGAGATTGCAGTAACGCGCCCATCGAACTGACGGTCCTTAAACGTCTCGACGCGGATACGCGCGGGCTGCTGCAGTTTCACCAGCCCGATGTCGGATTCGTCGACCTTGCCACGGACGAAGACTTCGCGGATGTCGCCGAGAACCATGACTAACGTTGCGCCGGCGCCCATGTTGAGGATGGAGGAAACAGGGCTGCCGATTTCGACGTCGCGTGAAAGGACCATTCCTTTAATCGGCGATCGAATCGTGGCGTTGCTCAACTCCTCCTCGGCACGCTCGACGGCTGCTTCGGATTGCGCGACGGTGGCTTCGGCCTGGGCGACTCGCGCCGTCGTGACGGCAAGCTGCGCCTTCGCCGCTCGCTGTCTATTCTCAGCCATTTCGAGGGCCATGCGAGCATCATCCAGGTTGGATTGAGGCAGCAGCCCGGTTTTGGCAAGTTCTTCGGCCCGATCCCGATTCCGGTGTGCAAACGCGACATCGACGCCTTCCGCCTCGATCTTGTTTTTATCCAATTCAGCCTGGGCGGCTTTCACATTGGCTTGGGCGCCTAGCAGCGCCGCTCGCGCTTCATGGAGACGAGCCTGAAGGTTCTCTTTGTCGAGTTCGACAAGAATCTGGCCTTCCTGCACGATGTCGCCGATTTGGACTTTGATTTCCTGGATGATGCCGTTGGCTTTGGATTTGATTTCGACTTTCGCAATCGGCTCGATCTTGCCGATTGCCACGACCGACCGCGCCAGGTCACCCCGCTGGACCGTCGTCAACCGGGAAGGGTCAATTGCGGTGACGGGCCGGGACATCACGGAAACACCGTAAGCACCGATCCCGCCGATGATCACCAGCAGCAGAACGATAAAGATAAGCCTTCGCGACTTTCTCTTCGCCACGTTTCTCTCTTCACCACGCTTCCAATTTACGTGGATTCAGTCAAATGTGTTCCAAAAAAGTGATACGGGTGCGTGGCGAGCCTCTGGCATTGCAAGTGCCACCACCGATCAAGCGCAAACGCGAGTGGTCGTGGTTTTCGCTGGTGGCTTTGGGCGCTGACGCTTTTACCGGTCGTGTTGATTTTTTGGCAACTTTATAGTGCGCCAGTACGCCGCTGCACAGAGCGGCACCGATCCGGCAGTGGTGGGCAATGGAGCCCATTGGTGAATGTGGGTGTAGAAGGCATCCACATGCACTTGCTACCCACGGGCAAAGTGCTCATGTACGGCTACAGTACGGACGAAACCGGCAACCGCGCCGTCCGGATCTGCGTCGGCATACGTCGGAGTCGGACCCGAGCAGAATTTTACGTACATCGCGGCGCTTCACCCGAGGATCGCCTTCATCATTGATATACGCCGGCAAAATCTAATGGAGCACCTGATGTACAAGGCGATCTTCGAACTGTCTCCGAACCGCGCAGACTTCATGTCGTTGCTATTTTCACGACGGCGCCCGCCGGGGTTGAACGCTGGTTCGACTGCGGAAGCCTTGTTCAAGGCTTACCGCATGGTTGAGGGGGACCCGTCATATTTCGCGAACAACTACGAAAGAAAATCGTCGACCGCCTGACAAAAGCGCACCAGTTTCCACTTGCCGATGCCGATCGGCGAAGCCTTCGGTACATTTACACCACGTTTTTTCAAAATGGTCCCAGCCTGGATTACACCGTCGGCGGCTACTCGAGCTTCGATGCCCCCCGACCTTCGAAGATTTGATGACAGCAGACGACGGCCACGGCGTGATGCGAAGTTTTCTTGCAGACGAAAAGAATTTTCAAACCATAAGACAGCTCGAATTCCGTAATCTCATCGTGCCGGTGGTTGGCGATTTCGCCGGACCGAAGGCCGTTCGCGAAGTCGGACGATATCTGGCAAGCCATCAGGCACCGGTCTCCGTATTTTATTTGTCGAACGTCGAACGCTACCTCTTCGAAGCGGTCGATGCATGGCGCAGGTTCTACGTGAACGTTGCGATTTTTGCCTTATGACGAGCGCAGCGTCTTCATCTGATCCGTGTTTGACGCAAGTTATGGATCTGCCAGCAAACCGTCCGGCATCGATGAAATCATGCCTGCGTTCAGCCAGGGGAACATCGGAACCTACGCAGACGTGATTGCGCTGTCACACTGACTCTTTTTATGGAATGGAGCTCAAACTCAGCGAGCTTCCAGCATTTGAGACGGTGTTGACGGTACCGCTCGATGTGGGCCCAATACTGTTATTGAAGACCACAACTTCTGTTTGGTATCCAGCCCCTTGAGCGACGTGAGGGATCACGTCGGCTGTCGTCGGAACGCCCTCGACTGCCGGCAGTATCGAAGCTTGCAGAAAGTCGGAGCGTTCGTTCAGCCGTCCGCGTATGCCGGATGCAGTGACTCCTTGAGAAGAGTTTGTTGTGATTCGCAGAACGCCCCGGAATGGAAAGGGCATGGACTCGAACCCCGGAATTTCTCTGAGGAACTTTGCGAGCTGGCCGAATGGAGGGATTTGAATCATGCGCATCGTACCGATGGACTTTCCGGTCAAATCCGTCAGATCGAGAAACACCGTCGCGGTTGTTGAAGAAGGGTTGCTTATCGCGATACCCGTACGTTGTTGTCCGGGGAAATTGCCGGACTCTTCGACAAACATACGGAAAGCCGTTGCAGGTTGAACCATCGGCAGGCCAGACGTGGAAACAGTGACGCCCGCGCGGTTGAAGGTGTATAGGGCAAAAGCATGGAACTGGGAGCTGTGTGCCCGCGCGACAACCCGAACGTAACCGGCTCGGATGTCTGTTCCCTTGCCGTCCGTGGTAACCCGAAGCAGGTCGCCAGGGTGGATGTCGAAATCAAAGCTCGATGCGGTTTGTCCGTTGATCGTAACGGTTATGGGATCACCCGAGGGAGAGAGGAAGTCGAGCGTGACGGCGCCAAACTCGCCATGGATGTCATTGACCACAACGATTTCGCTCTTCCAGCCACCGCCATCTGCGAATCGAGGGATATAACCGGCGACAACTCTCGGTTGACTAAAAACCCCGAAAAAAGTTCCTTTTGGCGCCCGGCCTTCCGGGACAGTGGTCATCAGAAACTCGGATCGTTCGTTCGTGAGTCCGCGCAACGCTGTCACGGCTACGGGAATCGATGAGGTGACGCTCATGAAGCCGGAGTAGGGTGCAGGGAGATTGAACGGCGATTGGGTAATAAAGCGGGCAATCTGAGAATTCGGGGGGATCGAAAAGGAGCCTTCGTTAACGTTTTGTGGCCGGTTTCGAATCACGGGATCCGAGAAGCCGAAGGATATCGTAGCCGGCTGTGGGTTTGGATTTGCAATCGCCACACCCGTATTCACTGAGCCAGCAACTTCCACGAAAAAACTGTCTGGCGTCGTTGAAAGTGGCGATGCTGGAACTGTAGCTTCGGATACGACAACCCCGTTCTCTCGAAGGCTGAATATCGCAAATCCCTCGGGGACGGCGCTACCGGTACTCGGCAGAATCTGGGCAAACCCCGTATTCAGGTTCCCCGAAGCGTTTCCACTGGCAAAAGCCGCGGCAGCCCCCATGGGCATGGAGAAGGGCACTGACGTCTGAGCGAACAGAGCAACCTCCGGCAAAGCGAGCAGGACAGCGAGACAAAAGCAGAATCGTCGTTGAAACATGATTCGTACTCCTGCTTGGTTCTCTAAGCGATGTTCTTTAGCAAAGCACGTTCCGCTGGAAGACAGCGACTTTCAGGCGAGATTTGTACGTAGAGTTGTATTGGCGTTCCACCGGTCGCCACGGGAATCACATGATGGAACCATAGAGACACACATAGGCACAGACTGATTCCGTGGAACAAGGCCGCAATTTCTTGCTTTTTGCACAGAGTTTTCGAGAAGGCAGCCCTGGATCAGCGCCGTTTCGAGCCGGTCTTTGTCGAGAAACCGTGACATGATCGGTATGCCGCTGCTGCTCACCTGATCGACGATCGCTTTCTTTTAATCGGTTTTGATCCTTCATCGCGGTTTCGGCCGATTGGTTCGAATGGATCAATCGCGCCGGCAATCGGCAGGATAACGACGCGTTCGGCAGGAGTGATGTTGAAAATGAACTTCACGAGGCCTTCGCGAATCGCAACAGGATCGCGGCGGTGATCACGTATCGCCCTCGCGAACATCGTTAAGGTCGTAAGCAGTTCGTTCTCGAATCCGGCAACGATCACCTCGCGCGGCCTGCTCGCGCCCCAGCTAAAACTCTAATCGAGTTGTGAACGTAAATTGCCGATTGCCGGTTGTCGGCAGCGCGATGCGTCCGAAACTCGTGGAGTCGATGCTGAGATTCGGAGTTCCCCAATTGGGATGATTCAAAACGTTGATGGCATCCAGCCGGATGATCAGCTCTTTGTTTTCGCGAACTCGCACGCGTTTTAAGAGGTTCGCATCAAAATTGATCGCTCCGGGGCCTTGGAAATAGGACTGTCCCAAATTACCGAGCGTTCCTGGAACGGGATTGGCGAAAAGAATCCGTCCTTGAGCATCGGCGATAGCCAGATTGCTGTTGGCGCCTTGCAGCGATTGCGACGTCGTCAGATTCGCCCGGCCGGGATCCGGTATTTGCTGCAGGCCATCGAAGAAGGTGACGACGCCGGGCGTGTTCGTGATGGTCACGTTGCCGGTGCTCTTTGGCAGAGGCACGAGCATGTCTGGAAACGCATTGCCTAGTCCATACGGGTTCGCACTTGCGGTAAGAGTAAGCGGCGGACCGGAACTCAGGCTGAGAATGCCGCCAAGCTGCCAATGCTCGACCACGTGCTGGATAACGGGAGGAGCGTTCTTCAGCAACAATCGATCGGGTCCGAAAGGCAGTTCCCAAGTTCCGTTGCTGCGGATATCGTGTGTGCGGTTCAGGCTCATCAATGTCTTGCTGTCTCGATCTCTAGGATTCACGACGCTGGTGCCGAGAGACTTGCTCCATGTATAGGTCGTCTGATTCGTAAACCCATGCGACAACCGCTTCTGCACCGACACATTCAATGAATGGTATGTGGAATTGCTCCCGTTCCCGCTGATGGAGGCATTCAGGTATTGGGGATTGGTCACCACGAAATTCTCAGGCAGGCCGCCATTGCGCAGGATTCCGCCAACCTGGCCCGTGAAGTTCGACGTGGTGTTGAAATAGCTCGCGAGCCCAGCGGGATTACCATTTGCAAGAAATGTTCGTGTCGCCGAATTGTTGCGCAATGATGCGGAGCCCGTAACCGTTGTTCCGTTGATGGGGCCCAATCCAAGATTCAGATTCCTGAGCATTTGGTCGAACAACGGCGCATTTCCGACAGCCGCGGTCACAAGAAAGGCATCGAGGACGCCGTTTTCAATGGTGTTCGGCGTATTGAGATTGATTGTGTCGAAAAGCTTCGTACCTTTTGTTCCGACGTAGCGAACTTCCACAGTCAAATTGGGCACAATCTCTCGCTGGATTTCGACGTTGAAATTTTGGAGGTACGGCGTGGACAAGTGATTGTCGTATGCCGTGAAGCTTTCATTCCGCTGCGTTAACGACGACACAAAGATTTTTCCTGCCGGTGCTCTCTCCGGTATCGGCAGAAGCAGATTCAGCGGATTGAGTTCGCTTGCAGTCGTCGTTGGATGTGTTGCCGTCTGCGTTAGGCCCGGAACAGCAGCGAGCGTGCTGTAGAACGTCCCGCCACCGCCACCTGCGAATCTTCCCTGATAACCGACACCATATCCTATGCGCAGCACTGTTTTGTCTTTGCCGAACCAAGGAAGCGACCAACTAACGCCGACGGCTGGAGCAAAATTATTCCAGTCGTTCGGATAGACAGTCTTGTTCGGGTTGGGCGAATTCTTCCCGACAAACTCTACAACAGTAAGGTCGCCTCTTTGGCCTGGCCTGAACCAATCCTGCCAGCCTTTGCCGGAATAGCCGAACATTCCATAGCCTCCTCCGACGGGTGACACCACAAGACCCTTACTTTCATACGGTGCGCCATACCATTCATAACGGACGCCGAGGTTCAGCGTCAGATTGGCCCGCACCTTCCAGTCATCCTTGAAGAACCAACTGAACTCATTCCCATGAAGATTGCGATACTTCCAATACTCCTCGGCGTAATCCTTGTATCGGATATCTTTGGTGTCATTGATCGTGAATGCTTGAGTGATATTCGCCACCGAAGCCGAGAGGTCAGTCAGTAGGTTTTGCGCTCGGGTCGCGTCGGCGGCATTGATGCCGGTGAGGCTCGTATTGTCGATGCCGGTTACCGGCAAGCCCGCGCCAAGTGTGACCACCGGTATGACGTTGCCATTGGTGGCGGAATTTGAGTTTTGTATCCGGATTTCGGCGCCGCCTTTGAAGGCGTGTTTGCCCCGAATCCAGCTCAGCGTATCTCCATACGTCCATAGCGGGGTTGACGTCGTGGAAAAACCATTGTCATTCCACACATGCTGCGGGAAAAGAGTTGGTATGAGCCGGTAGGGGTATCCATTCTGATCACGTCCCAAAAACTTCTTGGCAGCCTCTCCGCTTGGCCCGGCAACATCCCATGCTTGCGGAAAAATCATTTTGGATTTACGCAAACCGAACCGGAATTCATTCACCAGAGAAGGAGACAACGTCGACACGAAACCTCCCGTATATACGAGCGGATGCCGGACGGTCTCTCCGTTGAAACCGAACGGCCAGGGATGCAAGGCGCTGTCGGACCAATCGTGTTCACGGCTTCCGACGAGATTCAGTTTGTGTTTGGCGTTGAAGTTGTGGTCGATGCGGAGATTGACCTGATCGCGATTGTAGTTCGTTCCGATTCCGGTGAATGTGTCATCGCCACTGTAACGACGGACCCAGCGGTAGCCCGCTGTGTTCAAGCCATCACCCACGATACGGAAGTCGTTCGGTAAGGGCATGTGCTCGAGAACACGTTGAACCCAGCCCGTCGGATCGAATCCTGTCCGAAGCTGATCGCGTGTGAATACATTAACGGTCTGAAGAGTGCCCGTCGCGCCTCGCGGCGTTACTGGACTGCCATTGAAGTCAACTGTCGGATTGTTAGCGTTCGCGTTGGCGCTCTGCACCCCGGGGAAATAGCGATAGAGCCCTTGCCGGGCTTGCTGGGTCAGTACTGTTGCGGTGAAGACCTCCCGCTGAACGGACCTCATACCTTCATACAGAAAGAAGAAAAATGTTTTGTTCTTGATTATGGGGCCGCCAAGCCGTCCTCCAAACTGGTTTCGATTCAAGTAAGGTTTTTCAACACCGTTGAAATTATTTGAAAACGTGTTGGAATCCCAGACCGGATTACGGTTGGTCCAAAACAAGGCTCCTTTGTACTGGTTCGTTCCTGATCGCGTGGTCATCTGAACCTGACCCGACCCGCGTCCGGTTTCGGCATCGGCGGGCGCTACGATGACGCGAACTTCATCGACCATATCTGTGCTTGTGTAGGTTTGGCTGTAGACGCCGTTTGCATAACGACCGTCATTGACAGCGATGCCGTCGCGTGTGGTTATTGTCATGCCCGTCGGCGCACCCGCAAAACTCGCGGTCGTGCCGCGGATATAGGTACCCGCCGTGGTCCCGACGAGATCGAGTACGTCACGGTTTGCCAGTGGAAGGTCGCGCACCTTGTACTCCGGAAGCACTGTCCCTACCGAGGCGGACGTTGTCGCGATTAGAGTGTCTGCCGCGACAGCAACTTCAACGGATTGAGCAACGGTGCCGACTTGCAATGCAAAATTCAATCGGACTTGTTGCGAGACGCCGAGAGCGACGTTGTTGTACGTCTTCGACTGAAAGCCCGGCAGTTCCGCGGTCACTCTGTATGTTCCAGTCTGAAGACTAGCGAACTGGTAAACACCGGTCTCATTCGTAACGACTGTTGTCACAATTCCTGTTTGGGTGTTCGCGGCCGTGATGGTCACGCCCGGAATCAAAGCGTCGCTCGCATCGGATACGGTTCCACCCAATGTGGCATTCGTTGTTTGTCCAAATGCAGCTGTTGTTAGAACAAGACACACCAGAACTCCGATCGCGGCCACCAGTCTTCTCATGTGCTCACCCCTTCTCACCTTGTCTTTATGGAACAAATGGACTACTACGATCGACAGATTCCTCAGCGCCGACCATAAGTTCCGGCCCATGGTTATTGTCCTGACACACGTATTCGAACAGCTCCGATCCTTGAGTCCAGCGCATCGTGAAGCCGCTCGTCCATGGCGCCGTATACGCACCTGGGTCATCGATCGTCACTTCGTATTTCAATGTGTTCAGATCCAACCGTGTCAGGCGCTCGATAAGATGCAGTCGGTCGGTATGCGGCAGGCCGTCCCGGTTGAACCAGACACGTTCGTTGAAGCCGACGGAATCGATGACTAAGGCGTCTCCTTCGAAGTGGCCAATAGAGTGACCGTAATAGTTGGGTTCCAGATCCTTGCCCGTGGGATGCGGCCGTCCATCCATGTAAATGATCCGAAAAGTGTGGGGACCGCCGATGTTGACGACATAAATGCGCTGAAGGTCACGCATGTCGAGAATCTCGAAACCATACGCTGTCGTCCATTGCCGTGGACCCGGAGAGGGCTTGCAGCGCGTGTACGGCTCGTCTTTCAATGACTGAGCATGGCGGTAATCCACCAGTGCTCGTGCCCACGGCTGGAGTGGAACGTCATTGATGTGGATAAGCGCGGACTGCGGACCGCGGTCCGCATCGTAGCTCTTCGGATTGACGACTAATCGCCCTCCGCCTCCCCAAAGACCCTTGACGCCTACCGGCGAATTCAGATCCACTCTGCCGTCCGGCCAACGCGGAGCCGGCTTTGCTGCAGTTTGCGCCGCGCCTTGGCCACGCTGCGCCTGCTGGCCATAAGCAGCGATGAATGCCAGCATCACGGCCGAACATACAATACCGAAACGATGGCACATGCCATCACCTCATTTCAGAAACTCAGCGACCTTGGCGATTCCGGCTTTCGCACACGCGTCATCCATTTGCTGAGTTGAGCCGGAGCTACCGACGCCTCCAATGACGTCATTGCCTATTTGAATGGGCACACCACCGCCAAGCGCGAGGATGTCGGCTACATCGCGCTGGGCGATGTATGCCGGGTCGATCGTGCGCTTCTGAAATTCGAGGGTGGTCGTGCGAAACATGCGCGCCGTGTATGCCTTGCGGCGCGCCATCTCCGCCTGCTGCGCAGTCGCTTGCTCATCGCGCAGGATCACCATCACTTGACCCGCTCGATCCACAACGGCAGCGGCTGTGTTATAGCCCTTCGACTTGCATTCAGCGATTGTTCCTTCGGCAATTGTTTTCGCCATCGACAACGACAAATTGCGCTGCGTGACCAATCCCTGCGACGACGCACGGCCACAAATGATCATTGCGATACCGACGCCGACGAACGCTTTCAGCGCGTGAGACATGGTGCCTCCCTTTTGTTTCCGGAAAAATTGGCCGTGATTGTACTTCAGACTTGATCGCAAGCAAAAAAGGAAGGCGGAGAGGGTGTCACCCTTTCGCAACTCCAACCACATTTAACCACATCTAACAAATCGGCTGAAACCCAACGTGGACGTGGCCGGCAGGGACCCTTTGTGTTCAGTGTCGCCCGGTACACTGCGCGTGTATCCAAACATTGCCGTCAGGCGGATCGTTCGACGCGATTGGTAAGGCGGACAGTGTAAAAAAATCGCCGCGGCGCAATGGCGTGAAACATTGCGACCGTGCAGATTCCTTTTTGCTGCTTATACCATCGGACCCGCTTTCGGTTGGGCGCATCTGCACCTCGCGGCGAAGCGTGGCGAAGACCCGTTTCACACGCCGACGATCTCTGCGACGTCCCATCCACCCGATGATGCCAGGATGGAATTGATACTGAAGGCGCTCGTAAGGACGGGTTACACAACCGAAGTCGAAGCTCTCCGGTTTCGCTGGCAGGAATACCTGACGTGCACAGAAGCTCATCGACAGCCCGATTACGCTGTATGTTTTCCGGGGAATATCTTGGATAAGATCACTGATCTTGCCCATCAAGGTTTGCGGGATCTCAAGTGCCGTGTCGTCACGCCGGGAGTCCGCGACAGTGTTTATGTGTTACTGAATGATGCATGGCAAGAATTTTGGCGGAATCCGAATGGCTATTCGGAGTGGGAGCACGAGCAGGTAAATCGATTGCCGAATCTTCTGGCCGCGGCGCATCACGCCTGACTGAGTAGCAAAAACCGATTTGGTTTCACGCCAAAGCTGAAGCCGGCAGAACGATGCGCTGTGGGCGTACCTCTTGTCCAAAGTCATCCCAAAAATTGTGATCATGATAGGCAGTAATCAGGCGCCCTCCGAAGGATAAGCCGTTTAAGACGGGGGTCCGATATACCGTTGGCCGTTACTGTCGTGGTCTAACCTATTATGTCAACCTCTCCCCGTGTCGACGGGGCGAAAGGCCGGGCATGCGAGCGTATGTTCGAAAATTAAAATCACACCGCTAACGGTAGTCAAAGTGAGCAAGGCCACCGACTCGCTCGTGCTTTCGCACAGTTCCCGCTGCTGGAATGGTCGTCTGCATCATCATCACGAGACGTCGCGCATAAGGTCTTTTTACTTCTGGAGTGCTGAGAATCTGATGACGTCCGCATCCAACCCTCGGAATGGTGGATTGCCACGCGCTTGGTCGAGACGTGGATCGACGCGTAAATAGACTCCGATCGTTTCAACACTATTTCAATAGACATCGCGCTCACTGGGCTTGAGAGGACGGCTGCCAGAACCCGCTGAAGCGTGGAATTCAATAGAAGCTCGTCGGCAATCCGTTCCTCGCCCCATGACTTATTGTTTGTCGCGATGTCGGCAATCAAATTTCGGAGATCCCTGGGAATCCTTGGCCGGCCTTGAGGCCGCGATTTCCACTTCCAAAACAGCCGAAATCCCTTCCGATGCCAACGAACTAACGTGCCGGGTTTTACAATGGTCAAGGCCGACTGCTACGGAATGACCGCCTACAATCGCACAACCTGTCGTTGTACCGCTGAACGATGGGCGCCTTCGATGATCGCCAAGGCCCTCACGGCATCCACGGAGTTGACTGGTGATGGAAGGCCGTCCCGAAGCGCGTCACGCATCCCTTCGTAGAATTGCAGGTAACGGCCTGCCTTCGTCGGGACGCGCGTGATCGATTCGCCGTCGCCGAGCGTGCCCCAGCGTTCCGGCGCATCCTCGCCGAAACCGGCGCCGTCCGGACGCCGTCCGGCCTTAAGCAAGTCCTCCTGCGGATCGACGCCGAATTTTACGTACTCGCCCCGATTGCCATAGATGCGGTACCGCGGACCGATCTGCGCAGCGGCGATCGTGGCCTTCAAGTGCGAGCGCACGCCTGATTTGTGAGTGAGCGCGACAAACGTTTCGTCGTCCACTTGCACGCCAGTGCGGACGCGATCCGTTTCGGCATACACGTCGCTGACCGGACCGAAGAGCACGAGTGCTTGATCGATCAAGTGCGGGTGCAGGTCGTACAGCATCCCTTCGTGCGCCGCCGTTGCGCTAAGCTCCATCCACCGCGGCCTCGGTACGACGCGCCATCGCTCGAACC
>JACXTT010007506.1_pt1 | contig 15350 bp, 9 predicted proteins | sample 9270951 | NCBI WGS metagenome assembly JACXTT01 (sample SAMN15532306, study PRJNA645909) | rock metagenome | isolation source: weathered quartz diorite | place: Puerto Rico | collected 2017-06-21 | reverse complement strand
TTTCTCATCGTGTTATGTGGGCAGGAAAGCATCCGATGACTTAGAAGGTCGGAGTTAGCACCGTACTTCCCGAGTCCTTGAACCGGAGCGCACCGAGTACACGCAAGTCTATCGAGATCCAAAGACCGGGTTGGAAGCGCGCTTTGTCGGAGTGGAGTATCACGACTTTCCTACCGTTGAATGGACCGTCTTCTTCAAGAATACGGGCACGGCAGATTCGCCTATCCTCGAAAACATCCAGATGCTCGATGCGCGCCTGGAAAGAAACGGCGACGGAGAATTTCTCCTTCATCACAACAAGGGCGCTCCGGCGACAGCCAATGACTACGAGCCCTATGAAACTCCGCTTCCCAAGAAAGCCGAGCGTCACTTGGTGGCGCATGGTGGACGTCCGTCAAACGGAGACTTCCCTTACTTGAACCTGGCATGGCCGGGCGAAGGTGTCATCATCGTTGTCGGCTGGCCGGGCCAGTGGGCAAGTCAGCTTACCCGTGATAGCGCCAATGGTCTGCAAGTAACCATCGAGCAGGAACTCACTCATTTTAAGCTGCTACCTGGCGAGGAAGTTCGCTCGCCGCGCATCGTCATGCAGTTCTGGAAGGGCGAGTGGAGGCGCTCGCAAAATATATGGCGCCGCTGGATGCAGGCCCACAACATGCCGCATCCCGGGGGCAAACTGCCGCCACCGCAACTGGCGGGCAACACGTCGCGCGAGTACGTGGAAATGACCGAGGCGACTGCGGCCGATGAAAACATGTTCATCGACCGCTACGTCGCAGAGAAATTGCATCCTGACTATTTCTGGATGGACGCGGGCTGGTATCCGAACAACGGCAGTTGGGTGAATGTAGGGACGTGGGAAGTAGACACCAAGCGGTTCCCCAATGGACTGAAAGAGGTCAGCGACCACGCGCACGCAAACGGAATAAAAATCATCGTCTGGTTCGAGCCCGAGCGGGTCACCAAGGGCACATGGTTGTATGAGCACCATCCGGAGTGGCTGCTCACGGCGCCGCCCAATCCTGGCGACCAGCTCTACGATCCCGAATGGCGCTTGTTCAACTTCGGCAATCCCGATGCGCTGAAGTGGATGACCGACCACGTTGACCAGCTCATCATGCAGCAGGGTATTGATCTGTATCGTCAGGATTTCAACATGGACCCGCTGAACTACTGGCGCGCGAATGATGCGCCAGACCGGCAGGGGATCTCCGAAATCCGCTATGTCACCGGATATCTCGCCTACTGGGACGAACTTCGCCGCCGCCATCCCAACATGTTGCTCGATTCGTGCGCCAGTGGCGGCCGCCGCAATGACATCGACACCCTCCGCCGCGCCGTCCCTCTCACCCGCAGCGATTATCTATTAGAGCCGGGCGAGCCAATCAGCCAGCAGATGCAGACCCTGGGAATGGCGCAGTGGATTCCGTATTTCGGCACTGGCACCAGCGGTGTAGATCCGTACGTGTTCCGAAGTCAGATGACCCCCGGCGTTATAACTTCATGGGACCTGCGCAGGAAAGACAGCGACACGGATGCCATGCGGACACTGGTAAACCAGTGGCGCACGGTGTCGGTCAACTACTACGGCGACTTCTATCCGCTGACTTCTTACAGCTTGGCGAATGACGTCTGGGGTGCGATGCAGTTCGACCGGCCAGAAGTGGGAGAGGGCTTCGTGGAAGTCTTTCGTCGCTCGCGCAGCTCTTACGAGACGGCGCGATTCAAGCTCCAGGGACTGGATCCGGAGGCCCGTTACACCGTCACCAATCTCGATGTTGCAGGAAGCCGCGAGATTTCGGGAAAAGAATTGATGGATCAAGGTCTTGAAATCCAGTTGAAGCGGGCACCGGAATCAGCTTTGGTGCCTTACAAGCGGGTCGGCACCACATCGAATTGAATTGGTTGTGAGAGGAAGCGAAATGAAGCAGAGCTCGAAAGTAAAATTAGTTGTCTGCTTGTTTCTGTTGCACACCACTTTCATTTCGACGGCGCTCGCGGTGGAAGTCAACCGTGAAGAGCAAGCCGAAGCGAAGCGCTGGGCCGCCGCAAAATTCACTGGGAAAATCGAACCCGTCCCCGCCCAAAACTACCTTACTCTGCTGGGCGAGCGAGGCGCGATTGGGCGCAACGTCCGGGCCGACCACGAAATCGGTGAAGGTTTATACGCTACCGGTGAAGGCCGTCCGCTGCGAATTTTCAACACTTTGTACGAGCGCGGACTTTACATGAATGGCGCTCAGGGCGTTGTCGTCCACCTCACCTCTCCGGCAAAGACGTTCGAGGCTGTGGTCGGACTCGACAGCAGCTATGCCGGCTGCGGCTACACCAATAGCAGCCAGGAATTTTCGGTCAAAGCCGGCGACAACGTCGTATTTCCGCCCACTGTAGTGAAAGTTGCCGCTGCCGGACTGGCGGTGAAGGCCGATCTGGGAGGCGCCACAGAATTCACTCTTCAGAATGGACAAGACCGGCAGAAAGAATGGTGCGGGGAAGCCGTCTGGGCAGACGCCAAAGTCACGCTCGAAAACGGCGTCACCGTATGGCTGGGAGATATGCCGGTTGGAGCACCACCCGAGCCATTTACCGCAGCCCTTCCTTTTTCCTTCACCTACGGCGGCAAGTCTTCCGCGGAACTGTTGCCCGGTTGGTCCCGGCAGCGCACGGTAGCTGAGCTCGACGGAAACCGCACCCAATACAACACAACCTTTAAGGATCCTGCGACTGGGCTGGTCGTGCGCTGGACAGGAGTGGAGTACCACAATTTTCCGGTAGTCGAGTGGACCGTCTTTTTCGAGAACACCGGTTCTGCCGACACGCCCATACTCGAGAACATCCAGGCGGTTGACACCTGGTTTCAGAGAAGTGCGGGCGGCGAGTTCACGCTGCACCACTTTCGCGGAAGTCCGGCCCAGGCCGTCGACTTCCAGCCCTACGAGCTCAAGCTGACTCCCAAGATTGAAAAACATATTGCTACGTTGGGCGGGCGCCCAACCGACAATGCTCTCTGCTATTTCAACATCGATCAGAGCGACAAGGGAGTCATTGTTGGTCTGGGCTGGCCGGGTCAATGGGCCGCGAACTTCAGCCGTGACGATAGTCGAAGCGTGCGCGTCCAGGCCGGCCAGGAACTGACACACTTCAAACTTCTGCCCGGCGAGAAAGTTCGCTCGTCCATGACAGCGCTGTTGTTCTGGACCGGCGACTGGGTCCGCGGCCAGAACGTCTGGCGGAAATGGATGCTCGCTCACAACCTGCCGCGTCCCGGAGGCCAGGCTCTCGCGCCCAAACTGGCCGCCTCCAGCGCACCCTGGTACGCCGAGATGTCGCGCGCAGATGAGGCCAGCCAGAACCTGTTTCTGGATCGCTACCGCCGGGAAAAAATCAAGATTGATTATTGGTGGATGGATGCGGGCTGGTATGTCAGCAACGGAACCTGGCCCAACACAGGAACCTGGGAGATCGATCCCAAGCGTTTTCCCAACGGCTTGCGGCCGGTCGATGATTACGCCCACTCGATGGGAATCCAGTCGATCGTCTGGTTCGAACTGGAGCGGGTGACACGCGGAAGCTGGCTGTGGGAGAAGCATCCCGATTGGCTGTTGAAGAGTGATCAGGAAGAGCGGCGTGGTCAGCGCTTGCTCAATCTGGGCAACCCGGAAGTTGTTCAGTGGGTGGTTTCGTATCTGGACAAATTTATCACCCAGGAAGCCGTAGATGTTTATCGCATCGATTTCAATATTGCGCCTCTGCCTTTTTGGCGCGAGACCGATGCTCCCGACCGGCAGGGCATCACAGAAAACAAGTACGCGATGGGATTTCTGGAATATCTTGACCAGCTGCAGAAGCTGCATCCCAATGTCCTGATCGATACCTGCGCGTCGGGCGGACGGCGTGACGATCTGGAAACGCTTCGCCGTGCTGTTCCCATGCATCGCAGCGACTATTCCTACGAACCGGTTGGCCAGCAAAACATCACCTACGGGATGTCGTTTTGGATTCCCTACTTTGGTTCTCCAAACGGCGCTCGCGATAACTATGTGTTCCGCAGTTCGTGGGGACCTCAGATCAACGTTGTCTGGGACCTCCGGCGCACCGATCTTGACTACGACTGGATCCGGCGTGCCACCAGTCAGTGGCGCTCGGCCGCCGATAACTATCTTGGCGACTACTATCCGCTGACTCCCTATGACCCTTCCGATCATGCCTGGATGGCTTGGCAGTTCGATCGTCCGGAGCGCGGCGAAGGTCTGGTGCAGGCGTTTCGCCGGTCCAACAGCCCATTAAGTTCCGCCGAGTTTGAACTTCACGGTCTGCAGGCCGATGCTCGCTACGAAATCACCAACGCGGACGAGCCTGGTACGCAGACATTGACCGGGCGCGAACTGATGCAGAAAGGCTTGAAGGTTTCACTGAAGGACAAGATGGGCGCCGCCGTGCTGACCTACAAGCGTGCCGGTCAGAAGTAGCGCCGTTGGGATTTGCTGCACCGAAATCTTTCTGTTGGAGGATGAACCGTGACCACTGTTCTGCCGCGAATTCAGCCGGAGATACTGTCCGGATTGCAAACCAGGATTCTTATCAACAACGAGTGGGTCAACAGCCTGTCGGGAAAAACTTTTCCGACGTTCAATCCCTGGAGAAGCGCTCCCTTTGGCGGTTTCAAGCAATCCGGCATCGGTCGTGAGCTGGGCGAATACGGACTGCAACAATATACGGAAGTGAAGACGGTGACGGTAAAGCTGTCATCCCCCAAATAGTCTGTGCGTGGTACGAACGGCACAGCCGCTTTGTCACACAGCGAGAGCGGCTGTGCCCGGGAAAAGTGCGATCGGCATGTCGCGCCAGCTTGCTCGCGAGCACTGAAGGCGCTAACATCCGGCTGCGGGCGCCGCAATCGGATGAACCGGATATTCTCGATCGTGGGATTCGTGTTGTTGTGTGCGGCAGCGCTTCCCGCTCAATCGCCACCCGGGAGTTCGCCGTTACCCGACTCGCCGGGGACAGTAGCAAATCCCAACGTGGATATTTCTGACCTTGCCCGTTCCGGGCGGTGGAAAGAAGTAGCCGCCTTGGCGGACCGAAACCATCGCCAGAATCCTGCTGACCCCACTGCGCTCTACTGGCTGGGCATATCCCGCCTCAAACTGCATGAACCTGTCGGTTCGGTGCAGGCGTTTCGCGCTGCCGAAAAGCTGGGCTTGAACACCGCTCTTTCGCACGAAGGATTGGGCCTGGCTTACTACGACCTGAACCAGTTTTTTCTGTTTGAAGAGCAAATGAAGAAAGCAGCCGCTCTGGATCCGCGCGACTCGACACCGTATTTCTATCTGGGCTTGTATCGCTGGACCATCCGGTCGGACGCCGCCGGCGCTCTCGAGTTCTTTGATACGGCTCTGCAACTGCGTCCCGACGATTGGAAGAGCCTCTACCAGACCGGGAATTGTCTTGAGCAATTGGGGAAACTGGGTGAGGCGCGCGATCGCTACACTCAGGCCATCACTCTGGTAGAAAAGAGCGGCGACGCGTTCGGCTGGCCTTACCAGGGCATGGCGCGATTGCTGCTTGATGAGAAACCCGAAGCCGCGTTGGATTTCGCGAAAAAAGCAGTCAGCTTGCAGCCCGATGAATATTCCAACCACGTAATTCTCGCGAAGGCCTATGAGCGGTTGGGGAAGCTGCCCGATGCGATCCGGGAGGCAGAGACCGCCACGGCGAGGAATCCGAATGATTCCACGTCCCGTTATACTCTCTACAAACTCTACCGGCAGGCGGGAGACCCTCGGGCCGCGCAGGCGCTGAAGCTTTTTCAAGAAGTGAAGACGCTCTATGACCGCGACTAGACACTTTCGCTTAGCCCTGGTTTTCTGTCTGGCGCTGGTTGGGATGTCCGCACGTCTTAAAGCGCAATTTGGCCCTCTCGCCACCCCGGGGCAGGCGGCCCAGGCGAGATCGCAAGACGAGTTGGATTCTTACCTGGAAATTGTGGGTGCGACCGATGCTCGCGTGATCGTGCAAAAGGTTAAAGCTTTTGCTGCCGAATTCCCCAAATCGGAGCTGCTGGGCGCAGCATATCAATATCAGCTTCAAGCTTTCGAGGGACTGAACGACTTCGACGGAATGTTAGCGGCAGGAGAGAAGGCGTTGGCGGCAGATCCTGACAGCTTGAATACTCTGCTGGCTCTGGCCCCGGCTATGGCCAACCGCGCCGCTGCGAGGCCAGACCGGGTTCAGTTGCTCTCCCAGGCTGAGTCCTACGCCCATCGAGTTCTGGACGGAATCGACAAGATTAAAGTTCCGCGCGAGGTTTCGATTGAACAGTGGAATATTCGAAAACACGAGATGCAGTCTGACGCCCATGGAGTGCTCGGCGTAGTCGCTTTTCAGCGCGCACAATTTCAGCTGGCCATCAGCGAACTGGAGATGGCGATTAGCCTCGCTCCCAAGCCGGAGGGGGTACAGTTTCTCAGGTTAGGGCTGGCTTTGGCTGCGGCCGGAAAAAAGGATGACGCGGAACAAAAGCTGCGTCGCGCTGCCGAGCTGGGTCCGGACCCGGTCCACAATGTGGCGCTGGATCAATTGAAAAAGCTGAATGAAGACCAGCGAACGCCCCGATAGAGTCTGCTCAAAGATCTCCAGTTCATGCCTTCGATGTTCATCCCTTTGATCGTGCGGACTTGATCGCATCCACAAAGCGGCGGGCATTATCCGTGATAGCGCCGACATTGCCAGACTGAATGGCTGCGCGTTCCAGTATGATTTCGCCGACGCCAACCGCGGCGACGCCGGCAGCGAGGTATTGCGCTACATTTTCGAGATTGACGCCGCCAGTAACCACGACCTCCATTTGCGGAAAGGGTCCCTTGAGTGAACGTATGTAGGAAGGGCCTCCGACCGAGTTGCAGGGAAATATTTTCACCAGGTCAGCACCCGCTTGCCAGGCCACGAGTGCCTCGGTCGGGGTCAAAGCGCCGGGCATGCAGATCTTGCCATAGGTCCGGGCGACCTCGAGCACCCGGACGTCGAAGGCGGGGCTGACAATAAACTCCGCGCGCGCCAGCACTGCCAGGCGGCAGGTCTCGGCGTCCAGCACAGTTCCAGCGCCGATCAGCAACGTCTGCCCATATTTCGCCGCCAAGTCTTCAATGATCTGAATGGCGCCCGGAACCGTCAGTGTAATTTCGACAACGGTGATACCCGCCGCGATGATTCCGTCCACCGCGCAGATTGCCTGCTCGCGGGTGGAAACGCGGACCACGGGAATCACTGCGACTTCACGAATCAAGGCAAGAGCTTTTTCTTTGGACCATGAAATGGCGATACCCTCCTTCAGGGTGACCAATCGGCTTAACTAATCATCGGTGTTGAGTTCGCGGGAATAGTGGCGTCTGAAATAGTCCATTGCCTGCTGGACGGATCCGGCGCGATGGCTGAACACGTGGGCCAATACCATGAGACCTAACAGCGTGTCTTCTTCCAGTGGGCACAACCTGGAGCTGGTCTGAAAACGTTGTTCGACAATCTTTCGCAACAATTTGAATTTGCGTGCCAGTCCACCCGAAAAGACAATGTTTTTCCAGGAACGATCCGGCCAGATACGCAGCGCGCAATCGTAATAGTTCTGTGCCATGTTTTCGAACGAAGCCCGGAACAAAGTTCCCACAGTCAGATTTTGTTCCCGGACGTTGGAGATCGAACCCTTGTCACCACAGGGTCCGGGAAAGAAACTCAGCTTTACCTCGAGGTCGGTATGATCAACCGCGGCGGCAGCCCGCGCGATGTACTGCCACTGGTCTGGAATCGTGGTCCCCGACTGTTGCGTCAATTCAACGAGCAGATCTACAAGGACATTCAGGGATCTCCCGGCGGGAAGATGAGAGAAAGTATTAGTAAACTTCGCATCGAAAAAGGGACGGGTCTGATAGTCCCCCAGAGCGAGGCGGTTCGTCATCCGGCTGACTTGAGAGCCGGTGGAGATGTTGAGGGAAAGTTCGTCCTCGCTCAGCAGGGCTCCGGCAAGAGCGCACTGGTAGTCGCCAACCGGGGTGTAACAAGGAACCATATTTGCCCCGACCTTCATGCGACCAACTATGTCGCCGTGCCGGCGGATCGGGGGCCAGTGAAGTTTGTCCAGTCCCAATTCCTTGATGACTTCTTCGTGCCAGCGCAAAGTCTCGAGCTGCAACAATTCGCAGGCCATGGCATTCGTGCTCTCGACGCTTGGCGGAGAGCTGCACAGCGTGCTCAGTACAAAATCTGCCAACGAAACCGGCACGAGGCCCGGCTCCAGCATGCCCCGTTCGGCCATCCAGAAAAGAAAACAGACTGGCGCCCCCGGAGGCAGCTCATTGCCCAGTTCGCTCTTCTGTTTCGCGGTCAGCCGCTTTTTCAGGACATCGTAGTGGGAACCTGAACCTGACGGATGAGGCTCAAGCGCCCGCTGGTCGCGCCATCCGATGCAGTTGGATCGCGCTTGTCCTCGTTCGTCCATCAGCACCAGGCAGGACATCTGGGTGCACATGACGATCCCTTCGTAGGGCACGGAGGAAACGTCAAGCTCGCCAATGAGCTTTTCGACCGTGGCTACGATGCCGCCTGGATCAAACTCAACGCGAAGCGGATCGGGAAGGCTGATTGATTCGGGGAAAGGCATACGCCGAACCTGTTGCAACTCGGAGGCGTCGAGATCCAGAATCGCAGCCTTAATAAAAGATGTACCCAGATCAATCCCTATGAAAGCCAAAACGAACTCCTGAGCCTCGCCGACTGGCCGGAAGTCTTAGTCCGCATATCCGATGTCCTTGAGCTGGGCCTGAAAATCCGACGGCAGAGCGACAGCGGGGCCGGTGGTAGAAGTGGCGGCGAAATTTATCAGATTCAGCAGCAGGCGGTCGGCGACAGGGTGCTTGTCTACGTGCTCGATGATTGGAAATGAGTTGACGATAAATTGACCGGTGCCGAATTTGTAGGAGCCGAGCAGAACTCCGGATGCGTAGCCGCCGGCAGTGGAATGGCCGGCAGCGAACGATGCGGCGACGACCTCGGCGGGCGGGTCCTGCCCTTCAAAGACATAGTGCGGCCACATGGGCCCGTAGTAGTACCAGTCGAGCATTCCCTTGCTTTGCAGCCCTTCGAATATCGGATGCGGCTTGGCCACACATTCTTTGTGGTATAGCCAGTCGTTGAAATTGTGAATGCGGCCCTTTTTGGCCAGAGGCAGCCAAGCCGCTTCCTGTTTGTCGCGCTTGAACGCATCCTGAGAAAGAAAGACAACTGTGCTTCCCGTCGTCATGAATACCGCCAAAGCGCGCCAATCACTCGCGGGCGTGGGCTTTGCGGAGATGTCTCCGACCAGGATCAGTTCGCGGTTTCCCGAAGTGCCGCTGCGGAAGGGGACAATGGCCGCGCCAAGCGCGGTGAGCCAGGACTCGACATTAGCCGGGACGCCCAAGGTCATGATTTTTCCGCTGAGTCGCGGAAACAAGGCTGGGTCTGTCAGATGAAATTGCCTCGACGTTTCCGGCGGGGATATTCCTCGCTCGATGTAAGGGACAAGTTCGTAAGCGCCTTCGGGTCCGTACAGAACGATCTCTTCTTTCATTACCGGCACTGCGAGCGGCCCATCTTGTCCGGTGGTTGCGCTCGGAATCCGAACCAGGCTCTGGTGCTCCCACGCCAATCCCTTCGGACCCCACACCCGGAACTGCGCAGGATACTCGCCGGGACGCACCGCGTCCTCGTTGGCCAACACGGCTTCGACCGTGAACGGCCGGCCGGCATAAACATTGGTGGGTTCGACGAACAGGCACCAGCGCACCGGCGCCCAGCCGTCCTGCATGGCGTCAAATGCGCCCGGCTTCCAGTCGCGCCAGAACCGCCACACACCTTCACCGGTAAATGCGTGATCCAGCATTCCGGTGAGGTTGAATCCGCAAATATTCGGGTTTGAGCGAATCAGGTTGAATCCCAGCAGACGATGCCGTGCCATGGCGGCCTGGCTTTCGCGCAGCAGCGTTTCCGGGAAGGGATACACGATGTCCATGCCGAAGCGCGACCAGTCCGCTACGAAGTGGTCTGCCATGGATTGCATCAGAATAAAATCTTCGGCCTCGGCAGGTATGCCTGCCTGCTCGTACATCCTGAGTTCGTGAATCACATTCATCATGCTGCCGATGCCATATTCGGAGAGGAATACAGGCTTGCTATCCTGGCCGAGACTGCGCGTCAGCGTGTTGATCTCCGGTGTCTGCGGGACCTTGGGGTACAGGTGAAAGTCTCCCGTGCCGATCGCGGAGGGCAGCTCCATCTTTATCTGTGCGCCTCCGGGAGCTTCTTTGCCCCATGTATATTCCCACTCCGTTCCGCCGGGGTTGCTCACCGATCCCAATCCGAGATGTCCGTCGAAACGCCCGCTCGAAAGAATGATGAGCCTGGAGTCGTCGAAAGTGCGCACGAAGGGAAGGCTCGATTCGCCCGCCCTGTGCACGGGACCGTCTTCGGTTTCGTTCAACATTCCCCACATCACCAGACAGGGATGGTTGCGGTCGCGCAAAATCATTTCCCGCATGGAATTCTGATAGCGGGTCTTAATCAGGGGCGAATCTTTCAACAGCCAGCTGCCGGACGATTCCTCGTCCATCATCAATCCCAGTTCATCGCACATGTCCAGTTCCCAGGGATGGGCGGTGCCGGAGATGAAACGCACCATGTTGAAGCCCGAGGCCTTGGCGTAGATCAGGTCCTTGCGCAGCATGTCGGGATAGCCGTCCGGCGGCGAGATCACCCGGTATGGACAGTGGTTCCCCGTGTGTGTGCTGCGCACGAAAATGCGCCGGCCATTCAGCCGGAAGTATCCGTTCACCACGCGAAAATCCCGGAAGCCGAAACTGGTGGAGGTACCGTGCACACCACTGGCTTCGATGCTGACATGCAGCCGGTATAAATAAGGATCGGTAATGTCCCACAGTTGGTGGTTGCTGATGGCGATTTCGTGGGTAACTCCGGTCTCGCCGGCAGTGAGGTCGACACTTGTGGAATCCGTCAGCACAATCTGCGGTACGGACGTGGTGGTCACGACAAAGTGCACGCGGGCGCGGCTGGGCTCGCTCAGCGCGTTCTGCACAGCTATGGATATGGGCACCCTGCCGGTCTTCCAGTCGGGACGCAGAAACACGTCGGTAATGCGAACCGCCGGCGTCAGCAATAGTTCGACGGGTTCAATGATGCCGACATAGTCAGAGAGTGCGCCGTTCCTCAAACCCGTAAATTTGTTTCGATGAGGGGTTTCCGGAAGTACGATTCCGTCGATCGGCTCATCGCCCGGATTGAGAACGCGGAGCGCAAGACTATTACTCTGGCCGGGACGGATCGCACTGGTCGCATCGAACACAAACGGGGTTTCGCCACCCTCGTGAGTGCCGAGGTGAAGACCGTTCAGCCAGACATCCGCCAGGTAGTCGACGGCGTTAAAACGCAGGAGATAACGGCTGGCTTTATAAGGATGAGCCGGGGCATCAAACTTCCGCCAATACCACACGACGCCGTGATACGCGGGAAAGGCTTCCTGAATGATCGAAGGTACGGGCGTGGTCTTGGCGTCAGGCCGGGGTGTAAGAAACCATTTCTGGTCGCGTCCGGCGTTGCCCGGATCGGTGGCAATCAGCCAATCTCCGTCCAGCAAGCTGGCCAGAGTTGGCGCCGTCTGACCATCCTTATGTGCTCCAGATTTTTGCTGGTCCGCCAGCGGGAAAGCGGCGAGCGCCTCCGGCCCCAGCAGCGGCGCTGCGATACCCAACCCGGTACCAACGCGACCTGCAATTTCCAAGAATTGGCGACGCTGCATATTCGCTCCCTTCGCCTGAGCTAGTCTGTGTAACCAATGTTCCGCAGTTGGGTTTCAAAGTCCAACGGGAGAGCCGCCACGGGCGCGGTCACGGAATCAGCGCCATGCTGGATAAGATTCAGCAGCAAGCGGTCGGCGACCGGATGCTTGTCCACGTAGTCGAGAATCGGAAAGCTGTTGACGATGAACTGGCCCGCCCCGAACTTGTAGGATCCCAAAAGAACTCCGGAGGCGTAGCCCCCTGGCGTCGAATAACCGGTGGCAAACGCTGCGGCGATCACCTCCGCCGGCGTGTCTTGTCCGTCGAAAAGGTAGTGCGGCCACATCGGTCCGTAGTAATACATATCGAGGACGCCTTTTCCCTGCAGCCCCTCGAACACTCGATTTGGCTTGGCTACGCATTCTTTGTGATAGAGCATGTCCTCAAAGCGGAAGACGCGCCCCTTCTTCACCAGTGGCAGACGAGTGGCGCCATCTTTCTCGCGTTTGAAGGCCTGGGCAGAAAGAAATACGACGGTGCTTCCTCGCGCCATGCGCGCCGCCAATTCTTTCCACTCGGCGATATTCGATTCACCAGAAACGTCTCCCACCAGAATCAGCTCCCGAGTGGCGGAATTCGTGCCGGTGAACAGTGCAACCGTGGCTCCGCGTGATGTGAGCCAGGAGCCGACACTGGCGGGAACGCCCCACGTCGTAACTTTCGAGCTGAGGCGCGGAAGGGAAGCCGGGTCGGTAAGATGAAACTCCCACGACGTCTCCGGCGGCGAGATTCCCGTTTGTATGTATGGGACAAATTGGTAAGTGCCTGCCGGTCCGGTGAGAACAACATCTTCCTTTATTACGGGAACAACCAGTGGACCATCCTGCCCCGCCGCCACCCCGGGAATCCGAACATCGGCCTGACGCTCCCATGCGACTCCGCCCGGGCCCCATGCCCGAAATTGTGCAGGATAATTTCCCGAACGCAGAGTGTCTTCATTGGCCAGCACGGCTTCGAGAGTGATTGGGCGGCCGACGTAGGTGTGTGTCGGCTCCACGAACAGACACCAGCGCACCGGCGCCCAGCCGTCCTGCACGGCGTCGAAAGCGCCCGGCTTCCAGTCACGCCAGAATCTCCAAATGCCCTCTCCGGTCATGCCATGATCCAACATGCCGGTGAGGTTGAAGCCGCAGATCTTCGGGTTAGACCGAATCATGTTGAAGCCCAGCAGGCGGTGACGTGCCATCTGCGCCTGGCTTACGCGTAGCAACGCTTCGGGGAAGGGATAAACAACTTCCATACCAAAACGCGCCCAGTCGGCGGAGAGCCGGTCGGCCATGGATTTCATCAGGACATAGTCTTCCGCGTCTGCTCGAATCCCGGCCTGCTCGTACATCCGGGCTTCGTGAATCACGTTCATCATGCTGCCGATACCGTACTCGGAGAGAAATATGGGCTTGCTGTCGTGGCCCAGAGTGCGCATCAACTCATTTACTTCCGGAGTCTGAGGAACCGTGGGATAAAAATGAAAGTCGCCCGAACCGATTCCGGACGGGTACTTCATGGCGACACGGCCGCCGTCTGGCGCCTCCTTGCCCCATGTGGGCTCCCAGGCAGAGCTGCCTGGGTTGCTCGCCGATCCGATTTCCAGATGACCGTCGAAACGCCCGCTGGAAAGCAGGACGAGTCGAGTGTCATCGAGTGAACGCACCAGCGCCAACGCCGATACGGCCTCGCGAAATACCGGGCCGTCTTCCGTCTCGTTCAGCATTCCCCACATCGCAACGCTGGGATGGTTGCGGTCGCGCAAGACCATCTCCCGCACTGAGATTTCATAGCGCTCTTTCATCTGCGGGGAATCTTTCAACAGCCATCCTCCGAGCGGCTCCTGGTAGACCAGCAGACCCAACTCATCGCACTGGTCCATCTGATAACTGTGGGCGCCGCCGGCAATGAAGCGGATCATGTTGTAGCCCGACGCTTTCGCGTACAGCAGATCCTTCTTCAGCATGTCCGGATAGCCTTCCGGCGGCAGTGTCTGGCTGAAGGGCGTGTGGTTACCCGTGTGGGTGCACTTCACGAAAATGCGGCGGTTGTTCAGTCGGAAATATCCATTGACGATGCGAAAGTCCCGGAATCCGAAGTTGGAGATCGTCTGGTGAGAGCCCTCGATACCGGCAGCTTCGATGCTCACACTCAGGCGGTACACATAAGGATCGTCGATGTCCCAGAGCCGATGATTCTCAATCTGGATTTCATGGTCGATCTTGGTCTCGTCCGCAGAGAGTTGCACTTCGAGCGTATCGGTGAGAACAGTCTGGCCCACTGCCGTTCCGGTAACCGTAAACCGCACCTTGCCATGAGCCGCCTTACCCGATGTGTTCTTTGCCGTGATGCGGACCTCGACCAACCCCGTCTTCCAGTCAGGGCGAATGTACAGATCGGTGATGCGGACGGCGGGAGTCAGAAGCAGCTCAACCGGTTCGATAATGCCGCCGTAGTCGTAGAGATTGCCGTTCGAGTAGTTGACGGCTTTGTCGAGGTGCGGCGTTTCGACCAGCACCATACCGTCGATGCGTTCATCGCCCGGATTGCGCACGCGCACCGCGAGATGATTGGTCTGGCCGGGACGGACCGCCTTGGTTACGTCGAGAACGAATGGCGTGTTGCCACCTTCATGCTCGCCGACGCGTTCTCCGTTCAGCCAGACCACGGCGGTGTAGTCCACGGCGTTGAAGCGCAGCAAATACCGGCCACCGGTGTAGGGATGCACCTCGGGTTCGAATTGCCGCCAGTACCAAACCACCCCGTGATAAGCGGGAAATGTTTCCTGGATAATGGAGGGCACGCGAGTAGTCTTGGCATCAGGCTGAGGCTTACTAAACCAATGCTGTTCGCGACCCACGTTGCGGGGATCAGTAGCGATCAGCCATTCGCCATCGAGTGGGAACGCTAATGTCGGAGCTTTTTGGCCCGGCTTGCCAGTCTGCTTGCTTGCAGGCTGGGTGTCCGGGCCCGGGAGGGCCTGAAGGGTTTCGGCTCCAAAGAGTGGAACTGCTACACCCAAACCGGCGCTGAGGCGGCCGGCAAACTCCAGAAATCGACGACGCTGCATATGTGCTCCCTTGTTCTGACTCCAACTCCAGATGTGAGTACAAAGCTGGACAGCAGAAACCGCGGACCGCATGTCTGCGAACTAGTCCGGTTCGCCTCTCGAAGGTCGAAACGATCCGGATGAAATTGGAAACTGATCTAACTCACTCCAAAAGTTGCCTATCCAGCCCGAGCTGCTTGCCGACACGATGGAGAGAACTCAAAATCTGTTCCGGAAGCGGGATGCCATTCTTAAGCGCGTCTTCTCTCTTGCCCCATTCGATTTCGCCGGGAACATAGACGCGGTCCGAGCCCTTCGCCTTGGGTGACTGGCGAAGCTCGCGGATGATCTGGTCGACCCGTTGCTTGAAGTGTTCAATCGGAATGATGGCACCCACATTGATGACGAGTAAGGCCTGTCCCAGGTGGGAAAAT